>ERZ773073.18-NODE-18-length-86017-cov-8.947302_pt1 | contig 86017 bp, 70 predicted proteins | sample MGYA00580616_ERZ773073 | MGnify/ENA primary metagenome ERZ773073 (study PRJEB29015, sample SAMEA2737960) | human oral metagenome | biome: human oral; feature: human-associated habitat; material: dental | place: China | collected 2131 ...
GAGTGGCAGATAAGTTTGGACTACGTACGTGGCTCTAATATCTACGTACGTGGATCTTTGGATTTACGTACCTGGTCTTTAAGACTACGTGCATAGACAGAGGAAATCCACTACGTGAAGGTGCTTTTCCCTTCACGAGTAGGACACTTTTCCCTCCGCTGAATTAGAGGAATACTCGCAGTAAGGTGAAGGGAAAAGTGTATCACTTCGGAGAGCTATATCGGGGAGCTGGGCGCGCGATGCCTTAGCACTCTAAATAGAGGACAGGACTCTGCCGGAACAGTCTCCTATATAGGTCGGACGAGCAACCAATATAGGTCAGCTCGGTGACCAATATAGGATGCTTCACCTGCCTCATGGAGATTTCTTCCAAAGGGGATGAAGGCGGGTAGCTCTCTTAGCTTAGAGAAGTGTGGGGAAGAGGTGTTTGGCGGAGGTATAGAGCTGCTCGCGAAGGGTGGACTCGTCCAAAGCAAGAGCTTCGGATGCAGTCTGATAGACGGCTTGAATAGATAGCTCAGGGGCGTCATCTGTCTCTAAGAAGGCTTGCCCAGCCGCATGAGTTTCTCGCAGACTCTCGGGGCGGAAGTGCTCGCCGAAGCTAAGGTAGAGCCCAGCGCGTAGGAGCTGACGTGCTTGGTCAAGTCCGCCACGGAAGCCATGGACGATCCAGGGTTGCTTGGGCTCGAGCTCACGGCGAAGGCGAAGAAGTTCGTCTTGAGCGCGTACCAAGTGAAGGATGAGGGGAAGCTCCAGCTCTTCGCTAAGGAGAATCTGTGCGCGAAGGATCGGAAGCTGCTCGGCAAGAGTGGTGTACTTCGTGGCTTTGTCTAAGCCCGCCTCACCTAAGGCAATGACGCGGGGAAGCTGGAGGACTTCACGGAGTAAGGGGAGGGATTCCTCTCGGAGCTCCTCCGCTCGCCAAGGGTGGAGACCTACGCTGTAGTAGAGGGAGTCGTGGGAGGGGAGTGTGTCCACCTCAGAGAGGTAGCAGCTCAATAGCTCTACGGTGTCGGGCGTGGAGCGTACGTGGTGAGTATGCAGGTCGATATAGGGGGCGAGCTGCTCGGTCATGGCGGAGATAGATGTCGCTAAGGTACGGGGTCGTAGCCACTACCACCCCAGGGATGACAGCGCAGGATACGACGCACAGCGAGGTAGAGCCCCTTGAATGGCCCGTGCTTACGAAGTGCCTCGATGGCATAGGTAGAGCAAGAGGGTGTGAAGCGGCATGAGGGGGGCGTGAGGGGCGAGATCGCTCCCTTGTAGAAGTAGATGGGGAGAAGAAGGAGCTTCGTCAGTAGGGCTTTGACGAAGTCGAGTACATGCTTCATGCTTCTTCGTTAGTTGGCTCTTCCGCCTTGGGCGTCAGCTCCTCACAGATGCGGGAGAGTGCCTTGTCCATGCCACGATTGACGTCGGCCTGTGTGGGGAGCTCCTTCGCCACAGAGAGGAGACCGAGGTGGATGTGCAAGCCCAGAGCCTTAGCCAGATCAAGGAGACGGTGCTTACGTAGGCGGTAGCTCTCGCGGATGAGGCGCTTGACGCGGTTGCGCTTATTGGCTCGACGGAAGTACTTCTTCGCCGCTACGGCGAGGATGGCACAGCTGGGCTCTTCGCCCTCCCCGATAGGAGTCGTATTCACTACGACACGCAGTGGGTAGGCGATGAAGGCGTGACCCGAAGCAAAAAGGGCGTCTACATCTCGCTTGAGATGCAGACGCTCTTCTTTGCTAAGCGTATAGCGTAGGGGAGTGGTAATAAGATCTTCCACGATCAGCGAATGCTTCGCTCTCTGGAGAGCGACCTACTTGTTCTTTTCCTTCAGGTACTGCTCAAGGGCCATAGCCATCGAGGGGGCACCATCGGTAGGAGCGGAGAGGTCCAGGCGCAGACCAGCCTGCTCAATAGCCTGGCACGTGGCGGGACCAAAGCCCCCGATGAGGACCTTGCCCTGCTTATAGTCGCTGTGGTTAGCAAGCAGTGATGCCACACCTGCGGGGCTGAAGAAGATGATCATATCATACTTCTCCTTCTTCTCAGCAGCGGTGAACTTCTTGCTGACGGTGCGGTACATGATCGCCTTAGCGAACTGGAGCTTCTTGGACGTCAAGAGGTCGATGAGATCGTTCTTGTGATCCTCAGCCATGGGGAGGAAGTAGAGCTCCTTGCTGTGCTTCTGCATGATTGCTACCAGCTCAGCCTGCCCCCCAGCTTCGGGATAGAAGACCTTGCGCTTGCGGTAGACGATGAACTTCTGGAGGTAGTTGGCTACCTGCTCGTTGATGCAGAAGTACTTCATATCCTCGGGGATGGTGACACGAAGCTCTTCGCTGAGCTGGAAGAAGTGCTCCATAGCCTTGCGCGAGGTGAAGACTATCGCCGTATGATCAAGGATGTTCACCTTCTGATTGCGGAACTCACGTGGAGTCACCGACTCGACTTCGATGAATGCACGGAACGTAGCTTCGGCTCCGTAGCGCGCAGCGATATCATAGTAAGGGGACTTCCCCGACTCGGGTCGAGGCTGAGAGATTAGGATCGTCTTAATACTCATTGAAACGTAGTGGGAAGGAGGAGATCACCCCTCGAAAAGGAGATGCAGAGCCCTATAACGTAAAGGAAGGGAGCAATTTCGTGGGCGCAAAGGTACAAAAAAAGGAAGAGGAAGCCTGTAGAACCCTGTGTCAGACGGCGTATGACTTGTACTATGCCGAGTAGCTGAACCAGGAGCAAGACCCCTGCCGCAATGGCCCAAAGAGTGATCGTGGAGAGGGGAGCAAAGGTCAAGAGTGAGACCAGTGCCATCAGTAGAGCTCGCAGCCAATCTTGGAAGAAATAGTCTTGTGCCAAGAGGCCTCCAGAGAGATTGTCAAGCAGGATATAGCGCCAGAGCTTGAAGGAGAGCGAGCGGATATAGAGGAAGAGGTACATCCCCACAAAGAGTGCTGCCAGCGTGGTGAGGATACCTATATAGTCCCCCTGTGGTATCAGTCCTTCACGACTCAGAAGTCGTAGGACCGTCAGCCCCGTCGAGAGGCTGCCTAAGATATAGACGAGGAAGCGAAAGAGTCCGTAGGAGACGAAGCGCGAGATATATACCGCCCCCGAGTCGGGGTTGGCTTGCCGACCTGCCTCCAGTGCCACACCGATGAGGCCTGGGGTGTAGACCCAGACGAGAAGGGTGAGTAGCCAGATGACGAGCTCGGTGATATAGCTGACGTTCGCCAGGGGCTCGAGGCGCACAAAGTCCATGCCTATCGTAGGGGGTAGCCGTAGCCTACCCATCGCTCCCACACACTGTCGAAAGAGCGTATGGGAGTGATGGGGAGAGCTATCGGTATCTAATTATAGTAGGAGTGTTGCCTTAGAAGAGCTTCTCGGGATAGGCACCCGTAGAGGCCAGAGCTGCGAGCTTTGCGACGACGTCGGGGCGGTCTTCGGCGTAGGTGACACCGAACCAAGAGTCTGGCGTGTCAAGGACTTCTACCGTAGAGGTGCCTTCTGCGACGAGGTGGTTGACTACGAGAGGAATGTAGTACTCGAATTTTGGATTAGCCTTCTGCTCGTTGAGGAAGTGGCAGAAGAGCTTCTCCGAGTGCTGGAAGTAGTCAGGCGTGAAGCCCCACATGTTCATCGATACAGGAGTATTCTCTTCGAGGAGCTGCTCCTGACCGTTCTCGTCCGTGAAGGCGATCTTACCATCAGGGCGACGAGCGATAGAGGTACGCTCAACGACACCCGTGAGGAAGCCCTTGTCATCTACCTCGCAGACACCGCGTGCTACCGTACCGCTTTCGCTGAGCGTATTGCCTACGCGGTAGCCAACCATGCAGTACTTGTCGTGGCTGTCGGAGAAGCTACGAAGCTTGTCAGCCAGAGCTGCGAAGCCGTGGCGTCCATAGAAGTCGTCAGCGTTGATCACGGCGAAGGGCTCGTTGATCACCTCTGCTGCCATCATGACGGCGTGGTTCGTACCCCAAGGCTTCTCGCGGCCCTCGGGTACAGTGAAGCCTTCGGGGAGCTTGTCCAGATCCTGGAAGACGACCTCAACAGGGATCTTGTGCTCGTACTTCGAGATGATCTTCTCACGGAACTCCTGCTCGAAGGTGCGTCGGATGACGAAGACGACCTTGCCGAAGCCAGCGCGGATGGCATCGAAGATCGAGTAGTCCATGATGGTTTCCCCTGAGGGACCGACTCCGTCGAGCTGCTTGAGGCCACCGTAGCGGCTACCCATACCTGCAGCGAGGACGACTAATGTTGGCTGTTTCATTGCTTGATTGTTATGAAGCTATTGCTTGTTGTATTGTATCTCTTGTTAGCGTCTGCCACGGCGGCTCTTCTTCGAGCTGTGGCTCTTGTTGCTATGTCCCCTCGAGCTCTTGGAGGCCCTTGCCTTGGATGAAGTCTTGGAGACCTTGGTGATGTGGAGCGTCTGCCCAGGGCGGAGCTTGTCGGAGGTAATGTTATTGCTCTTCTTGAGCTCCTCTACACTGATGCCATTCTTCTGGGCAATGGAGTAGAGCGTCTCACCTGTGGTGATGACGTGGGCCGTCGTCGTAGTGTACTGCCTGGGCTGCTCGGCCTTTCTGCTACGAGTGCTGCGGCGAACGGGCTGCTCTTCTTCGGTGGCAGTTGCCTCCTCGTCGCTGGAGGACTGGCTTCTTGTCACGGAGCGCGTGGGAGCAGAGTTGCTTGGCCCTTCTAGGTTCACACGCAGCTCGGGCGAATTCACTTCGCTCCCTGCGCTGTCAAGCTTGAGGATGGCGGAGAGGGGGAGACGTACGGGATAGGGCATATTGTTCCCTGGGATGATGCCACGGCGGAACTGCGGGTTGAACGTCGAGATCAGCTCCGTCGATACCCCCGTGATCTCGGAGATGCGATCGAAGGTGACGCGATGATTCGCGGTGTAATAGTCCGTAGCCAGCGGGCGGCCCAGTTGACGAGGATAGATGCCATACTCGCGGTGGTAGTGCATCGCGAAGTAAGCCCCGATGAAGAGGGGGATATAGCGGCGCGTCTCGTTCGGCAGGTAGCGGTAGATGTCCCAGAAGTTCGGGCGATCGGTGTTCACACGACGGAGGGCACGGTTCACATTGCCAGGGCCACAGTTGTATGCAGCGAGGACGAGCCACCAGTCGCCGTAGATGCGGTAGAGATCCTTGAGGAAGCGGCAGGCCGCCTCGGTGCTCTTGACGGGGTCCATGCGCTCGTCGACGAGGCTATTGACCGTGAGGCCATAGATCTTACCCGTCGGGAGCATGAGCTGCCAGAGGCCAGCGGCACCAGCAGGTGAGATGGCTTTAGGATTGAGTGCCGACTCGACGATGACGAGGTAGCGGAGCTCCATAGGGAGGCCATTCTTGTCGAGAGCCATCTCGATCTCGGGGAAGTAGAGATCTCCGAGGGAGAGCATGGAGCTCAGGAGGCCACGGCGCTTGAAGAGGTACAGCTCGATCGCCTCACGCACGAGGGGATTGTAGCTGAATCGCATCGCGGAGGGCATCTTGTTGAGCATGCGTACATAGACGCTGTCAGGCGTGTAGGGGACGGACACGGAGCCGTAGCGGGAGCCTGTGCTCTTACCTGTAGCATTGCCATAGCCGGTGTACCACTGCTCCAGCATCTTCTCCACGTCCTTATCGAGCGAGGTGGGGAGGGTGATGGGATCAAGAAGGGCAGAGGCCAGAGTGAAGGGCGAAGCGATGCGTTCAGCGCGTCGCGTGCTATCAACCTGTGCGGAGAGGCTGGATGCCGAGAGGAAGAGGAGGAAGGCTGCCGAGAGGAGCTTGATGTGAAGCTTCATCGGGGAGGGATTTAGAAGGTGAGGCTACAGTTCACCCCCATCTGATAGGAGGGAAGACCGAGCTTAGGAAGCCCCACTTCGGGGACGACCCGTAGAGAGAGGTCGGGGCTTATGTCGAAGGTGTAGAGTTCGGCATCGACATAGGCATCGAGGATGGAGAGGCCGTAGACGAGGACCGTAGCGACGATGCTGAGGTCTCGATAGCGGCGGTAGAAGTCATTGCCTCGCTTGAGCGTGGAGCGCAGTGAGGACTGGTACTGCTGGTAGTCGGAGGCCTGCGCACCAGTAGGGGCGAAGACAAGCCAAGAGGTGTTGTGCTCGGGATCCGGCCCCGAGAGGTCGCGGTAGGCTGCGTGGTACTCCTGGTACTGGCGGTTATTCCACGTGATGGAGTAGTAGCAGGCCATGAAGGCGCCCCAGACGATGGGGAGCTTCCAATACTTGCGGTTGTAGATCTGCCCGCCACCTGGGAGGAAGGCCCAGAGGATGGCTTTGGTGGAGTTGGGCTGCCAAAGCGCCTGCTGCTGGATCTTCAGAGCTTGCTTCTCGAAGCTGGGAAGCGGCTCCTGCGTGCTGGGGGCGACGCTGTCGCTCGCAGAGAGGAGCGAAGGCATATCATAGGTCGTCGGCACGAGGGACTCCTGGCTCCAGGCCGTGGCATGGGGCAGGATCAGTAGGGAGAGGAGGGCGATCAGGAGTCGGATGCGCATAGGGCGATGAGGCTTGCTGTAGAGCTACTGCTGGATACGCTCGAGGAGCTGCATGATGCGCTCGAGGTCTTCGTCACCTGAGAAGGGGATTGTGAGCTTACCCTTACCCGAAGCGGAGCAGCGGAGGGTAACCTTTGACGAGAAGACTTGAGCCAAGTGGCGCTCAAGGAGCTTGAAGTCCTTGCGCTCAGCCTTCGCAGGCTGCTGTGATTGTGGTGTGGGGAGGGGCGTAGCCTCTGGCTCCTCAGCGATAGCGCGGGCAAGCTCTTCTACAGCACGGACGCTGAGGTGCTCGGTGATGATGAGGTTGTAGAGCTCGATCTGGCGCTCCGTATCCTCTACCTGCAGGAGGGCTCGGGCATGTCCCATATCGATGAGGCGCTGCGTCAGCCCAAGCTGGATCTCAGCGGGGAGCTGGAGCAGGCGGATGTAGTTGCTGATGGTCACACGCTTCTTCCCGACGCGCTCAGCGAGCTTCGCCTGCGTCAGACCATGCTGCTCAATGAGCTGCTGGTAGGCTAAGGCTATTTCGATGGCGTTGAGGTCTTCGCGCTGGATGTTCTCGATGAGAGCAAGCTCCAGCAGTTCGCCTTCCTGTGTCGAGCGGATGTATGCGGGGAGTGTCTTCAGGCCAGCCAGCTGAGCAGCGCGCCAGCGGCGCTCACCCGAGATGATCTGGTAAGAGCCAGAGGGGAGGGCTTGTACGGTGATAGGCTGTACAAGACCCAGAGCACGCAGGGAGGCTGCGAGCTCCTCGAGGCCTTCTTGCTCGAAGTGCTTACGGGGCTGATCGGGGTTGGGGGTGATCTTCTCCAGCGGAAGCTCTTGGATTGAGATGGTGCCTTGGAGGGCTGCTGATGCAGTCTCTCCTCCGAGGAGGTTCCCCAGGCCACGGCCCAGGACATTCTTATTCTTTGCTGCGGACATCTACTTATTCTTGTTGATCAGCTCGGCTGCCAGCTGTAGGTGGTTGATGGCTCCACGGCTATCGGCATCGTAGAGTAGGGCGGGGAGGCCGTGGCTCGGAGCTTCGCCGAGCTTCACGTTGCGCTGGATGACGGTCTCGAAGACGAGGCCCTTGAAGTGGGACTTGACCTCCTCATAGATCTGGTTGTTTAGGCGCGTACGGCTGTCGTACATCGTCATGAGGAAGCCCTCGATATCGAGCTGTGCATTGAGACGCTGGCGTACAATACGGATGGTGTTGAGGAGCTTAGAGATCCCTTCGAGTGCGAAGTACTCGCACTGCACTGGGATGAGCACAGAGTCTGCTGCTACGAGAGCATTGACAGTGATCAAGCCGAGCGAGGGGGAGCAGTCGATGAGGATATAGTCGTATCTGTCGAGGACGGGTGCGAGGACAGAGCGGAGGATATACTCACGCTCCGAGCGCTCCAGTAGCTCGAGATCTGCCCCAGCCAGATCAATGTGCGAAGGCAAGAGATCAAGGCCGTCGACGACCGTCTTCGTGATGGCCTCCGTAGCAGGCAGGCCAGAGCAGAGGCATTCGTAGATCGTCTTGCCTATCTGAGAGGCATCGATGCCGATCCCCGAAGTGGCGTTGGCCTGCGGGTCCGTGTCGACCAGGAGGACGCGCTTCTCAAGGGAGGCTAAGGAAGCTGCCAGATTGATAGCGGTCGTGGTCTTACCCACTCCGCCCTTCTGATTGGCTAATGCGATGACTTTGCCCATGATGCTCTATGTCTCTATATATAATGTATGCTGTCGGTGGTATCGGCCTCTCAAGACCCTTTACTTGGGATGAGGGCAGACTTACCTATTTAGCCCACAAAATTACTACTTCTCACCGATATGTTTTCCTTGCCGTGGCTGAAAGGTGGGCCTCCGAGAGTAAAAGTCAGAGTACTCCCTTGAAGCTGAGGTAGTCGCTCGCTTAATCCCAATCATCATCTTCCTCTCCTTCTCAAGGATCTCAGAAGGGGAGGAAGAGAAGGGCAAGCCAGATGCTTGCCCTGGTGTCTTCGTGATGGGGGCGGGTGAACCTATATTGGTCGCTGGGTGAACCTATATAGCTCCACGCCTAGACCAATATTGGTCGTGAAGCCAACCAATATAGGTTCACCCAGCGACCAATAGAGGTCCGTGCTGCTCTTCTTGCAAATTAGCAACAGTACTTAGGTAGGGTGCCGATTTTTCTTGCAGAGGTTAGGGATACTTATCTAGTAGCCCTCTGCAAGAGTGGCTATAAACTTGGGATTGCTAAGGCAAGAGTCGATAACATGCCGTAAGGGAAATCGACAAGCTAAAGCTTGCAGCTTGTTTATATTTTCCTGCGGAAACATTTTGTGGTTGTTTCGTTTTATGTCTATGTCCTCGTTCTTTTGGAGTGAATGCTCTCGAGAGTATAGGACGAGTAATCATATCTAACTGATAAAATAACAAGCCTATGCGCTACCTGATCATTGGTGGAGTAGCCGGTGGAGCTACTGCAGCAGCACGACTAAGACGACTCACCGAAGAGGCTGAGATCATCCTCTTTGAGAAGGGGGAATATATCTCCTATGCCAACTGTGGCTTGCCCTACTACATCGGTGGGGTGATCGAGGAGCGTGACCGCCTCTTCGTTCAGACCCCTGAGGCATTTGGCAAGCGCTTTGCCATAGATGTTCGTACCCAGAGCGAGGTCGTCGCCATCGACCCAGCGAGCAAAGTGGTCACCGTGAAGACTGCTGACGGTCGGACCTATACAGAGGCTTATGACAAGCTTCTCCTCTCTCCAGGGGCTGCACCCGTACGTCCTCCCCTCCCAGGGATTGACCTAAAGGGGATCTTCACCCTGCGTAATGTCCAGGATACCGACCGCATTAAGTCGTACCTCTCGAAGCATCAGGTACGCCGAGCAGTCATCGTAGGTGGTGGCTTCATCGGGCTAGAGATGGCGGAGAACCTCGTACACGCAGGAGCTGAAGTCTCCGTCGTCGAGATGGCTCCTCAGGTCATGGCACCCATGGACTACTCGATGGCAGCCTTCGTCCATGAGCATCTACGAGAGCAAGGGGTGAAGCTCTTCCTCGAGCAGGCGGTCAAGTCTTTTGAGCAAGTAGGAGAGGGGCTGGCTGTGCACTTCCAGTCAGGCATCTCGCTAGAGACCGATCTAGTGATCCTATCCATCGGGGTGCGTCCCGAGACCAAACTAGCCACCGAAGCAGGGCTACGTATCGGGGAAGCTCGAGGGATCTTCGTCAATGAGTACCTACAGACCTCCGATCCCGACATCTATGCTGTCGGTGATGCGATCGAATTTCCACATCCTCTGACGGGTAAGCCTTGGCTCAACTATCTCGCTGGGCCTGCCAATCGTCAGGCTCGCCTCGTGGCGGACAACATCCACCTCGGCAACCATCAGAGCTACGAAGGGGCTATCGGTACAGCCATTGCCAAGGTCTTTGACCTCACTGTAGCTACTACAGGGCTACCCGCTAAGCGTCTTCGCCAGCTGGAGCTGCCCTATCTATCGGCTACGATCCACACCGCCTCACATGCGGGCTATTACCCTGGTGCTCGCCAGATGGATATCAAGATCACCTTCTCGCCTACTGACGGCAGACTCTACGGAGCACAGATCGTCGGCTACGAAGGGGTAGACACACGCATCGACCAGTATGCCCTAGCCATCAAGCGTGGAGCTACCGTCGGAGAGCTTACCCAGCTAGAGCATGCCTATGCTCCGCCTTTCTCCTCGGCGAAGGATCCTGTGGCTATCTCTGGCTACGTAGCGAGCAACATTCTCTCGGGGAAGATGCTCCCGCTCTACTGGCGTGAGCTCCGTGATGCTCGCCTCGATGAGATCACCCTCGTCGATGTACGTACGGAGCACGAAGCTCGCTTAGGGTCACTACCTGGGGCGATCAACATCCCCCTTGATGACCTCCGTGAGCGCCTTGGGGAGATCCCAAGCGACAAGCCCGTCTGGCTCTTCTGCGGTGTCGGGCTACGTGGCTATCTGGCATCGAATATCCTACGAGCTAATGGCTTCGGCGAAGTCCGCAATCTTATCGGGGGGATCAAGACCTATCGTGCAGCTACAGCTCCCAATCCTCTCCCAGATACGACCTCTGACTCTTCAGTGAAGACCCCTTCCTCCGACAACGATCCTTCGCCTGCATCGGCAAGCGTGCATCAGCTCAATGCCTGCGGTCTACAGTGCCCAGGTCCTATCATTCAGCTCAAGCAAGCTATGGAGGCGCTCTCCCCAGGGGAGATCCTAGAGGTGCAAGCTACGGATGCTGGCTTCCCCCGAGATGCAGAAGCGTGGTGTCACTCTACGGGGCACCGCTTCCTCTCCAAGGCTGCTTCGGGTGGTGTCTATACCGCTCGCATAGAGAAGGCTTCCCCCTGTGCCATAGCCACTGCTCAGACTCAAGACGGAGGGCATGGCAAGACCTTCATTCTCTTCAGTGAAGATCTAGACAAGGCGCTGGCCACCTTCATCCTCGCTAATGGAGCAGCGGCAACAGGTACGAAGGTCAGCATCTTCTTCACCTTCTGGGGACTCGGTGCTATTAAGAAGGAATGTAAGCCCTCAGTGAAGAAGGACTTCCTCGCCCGTCTCTTCGCTTGGATGCTTCCCTCGGACTCGAGACAGCTTCCTCTCTCTAAGATGAACTTCCTCGGCATAGGGCCTCGCCTCATGCGCTACTTGATGCGCTCTAAGGGTGTCGATAGCCTCGAGACACTGCGTCAGCAAGCGCTGGATCAGGGGGTAGAGTTCATCGCCTGCCAGATGTCTATGGATGTCCTTGGCATTGATCGGAGTGAACTCCTCGACGAAGTCACTGTCGCTGGGGTCGCCTCGTACATGGAGCGAGCTGAGCGTTCGCGTGTCAATCTCTTCATCTAACCCCTGCACATGGAGCCCGTACAGTCTATCTGCCTGATGCGTGATCTCGCTAGGGCCTTGGCCGAACTAGAAGGAGCGCTGGATGAAGCCTTCGCCCTCTCCCTCAATGAGGCGATGACGCTCTGTGCCATTGCCCAAGAGCGTGTCCCTGCTTCCTTCGTCAGTGAGCAGACGGGGCTGAGTGCCTCACTGACCTCACGGGTAGTCAATGCCCTAGAGGAGCGAGGCTTCGTCATTCGTAGCTTGGGACGAGAAGACCGCCGTCAGGTGTTCTTTGAATTGACCTCCGAGGGAAGCAGCCTGCTGGCTCGTCTGAGGGTACATCCTTTTGTCTTGCCCAAGTTCTTGCAGGGCTTGCCTCTCGAGTCGCTTTTATCCTAAGCGACAGCACTAAGAGAAGAGGGCTTCGCCTACCAGTAGGGAAGGGAGATCACTCCCACCTATCGGTAGACGAAGCCCTATCTATTTATTGGGTTGCTGTAGGTGCGTAGTAATGGGAGACGTCAGCTGGAAGAGTTGTGAACGAGTATATTAGGATTAAAAAGAGGGCTACTGCCACTCTTAAAATTGACTACTGCAGGGCTCTGAGTTGGCCCGTATTAGTTTGTAGTCTGAGTAGTATTGGTTCGTATGATCCACTGCCTCTATCAGTACAGGGCTACATTACTCCAGTCTGGACTTGTTACCGTGCCTTTATAGACCGACGATGCGGAAGAGGAGCGAACGCTCTTGGCGTGTGCCGTCGGGATGGGTCAGCTTGATGTGTAGGAGTAGAGGCCCTTCAGCGGAGACCCCGATGATTCGAAGGGCTTCGGCGGGCATCGTGCGGAGGCTTTGGATCCAAGAGTCACGTGCAAGAGAGGTGCCTCGTGCGAGCAGCTCACCTGTCAGTCGATAAAGAGTAAAGTGACATTCCCCATCGGGAGAGCTATCAAGTAGAGTAAAGAGCTCTTCGTCTGATAGACGCTTTAGTGGTGTGTCATCTTGGTTGCCACCGCCATCTTCTGCGGAAGAATTCTTTTGGCCTGGGGTCGCAAAGCCAGCCGAACGGGCTGCAGCATGCCAGTTGCCGGCCTCTTCGATGACTTGATAGTCCTTTCGCTCCAGAGCAATGCCCGACTTGCTCTTCATCCCCTTGGGAAGGAGGCTACTGTCGTAGTGAAGAAGATCGACTACCAGTCCGTCATCACCGAGGAGAAGGCCTATGAGTCCGCTCTGATTGAGTAGGCGAGGAAGGCTGGCCTTCACGAAGGTCTCCCGAGGAGCATCGGGGTAAGCAGCTGCTAAGGCATCGGGATCTTTCGTCACGACGATGTAGCTACCTGCGGGGATAGTGCGTGGCGGGAGGGGTGTGATCTTGTAAGATGACCCGTCACGCCCTGCCGCCAGTGCATAGTCTCCGAGCTCACAAGGGGAGTCGCTGGCATTGTATAGCTCGATGTATTCAGGACAGCCTGCCTTGGGGTGTGGCATGACTTCGGAGAGAAGTAGACCGAGTCGGGGAGTAGGTGTGGGTGTTGGGACAGGCTCTGGTCGAGGTGGAGTGCCTTCGCCTCCTATGGGATCAGTCTCGCTCGCAGGGTAGATGCGGAGCTGTCGGAAGTGCCAACCCGTATGGTGCGTTCTGGTGAAGGTACAGCTGATACCGAAGGTGTTCTTCTCAGGGAGGGTGGGGCGGAAGTCTTCCTCCTCGCCGATGAGCTCCCATTCTTGTTCGCTGCCCGCTTCTCGCAGGTAGAGTTGCCAGCCAGCTTCGGCACTGTAGCGGACATCATAGTCCCAGCTACCCGAGGTATTCAGCAGGATAGGACTGCTGATAAGTGGACGCCCGAGAGGGCTGAGTATGAATTCTGTGGGATGGCTATCGCTTCGCCCGACCTTCACCCGCCTTAGACTGATCCGTTGCTGACCTCCTTGTCCGAAGTCTAATGCTACATATTCGTAGCTCTTTTCCGCCAATGGCTTGATAGCACAGAGAAGGATCGTCGCATGGTTGTAGGCTGTGGGGATGAGGTCGGTCTTCACCTGTCCGCGCCAGATGGGTTGCTTGGGCAATATGATGTCCGTAGCGAGTGTGGCACTACCTCGTGGAGGCTCCTTGGGTACGGAAAGATGCAGGGCTCCCCCAGCAATATGGTAGAGCTCTCGGTCATAGCGCCAGTGCTTCTCCGTGGGCGTACCCTCGGTAGAGAAGTCCGCTTGCCACACTTGGGCAGAGGCGCAGATAGGGAGGAAGGTGAGGAGAAGGAGGTAGAGAAAAGGGTAACGGTAGCTATACATCGGCAGCTGTGTTGGCTCCGAGCAAGCAGGGCGGTGGTGGTCAATCGCCGTCAGGGCGGTCATCACGGGGCGTACGTGCTGCCCGTGGATGTGCCGCATAGAGCTTCTTCAGTTGCTCGAAGGAGGTATGTGTGTATCGTACGGTGGTGGAGACGGAGCTGTGACCCATGAGCTCGCGTAGGAGCATGAGATCCGCTCCAGAGTTAAGCATGTCGGTAGCGAAGGTGTGGCGCAGGACGTGCGCACCTCGGCGGGAGAGATTGGGGACGGTGGCGAGTGCCGTATGTGCTACTTGATAGACGGCACGAGGAGCCATCGGCGTGCCCTTGCTGCTGACGAAGAAGGACTCCGTCGTGCCGAAGATAGAGGTGCGTAGGTGACGCCACGCTTCGATCTCTTCGGCAAGGCCTTTGCCGAAGGGGACGATACGCTCTTTGCGCCCCTTACCTAAGACCTTGAGTTGACGCTCGGTGGTGTCGACAGCTTGGTCACGTAGACCCGCGATCTCTGAGCGACGTAGGCCACACTCGTAGAGCATGGTGAGTATGAGGTGGTCGCGTACCGCTCGCCAGTCCGTCGGGTCGACCTCCTCCGAGAGCATCTGCTCCATATTGTCGGTAGGTACATAGACGGGGAGCGGTCGTGCAGCCTTCGGAGGGCGGAGGGCTTGGATGGGGTTGCGCTTGATCTGCCCTGTCTTCAGTAGGTGGCGGTAGAAGCTCCTGACCGAGGTGAGGCATCGACCCACCGTCGAGGCCTTCAGCCCCTCGTCAAGCTTGACCGATAGCCAGCCACGCACCAAGTCGAGGTCGCCCTCGGAGGGCACGAACGGCTCGCCCAGACGCTCCTCTGCATAGGCCGTGAAGCTCCTGAGGTCGGACTGGTAGGTCTCGATGGTCAGGGGTGAGGCGGCAGCTTCGTGGCTAAGGTAGTCAAGGAAGGTGCGGATCGAATCGGTGATAGGCGGCATCGTCGTGGGGACTAAGGCGCTAAGCGCTCAAGGCTCCATGTGCCGTCCTCCTGTAGCTCATAGAGGAAGCGGTCATGCAGACGGCTGTCACGCCCTTGCCAGAGCTCGATACGTGAGGGTGTCACGGCGAAGCCGCCCCAGTTCTCAGGGCGGGGTACTTCGCGCCCGACGAAGCGGAGACTCTCCGCAGCGAAGCGCATCATGATGTACTCGCGTGAGGGGATGGGCTGGCTCTGCGGGGAGATGCGTGCTCCGACACGGCTCTTGTAAGGGCGCATAGCAAAGTAGGCATCACTCTCAGCAGCTGGTAGGCGCTCTATAGTCCCCTCGATGTGGATCTGTCGCTCGAACTCATGCCAGAGGAAGGTCAGAGCGACGTGGGGATTGGCTGCTATCTGCTTGCCCTTGCGGCTGTCGTAGTTCGAGTAGAAGACGAAGCGCCCCTCGAGGACCTCCTTCAGCAGTACGGTGCGCATACTGGGATGTCCTTCGGGGGTTGCTGTCCCTACGATGACGGCAGTGGGTTCGTTGACCTTAGCCTCTATCGCCTGGTCGATCCATGTGCTGACGATCTCGAGGGGATCGGCTGGGAGGTCCTTGCGGCTAAGGCTGAGCGAGGTGTACTCGCGGCGGATATTCTCTAAGTGTAGGTCCTTAGACATGATGGTGATGAATAACTGGATAGTTTAGGCCTTCCCCTTAGCACTCTTGAGCTGACGGATCTCAGCTTCGAGGGCGGCGATACGCTCGTCCTGTGCGTGGATCGTCTGCTGGTAGGAGTTCAGCTCTTCGGTCTCGATACTGCTCGGTGCCTGCTCCTCGACGCGGAGAAGGAGGTCGCTGAGTACGTTCATATAGTTGTTAAACGCATCGTAAGGCGAGTTGTAAGGGCTGAAGGGATGGCCTCCCCAGTTGATGGTATTCATATAGTAGAAGTGGTCAGCACTCTGTAGATAGAGCCAGTCCTGTAGGAGGCTGCGATCCTCGAGAGCGTGCACACGCTCGCCCCATTGGCGGAGCTTCTCGAGGGCGCCGTGCTGGAGGATATTGCCGTTCCACTCGTTGGTACTCTTCTCTTCTCCTGCCCAGCTGATAGGCGAAGCTACGGTAAGAGGTGCGATGGCTTTATGCTCGTCAAGTAGCTCTGATGGGGTGGCGAAGCCCACACCATAGTCGGGAGCCAAGAGAGGCAGCGCCTTGAAGAACTCAAAGATCCCCGACTCACGGCGGTGCATCGCTCCGAGTACCTCATAGTTCATGTAGAGGAGTGTGAAGTCTTCTCCTTCGGGAAGCCACTTGACTCGGCCAAGGAGCTTGTCGGCAGTGACGGGATACTCGGGAGAGCCGTAATTGGTGAAGTGGTTCGTCACCAGCTCCGTAAGAGGGGCGTTACGTAGCAGGAGCTTAGTGCGAGGCTCTGCAGCTGCATCGTAGAGGTAGTTCGGGCTCTTCCAGCCGAGGACGTGCTTAGCGCCCTCGGTGATAATCCCTTCGTAGCCCATTGCTGCTACCTCGCTGGCGATCTCATCGGAGTAGATGAGCTCGGAATTGCAGAAGACGCGAGAGCGATCGATACCGAAGAGTTCGCGTAGCTTCGTCTGCTGCATGCGTACCTGATTCCTGAACTCTACGGGATCATAGAGTGAGGCGACGGAGTGCGCATAGGTCTCGGCGACGAACTCCACGCGTCCCGTGGCGGCGAGCTCCTTGAAGCTATCGATCAGTGCAGGCTTGTAGTACTCCATCTGCTCAAGAGCCAGCCCCGAGATCGAGAAGCTTACACGGAAGTCGGGGTAGGCCTTCAGCAGCTCGAGGAGCATGTGGTTAGCAGGGATGTAGCACGCATCAGCTATGCGCTCGAAGACCTCTTCGTTGAGGTAGTCATCGGTATAGTAGTGGGAGTTGCCGATGTCGAAGAAGCGATAGCGACGCAGTCTATAGGGCTGATGTATCTGGAAGCAGAGGCATATCTTTTTCATAACGGATAGCGGGTATGTCGGTGTAGTGATTAGCGGACGTAGCGATCATAGATGGCGCGGACCTTACGTCCAGCTGCCTCCCAAGTAATGCTGTTGACTTCCCGAAGCCCCTCTTCCTTGAGGAAGCGGTGCATCTCGGGATAGGTGATAAGTGCGTAGATGGCATCGGCCATAGCGTCGATATCCCAGTAGTCTACCTTGACGGCATAGTTGAGGATCTCTGCACACCCCGACTGATAGGAGATGATCGAGGGGACTCCACACTGCATCGCCTCCAAGGGTGATATGCCGAAGGGCTCCGAGACGGAGGGCATGACGTAGACGTCGCTGGCCTTGAAGACCTCATAGACCTGCTGGCCCTTCATAAAGCCCGTGAAGTGGAAGCGGTCGGAGATGTTGCGCTCTGCTGCGAGGCGGATCATCGCATCCATCATGTCGCCGCTACCGGCCATGATGAAGCGGACGTCTTGCGTGCGCTCCAAGACCTTCGCTGCGGCTTCGACGAAGTACTCACAGCCCTTCTGCATCGTGATACGCCCGAGGAAGGTGACGACCTTGTCGCGGACACCTCGGCGGTCGGGGAGTGCGAGGATCGAGGGGGCCAGTGGTGTGACCGCATTGTGCACGGTCGTGACCTTGGCTGGATCCTGATGATACTTCTCGATGACGGTGCGGCGGGTGAGATCGCTGACGGTGATGATGTGGTCAGCGTGGTTCATCCCGTCCATCTCGATACCGAATACCGTGGGGTTCACATTGCCACGACTGCGGTCGAAGTCCGTGGCGTGGACGTGTACGATGAGGGGCTTGCCGGTGAGCTGCTTGGCATGGATCCCTGCTGGATAAGTCAGCCAGTCGTGTGAGTGGATGATATCGAAGGGCTCACTGCGAGCGATGACACCTGCTACGATGGAGTAGTTATTGATCTCCTCGAGGAGGTTGTCTTGGTACTTCCCCGAGAACTCAAAGCAGCCCAAGTCATTCGTCGGTAGGTAGGAGAAGTCCGCATAGATATGATCCCGTAGGCGGTAGTAGAGCTCAGGATCCATCTTCCCCTCGAGGCGATCACGGACGTAGTCATAGTTGACGTCTCGGTAGACGACGGGGGTGTCTCCCGCACCGATGATCCTGAGGAAGCTCTTGTCCTCATCGCCGTAGGGGCGGGGGATGACGAAGGTCGTCTCCATATCGCCCTGGGCTGCCATACCCTGGGTCAAGCCATAGCTGGCTGTACCGAGACCACCGAGGATGTGTGGTGGGAACTCCCACCCGAACATGAGCGCTTTCATTCGTATCTAATTATGGGGAGGATCTGTGTGTCGTACTTACTCTTAGCCTCTTCGAGTAGGGCAAGTGAGCGAAGCAGTTCTCCGACGCTCATTGCGAAGGAGATGGCCCCACGGCCCTTGAAGGGTGGGTTGCCGTCGAAGAGTTCGCTCACGGTGCCTACGCCATGCTGCTGGAGCTCTTCCTCCATGCCGATGAGCGTATTCTCGATGAAGGAGATAGCACTGCGCCCGTAGAGCTTGATGCAGGCCTCGAAGTAGGGACCGAGGAGCCAAGGCCATACGGAGCCGTTGTAGTAGGACTGCTCGCGCTGCCACTGCGTGCCGTGGCACTGAGGCTGATAGCCGTCGCTCTTTGGGCTCAGGGAGCGGAGTCCCTTCGGCGTGCGTAGCTCACGAGTGATGATCTCGAGGACGGAGCGACGGGTGGCCTTAGGTAGAGGCGAGTAGGGGAGTGAGGTGGCGAAGACCATGTTTGGACGTACGCTCCAGTCACGCCATGAGGAGTGGGGGTGTACGTAGTCGAAGAGGTAGCCGTGCTGATTGATGAAGGTGTCGCAGAAGCTCTGCTGTACACGCCCCAGCAGCTCCTCGAGCTCAGGTGTCCATTTCTGGGGAAGGGCTTCGCGGTAGAAGCACAGGGCATTATACCACAGGGCATTGACCTCGACGAGATAGCCCTCACGGCGGACGACCGCCTGACCATTGACCTTCGCATCCATCCATGAGAGGGGACGCCCGTCTCCCGTCATCACGCACAGCCCGTTATCATCGATGCGGAGGTTGGGGTGTACGTTGCGTAGATAATAGTGTATTAGCTCATCGAGGAAGTCACCATAGCGGCTGACCATGTCGGGGAGGCTGGACCAGCGGGCATACTCTTGTAGCGTCCAGATGGCCCAGAGACCGATGTCTCCCTCGTTGATGTTGCGTATCTCCTTGGAGATGCCCTCCTGTCGCATGAAAGCTCGTATATCTGGGAGCACTGTGTCCATGATGCGGTAGAAGCGCTCAGGAGCATCGGCATAGATGGTACACCCAGGGAGGGCGATGAAGAGGTCGCGAGCTCGCACCCCAAACCATGGATAGCCTGCCAGCAGGTAGCCGTGCGTAGCGTCGGGGCGGTAGTAGAATTGCAGGGCGGCATTCAGCAGACAGCTACGGAAGTCCTCGCGAGGGGTGCGGATCTTTCGTTCCTCAGCAAAGAGCTGAGCCAAGGTGTCGGGATCGGCTTCCTCGACGCCAGCTGAGAAGTAGATCGATTCGCCGACCTCGATGTCGACCTCGAAGTAGCCGGGGACATAGAGGTCCTCCGTGTATTCGTAGCCACGCTCGCGCTCCTTGACATATTCGATACGCTCATTCCAGTGTGGGTCAGAGACGAAGTTATGAGCCTTTGATAGCTGGAGGTAGAGCGTAGGATAGCCTGGATAGAGGCAGAAGGTGACCCCCGACTTAGCCTGACCATAGTCTCCGTGATACTGATCATTGCGATGCGTGAGCATCTTTACGTCACGGAAGGCGAGGAAGGGAGAGAGTCTCAAGGTCGTGCGGCTGTGGGCCTCAAGGAGCGTGTAGCGCTGCAGCATTCTATTGGTGTAGTGGCAGAAGAGGAACTCCTTCTGCAGTACCACGCCTCCGACACGATAGGTCGTCGAGGAGGCGATGTCGACATTGTACTCTCGGATGTACTTGTGCCCCTTGGGGCTGAAGATATCGCCCTCATACTCGTGGATACCGACGTTGAACGGCACGCCATGCTGCACGATCGTCAGATCGAGGCTGGAGAGTAGTACGTGGTTGTTCTCACTGAGTTCGGGGACGGGGATGACGAGGACGCCGTGGTACTTGCGTGTGTTACAGCCTACGATGCTGGAGCAGCAATAGGCGCCCTTGCGGTTGGTACGTATGTACTCCCGCTGGGTGGACTCATCGAGGTTGGCCATGAGTCGGCGGTCGAACTTGAGGTAACTCATGCTAAGTGTCGCTTCATTGTGGTCAGGCTCCGCACGATCATTGGGCTCATAGAGGAAGCCTATTCTTGCGAAGTCGTGTATAATTCTCCTGCTAAGTTACGAATTAGCGACTGCTTTGCCAAGTCTTCATCTTCCCGTAGATAGAGCATAGTGCGAGGCTACTCCGAGAGCGCTCATATATAGGGAATAAGCACGCTCCAATGAGGGGGAGAGATGAAGCAGTACAGGTCAGATCGCTGACCTGTACTGCTTCGTTTTTCCTCCTTCGAACTTCTCAACCTAAAGCCTCCGTTTTTCGAGGGAAGAAGGTGCGAGTAATGAAGAGGTGGGCTTGCGCAATGCTGTCATGATAGGTATATGCGTTCGTGGCGTAGAGCTATATAGGATGGCGAAGAAAGCTATATAGCTTTGGAGTGACTCCTATATAGCTTTGTGAAGTGACCTCTATTAGGTTGTTGCTCCGCGTAGGGATAAAAGTTGTGGACGAGTAGCAGATAAGTTTTGACTACGTACGTGGATTTAATATCTACGTACGTGGATATTTGGGTTTACGTGCCTGGTCTTTAAGACTACGTACATAGATGCGGAAAAACCACTACATGAAGGCACTTTTTTCTTCACGAGAAGGACACTTTTTCCTCCGCTGGATAAGAGGAATAAGCGCGATAAGGCGAAGGGCTTTCTTGACCGCTTCGGAGAGGTATATCGGGGAGCTGGGCGTGCGATGCCTTAGCACTCTAAACTCTAAATAGAGGGTAGGACTCTAAGGCAACAGCCTCTGCTCAGAGGCGGGTATGTGAGGCATGCCTTAGGGGCGAATGGAACAAGTCTGCGCTTTTGTGTATTTTAGCACTATATTATTGTGTCGTATTGCGACCCTCTGCCAACAGATAATGACCGAGCTTAAGCCCACTTTCATGGAGCGCCTGCAGCGCTTCCTCACCTCGATAGCGACATGTAATAAGCGCTACCCAGCCCTCCGATATATCCTGGCTGGGGTGGCTGTCTTCATCTTCACCTTCCTCTTAGGGAACAATAGTCTATTCCACTATGTGAAGAATCAGCGCCGCAAAGCGTTTATCCAAGAGGAGTACAATCGCTATCTCCCGCAGTATGAAGCAGACAGCGCTCGCCTCAGCGATATCCGTGACAACCGTGAGCATATCGAGCGTATCGCCCGTGAGCAGTACTATATGCATCTACCAGGTGAAGAGGTCTTCGTCCTCGCTCCCGACACGACTACCGTAGCTCAGCACTAAGCTCTATGCAAGTAAAGTATAAGTACCTCTATATCGTCAGTGTCCTGCTCATCATCTCGGGTGCTGCACTGGCCCTCACGGAGCATCGCCTCTTTGATATCCTCTACGGCCTCGGAGCTGTGGGATATGGCTTGTACTATGTGTTAGCTCCCGAGCGGGATGCTTCGCGCCTCTTGAGACGTGTAGCTCGTATGGGAGTCTTCTCGGGCCTGCTCTTCCTACTCTCGGCCGTAGCACGCTTTGGGGTCTTTGACTCCTTCGGCCGAGGTGCTTGGCTTGTCTTCCTCGCCTTGGGCTTGGTCTATATGATCTATGGCAACGTCCTGCTCTATATGGACGAAAAGAAAAAGAACTAAAAACATGACCCCTATATCCACCCCTAAGCAGCCCGTCCGTACGGAGCGCATCGCGGTGCCAGGTGGGCGAAAGCCCCTGCTGCGCCTTCATGTCGATGCGGGCCATCCGACGACGCTCTTAGCATTCCTCATCGAGGCACTGCCCGATAAGAGCCGCACGACGGTCAAGCAGCTCCTGCACGACCGCTTCATCGCCATCGGTACGGAGCCGACGACGCAGTTTGATGCGCCCCTCCAGCCTGGCGATACCGTCAATATCCATCCTGCTCCTCTACCGAAGACGCTTACGCATAAGCAGATCGAGATCCTCTACCAAGATGAGTACCTGCTGGTCATTCACAAGGAGGCTGGTCTGCCTACGGTAGCAAGTGGTGAGGAGAAGGATAAGACCGCTCTGCGCCTGCTGTCGGAGCACCTCAAGAGCTTCAATCCGCTGGCGAAGGTCTACCACATCAATCGACTCGATAAGGATTGTGCAGGCTTTGTCGTTTTCGCTAAGAGTGCTGACCTCCAGCGTGAGCTCAGTGATCACTGGCAGAACTACGTCCGTCAGCAGCTCTTCGCTGCAGTCCTCGAGGGGGCACCTCGCGAGTCTGAAGGTATCCTGATGCCTCCCTCCCCCGAAGAGAAGAAGGGCAAAGGCAAGGACCAAGGGGCGAAGAAGCCACGCGCGCCCCGCTCTACTCCTCGCTCAGAGGAGGATCAGGCTGCAGGTCGCGCTGAGTGGCATGTCATCAGCGAAGGCAATGGCCGCACGCTGCTCTCAATATCCCTGCTCGCAGGGCGCAACAACCGTCTGCGCCGTCAGCTCTCAGCCCTGCGCCTCCCCATCGTCGGGGACTGGCGTAATGGTTCGCCCGAGAAGGACCTCGGTCGAGTGGCACTTGAGGGGACGCGTCTGAGCTTCGTTCACCCCGTGACGAAGAAGCTCCTTGACTTCCGTCAGCCCATCCCTCCACTCTTCCGCAAGCTTCTCAAGAGCACGGCACCTCGTCCTCGTGCAGCTAAGAGTCCTGCAGCAAGGTCAAAGAAGAACTAACAGTTAATCATATAAAATCAATCTCCACAATGAACCAACAGACACGGAGCTTTGCTCCCCTGCGCCCCTCCCTCTCGGCGGTGCGTCGCTTCGTCTTGGGCCTATCTATCCTCCTTCTGGGGATGGGGCTCAATGCTCAGGTCATCCGCGATGCCGTCACATGGTCGCGCTCAGTAGAGGATAAGTCTCCTACGGAGAAGGTCCTCGTCTTCACAGCTACGGTCAAGGATCCTTGGCATCTCTACGGCACAGAGCTTCCTAAGGGTGGCCCAACGCCTACGCACCTCCTCGTCGATAAGATCGAGGGGGCTGAACTCGTCGGTGGCCTGACCTCCACGCAGAAGCCCATAGAGAAGTATGACCCCAACTTCGAGATGACCCTGCGCTTCTTCAGCGGTAAGGTCACCTTCCGTCAGAAGATCCGTATCACAGATCCCAAGAAGTTCGCCTTCGTCGGGGCTATCCGATATATGGCCTGCAACGATGAGCAGTGCCTCCCTCCCGCTAACTGGGAGTTCACTGTCCAGGCTAAGGAGCTGGGCAAGCTCGGTGACGCCGCAGCTACGAAGCTCACCGAAGAAACATCTGCCACCACCGAAGCCACCGCTACCAGCCTGGGGGAGCCCTCAGCCGATAGCGTAGCCTCGGTAGATACGCTATCGGTAGCCCCTCAGGACACTGCCGCTCTCGCCTCCTCCGACCTATGGGCCTCCGTCATCCCTGAGCTGAAGGCTTATGGTGACAAGGCTCTGAATCAGGCCGAAGGCTCACTGTGGATGCTCCTCGTCGGTGGCTTCCTCGGTGGTCTCGTGGCGCTGGTCACTCCCTGCGTATGGCCTATGATCCCCATGACGGTGAGCTTCTTCCTCAAGAGAAGCTCTGACCGTAAGAAGGGGATCCGTGACGCTCTGCTCTATGGTATCGGGATCATCGTGATCTACGTATCTCTGGGGCTCATCGTCTCGGCGGTCTTCGGCTCGGATGCCCTGAATAATCTGGCTACGAACGCTATCTTCAACGTCGCCTTCTTCATTCTCCTTGTCATCTTTGCGATCTCGTTCTTCGGGGCGTTTGAGCTCGTCTTGCCTGCCTCTTGGACAGCGAAGATGGACGCTAAGGCAGACTCGGCTTCGGGCTTCATCAGCATCTTCTTCATGGCCTTTACGCTTGCGCTGGTTTCCTTCTCGTGCACCGGGCCTATCATCGGTACGCTCCTCGTACAGGCTGCTACCTCTTCCTCTGGGATGCTCGCTCCTGCTGTCGGGATGCTCGGCTTCGCACTTGCGCTGGCCCTGCCCTTCACGCTCTTCGCTATCTTCCCCAACCTCCTGCAGTCGATGCCTAAGAGTGGTGGGTGGATGAACTCCGTGAAGGTCGTCCTCGCATTCATCGAGCTGGCTCTGGCGCTGAAGTTCCTCTCCATCGCTGACCTGGCATACGGCTGGCGTATCCTCGACCGTGAGGTCTTCCTCTCGCTCTGGATCGTGATCGCTATCCTCCTCGGGCTGTATCTCCTCGGGAAGATTCGCTTCCCTCACGATGCGCCACAGGAGAAGACGCCTATCCCTGCACTCTTCCTCGCGATCATCTCTTTCTCCTTCGCTGTCTATATGATGCCTGGGCTCATCGGTGCACCTCTGCGTGCTATCAGTGCCTTCGCACCACCCCTCCGCACGCAGGATCTAAACCTATATAATGGTGAGGTCCATGCGAAGTTCGACGACTACGATGCTGGTATGGCTTATGCCCGTCAGGTAGGGAAGCCTGTGATGATCGACTTCTCTGGCTACGGCTGCGTGAACTGCCGTAAGATGGAGGCGTCGGTATGGATTGATCCCAACGTCAAGCACATGCTCGAGGAAGACTACGTCCTCATCACGCTTATGGTCGATGAGAAGGCACCGCTCAAGGAGCCTATCGAGATCATGGAGAATGGGGAGAAGGTCAAGCTCCGCACCGTCGGTGATAAGTGGAGCTACTTCCAGCGTATGAAGTTCGGTGCCAATGCACAGCCCTTCTATGTCCTACTGGATCATCAGGGTAAGCCCCTGGCTCCTTCGTACGCCTTCAACGAAGACGTCTCTGCGTACCTGAACTTCCTCAAGTCGGGTCTCAGCGAGTTCGACAAGCGTAAGTAACCCTTCCCTCTCACCTCAAACGAATATGCTACATAGTAGAGAAGAGAAGCTGGCGGCTATGAGCCGTCTCCTCGATGTCATGGAGCGTCTGCGTAAGGACTGCCCTTGGGATCGTGAGCAGACGACCGAGAGCCTCCGTACCAATACCCTCGAAGAGGTCTATGAGCTCTCCGATGCGATCCTCTCGGGGCGCCCCGAGGAGGTCAAGAAAGAGCTGGGCGATGTGCTCCTGCACATTGTCTTCTATAGCACCATCGGCGAGGAGCAGGGTACTTTCGACCTCTGCGATGTGGCCAATGCCCTTTGCGATAAGCTCATCTACCGCCACCCGCATGTCTATGGCGAGGCGGTAGCGGCTTCTGCTGGGGCTGTCGTGGAGCGCTGGGAGGAACTGAAGCAGCAAGAGAAAGGCGGGAATAAGACCGTCCTCTCGGGTGTCCCTGCCTCCCTGCCCGCCCTCATCAAGGCCTACCGCATACAGGATAAGGCACGTGGAGTAGGCTTCGATTGGGAGCAACCCGAGGATGTCTGGATGAAGGTCGACGAGGAGCTTCGTGAGCTTCGCGAGGCGATCACCTCTGGCTCTGCGGAAGACTCCGAAGCCGAGCTGGGTGACTTCATCTTCAGCGTCATCAACGTCGCTCGCAAGTACGGCATCAATCCTGATAATGCGCTTGAGCGAACGAATGCCAAGTTCATCCGCCGCTTCGGTTATGTCGAGGCGAAGGCAAAGGAGGCTGGCCGCTCCCTACGAGATATGACCCTCGCTGAGATGGATGCCCTCTGGGACGAGGCCAAGCGCCTGGAATCTCAGCCTTAGTTCGCCGCTTACTCCGATTCTCTTGCCTCTCTGGCAATACATGATTAGGCCTACCTGCCCTCAGCCCGCCTCTCCGAAGTGCGAGTAGGGTAGGTAGGCCTAATCCCTTATAGATACGTCCACTATATAACACAGACCCATACCCCCATTCGTCTTCTTATCACACACCGTGAGGCTGATGAAGCCGTCCTTGTCTTGGCGCGAGGCCTTGCCCAGCTCCCCGACTTCGAGGTCTACATCACTCGTGAGAGCATCTCTTCGCCCACCGAGGAGGAGGGCGTGACGCTTCGCCCCGTGTGGTGCGCGAAGTTATGTCACTCTCACTCCCGACCATCGTGAGCGATATCCCTGGAAGCCGTGATCTCATTTTCCCTGGGCAAACGGGTCTCTTAGCTCCTGCACAGGATGCGAAGGTGCTCTCCGAAGCCATCCGTTGGAGGCTCACGCATTCCGAGGAGCGGCGAGCTATGGGGCGACAGGGGCGTGAGCGCATCGCTCGTGACTTTAGTCCTGCGGCTTATACGGGGCTTTTCGCCCGTCTTTTCCGCTCGCTCGCCTCGTCGTAGAATCTCCGTCCGCAGGGCGCCAAATTTTCGTGCGCACGAAAATTTCCCTCCTTCCGCACAGTGCTCTGACGCCCTGCTCTCAGGATATAATTTTCCTCGCCTCACCACCGAATTTTCGTGCTGAGGGGCGAGGATTTTTGTGGGCAAAAATTAGTCTTGGAGGGCTTCGGGGGAGAGGTGGAGAGCGTCCTCGAGTGGAAGGAGTGCGTTGATGAGGAGGATGGCCTTAGCCTTGGAGCGGAGCGTGCTGAGGGTAAGGTCGTCGGCTTCGGCGATAAGGCCGGCACGTAGCAGCCCTTCGCGCTGAGTGCCCTTGAGGAGCGGGCGAGTGGGGGTGAGGTAGCCTGCTTCGGTCTCGATGAGAACGTTGGTGAAGCTGGTATCGGTGATAGTGCCGTCGGGGCGCACGAAGAGCGGCTCTTCATCGCTGATAAGCTCAGCCTTCACCCGCTCGAAGAAACTTCGGTCAGCATACTTATAGCTGTACTCGAAGCCATCGGGGAGGGGAATGGGACGCAGTGCGCGTATCGTCCGCTTGCAGTAGGGCACGAGGCGGATGGCAGAGAGCCCTGCGAGGCTGTACTCGAGCGTGAGGCGGTAGGTCGTGGTGGGGAGGATCTGTTGTCCCGTGAGGTAAGCCTCGACTTCCCGCCAAGGGGAGGTGTTAAGGAGACTTTGTAGAAAGGTACTTCCGGTATCCGCCCCCTGCTCTCGGAGGGTGCGAAGCATGCGTTCCCGATGGAGTTCACCTGCTATGAGCTCTCCACCACGGAGCATGAAGGTCTCGATGAAGCTCGGTGAGGTGGCACCCGCTACTGGGGGATGTAAATCTTCTGCAAGCATTCGCGGTATTCGTCTTCTGCGACGCTATTGATGGTGATACCGCCGCCCGAGCGATAGAAGTGCGCTCCCGAAGCATCCTCCTCGACGAAGCGGATGAGAACGGCAGAGTCCAGACTTGCGCCATCGAAGTAACCGCAGACGCCTGTATAGAAGCCGCGAGGACGGCCTTCCGCCTCTTGGATGAGCGCGACAGTTCGCTCCTTTGGCGCCCCGCTGATGGAGCCTGCGGGGAGGAGCTGGAGGATGAGGTCGCCTAATCGGAGCCCTTCGCTACGGTCAACGCTTCCGACGACTTCGGAGCTCATCTGCAGCAGCGGTCCCGAGGAGGTGTGGAGCTCAGTGAGGTACTTGAAGCGGCGGACGTGCACGCCCTCGGCTACGCGGCTCAGATCGTTGCGCATCAAGTCGACGATCGTATGGTGCTCGCAGCCCTCTTTGTAGTCCGCTCGGAGCTTCTCGGCTGCATCAAGGATTCGGGCGTCGATGGTACCCTTCATCGGGTGCGTAGCGAGTTCATCCCCTTGGAGCTTCACGAAGCATTCGGGCGAGAAGGATACGAAGCGCCCAGGGAGGAGGACGCGATAGGTCGCCTCGGAAGAGAGGTAGATATCCGCTAAGCTGGCCTCGGTCTCGATGGGTGTGCGGATGGTGAGATTCGTGAGGAAGCTATCTCCCCGCATCAGCCCTTGGTGGATGATGTCGAAGCGCTCGGCATAGCGCTCGGGGGCTTCGGGCGAAGGGGTGAGCGTGAGCTTTCCCTTCAAGCCAATGGGATCGGGTGTCTTCGCCGTGGGGAAGGCAAAGAAGAGCGAGCCGTCGTGGTGCTGCAGTGGCTCAAGGACGAAGACGCCCTCCTGCAGCTCGAAGTCTAAGATAAAGAAGAAGGGCTGCCCTCTGTGCGATGCTTCGTTCATCGCCTCGAGGGTAGCCCATACTTGCTCACTGGGTTGGAAGGGAGTGTGCATTACGTGGGGAGGGAAGGACGCTACTTCTTGCGAACTTCTGTCGGAGCGAGCGTGACGAGCCCCGCCTTATAGAGTGAGCCAAGGACCATCTTGAAGGTCTTCTTGCTCATCCCCGTGAGGCGCATGACGTCCTCTGCAGGGCTCTTATCGCCGATGGGTAGACGTCCGTGGTGCTTCTCGAGGATCGTGAGCAGGCGTGCCTGCTCACCGTCGACCTTCTGATAGCCCACGGGGACGAAGGAGAGGTCAACCTTATTATCCTCTTCGCGGAGGCGGATGACGTAGGCTTCGATGCGCTCACCGCGCTGGATCATACGTGGTGCCGTGTCGCTGTAGAGCAGTCCCCAGTGCTTGTCCTCGATGACGCAGCGGTAGCCCAGCTCGTGTTGCTCGGTGACGATACAGCTGACCTTCGTCCCTGGAGCGTAGTCAGCTGGCATCGTATCGAGGTGCTTGGAGAGGCGTGCTGAGCCGACGATCTTTCCGCTCAGGGCATCGATGTAGAGGTAGACGATGTAGCTATATCCCTCCTGCATCTTCGTCGACTGCTCGCGGAAGGGGACGAAGAGATCTTTATGGATGCCCCACTCGAGGAAGGCTCCTGCATCGGTCACGGAGGAGCAGCGGAGATAACCCACTTCCCCGACCTGAGCTAAGGGCGTGAGGGTCGTCGCTATGAGGCGCCCTTCGTTGTCGTGATAGACGAAGACAGAGACCATATCGCCCTCCTTAGCGCCCTCGGGGAGGTAGCGCAGGGGAAGGAGGATGTCTTGGATGCCCCCGTCGAGGTAGGCGCCTATCGATACGAGGCGTAGGATGGGGAGTGACTGGATGCGACCGAGCTGATAGGTCGAGAGTGGTGCGGGCTGCATAGGGCGTTATTGGGGGATGAAGACCGTTTCGTCGCGGAGGACGGGTGCGATACTGAGCGTGTAGGTCTCGCCGTGACGTTCGATCTCGAAGATGAGCTCGGTCTGCTCGGTCTCATTGATGTAGGGGCGGAAGAAGAATAGGTAGCTGAAGACGCTGGCGTACTTATCCTTCACCAGTGCCTTGCGGATGCTCCCGTAGTCGCTACTCTTCCATGGAGCTCGCTCGGGACGCACAGCCTCAGCCGAGCGGTAACGGTAGGTCTCGTCAAGAAAGTTGCGGTAGCGTGACGAGAGTTCTCTGACAGTCGTGGGGCTAAGAGGCTTGCCGTTGATGCGAAGTACCTTATCTCCGACACGTAGGCCTGCTGTGAAGGCAGGCGACCCTTCCTCTACATCAACGATACGGCTGAGGTCACGGCTGTCATAGAGGATACCCGTATAGAGGTAGCGGCTCGTCTCCTCAGTATAGTTTGCCTGAGATGCTGCGAGGTAGGGGAAGCTTTGGAGCATTACAGGGATGGCCTGACGAGCATAGAGGTGTGCTTCCTTCGTGCCCTTAGGTAGGCTGCTTGTGCCGCTCCACAGCGTCTGATCGGGCTTGCTGGGTGAAGTGACCTGTAGGGAGAGGCGTGCTCCTCCCTCAGCTTCACTACGCGAGCACTCAAGGACAAGGTCGGGGCCACTGGCTTGCTGCGTCAGTCCGCGTGCCTCTAAGAGCCCCGCGACCTGTCCGTACACGATGTCGTAGAGGTCACGATGTTCTCCTTCAGAAGGAGCGAAGGCAAAGGTCTTGGCCTGCGACCAATCAAAGGGCGCACCGGCCTCAAAGGAGAATGAGAGGGTGCGCTGCTGCTTCGCTTGGTCCATGGGGCTGTATCCGCTGAAGGCTGTAGCCAGCTCACGCTCGGTGAGGGCATAGGGCGCCTTGCAGCTGGGACGAAGGATACGAGCCGTAGTGCCAGAGCCAATGCGCACGATCGTCAAGAGATGCTCGCCTACGGGGCTTGCAAGGAGCTCGCTGATCTGCTGCTTCGTGAGGCCTGTGGTGGGTACCCCGTCGATTTGGGTAATGAGGTCTCCAGGGAAGAAGCCTCCGACGGCTGCAGGGCCAAAGGGCTGGACTGCTGTAAGCACGGGGATACTCTTGCTGTTAGTCCCCTCTCCGAGCACCTTGTAGTGCAGGCCGATACGACATACATTCTCGCTGGACTGTGCCAGTAGAGGGGATGATGAGAGCGAAGGAAGCAGGAGTAGGGTGAGTGCTATCCCCAGCGAACGAAGGCAGTGGTAGGGCTTACGCATCATGAGAGCGGTCTATATGTGGCGGGATTATCGTTAGGGATGAGCTTCGAGGAGTTGTAGAGTGAGGTGCAGGGCCTCTTGGATCGCTTGGGAGATGTTCTCCTCACGACTCCCCGATAGGTGTAGGGTAGTCGAATTGACGACGGGTCCTCTTGGCCCTTCGAAGACGACAGCGATGCAGATCGTACCTACGGGATGTGCAGCATCACCACCCGTAGGGCCAGCGACCCCCGTCGTGGCGATAGCTACCTCGGCTTGGAGTTGCTCCATAGCTCCGAGAGCCATAGCGCAGGCGACCTCTTCACTGACGACGTGGTACGTCTCGATGAGCTCGGGTGGCACGCCGAGGAGGGAGGTCTTGAGGTCGGACTGATAGGCGATGATGCCCCCTTGGAGGTAAGCCGATGCGCCTGAGTGACTACCCAAGGTGGAGGCAACGCCTCCGAGGGTGCAGCTCTCAGCCGTAGCGATATGGAGCCCTCGCTGTAGGAGGAGCTCAGTGAGTGAAGTGAGATGAGTCTGATCCATAGATGTTGTCTCGGGCTACATGGTGACGCGGGCGAAGGGTACGGCGTCGAGCTCGGTACGCTTGCCGTCGATGAAGCTGAAGTAGCCGTTCATCGCGACCATCGCAGCATTGTCGGTGGTGTAGGCGAACTTCGGGATGAAGACCTTCCAGCCATAGCGACGAGCGTGGTCGTGGAAGGCATCACGCAGCCCAGTATTGGCCGACACGCCACCAGCTACAGCGACCTGACGGATGCCTAAGTCCTTGGCCGCTTGGCGGAGCTTCTTCATCAGGATGTCGATGACGGTAGCTTGGAGGGAGGCACAGAGGTCGGCTTTACGCTCCTCGATGAAGTTAGGGTTCTTCTCCAGCTCATCACGGAGGGTGTAGAGGAAGGAGGTCTTGAGCCCGCTGAAGCTATAGTCGTAGCCTGGGACGTTGGGCTTGCTAAAGGCAAAGGCCTTTGGATTCCCCTCGTTGGCAAGGCGGTTGACGACAGGGCCACCAGGGTAACCCAGACCCATGACTTTCGCACACTTGTCGAAGGCTTCGCCCGCAGCATCGTCGATGGTCTGCCCGATGATCTCCATATCGGAGGCCGAGCGCACGAGGATGATCTGCGAGTTGCCCCCTGAGACGAGGAGGCAGAGGAAGGGGAACTCAGGGCTCTGATGCTCCTCGCCCTCCTCCTCGATGAAGTGCGCCAGCACGTGCGCATGGAGGTGATTGACCTCTACCATAGGGATACCGAGTGAGAGGGAGAGCCCCTTGGCAAAGTTCGTCCCGACAAGCAGAGAGCCTAAGAGTCCAGGGCCTCGTGTGAAGGCGATGGCGTCGAGGTCTTGTGCGGTGATGCCAGCGCGGCGGATGGCTTCGCTGACGACGGGGACGATGTTCTGCTCGTGGGCACGTGAGGCCAGCTCAGGCACGACACCACCGTATGCGGTGTGGACGGCCTGTGAGGAGATGACATTGCTCAGGAGTTTGTGCCCTACGAGGACGGCTGCCGAGGTGTCGTCGCACGAACTCTCGATCCCTAATATGATGGGTTCATGATCCATGATGATCTATCGGATGGTCTGTCTATTTATACCTTATTAATGTGGCACAAAAGTACGAAAACTATAGTCCCAGTCGGTAGAGCTTCGCTGAGTGGAGCTGGGTAGCGCCACCCTCGCTATAGAGGCGAAGGGTCGAGTAGGGCTTGCGGGGGAAGATGAGGTTCGTCATCGCGATGCGTCCGCCCTGGACAAAGAGCTCGGCCATACTGCGGTCTACGAAGAGGCGGAGCTTATAGGTCTTCCCTGTGCAAAGACTGAGGGGAGCCCATGTAGCGATAGCGAAGTCGTTCTGATAGTTCACACCATCGCGGTCGCGCCAGTCATTGCTCTCGCGGTCGTGAGGCGTCGCCTTCGTGCCGAAGTCTATGAGTCCGCTCTTGGTGCGGTCCATAGTGACGCGCTCCTTCTCTAAGTCAAGGTAGATGGGTAGCTCATCGCCAAGCTCATTACTAAGGACGAGGCCGACACGAGTCGTCTCCGCTGCTGGGGTCAGCTCCAGCTCGAGCTCAAAGCTATCCTCAAGTCCCTTGAGTGCATCTGTGAGGCGCACCTCTTCGCCGATGCTCTGGCGAAGGCTGAGACTGACCTGCTCCTTGCGTAGGGCTTCGGCCTCCTTTGAGGGGCGAGCTCCTACATAGCTCGTGCCGTCCTTGGTGAAGAGGAAGAGGTCACGAGGTAGGCCGTTCATGCCACGCGTCTGCTTGAAGGGGGTGACATTGGCATACTGCCAGTTGCTCACCCAGGGGATGCCGATGGTGCGGGCGCCTGTGTTGTGGAAGGTAACCAGCGCATAGTGGTCCTTCCCGAAGTCCAGCCAATGGGCGATCTCGGGCGCCGTCTCAGGGACGAACTCCTTGCCATCAAAGGTGCCAACGAAATACTCGGTAGCACTCCCGCCGAAGGCACAGCCCGGATTGATGTTGACGATCATCACCCACTTCTCCTTACCCGTCGTCTCGTCAGTGAGCTGGAAGAAGTCGGGGCACTCGAACTGGTTGGGGCGTGCTCCGTAGCCTTCGCCGAAGGCACTCACGTAGTCCCACTTTTTTAGATCCTGAGAGCGGTAGAAGCGCATCTCCTTGTCTGCTGAGACGATCATGTACCAGCTCTTCTCGGGAGCGTACCAGAAGACCTTGGGGTCACGGAAGTCCGAGACGCCATCGAAGGGCGTGAGGATCGGGTTGCCAGCGTACTTCGTGAAGGTCTTCCCATTGTCGAGGCTGTAGGCCAAGCACTGGGCCTGCCACTGCTTCCCTGCATACGTATTGTGAGCCGTGTAGTAGGCGAGGATGGCATCCTTGCCGAAGCCCGCTGTCCCTTGCTTGTCGAGGATGGCACTCCCCGAGAAGATGTGCCCGAGGGTGTCTCGTGCTAAGGCGGGATCGTGGTGCTCCCAGTGAATGAGGTCGCGTGAGGAGCTGTGCCCCCAGTACATATTGCCCCACTTCGAGCCGTAGGGATTGTACTGATAGTAGAGATGATAGACGCCGTCCTTGTAGATCATGCCGTTGGGGTCGTTCATCCAGCCATAGGCGGGGCTGTGATGGTAGGCTGGGCGGTAATAGTCCTTGGCGGAGGTGTCGAAGGTGTCGGCGAGCTGAATCTTCTCATAGCTAATCGCCTTCTTATCAAGACCAATGATCTCTACCGTCGCAGGACTCTTGCCTTCGGGCAAGGCGAGGGGGACGTAGTAGTCAATGCTATCGACGGCCAGACGGATGTCGAGCCACGTGTCCTCGGGGCGGTCGCCTACGAGGCGTACCTGCACCTCGGGTTGACTCTCCTCGATGGGGAGGAGGAGGTAGCGCTGTGGGCTATTGATCTCAATGCGGGTCAGCGTATCGTTGGGGTGGAGTATCTCCATAGCGGGTGGGTTGGACCTCTTCGAGCAGCTGATGCTGAGGACGAGCAGTAGCAAGAAGAGTAGAGCGGTAAGCTTACGCATATATATAATTAATGTATAGAGGCAAGGGTGGGGGAGACTACGCGACGCGATTGAGCTCGGTACGTCCTGCGAGGAAGCGCACGACATTCTCCAGCATCTCCGCATTCATATCTCGTCGGGCGTCAGCCGTCTGAGTGCCGGTGTGTGGGGTCATGCAAACGTTGTCGAGGGTGCAGAGTGTGGGGTGGGGGTTGTCCTGGTTCTCGAAGACGTCCAGCCCTGCCGCTGCGATGTAGCCCGTCTGAAGTGCCTTCACGAGGGCCTCTTCGTCGACGACGGCACCACGGGCGGTATTGATGAAGATAGCGGTAGGCTTCATCAGTGCCAGCTCCCGCTCTCCGATGAAGTGGTGCGTCTCTGAGCTATAGGGCGTGTGAATTGAGACGAAGTCGGAGCCGAAGAGGAGATCATCCAGCGGGGCATAGGTGATCCCTTGGCGAGTCTCCTCGTCTGCGCTCAGTGGGGTGCGCTTGTAGTAGAGGATCTTCATGCCGAAGGCACGAGCGCGCTCAGCGACAGCTGAAGCGATACGTCCGTAGCCGATGAGTCCCAGCGTCTTGCCTGCAAGGTGTACGCCGAGGTAGCCCATGCGGCCGATGGTCGGGCGCTTCCCAGGATTCTGACGGATGAGGCGGTCAAGTTCGCTGACACGGCGAGCGCAGTCGAGCATGAGTGCCAGAGTAAGCTCCGTCGTCGGGATGATCACCGCCTGAGGCGTATTGGTCACGACGATGCTGTGGGCGCGAGCGTAGTCGATATCGATGTTGTTGAAGCCAACGCCGAAGTTGGCTATCAGGCGGAGCTTCGACCCATGTTGCAGGAGTTCGGCACGTGCTGGGTAGTCGAAGGAGGTGCAGAGGACGTCTGCCTCGGGGAGGAGCTGACATAGCTCTTCGTGGGTGAAGTCCCGTCCATGTGGGGGGCGGATGACTTCGTGTTCAGCACCGATCTTCTCGAAGCCTTCGTCGACCGTGTCGAAGGCCACCAATATCTTAGCCATAATCTTAGTGCGATGTAGGGAAGTGAATACTCCCACTAAGATACGGAATAAGCAGGATATAAGGGCCTTTTGCGTAAGGGGTGCTTTATCGCGCCTATTCCCCTTATCCAGCGGAGGGAAAAGTGTCCTTCTCGTGAAGAAAAAAGCGCTTTCATGTAGTGGTTTTTCCGCATCTATGTACGTAGTCTTAAAGACCAGGCACGCAAATCCAAATAGCCACGTACGTAGATATTAGATCCACGTACGTAGTCCAAACTTATCTGCTACTCGTCCACAACTTTTATCCCTATGCGGAGCAACAACCTAATAGAGGTCGGCGTGATGACCTATATAGGTTCGCCCAGTGGCCAATATAGGTTGCCGTCACCTTCCCATAGCGTAGTCAACTTGGATCTTGGCGAGGTGTGATACCTGCTCTTATATTGAGGTGTTTGTGGGACTCCGCCTCTTGATCCTCCTTCAGCGCCTGTGAGCGTGTCGGCTCTTGAGGGAAGAGGTGGCGTGTCTAACTGACGGTATATCAGTTGTGATGTGCTGATCTGGGGGACTTGATACCTTCCCTGTAGCTGGAGATTTGCCCGTGTGGAAGGGGGATGGTGGGGGATGATGCAGCCCTCTTTCGCTCCCTCCACCGTACGGTACTACGGCGGGGAAACGTAACGTGAAGGTGCTAAGTGGCGGATATTACGGAAAAATCGGCTATTTTTGTGGGCATATTGTGCCCTATAACAAAGGAAATAAGATACAATCAATTAAGTAATACAACACGATGCAAAACAAAGGATTTGTGACTTTCGTCACAGTGAGCTTGGCTTTGATCTGTGCGTTTTACCTGTCCTTCTCCCTGATTACGAATCACTACGATGGTAAGGCGGAGAAGATGGGCGAAGTCGCAGGGAAGGCTTATCTCGACTCCATGGCTAACGAGAAGGTGTTCCTCGGATACACCCTCAAGGAAGCTCGCAAGCAACAGATCGGCCTGGGGCTCGACCTCAAGGGCGGGATGAACGTTATCCTCAAGCTTAATGCTGGTGACCTCGTCAAGAGCCTTGCAGGCAACACCGATGACCCCAATTTCCAGAAGGCCATCCAGGCTGCTTCGAAGAGCACTTCACAGGGCAACTACATCGATCAGTTCGTAGCCGAGTACAAGAAGCTTTCCCCAGGGGTAAACCTTGCGGTCGTCTTCGGCTCGGGAGACCTGCGTGACCAGATCAATCCCTCTACCACGGAGGATAAGGTCATCGAGCTCCTGAAGGAGAAGTACAACAGCGCTGTCGAAGCCTCATTCAATGTCCTGAGTACGCGTATCGACCGCTTCGGTGTCGTCGCTCCTAACCTCCAGCGTCTCGAAGGTCAGGGCCGTATCCTCGTCGAGCTCCCTGGTGTCAAGGATCCTGAGCGTGTACGCGAACTTTTGCAGCGTAGTGCTAACCTCCAGTTCTGGCGCACCTATACCTTTGATGAAGTAGCTAATGATCTGGCTGGCCTCAGCGATCGTCTGCTCGCTCTCGGTGCTCCGGCTGCTCGCCCCATCCCCGTAGCTGCTGACTCGGTAGCCGCTAATGACAGCACGGCTCACGATAGCGCTGCTCTCGTAGCTCCTGCTCCTGCCGCAGCTCCTTCGCAGCTCGCTTCTATTGATACCCTCGCTAAGTATCTCCAGCTCGGAGGCCGTGGCGGTGCTACCGTCGGTCTCGCTCAGGACCGTGATCGCAACAAGATCGACTCGCTCCTGGCGCTGGCTACTGAATATCACCTCCTGCCTGAGGACCTCACCCTGCTTTGGGGTGCTAAGCCCATCCAGGATCCCAAGACGCGTAAGCTCACCAATATCTATGAGCTGTACGCTATCCGTACGAACCGCTCGATGAAGCCCGACCTCTCGGGGGACGTCGTCACTTCTGCTAAGGCGGACGTTGATCACAACCGCCTCGGTAGCGCTGAGCCTCAGGTCTCTATGACTATGAATCAGGAAGGTGCTCAGATCTGGGCTCGCCTGACGAAGGAAAGCATCGGCCGCTCTATCGCTATCGTCCTCGACGGTGTCGTCTACTCTGCGCCTAACGTCAACAACGAGATCACTGGCGGTAACTCCTCTATCACGGGGAACTTCACTATCGAAGAAGCTAATGACCTGGCGAACGTACTGAACTCTGGTAAGATGGAGACGAGCGTCGTCATCGAGCAGGAGAACGTCGTCGGTCCTACCCTCGGTAAGGCTTCTATCCAGGCTGGTATCATCTCCTTCGCCATTGCACTCGTCCTCTTGATGGTCTACATGTGCCTGGCTTACGGCTTCATCCCTGGTATGATCGCCAACCTCGCACTCATCGTCAACAGCTTCTTCACGCTCGGTATCCTGGCTTCGTTCAATGCCGTCCTCACCCTCTCGGGTATCGCCGGTCTTGTCCTCACGCTCGGTATGGCGGTCGACGCGAACGTGCTTATCAATGAGCGTATCAAGGAAGAGCTGCGCAACGGCAAGGGCATGACCCGCGCTATCGCCGACGGTTATGGCAATGCCTTCAGCGCTATCTTCGACTCGAACCTCACGACGATCATCACCGGTGTCGTCCTCTTCTACTTCGGTGCAGGGCCTATCCGTGGCTTCGCTACGACCCTGATCATCGGTCTTATCTCCTCCTTCATCACGGCGGTCTTCCTCACCCGTATGGTCTTCGAAGCTCTGGACAAGCGCCACAAGCTCGACAACGTGACCTACACGACGGCGATGACCAAGAACCTCCTCGTGAACCCCACGTACAACTTCCTCGGGGCTCGCATGAAGGGGTACCTCCTGCCCATCGTCCTCATCATCGCTGGTCTTGTCGGCTTCTTCACGGTCGGTCTGAACAACGGTATCGAGTTCTCGGGTGGTCGTAACTACATCATCAAGTTCGACCAGAAGGTCGACAACCAGCAGGTCCGTGAGAAGCTCGCTCCTCAGCTCGACCAGAAGCTCGTCCTCACCGCTATCGGTACCGAGGGTGACCAGATCCGTGTGTCTACGAACTACCTCATCGAAGACTCCGGCGAGGCTGTCGAAGATCAGATCAAGGACAAGCTCTATCAGGGTCTGAATAGCTTCTACAAGACGACGCCCTCAAAGGCTGACTTCGATAGCTACATCGTCAGCTCACAGAAGGTAAGCGCCAGCATGTCTAACGACATCAAGACGCAGGCCCTCATCGCTGTCGGTCTCTCGCTCCTCTTCATGGCGATCTACATCCTCATCCGCTTCCGCAATGTCGCCTTCTCTATCGGTGCCTTTGCTTCGGTCACGGTGACGACGCTGATGATCATCGCTATCTACGTCCTTCTCTGGAAGGTCATGCCCTTCACCATGGAGGTCGACCAGAACTTCATCGCGGCGCTTCTCGCTATCATCGGTTACGCCATCAATGACGTCGTGATCGTCTTCGACCGTATCCGCGAAGAAGTGGGCAACCATCCTCAGGCCGACCGCTTCCAGGTCATCAACGGCGCTCTGAACTCTACGCTCTCTCGTACGCTGAATACGTCCTTCACGACGCTGCTCGTGATGCTGATCGTCTTCGCCTTCGGCGGTGCTACGATGCGTAGCTTCACCTTCGCGATCCTCCTGGGTGTCATCTTCGGTACGTACTGCACGCTCTTCGTCGCTACGCCTATCGCTTACGAAATCGCTAAGCGTCGTAGCCTCAAGGCAGCTGCCAAGTAATCGCCACACCCATTCATAGGCAAGGGCCCCGGCTGGTATCCAGTCGGGGCCCTTCTTTTGTCCGAAGGCGAAGCATCCTACCTCGGCAGGTATAAGCATTTTCCCGCGGAGGAAAAGGCACTTTCTTAGGGAGGCAAAATATCTTCCCTGCGGAGGGAAATTTATCGCCGTGCGCACGGCGGTAAATTTCTATGCGCACAGAAATAAATTTTTGTGCGCACAAAAAAATATTTTCGTGCGCACGAAAATCTGATTACCTTCGCATGGCGTTATAATGCTTTGTATAACAGTTGATTAATCTCTCGCGCTGAATGCCTCATTTTGAGGGCTAAAAGTTGGCTACTACAGGGCAAGAAAAAGCCCCTTTTTACCATCGTATGGATCACGCTAAGACCGCCCTCATCACGGGGGCTTCCAGTGGGCTCGGCGAAGCTTATGCCCGCCTGCATGCCTCCTTGGGGGGCAACCTTATCCTTGTCGCTCGCCGTGAGGAGCGCCTACTCGCTCTCAAGGCTGAGCTGGAGCAAGCCCATCACGTCACCGTCCACGTCCTCGCGAAGGACCTTGCTGAGCCCGATGCACCCGCCTCGCTCTTCGCCGAAGTGGAGCGCCTTGGCCTCCCGGTCGACTACCTCATCAATAATGCAGGGCTGGGCGGACAAGGGAGCCTTGCCGAGCGCCCTCTTGAGGACGATGCCAACCTCCTGGCCGTAGACATCGCTGCGCTGACGGCTCTGACGAAGCTCTTCCTGCCGAGCTTTATCGCGCGAGGAAGTGGGCGCATCCTCAATGTCTCCTCGATCGCCTCGCTCGTCCCAGGGCCATGGCAAGCCACGTACTTCGCGGCGAAGGCCTACGTTACTTCGCTGACCTTGGCACTTAGCGAAGAACTACGGGGAACGGGCGTCACGGCGACGGTCGTCCTGCCTGGCGGGATGCGCACGGGCTTTGAAGTCGCCGCGAAGCTCGAAGGTACGGGCCTTGCTGCCCAACTCACCCAAAGCCCCGACGATGTGGCGCGCCGTAGCTACGAGGCGATGCTCCGAGGCCGAAGGAAGCTTATCGCGGGCACGCCGCTTCTGCAGCGCCTCCTGCTCCGTCTGGTGCCTTTTGCCCCGACGACCTTCGTCCTCCGTGTCGTCGCTCGCCTCCACAAGCGCTGAAGCGCCTAACCCATAGAACGCACCTCGCCCCGCTACCAAGCCGTCAGGCTTCCGTAGCGGGGCGAGGTGCGTTGATGCGGTTGGGGCGAGGGCTAAGCTCTCAGAAGGAGCATGGCGCCGATGAGGAGGGCGAGGAAGAAGACGTTGCGTGCCGTAGCGCCGAGCGTCTTGTTGAGCTCGCTGCCTTCGGACTCCTGCAGCTGGCGGTGCGTCATCGAGAAGACGACGACGTAGGGCAGCATGAGGAGCATCCCCCAGAAGCTGTAGATGGGATAAAGGAAGCCCATCGAGAGTAGTCCGCAGGTGAGGTAGAAGCGTGGCGCGAAGTCGCGACCCATCCGCACGATGAGCGTGCGCTTGCCGGCCTTGCGGTCTTCGTCGACGTCACGGTAGTTATTCACGATGAGGATATTCACGCTCGCCAGACCGATCGCCGTAGCTAAGTGCCACAGCACGGGGTCAGCGATCGTCCCGCGCAGGATGAAGAAGCTCGTCACTACAGGCACCCAGCCGAAGAAGATCAGCACCGCCAAATCGCCCAGACCGTGATAGGAGAGCGGATAAGGCCCGCCCGAGTAGGCTAAGATACCCATCCCGACAGCCAGCCCCACGAGTAGTAGCCACCATGAGGTGAGCGCCACGAGCGTGATACCGCTGGCGAGGAAAACAAATAGGCTGATGTATAGCGCACGGCGCACCTCGCCTTCGGTGAGGAGTCCCTTAGAGAGCGGGCGGAGTGGCCCGGTGCGCTCCTCGGTATCGGCACCCTTCTTGAAGTCGATGAGGTCGTTGGCAATGTTACTCCCGATCTGCGCGCTGATGGCGACGACGAGAAGCAGTGCCGTGCGTAGCGGATCAATAGGCCCGATGAAGGATGCGTAGAAGATCGCTACGAAGACGGCGCTAAGCCCCGATAGCAGGGTGCGTGGGCGAGTGAGCCCCAGCCAGAGCTGTGTGCGGGTAGGCTGCGAGGAGGCCATGCTACTTATCTGCTCCCTTCTTGGCGTCCTTAGAGCCGAAGAGGTGGTCGCTCAGGGCGAGGAGCGTGCGGCGCTTGTCCGCTGCCTCGACGAGTACGGTGAGGTTGTAGTCGCTACCGCCGTAAGAGATCATATGCACGGGGATCTCGCTGAGGGCGTTCAGGATCTGCGCCTCGAAGCCCACGTTGTCCCACTCCATATCGCCGACGACACAGACGATGGTCATGTCGTGCTCGACGTCGATGCTACCCAAGCCCTGGAGGCTGTGACGTAGGTCATCGGGGAGCGTGCTGCGCTCAATGGTGAGGGAGATAGAGGCTTCGGTCGAAGCGATCATATCGATGGGGATGCAGTGGTGCTCAAAGAGCGCAAAGACCTTCCCCATGAAGCTCCAGTGGGAGAGCTGATGATTGCTGCGGATGCGGATCATCGTGATGTTGTCCTTCGCTGCCACCGCCTTGATCATATCCTTGTCGGTATCGAGGGAGATGAGCGTGCCCGGGGCATCAGGCGCCATCGTATTCAGTAGACGCACGGGGATGTGGCGGCGCTTGGCGGGCTGGATACAGGTGGGGTGAAGGATCTTCGCTCCGAAGTATGCCAGCTCGGAGGCTTCCTCGAAGTGGAGGCGACGTACGGGAGACGTAGCATCGACGATACGGGGGTCGTTGTTGTGCATGCCATCGATGTCCGTCCAGATCTGGATCTCGTCGACCTCGAGGGCGGCACCGATGAGCGTGGCGGTATAGTCGCTACCCCCGCGCTGCAGGTTGTCGATATCGCCGAAGGCATTGCGGCAGATGTAGCCCTCCGTGATGAAGAGCTGCGTACCCTCGGGTGCTCGCTTGATGAGCTCCGAGAGATGGGCTTGGATATAGTCTTCGTCGGGCTCAGCCTGCTTATTGGTACGCATGTACTCGAGTGCAGGGAGGCCGACCGCACGCACGCCTCGATCCTCGAGGTGACGCAGCATCATCGCTGTGCTAAGGAGCTCCCCACGTGCCAGGATCTTCTTCTCGTCAAAGAGTGTGAAGGTATCCGAGTAGCAGAGCTGCTCGAGGAAGAAGAACGTCTCATTGACCAAGGTCCAGGCACGGTCGTAGCTGTGCTTGTCGGGGAAGAGCAGCTGCGTCTCTTGCTCGTACTTGTGCTTGAGCTTCGTGAGGATGGTGAGGGCCTCGTGGCGGTGATGCGCCATGAGCTGATGCCCGATCTCTACGAGGGCGTTTGTCGTACCGGCCATAGCCGAGAGGACAACAATCTTAGGCTCATCGGTAGCTGTGATGAGGTCAGCTACGTGGGCTATGCGCTGGGCAGAGGCAACGGAGGTGCCTCCGAACTTCATTACTTTCAACGGCTTCGTGTCTTAGGGGGTACGTGTCGAGGGAATGGGGCTGTACGCTCGCTTGGGGCTTAGAGCGTATCGAGGGCAATACAGCGAGCGGGATAGTACTCGAGGACCTGACGGTTGTGCGTAGCCATGATGACGGCTGTACCACGCTCCTTGGTGAGGCGGTGCAGGAGCTCGGCGATAGCCAAGCCATTCTCTGCATCGAGGTTCCCCGTAGGTTCGTCAGCGAGGATGAGCTCGGGACGGCCGATGAGGGCGCGGGCAATGGCGACACGCTGTTGCTCACCGCCTGAGAGTTCGTGGGGATACTTATAGCTCTTCGTCTCGAGCCCGACATCTTGGAGCGCTTCGTTGATGAGGCTCTCGCGTTCGCTACTTCGGCTGACACCGAAGGCACGCAGCACGATATCGAGGTTGTCGTGCACGGTCTGGTCGGGCAGGAGCTGGAAGTTCTGGAAGACGATGCCAAGGCGGCGACGTAGCTTCGGTAGCTCTTTGCTCTTGATGTGAGAGAGGTCGAAGCCCATGACGTTGGCCTTTCCCTTGGTGAGGGGAACTTCGGCGGAGATGGTCTTCAGTAGCGTGCTCTTCCCAGCACCTACAGGGCCGGTGAGGTAGACGAATTCGCCTGCAGCAACCTGCAGATCAAGATGCTCGAAGAGGATATGTTCGTGGCGGGCAATCTGGACGCCTTGGAAGTCCAGCAGCCATTTCTTTTCAGCCATAGGTCTTATCTGTATAACTATCTACCTACAAAGATACGCAAACGTGCCCATGCTGGGGCTATGGGAAGCGTGGGGCGCGTCGGTGATCTCGTCAAAATCTCTTCGGGTATCGTGGCGTCGCATGTGCGGGGACTTCTTCTCTTTGGCTCTCATCTACGGTCTCCCTTGTGACGGGCAGGCTTCGTACCGCTACATATTCTCTTTCCTCTCTGTACCAGTCCGAGCTGTAGAGGAGCGTATGAATTCTTCAGAGGATCAGGTGGAATACTTCTATTCTCCTGTTGCTTTTCTTCTTGCGCAATATAGCTTTCTTCGTGTCTATGTACGTGGATATAAAATCCAGGTATGTAGTCGCTATGATTTACGTGCGTAGACTTTAAGACCACGTACATAGATAGCGATATGACTCTATAGCTTAGCAGCTTTATTTCAGTGGGTAGGTAAGTGTTTTTTAGGAGAATGCTACCTTTTTCTCAATAGTGATGCTGCTCTGTCTAATAGGAGAAGGACGGTGCACGCGAGGAAGTCAATGCGACTTCTTGCATATATAAAAGCTTTGTGCTACCTTTGCAGTGCTTTTACAAGAGGCGGCGAGATAGCTCAGCTGGTTAGAGCGTCGGATTCATAATCCGAAGGTCGGGGGTTCAAGTCCCCCTCTCGCTACGAAACATAGACGATATACCTACGAGGTGTGTCGTCTTTTTCTTTTATACGGAGTCGAAAGAATACGGGAGCGCCCCAGCGATATCGCCGGGGCGCTCCCGTGTTTTATATCGATGTATCCGAATCGTGAGGGCTTAGTCGCGGCTGGCTTCGAGGGTGAAGGCAGCGGACTGTACCTCGCCAGGGAAGGGCGGATTGCACTTGCTGAGGGTGAGTACGAGGCGCTGCATGCGAGGGAAGGTCGCGAAGAGGCGCTCACTGATACGCCCGACGATATGCTCCAAGAGGCGCGAGGGAATAGCCATCTCGGCCTTGACGACCTCGTAGACGTCGGCATAGCTGATGGTCTCCTCCAGCTCGTCACTGCGGACACTCCCAGCTACGTCAGCCCAGAAAGTGAGCTCGACGACGAACTGATTGCCGACACGCTGCTCCTGCGGGAAGACGCCGTGGTAGGCGTAGAAGCGCATTTCGTGCAGGGTGATCTTCATTGCTTCGATCTTCATTGGCTTATCGTGGGGTAAGGGTGGTTAGTAATGTCCGTGGGAGCTGGGCTCGATGTGAATAGCGATGTGGGTCGTCGTCCCATAGCGGGCACGTAGCTCGCGCTCGATGATTAGGGTGATGTCGTGCCCCTCGGCTACACTCATGCGCCCATCGACAAGGAGGTCGATCTCGATAGCGTAGCTCCCGCCGATGCTACGAGTGCGCATGCGATGGATGCCCTCGACACGGTGCGTCGAGAGGACGATCTCGGTGATCTCTCCTTCGATCTCAGGGCTCAGGCATTCCTCTGTCAGCTCATTGAAGGCCGGGCGAAGGACGCTCCAGCCCATGTGGATGATGAAGAGGCTCACGATGCCTGCAGCCAGTGGCTCGAGGAAAAGCCAGCGCTCGCTGAGGAAGATAGCCCCAGCGATACCGATGAGTACGGCGATGAGTGCCAGCGTATCACTGCGGTGGTCGAGGGCCTTGGCCTTGAGTGCCGAGCTCTTGAGCAGCCCTGCCCACTGGTAGGTATAGCGGTAGAGGAAGAGCTTGATCAGAAGGGAGACGAAGGCGACGATGAGCGTCAGACGGCTGGGACGGGGTAGCTGGAGTGTACCCATCCAAAGGCCGATGATCGAGATGATGCTATTGTAGAGGAGGAGGACGCCGACGCTGATCATGACGACTGACATGACGACCGAGGCGAGCGTCTCGAACTTCCCGTGCCCGTAGTGATGATCCTTATCCTGAGGCTTGCCCGAGATACGGATGAAGATGAGGGCAATGATGTCGGTGAGGAAGTCAGAGATTGAGTTGATCGCCTCTGCTATCATCGCGCTACTATGCCCTACGATCCCGACGAAGAGCTTCAGTAGTACGAGGAGGGCGTTGGAAGCACTGCCGAGGAGCGTCACACGTAGGATCTTTTTCGTGCGCTCGGGGTAGGTGCTTTTATTAGGCGCCATGCTGCTTGCTGATGAGACGAGCTAAGGCTTCGCCCTGCTTGATGCGGTCGGGGATGCCGATGCCGTCACGGATCGCCCCAGCTAAGTGGAGGCCTGGATAGCGCTCTTCGAGCTGTGTGATCCGCTCAAAGCGTGCTCCCGAGGAGGCTTCGTATTGGGGGATAGCCAAGCGGTGGCGGAAGATATGCAGTAGGTCGGGCTCTGCCGTAATTCCGAGTAGGCGCTGCAGGCGCTCACGGACGAGGGCCTCGATGGCTCCGTCCGAGTAATCAATGACCTCTGGGGCTCGCATCCCTCCGAGGAAGATAGAGAGGAGTGTACCGCCCTTAGGTGCGCGCTCTTCGAAGCATGCCGACGGATGCAGGATACCTAAGAGTTCGCCATCTTCGTGCGAGGGGACCAGACCACCGAAGGCATGGAAGTGGGGGAGCTTCGTCTTACGCATGCCCCACGCCACTTGTACGATAGGCGCATAGCGAAGGGCTGTGATCGGAGCGAGGTCTTCTGTGGAGAGGAAGGGGAGTAGGTTGGGAAGAGCGGGGGCAGGTGTCGTCGTGATGACGTGGTGAGCTCGGAGCGTATGTGTGGTGCCCTCCGCCGTGAACTGCACTTCGTAGAGCCCCTCTGCGGTGCGTGTGATACGACAGCCTTCGGAAGAGTAGGAGAAGTGCTCGCTCCCGATATGATTTGCAAGTGCGTGTGTGAGCTGGGATAGCCCGCCCGAGGTGGAGAAGATTTGCTTCGTTACACTCTGGGCCTCCGCATCCTTCGGTGCTCGTGCCTTGGCGATAGCCCCACGGATGAAGCTCCCATGTTGCTCCTCGAGGGTGTAGAGCTTGGGTAGGGCGTAGCGCGTCACGAGACGGTGCGGGTCACCTGCGTAGATGCCCCCGATGAAGGGATCGACTGCGTAGTCGAGGAAGCTCTTCCCCAGTCGGCGCACGACCAGCTCTGCGATCGACTCGTTCTCCTTCTGACCACGGGCACGGAAGGGCTCAAGGAGGATGCCCAGCTTATCACGCATCGAGAAGAGAGGCGTCTTCAGCCCAGAGAGCGGTGAGGAGGGGAGGGGGAGGAAGGTCTGTCCTTCGCCTGTACGCTTCCCCATGCTCTTGAGGATGAGGCGGCGATTGGCCTCTGGTGAAGCAGTGCACATGAGACTAGGGAAGGCGGCGAAGAGGCGAGGGACGGCAGCATGACTGATGATGCCCGTCGTAGGCCCCGACTCATAGATGAAGCCTCCTTCGCTGTGGCTCTCGATGACGCCCCCAGGTCGCTCACGCTGCTCGACGAGGTGTAAGCTGAGTCCAGCCTCCTTCAGATGGAAGGCTGCGGTGAGGCCCGTCAGGCCAGCACCTATGATGACTACGTCAAGTGGAGTGTCGGGGAGGCTATTCGTCATATGGCTTGATCCTGCTTCACTTGTGCGAAGCATTGGCAAAGATAACGAACATGCTCAAGATAGGGCCGAAGGGTACATGGTGGGAGCTCGTTTCTGTGGTAGCCTATTGTCCCATTATCGCTCTGTCGTCAGGTAGCTATGGAGGATATAGGCTCAAAGGCAAGCCCCTCGCCCATAGCAGATGCTACGAGCGAGGGGCTGATGCTTAGTGGATTCGTCCGAAGGACGGAGGAGGGTTACTTGGCCTCGAGCTTAGGCTGGATGAAGAACTTCTCGATGCCGATGAACGTACCTTGGGTGATCTGGCGTGAGCTTGAGCGGACGAAGCCGTAGGAAGCCCAGTACTGCTCCGAGGAGATCTTGCTCTTCTCCTTGAAGATGAGCTTGCCGTCATGGTTGACGGAGATCAGCACGGGCTCACGTGTCCCGATGATGTAGGTCTTGTGCTCAGCAGTGAAGTCATCGGCAGCGAGGACGCTCATGATGTAGATGTTCTTGCCGCTGGCTGGGTCTGTCGCCGTCTTCACCACCTTCCCGTTGAGGAGCTCCAGGCCTTGACCAGGCGTGAATGCAGCCTCCCATGTGTAGGTGCCGTCGATGATGAACTGTGCCTGCGTGTCGCTCACCTTCTTGATCTCCACGTCGGAGCTCAGGGGGACCATCGTCCCCGTAGCAGCATCCAGCGTCATAGACTTCTGAGTGTACTGCCCTACGATGTCAGCGAGATCAACCTGCGTGACCTGAAGTGAGTCAACGAGACCAACCCCCTTGGCGATGATCCAGCCCGTGCGGGGGCGGCCCGTGGTGTTCTCTGCGACGATGACGCGAAGCTGCTGGTCCTTGGGCTCCAGCTGGATCCAGTCGGCTGAGGTGGTGTAGGTGACGGTGATATTCGAGGGTGCCTTGATCGTCTTGTCGATGGCAGCATCTCCCCCGATCATCGCTTGCTCCTTCGGCAGACCGAAGATGATGCCAGCCTGCATGATGTTGATCGCGATGGAGTCACCCTTGCTGTCCTTGAGGACCAGCGAGGCGTTGCGTGACTGGGGATTGATATTGTCGGTCGAGGTAAGACGGATCGTCGCACCTTCCTGAGCTACCTGAAGCCAAGAGGCGGAGCTGTAGGCCTTCGCAGGAGCCTTGTCAAGACGTACGGTCGCCGTAGAGGACTCTACGGGGAGGTAGGTCTTAGCCTCCAGTACGGAGAAGTTCACCTGGCTCAGTCGAGGTACATCCTGCTGTTTCTTGCATGAGCTACCAAGGCTCAGCAGTCCGAGAGCAGCGAGGAGGATTAAGCTTATTCTCTTCATGAGTATTGTAATCATCTGAATTGAGAGAGGTACATACGAGGCTGGCATTAAGGCTGCTTCTTGATGTACTGGATATTCTCGATAGCGATCGGCATGATGAGGTTGCCCTTACTATCGACGAGCGGAGTATTGAGGTCTTCACCGTAGGCGATACCATAGAAGGAGTCGACCTTACCATCGGCGAGCTCGGTACCCTTAGCGACGGCTTGCTGGAGATCTTCATCCCAAGCGAAGGTGATGCTATGGAGCTCAGCGGCGAGGAGCTTGCGCCCATCAGCCAGTGATGCAGGTACGAGGATGATACCACCAGCATATCTATTTGTCGGGTCGTGCAGAGCCTGTCCTTGGAAGCTGATCGTACCCGTGGTAGCATTGTAGGGGAGGAGCATCTTGTAGCTGACTCCGTAGAAGGTAAGGACAGCCGAGAGGGTATTGGCTCGCTCACCAGCTGAGAGGGTGAGGGTCGTAGGCTTACGCCAGCCACGGACGGGGTTATGTCGGAGCGTCCACGTGCCGTACCAGAAGTCGATAGGCTTATAGCTCTTGGGGAGGAAGAGCTTTGCGACGAGGTCACCCGAGGTGAACTGCTGGGCTTCGCCATCCCAAGTGAAGGTGCGGTAGCTCTTGCCTTCGACTACGATGGGGCTCTGTAGCGTGATACCCGTAGCGGTGAAGTTGAACGGCGTGTCGAAGCTACGCTCACCGATCTTGACCGAGAGGCGACGGGCGTCTCCGCGGATCTCACCCTGAGCCAGCTCCTTGCTTCCGAGAGAGAAGTCGAAGGTGCTTGCTGTCATCCCTTCGCGGACATTGAGTATACCGAGGATCTGCTCCTCGATACTGCTGTCGTCGGGGATGCGTACGAGGCGCATCTCATTGCCCCACTTCTTACCGAGGAGGCGTACTGTATCAGCGGTGGCTGATAGGATAGCGAACTCATAGTCCCCCTGAATCCCCTCGGGATAACCGAGTGATGCGGAGGCCAGTGAGTGAATCACCTCATTGTAGGTGGGGAAGGTCAGCACAGGGCCTTGGTCGCGGACGATCGAGTACTCGCTGGTAGCCCGTAGCTCGGGATCTACATTGTCACCAGCCATCGTCACGTGACCGTTCTCGAACTTCATCAGGAGCGTGAAGCCAGGACCCGAGTAGTCTCGGCCAGCATAGTACTCCATACGCCAGCCCTTGGGCGCAGCTTCGAGGAGGGCTTTCTCCTCAGCGATGAGGGCATCGATGCGAGCTGCCGCAGGCTTGTCGAAGATCTCCTTATTGTCCTTGAGGCAGGAGGGGAGCATGAAGCTCAGCAGCCCCAAGAGGATATATATATAGGTAGGACGCATGATTAGTAGAGCTTAGTTAGGTCTAATGTAGCGATCTGGCCACCACGGCGCAGGACGACGTCACGCAGGTCATCGAGGTCAAGCTTCCACGAGTCACGGGTATAGTCCTTGACGCGCTGGAGCTTGCGCTGGATGAGTGCGGCACCAGCAGAGCCTGCATTGTTGAGGATCTGCTGCCACTGCTGGGGCGTGTAGGTGACGTAGTAAGAGAGCATCTCTGCGAAGTCCTCTGCATCATTCTGCATCGCGTAGGGCGATACGAAGCCAGCACGATTGGCTGCACGCTCGGACTGATTGAACCAGTCACCACTGACGTAGCCCGACTTCGTGATGAGAGCGAAGTCTGTGCTGTAAGGCTTCTTCTGATTGAGAATGTGGGTGAACTCGTGATGCATCGTGTGGAAGTAGTAGGTCGTCATCGTCTCGTAGTCGGCCAGAGCTTGGTCGGTGAGCGAATTGACCTTCCCTAAGATGACCTTGTAGCCACCGTCGGCACTACCGACGACCTCAGTGCGCTGGCGCGTGTAGCCTGGCGTACCGATAGCTACGAGGATGCGTGGGGCATTGAGCTTCATGAACTCAGGCCCGAGGACCTCGGCATAGGCATCGAACCAGAGGTACTTCGTGATGATCGCGAGCTTGGCTGTCTTAGCCGAGTCGGCGGGGATGAAATGATAGCTGAGGTCCGTCTCGGAGTCCTCGAGCTTGTACTTGAAGCGGATATTGTATGGACTGCGGTAGTTCACGTCCAGCCACTGCTCGAAGTCATTGAGCGTCTCCGAGGTCGTGGGGAAGATCGTGGGATCCTTCGGCTGGTCATCGGAGCAGGCGATGATACCTACGGTGAGGAGTAGCCCGATGAGTCCTTGATATATGTAGTTCATAGGTCCTTCGTCGCTATGTTAATGTTGGGAAGCTCGGGGATTAGCCTCGAGCTGTGCAGAGATGACGTCCTGAGGAAGCTGGACGGCCAGACGTGGGTCGCGTGCCTCCATCTTGTCGGTCACAGCCTCGACGGCATTGCTGACGTTCACACGACGGCGGTAGATCGTGATGCCGTAGCGCTTGACGTCCTGCATGCGGAGACCTTCGTGGATGGTGATGAGGCGGCGGAGCTGGAGGATGGCCTGCAGGAGAGGCTCCTGAGTCTCCGTCTCGAGGGCGGGCGTCGTGTGAAGCTCCTTCTTAGGAGTAGGCTTCTCAGGCGTATAGTACTTGATGCCTTGGTAGAAGTCCTTGATCTGCTGAAGGGTCAGCTGTACACTGCGCTTCGTGAAGGCACTAAGCTCGATGTTGAGGTCAGCGAGGGCCTCGTCATAGCGCTGCAGAAGGGCCTTCGCCTCGGCACGCACCATGAGCGTCTCATCAGTGGTGAAGGTAGCGTAGGTCGAGTAGGGGATACCGATACCTGCTACACGGTCGATGTACTTCGGCGTGTAGGGGAGCTTGTGGAGGGCGTACTTAGATACCCCGTTGTTGTTCACCACGACGTAGTTCATCACGTCGCCACTGGCACCCCATGGACCATCGGCCTGGAGGGTCTCGGTGGTAGAGATAAGTGCACCATGGGCGTACTTACTACCACGTAGGATGGGGATGCTGACGCCACCCCATTCGGTAGCTACCGTCTGCAGGAGGATATTCGCCTTGACAGAAGACTGGATATAGGCGTTAGGCTGTACATTGCCTGAGAGCCCCTGCTTACTCCACGAAGCCCAGTCACGTAGGTCGGTGCGTGGGTTCGATCCCAGAGCGGCATCAGCGTGCTCAATAGCCTTGGCATACTGACGGGCATAGAGGTAGAAGCGCGCAGCGAAGGCATAAGCAGCCTGTGCAGTGAAGTGGTACTTCGGCTTACCGTAGTTTGCTGAATTGATATCCTGCAGGCCCTCGGTGAGGTCTTGCTCGATGTGCTTGTAGAGCGCCTCGAGCGTGCCTCGATGATGGAGGGTACGCCCAGGATGCTCCTCAGGCTCGGTAGGATAAGGCAAGCCATAGTCGGAGGCCGCCGTCTCGGGAGCATAGGCTTGGCAGAAGACATTCGCTAGCTGGAACATCGAGTAGGCGCGGCATAGCTTAGCTTCGGCGACCTGACTGGCGTAGGCATCCTTATTGCTTACGCCAGCGACGTGCTTGAGCACTTCATTGCAGACGGTGATCGCGGTATAGTGTGCATCCCAGAGCTGCTGAGGGGTCTCCTGCTCGCGGATCTCGGAGATATCGCTCCAGCGATAGGCCTGCTCCTGGAAGGGGCTGATAGCGCTCCACGAGGTGTAGTCGTGCTCGTCGCTATTGTCGGAGTACATCTCCAGCAGGTAGGCTGCATGGGCATCGGGATAAGCCGATACGAGGAACTTCGCCGCATCCTCTGGGGTGTGCAGCTCCATACGGTTGTCGGGGTACTTGTCGAGGTACTTACCGCAGCTCGAGAAGAGCAGTGCCAGCGAGAGGACTGAGGTGATGATATGTTTCTTCTTCATTGGTGTCGATGCGTTAGAGTCCAAGCTTCAGGGTGAGAGTGAACTGTCGGGGCGTAGGCGAAGCTACCCCACCGATGTTGAAGAACTCTGGGTCTTGGCCATTGAGCTTCTTGTCTGCATACAGGAGGAAGAGGTTCGTAGCCTGTACCTTGACCGAAGCGCTACGCAGAGGCGTACGCTTGATCAGGCTTGTGGGCAGGTCGTAGGCGAGGGAGATCTCCTTGAGGCGGATGAAGTCGCCCTTAGCGATACGTGCCGTAGAGTAGTTGTAGCCGTTGTAGGCGTAGCGCAGATTGTTATTGGTAGCGTACTGACGACGGCTCAGGATGGTGGGGATGTCCGTACGAGCCTCCTCGCCAGCAGCCTGCCAACGGTTGATGAAGGCGTGCGTCATCGAGGCCATATCCCCGTAGTAAGCCTTGAACTTCGGATCAAGTCGGACGACATTGCCGAAGGCATAGGTGAGGAATACATTGAGGTGGAGGCCCTTGTAGGAGAGCGTATTGCCGAGTGAGCCCGTGTGGGTGGGGTCGGTAGGACCTTCGTACTTGAGGTACTCGGTGTGGTTACGCTCCTGGAAGTTGATGTTGTCGGTCGTCACCTCACCCTTCTCGTTGATGAGCTGGGGGAGACCTTGGTTATTGAGGCCGACGAAGGGGATAGAGAAGAGGGCACGTGCGGGGTAGCCCTTCTTAGCGAAGCCGTTCCCACTGACAAGGTCGATCATACGCCCTTGGTTGTAGAGCTTCGTGATCTCCGAGTGCGTGTAGGAGTAGATGAAGCTCGTCGTCCAGTTGAAGTCCTTCGTCTTGATGTTCTGCGAGGTGATGCTGAGCTCAAGACCACTGGACATCATCTCTGCGACGTTGGCAGGACGGATGATCGTACCTCCGATACCCTGAGTGATCATGGGCCCCATTTCATCGAAGTTGCGACGGGTATAGGCATCGAAGGAGAGGCTGAGGCGATCACCGAAGAGCCCTGCGTCGAAGCCGGCGTTGAGCTCGTTCTTCTTTTCGTAGGTCAGGTCAGCATTCCCCAGCTGCTCGATACCGATCCCAGGCTCCTGGTCTTCGGCGAAGAGGCGGAAGGGGATGTAGGACTTGAGTATGGTCGTCGAGCTGCTATAGGAGGGATCTGGAGGCGTCCCCGTGAGGCTATAGGAGAGACGGAGCGTGAGGTGGCTCAGAGGCTTGAGCTTCTGGAAGAAGTCTTCCTCGTGCATGTTCCATGCGCCAGAGACGTTCCACGTAGACATCCAGCGAGCATTGCTGCTACGCCCGAGCTGGTTCGAGCCTTCGTAGCGGTAGGTGCCGTTGACGACATAGCGCCCCTTATAGGAGTAGGTCGCATTGCTGTAGAAGGCTACCGTACGATAGTTCGTGTTGTTGAGGTTGTAGTAGCTATTGCCGTCCTCTACCTGCTTCTTGAAGTACTGGTAGGGGTAGAAGGGCGTCTCTCCAGCGGCGTACTGAAGCCCCCAGCCCGTGAAGGCGGTGCGGTTGCGCTGGATATTGGTCGTCTCGAGACCGCCGAAGAGATTGAGCGTGTGGACTCCGAAGGTACGGTTATAGTTCGCCGTAGCGCGGAAGTCGTAGTTGCTCATGCGGTTCTCACCCTTGTGCATGAAGCCTCCATTAGGCAGGACAGTGCTGGGGAGATCGTAGGGGCGATCAGGGTCACGGTAGAGGTACTTGTTGGACTCTCTGATGACGCTGTTGGGCATGGCGCGGTAGGCCAGTGCTTGGTTCGAGTTGTCACGCACGTTGTGCTGCTGTGAGGCAGCCGTATGCTTGAAGGCCCCGAGGAGGGTCAGCTCCAGACCACGGATGGGCTTGAAGCGCAGCTCAGCTTGGAACTTTGCATCGAGTACATCCAGGTCGATATAGTTATTCTCCAGCTCGTTGAAGATATTGAACGGAGCGTAGTTCGCCGTATAGTACTCTCGTGGGTCGAGGACACGCGAGGTATTTGTAGCGTAGGAATAGGGGTTGATGTCGAAGTCGCGCTTGACCTCACCACCTACGACGTCTACATCTTGACCGAGCGTACCAGGCGCACGCTGGTTACGATAGGAGGCACCCCCGATGACATTCAGCGAGAGGCTCTTCAGGAGGTGATGCGTGACGTTGAGGTTAGCGGTATATCGCTTGACTTGACTTTGCTTGTACCACCCTGGATCGATGAGGGCGGAGGCAGAGGCGTAGTAGTTCGACTTGCTCGTACCACCGCTCATGCTCACCGAGTGGGTCTGCATGATGGAGGGCGAGAAGAGCTCCTTGAACCAGTTTGTATTGCGTCGCTCAGCCTGCTGGAGGTAAGCGTTCTCTGCCTTCGTCGTATTGTCGAGCAGGAAGGTGCGGGTCTTGGGATTGTACGTGTTGATCAGCTCGTACATCTTACCATAGATCCCGTAGTCACTACCGTTGAGGACCTCAGCGAAGTTCAGCCATCCCTTATCGCGCAGCTCGCGGTAGATACTCATCTGCTGCTGTGAGTTGAGGATGTCAAAGTCACGGTAGGAGGGGATGAGGCGGCTGGTGAACTCACCCGTATAGTTGAAGTTCGCCTGACCTTGCTTCCCCTTCTTCGTCGTGACGACGATGACGCCCGCCATAGCGCGTGCACCATAGATAGAGGTAGCCGATCCGTCCTTCAGCACCTGGAAGCTCTCGATGTCGTCAGCATTGAGACCAGCGATAGCAGAGCTGATGAGCGTCTCAGGGTTCCCCGAAGCGAGGTCGTCGGCACCTACATTAGATACGTCTTCCATGATGACACCGTCGACGACCCAGAGGGGCTTGGAGCTCCCGTAGATAGAGGTTGCCCCACGCACGCGGATCTTAGGAGCTGTACCAAAGGTCCCCGAGACATTCTGTACCGAGACCCCTGCTGCGCGGCCTTCAAGGGCGCGGGCAGCATCGGGCACCCCGTCCAGCTTGGCCTTGTCACCACCGAGCTTAGCGGAGGCCCCCGTGAAGAGGCGCTTGTCTACCTTGGTGAGCCCCGTGACGACGACCTTGTCCAGCGTCTTCTCTGAGGGCTCGAGTGTGATCTTCATCTTGTCCTTGATAGGCACCTCTTGGGTGAGGTAACCAATGTAGGAGATGCGCAGGGTCTTAGACCCTGCGGGTACCGTGATCTTGAAGCTGCCATCCAGCCCCACGGTTGTCCCCACCTTGCTATGTTCCTTGACGATAATCGAGGCTCCGATGGCGGCCTCGTTGTCGGGGGCGGTGACGACGGTGCCCGTCACCACCTGCTGCGCGAGCGCAGGCAGGAACCCCAGGAGCAGGGTGAGGAGGAGTAATGTACTTTTCCTCATTCGTTCAATTAATTGTATAGGTGTTTGAATAATTTATGCTTGTCTGTATTCCGTGGTAAAAAGAGACGAGCGACCGCCTCACTGCCTATGGCTGGGGGGATCGCTCATTGCTTGCTGTCCCCGAGGTGGGGAACAGTGACGCTATACTATATAATGTAGAGCCATAGCAAAGGGAGCTATCGTCCGCAACCAAAGGCGGGGAGATAGCTATCGCATTCGCTTGTCAAAGCCGAGGCTGTGTCGGTGTTCTTTCAGATACCTCATGAGTGCGCTTTCGTGTCACAAGGATATAATATTGATCTAGTATCAGTGACAAAGCTACGTATTTATTGGATACAAAGTAGTGTGTGCCGAAAATTTAGGTAGCGTATTCTCGTCCAAGCTCTCTATAGTTCCCATAGATGACGCCCTTTATAGAAGGGATGCTTGATGTTCTATACGGTGATGGGTAAAATGAACCAGTACTGGTCGCTGAGTTGACCAGTACTGCTTGGTGGTGTGTACCAGTACTGGTCCGAAGTCCGACCAGTACTGCTCGATCGAGTGACCAGTACTGGTTCAAAATCGAGGGTACTATTGAAGCCCGCTATCTGCTTGCATAGACGCATGTAGATAGCGGGCTAAGTCGCTCTGTCTCTTTGTGGTGCTTGCTGCTTTTTAGGCCGATAGGTGGCTTAGCGGTGGATAAGCTGGAAGGAGAGCTGAAGGCTATCAATGAGGAGGAGGCCTTCGGTGAGTGGAGAGGGAAGGCCCAGCAGGAGCTTGAGAGCTTCGGCGGCGGCGATAGAGCCGATGACGGCGGGAGTGGTCGCCATCACGGGGAAGGGGGCTTGCGTGGGGCTTGGGGCGTCTCCCTCAGCTCCCTCGGGGAAGAGGTCTCGGTAGCGTGAGGGTGAGTCGGGGAGGAAGAGTGCCAGCTGTCCGCACCACCCCTCGAGCGAGGCATAGAGCCACGGGATCTGGTGCTCTGAGGCATAGTGATCGAGGAGAAGGCGTGTCGCTTCGTTGTCGGTAGCATCGATGAGAAGGTCGACCTCCCCGATGAGGCGGGTGGCATTCGCCTCGGTGAGGCGCTCACTGTAGGCCGTGATGTCGCAGTGGGGATTGGCTGCGCGGAGTCGCTCGGCAGCGCACTGCGCCTTGCTCCTACCTACCTCGTGCGTGGTGTAGAGCGTCTGACGGGGGAGGTTACTCACTGAGATACTATCGTCATCGCATAGTGTGAGATGCCCGACCCCCGCTCCCACGAGGAGGGGCAGGAGAGCTGAGCCCAGCCCTCCTGCTCCGATGATGGCTACCCGCTTCTCGGTAAGGCGCATCTGCCCCTCTTCCCCGACTTCGGGGAGGCACATCTGTCGGGCGTAGCGGATCTTGAGGTTGTCTATCTCAGTCGTGTTCATTACTTGGAGTCGTGCTTTTAAGGGGCTGGGAGGTCAGAGCCAACTATCCCAGTCCTTCCATACCGGCTCATAGCCTGCGCTACGTAGGTGGGCGGCGAACTCCGCGGGAGTACGGCTGTCGTTGATGACGAACTGCTCCAGATCTTCGCTGCTCTCCGCATAGCCCCCGGGCTCGGTGTGGCTCCCAGCACTCATACTCGTGATACCCAAGGGAAGAACGTGATCACGGAAGGAGGCTGATTCACGCGTCGAGAGGGAGATCTCCACATGCGGATCAAGGAGACGGAAGGCCAAGATGAGCTGCGTGATACCGAGGTCGTCAATGGGTGAGGAGGGCTCATAAGCCCCCACTGCGGGGCGAAGGCGAGGTAGGGAGATAGAGTAGCGGGTCTGGCGGTAGCGCTGACGGAGGTAGCAGAGATGCAGGGCGGTGAAGGTGCTGTCGGTACGCCAGTCCTCGAGCCCTAAGAGGGCACCGAGCCCAATCTTCTCGATACCTGCTTGGGCGATGCGGTCGGGTGTCTCGAGGCGGTAGCGGTAGTCGGCCTTCTTCCCTCGGGGGTGGTAGCTGGGGTAGTGTGCTTCGTGGTAGGTCTCCTGATAGACGCAGACATAGTCTACCCCCGCCTCATGGAGGGCGGTATATTGCTCGGTCGTGAGGGGCTGGACCTCGAGACTGAGCTGAGCGAAGTGCGGGCGGATATGCTCGACGACCTGCAGGTAGTACTTCCATGAGTTGGCACGAAGGTCTTCGCCACTGACGAGTAGGAGGTGTCGGAAACCCAAGGCCTTGATGGCCTCTACCTCACGGTCGATCTCGGAGAGCGTCAGCTGGCGCCGTCGGATCTTGTTCTCCACGCTGAATCCGCAGTAGACGCAGCTATTGGAGCATACATTAGATAGGTAGAGCGGGATATAGAGCTGGATCGTATGGCCAAAGCGCTCGACGGTGAGGCGGTGCGCCTCGCGTGCCATCTCCTCGAGGAAGGGAACGGCAGCAGGTGAGACGAGTGCCATGAAGTCCGCTATCGTGCGGTGCGGTGCAGCGAGGGCGCGCTGGACGTCCGCTGCCGTCTTGCTATAAATCTCCCTCTGGAGGGTGTCGAAGTTATAGGCCCGTAGCACATCATAGGCCGTCGTGTCGGTGGTCATGGCTCGGGAGTGAAGAGGAAGGCGGTGAGAGGAGAGGAGGCTACCGCTTCGTGGCTCTGTGGGGCAAGCTTAGCTTCGTAGGCCATACGACCTGCTTCGACCCCGAGGCGGAAGGCGCGCGCCATAGCTACGGGATCTTGTGCTGTGGCGATAGCTGTATTGACGAGTACGGCATCAGCACCCATCTCCATACATTCAGCGGCGTGGCTCGGGCTGCCTATGCCCGCATCGATGACAACGGGGATGGTACTCTCGGCGATGATGATACGTAGGAGGGCACGGGTATCCAGCCCGCGATTCGTGCCGATAGGGGCTGCCAGAGGCATGACGGTGGTACAGCCTACCTCCTCGAGGCGCTTGCAGAGTACGGGGTCTGCCTGCACATAGGGTAGGACGATGAAGCCCCGCTTCACCAGCTCCTCGGCGGCACGTAGTGTCTCGATGGGGTCGGGCATCAGGTAGCGTGGGTCGGGGTGTACCTCGAGCTTGAGCCAGTTCGTCTCAAGGGCTTCGCGTCCCAGCTCTGCGGCGAGGATGGCTTCTTCGGCCGTTTTCGCCCCGCTGGTATTGGGAAGGAGCTGGATGTGAGGGCTGTCGAGGGGAGCTACGAGGTCATCGCTGTTGGCATGCTGGAGCTCGACACGCTTGAGAGCGAGGGTGACGAGTTCGGTCCCCGAGGCTTCGACAGCACGAGCCATGAGGGCGGGGGAGGCGAACTTCCCCGTACCGAGGAAGAGTCGCGAATGGAAGGTCTTGTCTGCTATGGTAAGCATAGTGGTCAGGTGTATTAAGGTCGGTCGTCCGCAGCGATGCGGGCGGCATGGATGAGGCTGCTGCTCATGGCGACGCCGTAGAGTCCGAGGGCATATAGGTCGGGGATGTCCTCGGGGGACACGCTACCGATGGCATAAGCTGGGAGGGGGAAGGCCTGGAGCTGGAGAGCACGATAGCCCTCAAGCCCCAAGATGGGGGCGAGCTTCTTCTTTGTCGAGGTGAAGCGGAAGGGGCCGATGCCCACGTAGTCGATGGGGAGCGTACGTGCTGTGGTGAGGTCTTCTGCGCTGTTGCACGTCAGACCAATGAGAGCATAGTCACCTAAGAGACGCCGGGCCTCCGCCGGGGATATATCTCTCTGTCCGAGATGCACGCCATCGGCACCCGTGAGGAGCGCGATGTCTACTCGGTCATTGATGAGTAGGGGGACGCTGTAGGCATGACAGAGCGCTAAGGTCTCGCGCGCGGTATGGAGGAAGGTCTCCCACGGGGTGTCCTTCATGCGTAGCTCCACGATATCCGCTAAGCCCTGACGAAGGACGAGGTCGGTCTGCTTGAGGATCTCCGCTGTGGTGATAGCGTGCGTGACGAACATCCGACGCCCGAGTGGCAAGCGTCTTACGGGAGCTTCCTGCCTTCGCCCAAGGCGGTAGTGCATCGTCGCACGCTGGGCTGCGTGGAGTGCCTCTTGGTAGTCTTCGCCCCGAGCTAAGGCAGCGCATAGCGTGGTGGCGTAGAGACAGCCCGTGCCATGGCGGTCTTCTCCGAGGCGTGGTGCGGTGCTCTCGATGAGCCGACCATTGGCAAGGTAGGCCCTGTCGGTGACTTCCTCCTCCGTAGAGGAGGCGGACTTCGCGATGACAGCGGTATGAGTGCGCTCTACCCATTCGTGTGGTATGCTCTCCCCGAAGAGCTGGCGGGACTCGTAGTGATTGGGGAGGATGACGTCTACCAGCTCTGCTACCTCGAGGAGGCTTTCACGGCTGGCATCGGAGAGGAGGTCTGCGCTCGAGCTGGTGCGTAGTATCGGATCCCAGACGATGCGACAGGCTGGGAAGAGCGCACGGATCTCACGAACGAGGAGGCGCAACTGGTGGAGCGAAGCGATGAGCCCAATCTTAGCTACCTGCGGAGGCGACTGCCTACGAAGAGCACGTACGGCCTCGATGAGGTCTGTGTCAGCAACTGCCGTGAGGCGGGTGAAGGCCACAGCATCCTGACAAGTGAGCGCCGTCACGATGCTATAGGCATGCACTCCTAAGCGTGTGGCATGCTGCATGTCTGCTGTGAGTCCTGCCTCTGCCGTCGGGTCGATGCCCCCACAGAGGAGGAGCTTCGGGGCGCATAGCTTCTGCACTCGTTCGGTGAGCTCGTGGAGCTGCTGATTTGCGAAGTATCCTAAGAGTGCGACACCAGCGAAACCCTCTTCGATGAAGCCTTGGGCATTTGCCTCTCCGATGCCCCCCAGAGCGATGAGGGGGAAGGGGAAACGTGCCGTGACGGCTCGCCTCAGCTCGGGCGTCCATGGGCTATCATTCCCATAGCCAGGCTTACTGATGCTCGCTGCGACGGGGCTCAGATAGGCGTAGTCAGGACGGAAGGGTAGGCGCTCCAGCTCCTCTACGCTGTGGCAACTGACACCGACGATCTGCTCCGGGCGAAGGGCCTCCGTCGGGCGCTCACGGAGTGCACTCCAGTCGGCTACGGAGAGGTGTACACCGCCGAGCCCCCAGTGTCTCACCAGCTCGATGTGATGCGAGAGGATGCAGCGACTGCGGAGCTCACGAGGTATAGAGCGGATGAGTGCCTCAATTTCCTCTACCGTGGCGTCGGGCTTGCGTATATGTACGCGCCCGACGCCGAGACGGAGGAGGTGAGTGATGCGCAGGGCTTCGCCTGCATCACCGAGCGTAGGCGGTGTGATGGCGATGATCTGCTGGGGTAGCATAAGGGCTATCTATGGTGACTACAAGGGGCTTCGGTGCTGAGTGCAAGTCCTTTGCTGGGGACAGCAGAGCGTGACTGCAATACTTGACGGAAGGAGCGGTTCGCACGCATCGAGCAGAAGTGCTCACCACACATTGAGCAGAAGTGCTTCTCCTTGTGCTCCTCATCGGGGAGGGTCTCGTCGTGGAACTCCTGAGCACGCTCGGGGTCGAGTGCCAGATGGAACTGGTCTCTCCAGCGGAATTCAAATCGCGCCTTACTCATCGCATAGTCCCGCAGGTAGGCCGTCGGGTGTCCCTTCGCTAGGTCTGCGGCATGGGCTGCGAGCTTATAGGTCACGACTCCCTCACGGACGTCATTGCGCTCGGGGAGGCCGAGGTGCTCCTTCTGCGTGACGTAGCAGAGCATGGCGGTACCCTGATGTCCGATGATCGAGGCACCGATAGCCCCCGTGATGTGGTCGTAGCCAGCACCGATGTCGGAGACCAGCGGGCCGAGGGTATAGAAGGGGGCTTCATCGCAGTCGAGGAGTTCGCGTGTCATGTTCTCGGGGATGAGGTGCATGGGGATGTGCCCAGGGCCTTCGATCATCACCTGCACATGGTAGCGAGCGGCGATGCGATTGAGTTCGCCGAGAGTCTTCAGCTCTGCGAACTGTGCTGCATCGTTGGCGTCATGGATGCAGCCTGGACGCAGACCATCGCCGAGGGAGAGGGAGACGTCGTAGCGGGCAGCTATCTGACAGATCTCCTCGAAGTGGGTGTAGAGGAAGCTCTCCTCATCGTGCTCGGTGCACCAGCCCGCCATGATCGCACCGCCACGGCTGACGATGCCCGTGAGACGCTTGAGGGTCAGCGGGATGTGCTCCTTGCGTAGCCCTGCATGGATGGTGAAGTAGTCGACACCCTGCTCCGCCTGCTCGATGAGGGTATCGCGATAGATCTCCCAGCTGAGGTCGTAGGCCTTGCCGTGGACCTTCTCCAGCGCTTGGTAGAGGGGGACGGTACCGATGGGCACGGGACTATTGCGGATGATCCACTCACGCGTCTCGTGGATGTGACGCCCAGTGGAGAGGTCCATCACGGTGTCAGCACCCCAGCGGGTAGCCCATACGGCCTTCTCCACCTCCTCGGCGATGCTGCTGGTGATGGCAGAGTTGCCGATATTGGCATTGACCTTACAGAGGAAGTTGCGCCCGATGATCATGGGTTCGAGCTCGGGGTGGTTGATGTTGGCTGGGATGATGGCGCGCCCTCGGGCGATCTCTTCACGGACAAATTCTGGGGTCACGTATGGGGGGATCTCTGCGCCCAGCGGGTCGCCTGCCATGGCATGGCGCTCCTTGGCCTCGTCGATGAGTTGGTTCTCACGTATCGCCACGTACTCCATCTCCTCGGTGATGATGCCTTGGCAGGCATAGTAGCGCTGGGTGACACAGTGCTCCTTCGCTACTCGTGGGTGGAGGGAGATATGACGGTAGCGCAGGCCATCGAGGGCGCGCTGCTGGAGGCGTGAGCGGGTGTATTCACTGCCGAGCTCTTCGCTACGGGTCGTATCGTCTCGGCGGTCGATCCACGGCTCGCGTAGGCGTGGCAAGCCCGCCTCGAGGTCTACCTGATAGGCGCTATCGGTGTACGGGCCACCTGTGTCATAGACGACGACAGGGGCATTGGGGGTACGGCTCCCATCCTCATTGTAGGTGTCGGAGAGGGTGATGCGGCGCATGCCGACACGTAGCTCGGGGAAGAGCTGGCCAGGTACATAGATCTTCTCCGAGCCGATGAGTGGGCCGTGAGTAAGGACATCTTTGATCTTCATAATAGTAGGGGAATGTGTGTGTCGTGGGAAGGGTAGGGCTTAGCCTCCGAAGGTAGGTCGGATGAGGAGAAGGGTGTCGCCCTCCTCGAGCTGGTAGGTGGCTAAGGCTGTGCGGGGTACCAAGCGCTCATTGACGGCGATAGCCGAGCGAGGTGGTAGGTCGATCGCTGCGAAGGCAAGGGCTTCGGGGATCGTGCATACATGGGGGAGCGTGGTGGGAGCTCCGTTGATCAAGATCTTCATCGTAAGTAACTCTATCGTCATGGTGTGATGAGGAAGTGCGAAGTGACGACACACCTCCAGCGAGCCTACTACCACAAGGGGGCAGACACTCTCTGGGGAACTATGACGAGCCTGTGGGCTCAATCATAGCGTGAGTAACGGAAGATCTTAGAGGATGAGCGGCGGGATATCGCCTCCACTCTCTGCCTACGCCAGCATTATCTGGATCAGGTCTTCGGGTATAATCTCAGCACAGCGTGGACTCGTGTCCTACGCCAGCACCCCTTTGAGTTGCTCTACGGACAAAGGTAGGCCTTTTCTTGATACTGACAAGAGCGTGCCTAAGTAAGCCCTTTAATAGTGGGCTTTTCTCCGATATCATAGAGGGGGTGGTGTCGACCTATATTGGTCGGTGGGTGAACCCATATTGGTCAGTAGTATGAACCTATATTGCTCCACACACGAGCCAATATAGGATTGCTCACAAACCAATATGAGACTGTTGAGCAGTTATTCTGCTAAGGCATCGTACGCCCAGCTCCCCGATATGCCCCTCTGAAGAGATACGCACGCCCTTCGTCTTATCGTAAGTATTCCTCTTATCCTGCGGAGGGAAAGTGCTATTCTCATGAAGAAAAAAGAGCCTTCCCGTAGTGGTATTCTTCTATCTATGGACGTAGTCTTAAAGACCAGGCACGTAAATCTAATATCCATGTACGTAGATATTAGAGCCACGCACGTAGACCAAACTTATCTGCCACTCGTCCACAACTTTTATCCCTACGCGGAGCAACAACCTAATAGAGGTCACTTCACAAAGCTATATAGGAATCAGTCCATAGCTATATAGCTTCCTTCGCCATCCTATATAGCTCTACCCACGCACCCATATACCTATATGTGGGACCATTGAGCAAGCCCATCTCTTCATTACTCGTACCTTCTTGAAGCTACTCTTGCTGTATGCCACTCTACTGCATAGCGGTTCTCAGATGATGTTATGGAAGCCTATTCGTAAACTACTATTGGTCTGAGGGCGAATGACTAGTGCTGTGTCCTTGTGCCCCTCTCACTTCCCTCCACGTTCTCTGGGGAAATGCTTTGCATCTCTTCGAGATATCAGGGGAGAAGCGGGAGATTGATCACAGCCCCCTCGGCACTGTGTATTTGCTTTCTTCTCCTGCTGGAGCTCTTTCCCATCCTAATTGAGACGAGGAAGCTCACCTTAGTCTCTCGTCCCCGATGTGCCGAAAATTAGGTTCTTCATACCGCTACTACAAACATTCGGTTACCCTGCTATTATACAGCTGGTTAACAGAGATAAAAGTATCTGTGCGTTGGGGCTGTTTTTGACCCAGTACTGGTTGCCTTTGCCTCCTCTATAGGAAGGATTATTTTGCCTCAATAGACTGTGCTACACTTTCAGTACCTTTACAAGAGGAGTGCCCCACACAAGCACCCTAATATCACCACCATGAGCGCAATGAATCCTCATGTCATCACCCCCTTTATAAGGAGTAGTGTAGCCCTGCTCCTCTTGGGGTTAAGTGCACTACTCAGCTCACTCCAAGCTCAGACGCCTACGGATAGCCTCCGCTCGGATGGGGGCTGGGAGGCTTTTATCGAGAGTCAGCTGCAGGTGGGCTTGCTTACCGAAGAAGAGGCGCACGAAGCGGCAGCTCTCTATGACGAGCTGAGGCGAGCCCCGCTGGACATTAATTCCGTCCGAGAGGAGGAGCTACGTCGACTCCCGATGCTCTCGGACTATCAGATCTATCAGTTCGTCCGCTATCGCACCGATCATCAGGCTTTTCATGAACTCTCAGAGCTGAAGCTGGTGTCAGGCTGGAGCCTCTCGCTCATCGCCCTGCTACGCCCCGTCATGGTCTGTCGCCCCATAGCCGAGGAGCGCCCCTTGCTGGGAAATACGTTAGAAGCCACCCACGAGGCTCGTATCTTTTATGGTAAGCGTAGTAGCACTGACTTTGCTTCGAAGAAGCCACTTCTCGGTTCGGAGGATGCATTACGGCTAAGCTATAGCTATGCTACGCCCCATAGCCTGAGTCTCTTCATCGCGGGGGAGAAGGACTATGGCGAGCCTTGGCGACGGGGGGCGCACCGAGGATTTGATGCCTATAGCCTACATGCCCAGCTGGAGCATCGCGCGCTGATCCTTGTCTTGGGTGACTACCGCGTGGCACGTGGTAGTGGGTTGATCCTCTCGCAAGGAGCTTTCCCGCTGAGCTTCCTCTCACTGACCCCACGCCAGGGTACGGGAGTGCGTCCTGTGCGGAGTATGACTGAGAGCGACTTCTCCCGCGGGGCAGCTGGTATGCTTCGCGTGGGAAGCTACCGCTTGGGACTCTTCGCCTCTCATCGTCGTATAGACGCACACCGCTCTGACGAGGGCTTTCTTACTGCGCTCTCGGAGACGGGACTGCATACGACAGAGGTGGCTTGGGCGGCACGTCGGCAAGCCTTGACCCGTCTCTATGGAGGATGGATCGAATATCGTGTACCCGATCTTGAGCTATCACTACAGGGTGTGTATCAAGATTGGCAAGGAGATCGACTAAGACACCCACCAGGGAGCCAAGGTGATGCGACGCTGGAAGGCTTGCAGAGCTATGCTGCCTGGAGCTTCTCCTATCGCTATCTGGCACTCCGAGGGCACCTGCGTCTTAGTGGAGAGGCGGCCTATACCTCTCGTTCTGCTTGGGCATTCATCCAGCATCTCTCTTATCTCCAAGGACGTTGGGCGGATCTTCGACTCTCCCTTTGGCATATCGGGGCGCATTACTGGACCTATTATGGGCGGGCGGGCACGCATGCGCTCCGTCCGCATAGTGAGGATGGAGGGCGCCTACAGATACAGCTTACTCCCTTCAGTAGCTTAGGATCGACCCTCCTTTATCTCGATGCCTACCGATCCGACTCGCAGAGGTCGGGAGAGGATATGGCGTATTCGTCCGTTAGCTATGGCCTAATGACCAGTCTCCAGATAGAGCGTGAGGCAAGTCTAAGGCTACACTATCGGGGGCGAAAGGATAGCCATCGCTTCAAGCTCGAGGGGGCGTATGATCTTGGCGCTTGGCAACCTCGCCTTGCCCTCCTCTATGCCCGTGGAGCTGCATCTTCGGGCTGGGCTGTGCAGGGACGCTTACGATGGGCTCCTTCCGAACGGCTACAGCTGGATCTTTTAGCAGATGCCTTCGATGCTTCCAGCTGGGATAGCCGGCTCTATACGCTGACGCCGATGCTACGAGGTGAGTATGGTGCGACTCTATTATATGGTAAGGGGGCTGTGCTCGGAGGGCGGGTGCGCTATCATCTGAGTTCGCATTGGCAGATCGAGGGACGTGTGCAGCATGAGCATCAGCAGCGTGATGTGCGCCCGACGAAGACACTCTTCGCCCTCTCCCTGCGCTATCGAGGATGGTAAAGGGCGCTGTAGATACGCGTCTCTTGGGTGGTTTGATTTGGCTAATAGGGCGATTATCTCTACCTTTGCAGGGCAAAAGTACATAGTACTCAGCCGAGTAAGATGAGAGTTTTCTCTCACTGGTCCTATAGCTCAGTCGGTTAGAGCACCTGACTCATAATCAGGGAGTCCTTGGTTCAAGCCCAAGTGGGACCACGATAGTTAAGTAGCTGAAAAATAGCGGATTGGAAGCCTTCCCAGAGTGGCGACTGACCCGCTATTTTTACCCTCGGGAGAGGCAAAAGCATATAAAAACACCCCCAATAAGCCGTTTTCCCTTACACCATACCTTACACCTATGGCAACATCATTCAAAGCGAAAATACGAAAGCGGAGGGCGAGTGGCTTCCACTCCGTCTACATCCTCTGCACCCACAACGATAAGCCCGTCTACATTCGCACCGACCTCGTCGTTCAGGATAGCGGAGTGACCGACAAGGGTGACATCACAGACCCGCGCATACTTATGCGAGCCTCTGCAATCATCTGCACCTACTACGATAGGTTGCAGGGGAAGCGCATAGACAACCTCACCGCTAAGGAGGTGGTGGAGATAGCTACGGATAGTGCCGTGGAGGATATCCCCTTTGCGAGCTTCGCAGAGGCCTACATACGCAAGCTCTCAGAGCGTGGGGTGAAGCGATCTGATAACTACCGCTATGCACTTAACAGCTTTCTCTCGTTCGCTGGGAAGCCCTCTATCGGCTTTTCCGAGGTCACATCAAAGCTCCTTCGTCAATGGATAGAGAGCCTCGCACACACGAAGCGGGCGAAGAGCATGTACCCCACACTGCTCAAAGCTATCTTCAACGCTGGGATGGAGGAGTACAACGACTACGACCGAGGGGTGGTGCGTGTGGCAAACCGCCCGTTTGAGTTCCTCAAGATACCGAGCGGTGACACGCCCGAGAAGCGTAGCGTGAGCGTAGAGCAACTCCGTGCGTTCTTTGCCTTCTCCCCGAAGGGCGGGCAGGCTCAATACGCCCAAGACGTGGCACGTGTGAGCTTCTGTTTGGCTGGGATGAACGTGGCTGACCTCTACGAACTCACCCCCGACAACCTCCAGTGGGACAAGATATGCTACCACAGAGCCAAGACCAAGGGCAAGCGAAGCGACAAGGCGTATATGGAGATTAGCATACCCCCGCAGGCTATGGAGGCTCTCGCAAGGCTTACAGAGGGCGCACGGGATGGATACCTCCTAAACCTCTCCGCACGATACTACGATAGGCACTCTTGCACGAGCTACATATCTCGGGGGATAGCCAAGCTCTGCAAGGAGGCAGGCTTGCCACCGATGACCTCCTACGCCCTTCGCCATAGCTGGGCGACCATAGCACGCAACGAGGTGGGCGCAAGCGAGGAGGATGTGGCGTTTGCGCTCAACCATATCTCCGCCCATAAGGTCACAGATAGGTACATCCGCAAGGACTACGCACGAGTGGATAAGCTCAATGCTGAGGTGGTGGGGCTGGTATTAGGGGAATAAAAAAAAGAGTGAGGAGACCGAAGCCTCCCCGCTCTAAGTGTCACCCAAGCGCAAATATGCCTACTTGGGTTACGTAACGTAAGCCACGGACGGAGACCACCGCCTCGCTGGCTCTACAAAGGTAGGTAATCTTTTGATACCACCAAATGCTACCCCCTCCGAGTGAGTGCGAGGGTGAGCTTAGCGATATGCTCCTGCTGTTGCTGTATGATAGCCTCCTTAGCCAGGAGGATCGCCCTCAGCTCGTCAAGGTGCGGTATAAGCTTGTCTACTCCCTCAGGGGTGAAGGGCAAGCCCTCGCCCGTAGTTAGCCACTCTTCGGATAGCTCTGGGAACACCCCTCTAATCACGTCAATGTCGTAAACCTCACGAAGTCGCCACTGACGCAGTCGCTCTCGGGAGATACCAAGGATAGTCGCAAGCCCTGCATCCGTAGACGCACCAGCGTAGGTGCGCAGCGTGTCCAAGGTAGCCTGCATATTTTCATTCTTTACACTTGCCATATCTGTATATATTTTTCCGTTCTTCTGCAAAGGTAGTGAAAAAGCACAACACAAAACAAGGTGCAAGCCGTTTTTATAGGTGGGTGAAATTATTTTCACTGAAAATTTTGCGGTGTGAAACATTTGTCTTATCTTTGTAGTGTCAAAGGGTAAGAGATACCCCACGACGCGTAACGTAAACAAGACAAGACAATGGACACGACAATGAGTATCAACGAAGTGCCATACACCGAGAGCGACGACATCGTAGGTATGCCAATCGTCGGGTACAGATACGGCGAAGCACCTGAAGAAGGGTTCTCATACAACAATAGAGATAGAGAGTATGAGCCTGGCGTATCCTTGGCGCAATGGGGGCTACTACCCGAAATATGGTCATTTGCCATCTCAGACGTTAGTCACCTCAAAAAGAGATACTACAAGGGTGTTATTGCGGGTATAGGCGGTGACGATGAAGTCTGCATCAAAAAGCACAAAGAGATAACATACAAAGAGTATCTGCAATTGCGCAAAGAACTGTATCGGTCAAGCGTTGCCTACCTAAACTACAAGATAAGCATACTCAGATACTTTGTGAACGCTGGATACTCACCAGCGGACTACATGAGCCAAAAAGCCGACAAGTTCGAAGAGCTGAGAAGAAAGATTATTAAGAAGTTTAATAAATAGCAAATCACCCGAGACGCACAATGCAACTCGGGTGATTTGCTATAAAAAGAAGGGCGAGGAAGTCACACCTCCCCGCCCTGTTAGACGTTGCGAGATTACGAAAATAATCACGTACATCTGTGAGCATAAGCTCGTTTAAACTCAGCACCCCGAAGGGTGGACGTGTCGTAGAAGCGTGCACTCATCTACACAGCAAAGGTAGGCAAATTTTTGATACCACCAAACGGCAAAGACCATTTTCGTGAGGTCACGAAAATGATCCCACACTAAAGCGTTCAGCCTCTCCGTGTTTGGACATTTGCAACGCGCTAATAAACAGCCACTTAGCGAAGTCCACCGCCCGAAAATAGCCACATTTTGGGCTATCGTTTGGACGGATCTTGGACAATTACAGCCCCCGCAGTAGCGGTAGCCACAACTTCCTCGACACCCACGCACCAAGAAGCAGCGCAATAGCGAGGAGGGGTGCAAAGGCCTTGAGCCGCATACTCTGCCACGCAGTGAGCTTGGCGGGCACTTCGACCACCTCTGTAATACGGATGCTATCTATGCGCCCCGTGTTGATAGTATCCACCCGCCAGCGGTCACGCCAGCGGTACACCTCTTTGACCTTGTAGATAGTATCTCCTGCCTGCTTCTCGGTGAGGTAGATGCTATCGTGTACGTACACGCTATCCAAGCGCCAGCGGTCACGCCACTCTGTACGGGTACGCTCTACGGGTACGACACGCACCTTCGGCGAGCAGGAGGTGAGGGCGTAGCCTATCAGTGCCACGGCTATAATCACAAGGAGAGTCTCCCACCACTCTAATCTATTTGCTTTCATCGTAAATCTGTGTTAAGTCTTTGATAGATAGCCACAGCTTGCTACCTTTGTAGGAGAGAGGAGCTGAGGCTGGAGATTGGCTTTCAGATTTCGTACTCATGATAAATCCTATCCAGCCCCTTCCTCTCATGCGCCCTGCCGACTGGTGGGGCGCACTTATTTAGGGCTGAGCCTCGCCAGCCTCAGCCTCGTCCTCCTCCTTCCACTGCTTCTCGAGAGCGAGAGCTTCCGCTTCGTCCATTAGCTCATAGAGGTGTGCATCCTCCGCACGTGTACGGACGAGCCTGCCGATCGTTCGGCGCTCACGGCATACGACCATCTTGCCCTTTGGGGCTTTAATTCTTACTGACTTTCCCATGTCTAAAATCTGTTAAATGGTTAGCGATAATTGATCGTCCACCCCTTCGAGGTGGCTGTCTCTCCGAGCGTCACAAGCTCATCGTCGTACTTGTCTACGAGCGAGTTGTGTAGGGTGATAGTCTTGTTCGTTGCGCTTTGGGCATTCTCGACAAGGTACTTCACACTCTCCAGCGAGAGGTTGGCACACGCGGAGAGGTCGAGGTCTATCTTTAACCCCTTGATGCGCACCTCCTCGAGCAGGGTGCAGTTGTTGAACATGCTACTCGTTCGTAGAGACCTTGTGAGATCTATTACACCCGTTACAGCTGTTAGCTTTTGGCAACCGCTGAACATGTGCTCCGAGCTTGTGATCTCTCCCCCTGAGAAGTCGAGAGATACGCTCTTCAGCGAGGAGCAGTTATAGAACATTAGGTTCGTGCTCGCTGCTTTGGGCATGCTACCTATGGTCACGGTCGTCAGTGATTGATCCCCTTGGAAGAGGCCGTTTACAGCTACTGCTTTGGGCATGCTGCCTACCGTAGCCGTCGCCAAAGTCGAACAGTACCCAAAGGCACCCTCAGCGTTCTGTACCGTTGGGAGAACTGGCAGTGAGATGCTGGTCAGCGAAGCGCAGCTATTAGCGAAGTTGCTGAAATTTGACGCATACTCTATGCCTCGCACCTCTGGCAGCTTTGTTAGGTATGGATTTCGCGCGAAGCAATAGCTGAGATCAGCTGGTCGATAGCTCTCGGAGAGTTGCATCGTCGGGAACGATGGATTTTTCCAGTCCATGAACTGTTGCTGCTTAAATATGATCGGCACGTAGGTCTTTAGCTCTCCGATCTTCGCCTCCAGCGTTTCCAGCCCGTCGTCGTCGGAGACCTGCGCTCCCTTTGCTCGCAGGGCGTTGATTATGTTACGTCGGTGGCTGTCAAGCTCCATGAGCTGATCAGCCGATAGTGTCTGCTCGTTCATCGGTGCATCCTTTCCTTTGTTTATACGATAGAGGTACTGCGTTGTGGTGGCGTTGATGGCTGCATACTGCGCCTCGGTGAGCTTCGGGTTGTCGGTGGTCGTCTCGAGATATAACTGATAGGCGTCCTTCCCATCCTTGCCCTTTTGGCTGTCGAGGTACACCTGCTCTGAGCCGACAAAGCCTCTGCGAACGGCTATATCGTAGATGCTTTCACCTGGCGCTCCGTGTAGACTTTGGAGGTAATCTTCCTCCGTGCCGACGAAGCCCTCCAGCTCCTTTGCTCGCTCGTAGTTCGACTTCGGGATGATGTCCTTGGCGAACTGCTCCTCTGTGCCTTGGTAGCCATGCTTCACGGCCAGCTCATAGGCGGATAGACCAGTGTCACCTCGCAAGCCCTCCAGCACGTTAGCCAGCACCTTGACGGGCGTCTCGCTGCTTCCGTACTTAGTGACCTTACATAGCGGTGCTACTATCTCGTAGTCGTGGTAGCCGTCGGCATACGCAGGGTCTGGGATACGCCCCGTGGCGGTCATTGTGTAAACGCCAAGCCCCAGCTGTCGGGAGATGTCTGCCGTGACCTCGACCACCAGCTTGCCGTCTTCTACGGAGTAGGGTATGGTGGCTATCCCTCCTCCGCTATCGCTTGACACCATCACGTGCAGCCCTTCCAGCTCCGCAGGGTCAAGGACTTCACCCGATGGCTGTTTGACCAGCTCCACGGGTATTCTCTTGTCCGTCCCTCTCTGCACCAGCTGGAGCGTCTTGCCTTGCTCGCTCTTACTTCCAAATGGTCGCATATATCGTTTGTTGTCGGGGTGTTGGTTGCAGGACGGGAGGACACCCCTTTACCGCCCGCCCTGCTGTGTTAGTTAAGTCGTTTGTAGCTCTTGCCGTCATACTCCAGCACCTCGCCTCGTGGCACTCGTGTGGTCGGAGCTATTGACACGTGTATCCACGGGGTACGCCCTGCTGGATGCTCGTCAATGAGCTGGTCAAAGCCCCCGTGCGCACGGATGATGCGGAATAGTCGCCCGATGTCTGTGATTTGGGTTGGTCGGATGTCCGCCGCTTGCCCCTTGACGTGCTGGCTGGTCACCGCACCACCCACCGCTCTGTTGAGCCGTGGAGAGCGGAAGCCCGAGGTAACGATGATTGGCTGACCGAACGCCTCACGGATGCCGTCTAAGTACTCCATCAGGCGGTTGAGGTCCTGTATTTGCTCGTCCGTTGGGTTGTTGGGGATGCCCCGAGATATAGCCGTACTGCTGTGCGTCATCTCGGAGAGGGAAAAATACGTGCTCATAGCTCTGCCTCCTTCTTCTTTTCATCCTTCAGCGCCTTGAACTCGTCAAGGCTGACGTCTATATGTCGCTCCGTCTTCTCTATCACAAGGCGTCGGAGCGTCTGCCAAAAGCGCCCCTCGCTGTCCTCACGACACGAACCCATATTCTCAAGGATAGAGAGGAGCTGCTCCCCACAGACTGCCGTTGTGAATATCATTGTGAGGGGGATAGAGTGCCTCAGCACATAATGCTCAAGGAGGTAGCCCAGCAGGATAAGGATGGCTCGCTTGGGGATGGTCTTGGTTACCGCCTTGCCGAAGGCTGAACTCTTGAACTTGGGCTTGTTGTTGACCGCTTCGGGGTACTTCTTGTACACACGCTTACTGAGTCGGAAGGCGGTAATAACATCGTAGAAGACGAATACCACCATTACTGCGAGCATCGGGAAGGTTGGGCGGAACTCCGCCACAACCCAGCCGACTAAGCCTCCCGCACAACTGAATAGGGCTTTGTAGACCCACTGAACGTTTAATTGCATAGTCTCTTGGTTTTGGTTGGTTATGGTTTGTTGGTTAGTAGTTATCGCCTATGATGATGAAGGAGAAGCGGATGTCGTTAAAGTGGCCATTAGGGTGATGCGTGCGCACCGTGAAGTAGTTGTCGGAGATGTCTACAAAGCTGGCGTTGTTACCGACGCCGCCCGTACCGTTGCACACCACGGAGTAGCGTGTGTGACCGAGGTTGTGCGTGACCTTGTACATGCCAAGCGCTATCCTCTCGACGCGAGCGACTGACGACTTTGCCCCCCATACGTGATCAAATGATACACTGCCGAATGGGTTCACACGCCCCCCGAGTAGGATACCTGAGGTGTCCATTGCTCCCTTCACACGCAAGCCCCCTGCAACCTCCAGCATCACGTTGCCTGCGTTGCGGATAGCGCCACTCACTGCGTCTACGTAGGGCAGGCGAGAGCGGTCTGCGTTGATGTAGTTCTCTGCATCGTGGAAGACGAGGAAGCCCGACTGTGTGAGGTACGTGCCTCTGTCTCGTCGGCTGTCCGAGGTCACACGGATGTCCGCACGAACGTTGAGCTGGCTGTCGCTATCCACATAGTCCCCACGGAAGATGAGGAAGAAGGATAGTGTGCCGTCGGGGTTGACGCTCCCCGAGAATGAGTATGAGCCACCAGCTGGAGATAGACGTACCTCGGGGGAGTAGGCAGGATAGCTTGGATAAGCCGATGCACTCACTGCAAGAAAGCCCTTACTTGCATGGCCATAATGCACACGCCCGATGAAGGTAAGCCTAACCTCAACCTTTGACGAGGATGTGACGTATCTCCCGAGGTCTTGTGGCTGGATGATAACTTCTACCTCCTTGGACTTTGGCGATCTATGGTATAGGATGTCGCTCCCATAAAGCCCCGTCAGTTTAACCTCGGGGAGAGCGACGACCACGTCCTCTGTCAGCTTCCCTCGGCTTATCACCTTGAGGTCAGGGTGCGTGTCGCCAATCTTCACTGCGTAGGGGTTCTCAATGTCGGGGCTATCTCGGTAGCGGTAGTTCTCAAGATAGAGGTGTGACCCCGCTGCGCCTTGCCCCTGCGGGTGGCGTATGTGGAAGTATCCGAAGTCTGCGCTCCCGTCATGGTGGATAGCCGTTTGGTACGTCTCGTTGCCCTCCTCTAAGCCCTTGACGCCAGCAGCGAGGGCAGGCGCACCAGCCTTACCGCTGATGTAGGAGCGTATCTTGCCCGATGTGTCCTTAGCTCCGACGAGCGTACTTAGCACCACACCGCCCTGTATCTCTGTCGTACCCTCGTGGATAGCCTCGTGAAGATAGTCCGAGGGGTAGGACTTCTTCGCCCCGTCGGGGTGGACGAACTTAATTTTGTCACTCACGATTTCTCCCGTATTTAGGTTAATGGTTGTGCTTCCGTCAGCCGATGCGATGCGCTCCGTGCGTATCTGGCTGGGCAGTACCTCCGTGAAGCCGTAGAGGGTGGTGAAAGCTCTGTTGGGGGCTTGGCTGAGCATACCAAGGTAGAGGTAGTAGTACCCCGCCTCCGCTTCCATAGCCTTAGCGGTATCAGAGGCGAAGAACACCCCGTTTGCACCATTGCGCTCCACCTTGGCGTAGAGGTGGATAGTCTTTTGGTCAGTCCTCACAGCGTAGTCGTAGGCGGGGAGCGTCCACGTCTTGTACTCGCTGGGCTTATGCTCTGCGCTGAGCGTATTGATGCCGAGCGTCATGTGACGTAGATAGCCCCTATCTGCGTGCAGGATGCCTCTGCTCTCGTCCCACGTGACGTTATGCGTGACTACACCCGTAGCCGTGGGGGAAGCCACGAAGACAAACTGCAACGACTTATCCCCTACCATTAACTGCATCGTGCGGGCGGTGATGGGGCTAATGCTGTCGCCAAAGCCAGCCCGCACCTCTTCGGCAATGCCGTCGGCGAGGCTCATAGCCTGCTGGTAGGAGCGTGCTACCTCCCTGCGCACCGCCTGCACCGCCTCCTTCTGCTGTACCCCCTCTGCCTCAAGCGTGCCGAGAGAGACGGCAAGGCTGGGGGCTTGTACCTCGTTTGAGAGCGTTATCTGTGGCTTGTACTGCTGGGAGAGCTTCGTGCGGATAGCCGTAATACGCACGTGGTCGTCAATATCAAGGCTCGTATCCACAAGACGGACGTACGCACCGATAGCGAGCTTAGGAGCGAGTGCGCCCCAATTCTTCTGTGCGTAGAGTCCGTCCAGCTCCGCCTTATACGTCACCTTGGGTTGCAGGGCTTCGTGGAAGTAGCGCACCGAAGCATTGAGAAGCTCCGTCTCCGCCTTCGTGATGTACTCGTCGGGCAGGCGCACACCAAACACTGCGTACTTATCCCCCACAGCGGGGTAGAACACCTTCGGCTCGGGGAGCTTCATCCCGTCCTCCTCTACGCTCACCAGCTGGAAGCGCTTTGTAGTGTGGTCGTACTTTAGTACGTCCTTGTCTTGTGCGATGTCAAAGGTGCGCCCTGCAAGTCGTCCCGTTTGGAAGGTGATAGTAGCTTTCTCCCCTGCGATGCGGTACTGCGAGTAGTCCACGGGGTTGTCCTTGTCCACGATGTCGTAGTTGCCTTCGGGCGTGACCACCACGGAGCTAACCACGCCCACACGCTGGGGGTAGATATTCGTCCCGTCAAAGCTATCCTCCTTGCGTCCGTCGGTGCTTATCCCGCTGACGCTGAGGCTCTGTCCGTCGGCACTCACAACGTACGTACGACCCTCATAGGCGAGGGTGCGCCCCTTGGGTAGGTGCAGGCTCTTAGCTCCGTACTTAGACGGGTCAATGTTGCGCTCTGTGCCTTGGATGAAGAGCTTCCCCACGGGAGACTTCTCGCTGTCGTTGGAGGCGGTAAGCCCCGAGAGCAAGCCCTTACCCTTGCCATAGGAGAGCGTGACGGCATCAGCCTTGTTGCCTACCACCTTACCGAGGTTGAGCGTCTTGCCCGTGATGTGCCACTCCGTCTTGAATGCTTCGGCTACTCGGGAGAGCGCACTTAGGCAGTCTTCGTGCTTGAAGGAGATAGCCTGCGCCTCCGCCTCTAAGCACGCACCGATAGAGAAGCCAGCGGGCAGGCTACGCAGTATCTGCTCAAGGAAGAAGCGGGGCTTGCCCGTCAGCGTGAACGACAGACGCACGTCCTCGGGGTTGGCTACGATGAACTTGAACTTGGATAGTGCGAGCTGTTGCCCATCCCCGCTGAGCGTGAGCGTATAGCGGTACTCTCGCTCGGACACCTTCACCACCTCGGCAGGCGTGTAGAGGGTGAACTTATCACCCCGCCACGTGCAATACGTGCCAAGAGGGAAGGTGATAGCCTTGTCTGACGTCGTCTCTACCACGAGCGTAGACACTGCGCCTACCTTGGCTTCGTGGTAGCTCTCCGAGCTTATCGGGAAGGGCGTAGCCTTGCCGTTTACGTACAATGTGATCATAGTTTGGTTATGGTAAATGTTATGTCAATCGTCCAGCGGTAGCCGTCATCGTCCGCACTCACGTCTCGGCTTGTGGAGGTGCTGTACACACCGCTCACGGGTAGCGTATCTCCGTCAAAACGGGGTATCGCCCTCAGCCCACGTGCCGTAAGGCGAGATAGGAGCTTATTGCGTGCGTCCCATAGGTCGGGTAGGGTGGGGGCTTTGATGAGTACGGGCACTTCAAGGGAGTACTTCGCCTTGTATGGCCGTGAGCCTGCGAAGTAGTACCGCCCCGTCTCGTCCTCCACGCTCGCAATGCCCTTATTCTCGGGGCTTACCCATATAGGCGAACTCGCCACATCGGCAAGGATCGTCAGCCCATTCTCCCACCTCACATTGTCGGTAGGGGCGGGATTCTCGCTTCGTGAGCAGACCAGCACTGCAGACCAGCCCCCCGCCCACTTCTGCACGTTCTCTACACTCACTGGGCGGAAGTCCCCGAACTGAATACCCCCAGCGGAGAGGCGTATCGTCCTATTGTCAAGGAGGTCGGGGAAAACGTTCCTACCACGTGAGTACATCGGGATAGCCACCTTCTGCTCCTCTACCTGCGTGGCGGCAATCTCGTCTATCTCCACGCCATCCTCCTCTGCCCAATCCACCGACGGGGGTTCCGTCATCGTGGGGAGGGCGAAGAGGTTCTTGATAGCGTCCTCGCCGAGGATAGTATCTCTGCTACCTACCTCAAGTACTATTACTGCGTTCATCGCTTAATCTTGATGCCGTTACTATCCATCTGAGCGAGTATGAAGCGGGAGGCTTCCACCGCATCTGCCGTCACCTTCGTGTTGCGGCTGATAGCTTGCAGCTCAGCGTACATACGCCCTACGGCTGTACCGAATTGGTCAAGCCCCATATCCTGCGCTGTGGGGAGTCTGCGCACGCCCTGCGCTTCAAGGATCGTCACCATACGCTCCGTGGCGTTGGCAGTGCGCTCAGAGAGTATTACCTCCGTGTGCCACAAGCCCGTCAGCACGTCAATGCTATCCTGCGAGGCTTGGGCTATTCCCTTGGCCGTAGCGCTGCGGGTGTCGCTGTTCTTGCCTGCGAGGTCAAAGCCGTGAGCCTGCACCATCTCCTCGGTCTTCTTGAGGTACTCGTTGAAGGCGGGTATCTGCGTCTTCACCCCGTCCACCAGCGAGGACATAGCACGAAGCATAGCCTCCATCTGATTATCCCCGCCCGTGAGGCGCAAGGCATCCGCTACATCCTTCTGCGCCTTCTCCATAAGAGGGGCGAGGAACGAAGAGTAGGCTATCTGCTTGGCGAAGTTGTTGAGCATATCGCCAATGTTGGAGGTAAAGGCTCGTGTAGCGTCCTCTCCCGTGCGGAAGGTGGTCACCAGCGAGTCGGTGATAGCGTTACCCAGCGAGCCGAACAGCCCGTGCAGGTAGTCGTTCATCGTCTTGATAGCCTCCTCGTTCTGCTTGTAGAGGGCGAGCATATTCTCCAGCGCCTCCTTACCCCCTTCTCTGAACTCGTGCGTCTTGAGGATAGACTCCGCCAGCGCCACGTTGAGCTTACCGCTCTTGTCTATGAGGTTGGGGTAGAGCTTGCCGAGGGTGGTGTAGTCGTCTACACTCCTTCTCGCCCACAATATCCCCTCCTTGTGGCTCCCCGTCTTGACGGAGATATTCTGCAACTTGGCGAACTCACCCTTGAGCGTGGGGAGGAGCTTGTTCTTGATCTGATTGCGGATCTGCTCAATAGACCTACGCATCTTCGGGGGGAAGTCTTCGGGCTTAGGCCCAATGCCGAGGAAGTCCAGCACACCATTACCCTCTAACTCCTTGTCGGAGAAGGCTGTGGACTTGCGGAACTGCTCCATCGCCTGGCGTGCCACCACGATAGAGTTAGTAGCACGCTTGTACACGTCATCCCCGAAGATGGTAGAGCCCTTTTCGTAGATGAGGTTAGCCTTGAGGAGAGCGGTATTGTACTCTTCTTGCGTGCGTGTGAGCGCCTCAAGAGCTTTCCTGCGCTTCTCCAGCACCTCCCGCTCTACCTTCTGCGAACGGCTCATGAGGTTGCCGACAACGCCCACGATAGAGGTGATGCCACCCAGCACGTCCCCGCTGATGATGGAGCCGATGCCCGAAGCTACGCCACCGAGGTCGGAGAGGGCTTGCGTAAGCCCCTCCACTGCGTCCTCCATAGCGCTGTTGCCGAAGATAGCCCCGAAGGACTTCCCCAGATCCTGCACAAGGGGCGTAGCATCCTTCACGCTCTTGCCAATCTTCGTCACCGAGAGACCGACACGGCTAAAGGCGATATCCGCCTTCTTCTGTGCGCTGGCTCTCTCCTCTTCGGTGGTCGCTGAGGTGGCTTCCCTGCGGGCTTTCTTGTAGTCGCTGAGTGCGCTCTTACCACGGCTCAGTGCGTCCTCCATAGAGGAGATGAACGACTGCCAGGGAGAGGAGTTGCCCAGCTCGTCACGTAAGCCCCTCAGAGCGTCCGTGATAGCCTTGAGCTTCTCGGGGGAGTTCTGTATAGAGGCGAGTTCGTCTGCGCTCATACCGAAGCGCCCTTCCAGCTTGTCCGCTGGCGTGCTGGCGAGGTAGTCCAGCATCTCACGGGCGGTGGTGATGGTACTGCGCATCTGCGCCACCGTGCGCTCTCCCTGCTGAGCGAAGAGCTCTACAAAGAGCTGGTTCGTGCGCTGGGTATGTTCGTAGCGCTCGTTATCTATCGCCTTCAGCTCGTCTGCCTCTTTCTTCGCCAGCTCTACGAGGGCGGAGGTCTTCTGCTCTGCGAGGAGGAGCGAGGTATCGTCAATGATCTTGCGCTCTGCCTCGTAGCGCTTCTTGATTTCCGTCTTGCGCTCTTCGTAAGAGAGGTACTTATCTCGTAGCTCCTTGATGATCTTCTCTTGCCCCTCTGCGAGTGCTTGGTCTGCCAGCTCACGCCCTGCGAGTATCTGATTGAGGTCGGTGTCGCTGAGGTCAGCTTCGCTGAGCTTGCGTTGCTTGTAGACCTCCTTCTTACTGTCGTGGGTAGCCTCCCATTCCAGCTTCTCGGCTTCACGTACCTTGGCAAGGCGCTCCTGCACTTGGTCGTCAAAGGCGGACATCTTGCGCTTATGCTGGAGCTGGAGTTCTGCCATCTCCTTGGCGAAGCCATTCTGCATAAGTGCTATGCGCTCAGCCTCAAGGTTGAGTTCAGCGTCTCTACGAGAGCGTGCCAGCTCACGTGTGCGCTGTTCCTCTTGCTGTCTGCGCTCTTCGGCTTGTCGTGCCTTGGTGAGGGCTTCGCTCTCTGCCGTGGAGCGCTTACGGCTTCCGCCCTTCTTGCTCGTCTCGCCTGCGCCCTTCTCGTACTCCTCTCGGGCTTTCTTCTTGAGGTCGTACTCCTCTTTGAGGCGCTTTCGTTCCTCGTCGGGGTTCCAGTTGTAGTTGCCGTTCTTGACGGCTTCTTCCTTCTTGCGCTTGAGCTGTTGAGCCGTGAGGGCGTTGAACGCCTTTAGCTCCTTGTTCGCCTTCTCTTCCTCCTTCTTGAGGTCGGAGACAGCGTCCTTGTAGGACTTGATGGGCTTCTTGCGGGCTTCCTGCTCCTTCTTGATTTGGTTAGCGATGTTCTCCCAGCCCTTCTCATCGTATACGCCCTTAATGATAGAGCCTTCCAGCCTGCTCTCTGTGCCTTGCTTGACGGCTCTCTTAGCCTTCTGCACGTTGGAGAGCATAGCGGAGAGCTGTTGGTCGGTGAGTTCGGATAGACCCTTGGCGTTGAATATCTGCCCATCACTCAGCTTGCCGAACTCCTTGAGGTATAGAGATAGCGACTTCTCGGCTTTCTTGTTGCGGTCTTGTGCAGATTTAAGTAGGGTGCCGTAGGGGTCGCCACCCTTGAGGGCTATTTTACGTGCCTCTTCAAGGTTGCGCTTAGCGTCCGTTGCCTCCTTCTGCGCCTTGCCCAGCTCATCCTTAGCCTTGTCCACCTTCGCCTTGCCGTCGTACTCGGCAATCTCACGCTTGAGCTTGGCGATGTCTTGGAGCTTGATCGTCTCGGTATCGTACTTGGCGAAGATCTGAGGGTAGTACTTCTGCAACTGCTCCAGCGCACTCTGTCGGTCTGCTGTGGCGGAGGCTTCGTCACGCACCACGTTAAGGAGATCCTCTACGGCTTCCTTGTGCTTCTGCTCCTGCTCCTCGGCTCGCTTCTTCTCTTCGTTGAAGTCCTTCTGCGCTCGTTCGGCTGCGCTCGTGGAGTCGCTGAATGCCCACATAGCCGCTATCACTGCCGTGAGAGCTACCGCAATAGCCCCGTAGGGGTTGGCGAGCATAGCGGCGGTTAGGCGGTTGGTGGCTGCCGTGAGTGACTTAATGGAGAGAGCATTCAGCCCTCTTGCGATGGTATCCGCCTGAGTAGCGGCCGTCCACCCCTTAGTAAGGGCGATATTCGTAATCACGGCCGCTCTGTACACCCCGTAGGTCACGATGAGACCTGCAATGACCTTGCCGATCTTCTCGTAGTTCTCCACAAGGTAGGCTACAGCCTTCACGCCCGACGATAGGACACCCTCGGAAGCCTTCCCCAGCTCGTTGAACATCATATCAATGTTGTCCTGCAAGTTGGAGATCTGCCCCGTGAGGCTTTCGCTCTGCGCCTGCATGAGGTTGTAGAACTTCCCGCCCTTGTTGGTCATGTTTGCAAACGCCTGCTCAATGTCGGAGAAGCCCACCTTACCAGCCGATACAAGGCTATTGATCTCGCTAACGCTCTTTCCTAAGACCTTCGCCAGCTCCTCGTAGATGGGGATGCCTCGGTTGGCGAACTGACGGATGTCTATGTTCGTGACACGCCCCGACGCACGGAGCGAGCCATAGAGGTAGACAATATCCCCCAGGGGCTGAGATAGACCCGCTGCTACATTCCCGAGGCGCACAATCGTATCGTTCACCTGATCGGCTGCGAAGCCATAGGCAAGCATATTCTTTGCGCCGGAGGCAATGCCCTGCAAGTCAAAGGGGGTAGACGCTGCGGTCTGCGCCAGCTGGGCGAGAAGCTCGTTAGCCTGCTCCCCACTGCCGAGCATCGTCTTAAAGGAGATCTCCAACTGCTGGAACTCCCCTCTTACGCTGTACAGCTTGCTCACAAAGTCCTGCACACCGCTCACAGCGAAGATGCCAGCTGCAAGTCCAGCTGCACGCTGGAACGAGTTGCTAAGCAGGTCCACCTCGCCCCTCGCCTCACTGATGGGGGCGCTGTAGCTTGGTAGCTTCGTTGATGTCCCTTGGATCTTCTGCTGGAGGCGGTCAAAGCTCTCTTCTAAGCTCTTCGTGCCTTTGATGAACTCCGTAGGGTCAAGGGTGACAGAGAACGTCTTGTGTGCCATTTATTGCGCTATTTTCTTGAGTGCCGAGGTGAAGTCCCCGAAGGACATACCACGGTTCGTCGTCTTTTTCTTCCCCTCGTCCTTGGGCTTGTAGCTGGGGATAGCCTTAGAGTAGAGGAGGAAGTTCGTATAGCTGAGCTCGTAGAGGACGTAGTCAAAGCTCAGATGATAGTACTTGGCGAAACTGCCTATCCTTGCCCAGGGGCTGTCGTTTCGCTCCCCACCTCCTTCGTTGGCTTCGTTATCGCTGTCCTCTTGAGGGAAGTGGTAAGCATAAAAAGCTCCCCGATGTTCGCACTCTCCATCACGTTGAATAGAGCTGTGGCGAGGTCGGGGATAGTGGCGGTATAGAGGAGCGTTTCAGCCGTCTTGCGTCGCTCCGCTTCGTTGTCTCGCTTCACGCCAGCGATGAACGCGGCGAGGATATGTGCGTAGGTCTCTGCGTCACTGCCCAGGGCGATAAGGTCGTAGAGCGTCATCTCTCGCTCCTCTACGTCCGTGACCTGCGCAATGAGAGCCGACACCTCTACCCACGTAGCCAGCGTAGGGGGGTAGACCTTATACTCGGTAGAGCCGATGGCGACGGACACGCCCCCCGAGAGGAGCGTATCCGATACCATCTGTTCTGCCTTCTTCTTGAAGAAAGGGAGCTTCATCACTACGCCTTCTTTTCAAGATAGAAGAGGGGGCTGTTCACCTTCGCCTTGAGTATCGTAGCCGTGACGTCAATCCCGTAGCCCGCATCCTCGCTAAGGACGATAACGCCCGTGAGCTTGACACGTGGAGCCTTGAAGACCTCAGCACCCTGCGTCTCGGGGATGATGGCCAGCGCGAACTCCTTTGAGGAGACAAGGCTGTTCACCTCAAGCGTGTTGGTGCTTTCGGTGACGTTGAACACCTTCTCCATCACGCTCTTGTTGAGGTTCTTCACGTGGAACTTGACACGGAGGGTAGAGGCGTTGGTGAGGGTGTCTACGGTCTCACCGCCTACTGCCTTCCACTCCTTCTTGTCGCCTTCCTCCTGCTCAATGCTCAGCGAGCCCTCCTTGACGAAGCCAATAAGGTTCATCCCTGCGGTGGGCATCTTGCTCCCGTCCGTGGCGTTCACTGCTCCCACCTGGACTTCCACCTTACCCCAGGCGGTGTTGTTAGTTTCCTGATATGGCATATCTGTTACTCTGTTAGTTTGTTATACTTGTATTTTACTCTCACGTTCACCACGCTAAAGCCCTCTTCGGAGAAGGTGGTGGGAGTCCCGTCAAGAACAAGGAGAAAGTCCCCCGTGCGGTGTGCATCTACGAGCTGTGAGATAGCTTCCTCCAGCTCTTCGCACCTTTTAACGTCCTTGACTAATAAGGGCTCCCCGAAATTGCGCATAGGAACATAGGCGTTCACATTGACGACACCGCTCTGTGAGAAGCCGTCTAAGCTGTCCCTCCCCGTGAGGAAGGACACTACGACATCCTCCACGTTGCTATCAAAGGGGCGTGTGCCATTTCTGTACACACCACCACTAACCACTACTTGCCCCTTGAGAAGCCCGTGGATATACTCCTCTATCGCTAATCCCGTCTTACGCATTATTCAGCCACCATTGCACCATCTCCTCCGCTAAGAGTTCGCCCGATGTCGTTATGTCAAAGCCCTTAGCCTCTACGTGGGAGGCGTAGTGCATGCCAGCGACGAGGATAAGGCGTATGCCCTTGCTCCCCCTTGCCAGCTCCTGCACCGCCTCACGACCTGCGGACTGCCCTGCGCTTGCTTTCCTTCCGTTTCCCGTAAACCCGCCCGAATGCACCACATGGCCATCGTAGCTCACCGCCCATCCTATGGAGGCTGAGAGAGCACCCGACTTATCCGCATACTGCTTGCGTCGGATAGCTTCCTCATAGCACCCCTTGGCGATGAAGCGTACATCATCGATGATCTCGGTGATAGCCTCCTTGCGCACCTCTGCGAGGAACTCCCGTAACTCCATCAGCCTAAGATGATCTGGGTGAAGTTGAGGATACGGGCGTACTCCCAGCTCTGTATCGTGAACTCACCGATAAGACTTCCATCCTCTCGGTATAGCTTTGCACGCTTCGCAGTTACTGATACAGGTTCAAGGTGTACCTCGTAGGCGTAGCGAGAATGCCCGCCATCCTTGTACGTTCCTCGCTTATCATTGACCGAGGAGCGGAACATACAAGGGATAAGCTCGCACTCGACAGCCTCAGAAAACACGGGTCTCCCCTTGTCGTCGAAGCTACCTTGCTCGGTCTCTATCGCTTGTATATATCCGTTCTCGTAAATCATAGAAAGCGCACTCTTGGAGGTTCGGAGAGCATATCGGGAAGCCCGAGGCGTCGGCACTCAAGGCGGTAGTACTTAGCTATGTCGTCCTTTGACGCACGAGAGATAGACACCCCCAGCTCACTCACGGAGCTTGGCATCAGAAGGAACTCGGGCAGGCTCTCTACGAAGGCTCTGTGTACACGCTCTACGCCTCCCGCCTCATAAAAGCAGGTATCGTCGCTCGGGGATAGCCCCTTGCTGACAATCAGAGAGGACACATAGCCATCGGAGAGGCTTACACCCATAGCTCGGTACTTTTCTTGGATATACTCCTGCGGGGTCATATCGTCTACTGCTTAATAGCCTTGAGGTCTACTGAGAGGATATGCTTAGGCAGACGCACCTCGGGGATCCACGCACAAGCGTACTCGATGAAACGACCTTCGTCCGTGCGCTGCGTGGAGATCATGTGGTCACCAGCCAGCGTGTTGTACACCTTGTTGGGTACGGGGTCATTCAGCTCATAGGGGCGGAAGTGACGCACCTTACCCAGCTCGCCCTCGGGCAGGAAGACAATCTTGTCGTCGGGGCAGAGGGGAGACGTAGCACCGCTGAGGTCGGTCACAATGTTGTTCACGACACGGATAGTGGGCAGACCCAGCGAGGTCATAATAGCGTTCACCGCCTCGAGGGGGATGATACCAGCCATGGAGACCTCTGCACCACCCAGCGACATCTTGTACTTGCCCATCAGCTCCTTGCTCTTGGCGAAGTACTTGAAGAAGGTGGCTTGGCTCATCTCCATCGTACCGAAGTTGAGGTGGCTGTACTTGTTGCGGAGGTTCACAAGGAACTCCACGAGGTTATCCTTATCGCTCGCCTTGGCTTCTGCCGTGAGGATAGGGAGGTTCATATCGAGGATAGACACGCCCTTGGGGTTATCTCCAATAGTCACCTCAGCCTTCCCGTTGAACACAAGGTCAAACAGCACCTTCTCCATGCGCTTGTAGGGCGCAACAGAGAGTTCACGGAAGTCGTCCGTAAGTGTGTTCACAACGGCGTCCTGCCCCAGCTGACCAGCATTCACTCGGTCAAGGATGAACTTGAGCTTCTCCAGTCGGTCGTTATCCATCTGGAAGCGGTCGCCCATGTCTGCCACCTCGAGGGTAGCGTCACCCATAGGCGCACGCCCACGGAGCACCTTGCCTGCGTTGCGGTCAATGACCGAACCCATGCGCACTGCCGAGGTCGTCCCGTAGACGGACTTGAACAGACGGGTTGGAGTAGCCTCAAAGCCCATATATCTGCCGAGGATGATTTTGCTACGCTCCGTAGCCAGCGCTCGGTCTGCTACTGCCTTGATAAAGCCAGCGTGACCGAGAATGCTATCAATAGTCAATTCCATATCTGTCGGTTTTGGTTAGTTGGTTGGCTTAGACGAAGAGGAAGCGGGCGGTGAGCGCCTTCTTGTCCTCCTCCGTGACTGGGATATAGAGCTTGTCCGTATCTACCTCAAAGGCACGACCGAGGGCGGTGAGGGTAGCCCCTTCTTCCACCTTGACGGGTGCGTAGGTGAGGTAGTCGGCAGTACCCTTGGCGGTGCTCCCCGTAGCTGCTGTAGCCTCGAAGAGGACTGAGCCCTTGGTGAATGCTGACGCATCAGCCTTAGCCGTAATAGTATCAAACTCCTTGTCGGAGGTGTCTACGCTGTCGATGGTGAGCGTTGCCGTTCCGTTGGAGAGGAACATACCGCTCGCAAGGTTAGCGTACTTGGAGACCTTGACCTTCTTCCCCGAACCAGTCTCTACGACACGCACACGCTTGAGCAGGGTAGCCTTGCGGGTGACCTTGTCGACAGAGATAGGCGCAAGGGGAGGGACTACGGAGCCAGCCGTGAGACCCGTGACGTCGAGGTTGAAACCTCCCGAGAGGCGGTAGCCCGTCTCTACACGGTACAGCTCGTGGACGGGCATGTACGCGTTTTCGTCATACTTGATTTTTGCCATGTTCTTTTACTTCTTCTCGTTAAGGATTGCCTCCGTACCTTCGTTCACCTGCTTCACGATAGAGGCCATCACGTCATCGTTAGACGGCTCGCCTGCTTCGGGCTTTCCTGCACCTCCGAAGCGACTATTGGCGCTCTCGTCTTGGAACTTCGTGTAGCCCTGCTCGATGTTAGCTACCAGCTCGCCTACGTTCGTATCTTCTCCGAAGGTGCGCCCGCTCAGAGCCATGGTGTAGAAGGACTCGGGAATATTCTTTTCTCCGAGGAGGGCGGTGATCTGTGCCAGCTTACCCTCGTGGGAGCGTTGACCGACGAGCTGACTTAACTGCGATTGGAGTGCATCCATACGCTCCAGCAGTGCCTTCTCTCGCTCGGTGGGTTCGTTCCCCTGATTGTCGTTTGGCTTAGGGTCGGTGGGCTTGGGCTGGGTCTCCTTCTTGAGGGCCTCAAGCTCCTTGCGGAGGGTGGATGCGCTCGTGCGCTCCTTGTCCACGTCGGACTGATACGCCTTCAGGAAAGCCTCTGCACCTGCCACTGACTCTGCGATACGTTCTTCCTCGGTGATGGTTTTTGACAAAAATTCGGCTACCCCATCAAATGCCTTGTCACTCACCCCGAGATTGGAGTATCTCTGTTTGAGCTGTTGTAAGATTTTAGTTTTCATATCGTTAAGCTATCAGATATATGCAAATATAGATAGCTTCATATTGGATTTAGGTAGAAATAGAGATATGTTACTAATTTCCTCTATCTCTGTGGCTTTGGACATAAAAAAGCCCCGCAGAGAGGGTACTCCACGGGGCTATCGTTATTAGGGGTTGGTTGCTATTCCTTTTCCTCGGTCTTGGTGGGCGTGGGCTCGCCTGTGCTGGGCTTGCCATCCTCACTCTCCTTGCTCACCTCTTCGGTGCTTGCCTCAATGGTGAAGGGTACGAGGACGGGGTCAAGACGGAGCGACCTGCCAGCCCTCACCGCTGGCACTTGCAGGGAGATAGCGTGCTTGAGGAAGCTATACCTGCGTGCGAGGTACTCACCGATAACCTCCTCGTGTT
>ERZ773073.23-NODE-23-length-78434-cov-39.155628_pt1 | contig 78434 bp, 64 predicted proteins | sample MGYA00580616_ERZ773073 | MGnify/ENA primary metagenome ERZ773073 (study PRJEB29015, sample SAMEA2737960) | human oral metagenome | biome: human oral; feature: human-associated habitat; material: dental | place: China | collected 2131 ...
CAATGCGGATCGGACTCGCTTCCCCCGATAAAATTCGTGAGTGGTCGCACGGCGAAGTGAAAAAGCCGGAGACTATCAACTACCGTACGCTCAAACCGGAGCGCGACGGCCTCTTTTGCGAGCGCATCTTCGGACCGACGCGCGACTGGGAGTGCCACTGCGGCAAGTACAAGCGCATCCGCTACAAGGGCGTTGTCTGCGACCGCTGCGGCGTCGAGGTGACGCGCGCAAAGGTCCGCCGCGAGCGCATGGGACATATCGAACTCGCAGCGCCCGTCTCGCATATCTGGTATTTCAAGGGCATCCCGAGCCGCATGGGCCTCATCCTCGATGTGTCCCCGCGCTCGCTCGAGAAAGTCCTCTATTTCGCTTACTATATCGTTGTTGATCCGGGCGAGACCGACCTCAAGAAGAAGGACCTGCTCTCCGAGCGCGAGTATCACGATGCGCTCGAAAAGTACGGCAATACCTTCCGCGTCGGCATGGGCGCCGAGGCGATCAAGGAGCTCCTGGAGGAGCTCGATCTCGAGCAGATGAGCGAGCAGCTGCGCAGCGATGTTCGGACGACATCCGGGCAAAAGAGGGTGCGCGCGATCCGTCGGCTTGAGGTGGTCGAGGCGTTCCGGAAATCCGGCAACCGCCCCGCGTGGATGATTATGGATGTCGTGCCGGTCATTCCGCCCGATCTGCGCCCGATGGTACAGCTCGACGGCGGCCGCTTTGCGACCTCCGATCTCAACGATCTCTACCGCCGCGTCATCAACCGCAACAACCGCCTGCGCCGCCTGCTCGATCTCGGTGCGCCTGATATCATCGTGCGCAACGAGAAGCGCATGCTGCAGGAGGCGGTGGATGCGCTGATCGACAACGGCCGCCGCGGCCGCCCGGTCACGGGCCCCGGCAACCGCGCACTGAAATCCCTCTCGGATATGCTCAAGGGCAAGCAGGGGCGGTTCCGCCAGAATCTGCTCGGCAAGCGCGTGGACTACTCGGGACGCTCCGTTATCGTTGTCGGCCCGGAGCTGAAGCTCCATCAGTGCGGCCTGCCGAAGGAGATGGCGCTCGAGCTCTTCAAGCCGTTCGTCATGAAGAAACTGCAGGCGGATGGCGCCGCGCACAACATCAAATCGGCAAAGCGCATGGTCGAGCGCGCGCGCCCCGAGGTCTGGGACGTGCTCGAAGATGTCATCAAGGAGCACCCCGTGCTCCTCAACCGCGCGCCGACGCTGCACCGCCTCGGTATTCAGGCATTCGAGCCGGTGCTCACCGAGGGTCGTGCGCTGAAGCTGCATCCGCTCGCGTGTACGGCGTACAACGCGGACTTTGACGGCGACCAGATGGCGATCCATCTGCCGCTCTCTGCCGAGGCGCAGACCGAGGCACGCGTGCTCATGCTCGCGGCGAATCACATCCTCGCGCCGAAGGACGGCAAGCCGATCATCGTCCCCTCGCAGGACATGGTGCTCGGCTCCTACTACCTCACGAAGGTACGGCCCGGTGCGAAGGGCGAGGGCAAGGTCTTTACGGGCATCTCCGAGGCGCTGCTTGCGTATCAGGAGAAGGTGCTCGATCTGCAGGCGGAGATCCGCGTGCAGGTTGAGGGCTACGGCCTTGTCCGGAGTTCTCTCGGACGCCTTATTTTCAGCGAGATCCTGCCCAACGAACTCCGTCATTACAGACAGGATGCGGAGACCGGCGAGTGGAGCCTCGGGGTTCTCATGAACAAGAAGGAACTCGGCAAGCTCGTCGCCAACTGCTACGATCACTTCGGCGCGACCAAGACGGCCGAGGTCATCGACCATGTGAAAAATCTCGGCTACCACTACGCCTGCATCGCAGGCATGACGGTCGCCGTCTCCGACGTCATCGTCCCGCCGAAGAAAAAGGAAATCATCGCGGATACGCAGGCGCAGGTCAACAAGGTCGAGCGTCAGTTCGGCCGCGGTCTGATTACCGAGGACGAGCGCTACAAGAAGGTCGTCCAGCTCTGGACGAAGGCGACAGATGACGTAGCAGACGCCATGATGGAGAACATGGACCCGTTCAACCCCATCTTCATGATGGCGGACTCCGGCGCGCGCGGAAACAAGCAGCAGATGCGCCAGCTCGCGGGCATGCGCGGACTCATGGCGGATCCCTCGGGCAAGATCATCGATCTGCCGATTACGGCGAACTTCCGCGAGGGACTCACCGTCTCCGATTACTTCATCTCCTCGCACGGCGCACGCAAAGGCCTTGCTGATACGGCGCTGCGTACAGCGGACTCGGGCTATCTCACCCGCCGCCTCGTCGACGTGGCGCAGGATGTCATCGTTCGCGAAGAGGACTGCGATGTCACGGCGATCAACCTCATGCAGGTGCGCGCGCGGCTCGCAGAGTCGACTTTTGACGCACTGGAACTCCTTGTGGACAGCCTGATGGGCCGTCTGCTTGCTGCGGCGGTCTATGATCCAAAGACCAAGGAAGTCCTTTATCCGCAGGATACCGTGCTCGATGACGAGGTCCTCGAGACCATCGGCGAGCGCGATGTCCGCGAGATCATGGTGCGCGGTTCCTCCGTCAATGTGGAGGGCGCCGTCAGCAATGCGATGATCACAGAGAGCATCACGCTCGGCGAGCCGGATGCGCGCAAGCGCAAGAAGGCACGCACGGCGGTCATTCGCGAGCTGAGCGGCAAGGAAGTCGTGCGCGAGGCCGTCACCGAAGAAGGAACCGTCCTCGCCGGCGAGGGCACGGTGCTCACGGACAAAATGGTGGATGCCATCCTTAATTCGGAACTGCATGAACTCCATATCCGCAACAACAATGTGCGCGGCATTGAGGTCGAGGCGATCACTGAGGGGACCGGCGTCATCGAGTCCCTTGCCGACCGCATCGTCGGACGCGTGCTCGCAGAGGACGTTGTGGACGAAGCGACGGGCGAGGTGATCGCCCATATCAACGACCCCGTGGACGAGGAACTCGCGAAGCGGATCGAAGGCGTCCGCAAACGCGTCTCTATCCGCAGCGTGCTGACCTGCAAATCGCAGTTCGGCGTCTGCATGAAGTGCTATGGACGGGATCTCGCCAATCAGGCAGAGGTCGAGATCGGCGAGGCAGTCGGCATTATCGCCGCGCAGTCGATCGGCGAACCGGGCACGCAGCTCACGATGCGCACGTTCCACTCGGGCGGCGTCGCGGGCGACGACATCACCCAGGGTCTGCCGCGCGTCGAGGAGCTCTTTGAGGCGCGCAAGCCCAAGCACAACGCGATCATCGCGGAGAACGAGGGCGTCGCTGCGATTGAAGATACCGGCAAGGGAATGCGTACGGTGACGATTACGCCGGAGGGCGGCGTCCCGCGTGAGTATACCGTGCCGTTCGGCGCACGCATGGCCGTGCGCGACGGGGCAGTGCTGAAGCCCGGCGATAAGATCACCGAGGGATCGATCAACCCCCATGATATTCTGCGCGTCTGCGGACTGCAGGCGACCCAGCGCTACCTTGTCTACGAGGTGCAGAAGGTTTATAAGTCGCAGGGTGTTGAGATCAACGACAAGCACATCGAGGTCATGGTGCGGCAGATGCTGCACAAGGTCAAGATCGAAGAGGCCGGCACGACGGAGTTCCTGCCGGGCGAATACATCGAGATCAACACGTTCGAGGCGGCGAATACGAAGGCGATCGAGGAGGACGGCGAGCCCGCCGTGGCAAAACCGATCCTGCTCGGCATCACGAAGGCATCGCTCGCGACGGATTCCTTCCTCTCGGCGGCCTCCTTCCAGGAGACCACGCGCGTCCTTACAGACGCCGCGATCAAGGGGAAGATCGACCCGCTCGTGGGGCTCAAGGAGAATGTCATTATCGGCAAGCTCATCCCCGCAGGCACGGGCATGACCCGTTACCGCAACCTCGACATCATCGATCATGCCCCCGCTCCGGTACAGGAACCGGAGGAGGAGATCGTCGAGGAAGTGTATGAGGAAGTCGATCTTTCGCGTCTGGAGCATCTGACGAACTGAATGTCTGTAATTTGATGAAAGAAGCTTTGTCGACCTGTTTTTGAAAATAGGTTGACGAAGCTCTTTTTTCTGTGTAGAATAGCAACGTGTAAAAAGAAGGAGCGATTACCATGACATCTCTTGATGATAAGTTCTTTTCCGTTCGTAACACAACACGCATGGCACTCTGCATCGCGCTCATCTGCGTGAGTGCCTACATTGCGATCCCCGTGCCGTTCATGGCACCGCTGACGATGCAGACCTTCATCATGTGTCTTGCGGCGCTTGTCCTGACGCCGCGGCAGACGGCAGTAGTCATCGCCGGCTACACGGTGCTCGGCGCAATCGGTCTGCCCGTGTTCGCGGGCGGCGTCGGCGGACTCGGGATCATCTTCGGACCGCGCGGCGGCTTCTTCATCGGCTTCCTCGCCGCCTACACGCTGATGAGCATGCTGAAGGGGAAAGAGCCGTCCTTTGCGCGCTATGCGGTTGTGGGAGCGCTTGTGAGTGTGCCCGTCACCTATGCGATCGCGACGCTCTGGCTGACGATTCTCTTTGGGGATAAATTTGCCGGCATCGTCGCCGCCTTTATGGCGCTCGTGCAGTATATCCCCGGCGATCTTATCAAGGCAGTCGCGGCTGCCGCGCTCGGCGTCACGTTGAATCGCCGCCTGCGCTATTTCTGAGAATCAATACAAAAAGGGCGGTACGAATGTGAATTTCACATTCGTACCGCCCTTTTGCATCCAATGTATTATTTGCAGATGCGGTCGATCCAGTTGAAGAGTTCGTCGAGGTCGTAGTCGCCGCCATGTCCCTGTCCCCAGGGAACGGCAAAGTCCACGTCGATGCCCGCGTTCTGCAGGCGCAGGGCGAGGACGGCGGGCACTGCGAGTGCTGTGTCCCGGTCCTTTGCGCCGTGGCGGATGCGGAAGTGCGGCGCCGTCTTGACGCCCGCTGTGCCGATGTAGCCGAGCGGGTTCATGCGGCGAATATCCGCATCGGGAGCGAGATCGCCGTGTGCGGGATCGTATCGGCGCGCGAAGTCTGTAAAGTGGCGCGGGACGTTTGCCGTCGTGCCGAACACATCGTTCTCGCCGGAGCTGCGGTCGAGTTTGTCGAATGCGGGCGCGGCCTTCAGGCGTGTTGCCCATGCGGCGTATTTTGCGAGGTCGACATTCGCGGCTTTGCCGTCCCTGACGGTGAACCAGTCCGCACCGCCAAGATCCGCCTTGCGGTCAAGCGCGCTCTGCGCGGAGGCTTGATAGAGCGCCTTGACGTATTCGGCGAAGCTGCCCGTGCCGTCCGGATTGAGCAGCATGGGGCTGCCGGATGCGTCCTTGAGCCCGAGGCTGTTCAGATAGGCGGGATAGAGTTCCTTGAGCCGCGCGGAGGCGGTGCTCTGCTCCTCGGTCATCGGCGCGGCCGCCCCCTCTGCCGGCGCATTCAACGGACGGTTCACGGCCGTATTGCCGGACGATGCGGCGCCGGCTGCGGGCGGCATGCTGCCCTTGGCACTCTGATGATAGTCATTTACGCCTGCAAAGATCCACTCGTATGCCATATCGGCATGATCGAGATCGGTGATGGGGCAGTAGCAGCTCGCTGCGTAGATATCGTCGCGTCCGCCTGCGGCGCCGATCTCAGCGAGTGCGTCGGCATAGTCCGCGCTGCCGCCCGTCGCGCCGAGGAGCGCGGAGAGCGCGCCGCCCGCGCTTGTGCCGTTGGCGATAATGCGGTCGGTATTGCCCGCCGGCAGACGCGCGGCGTTGTAGCGCAGATACTGTACGGCTGCCTTGTAGTCGACGACGAGAGAGGGGGCCTTGCCGATATAGGAACCGGACGCATCTTTATCCGTGCGTCCGCGGATCGCGGGCGCAGCGACGACGAGGCCGCGCGAGAGTGCGATCAGAGATGCGTTCGGCGCGCCCGTCATGCTGGAACGCTCGGACGGCTCCTGAATCTCGCCCGGCATATAGCCGCCGACGCCGTTCGGCAGGAAGATCGGCGCGGTCTTTGCCGTATAGCCGTTTATCGTGCCGCCCGTGAGATAGGCAGCGGGGATGAAGATGCTCATGCGCTGGCGCGCGGCATCCTTCGGCAGCGCGGCATAGGGAATGCTGCGATAGGCGCGGAATGCGACCGGCTTTCCGTTCACGACGAGTGTTTCGTCGGTGTACGAGGAGGGATCAAAAGCGAGGCTTGCCATATTTGCTCCGGCAAGCGCGGTGAGGACCTCTGCAGCCTCGCCCGAGAGCGGGGGAAGCGGCAGTGCCGGCGTTCCTGCCTCCGCCGCATATGCGCTGGAGACCGGAAGCGTGAGACACGCGCCGAGAACGGCGATTTTGAAAAGAGAGCGTTTTTTCATGAGATATCCTTTACAGGGAGTTATGCCTTCGGCGTCATGTCCGCATCGCGCAGCGTGCCTTCCTTCGCGCGGCCTGCGAATTCTGCCGTCGCGGTAAAGAGGACGTCGGTGGAGCTGTTGAGCGCGGTCTCGCAGGAGTCCTGCAGAACACCGATGATGAAGCCGACCCCGACAACCTGCATCGCGATGTCGTTGCTGATGCCGAACGAGGAGCAGGCAACGGGGATGAGGAGCAGCGAACCGCCCGCGACACCCGATGCGCCGCATGCGCCGATGGTGGCGATGAGGCAGAGCAGAAGTGCGGTCGGCAGATCCACATGGATGCCGAGCGTATTCGCTGCGGCGAGCGAGAGAATCGCAATCGTGATCGCTGCGCCGCTCATGTTGATGGTCGCACCGAGCGGAATGGAGATGGAGTAGACCTCGGGATTGAGCCCGAGGCGCTTGCACAGCTGCAGGTTGACCGGAATGTTTGCTGCGGAGCTGCGCGTGAAGAATGCGTAGATGCCGCTCTCGCGCAGGGTCGTAAAGACAAGCGGGAACGGGTTGCGGCGGATGTGCGTCCAGACAATGATCGGGTTCATGATGAGTGCGACGGAGAAGAATGCGCCGAGCAGAACGGCAAGCAGCTGAAGGTAGCTGATGAGGGCATCCACGCCGCTCGTACCGACAGCATCCGCGACGAGACCCATGATGCCGAACGGGGCAAAGCGGATGACCCAGAGCACGATCTGTGTCATGACGACGGCAAAATCATGGACGGTGTTCTTTGTGGTCGGACTTGCTTTCTGCAGCGCCACACCGGCGAGGACACTCCATGCGAGGATGCCGATGTAGTTGGCGTTTGCGATGGCGTGGAGCGGGTTGTCGACGACGTTGAGGATGAGGTTGTGAACGACCTCGATGATGCCGCTCGGCGGAGTGACTGTCGCATCGGCGACAACCAGATGCAGTGTGGACGGGAAGGCAAAGGAGAATGCAACCGCGACGACAGACGCGAGGAAGGTTGCGATGACGTAGAGGCGCACGATGGGCTTCAGCGCTGCGCCTGAGCCGACCGTACGCTGTGCCATGGCGTTCATGACCAGGACGAAGACGAGGATCGGTGCGACGCCCTTCAGGGCGCGTACGAAGACATCGCCGAGCACGGCGACGATGGGGATGGCGGCGGGCGCATAAAGCGCGATGAAGATGCCGATGATGAGTCCGACCGCGATGAGCTTGATGAGCGCTGTCTCACGGTACTTGCGGCTGATGTTGCTGAGCAAAAAAGATTCCTCCCTTTCGGATGAAAAAAATATCCTCTATTATAACAGAACGGGGGCGCCTTGTCACCGTTTTGTTCGGCGCACGGCTATGCTTCGGTGCGTGCCAGCTCCTCCAGGCAGCGGGCGACGGCATCCTGCCACGCGGGGAGACGGCGGAACCCCGCCGCATCGAGGCTCGCCTTGCTGAGGCGCGAGTTTTTCGGGCGCACAGCTTTCGTCGGGTAGGCATGCGAGGGGACGGAGGTGACGTTGACGCTCCTGCCGGCAGCACGGAAGATCTCGGCGGCGAACTCCGCCCAGGAGCAGAAGCCCTCGTTCGTTGCGTGATAGATGCCGTACTTCTCGCTCTCGAGCATATCTGCGAGCAGGGGAGCGAGATCGTGCGTGTAGGTTGGTGAGCCGATCTGATCGCCGACGATGGAGAGACTCTTGTGTGTCTCAGAGAGCGCAAGCATCGTCTTGACGAAGTTCCTGCCGTATGCGCCGAAGACCCACGAGATACGCACGATGAAATATCTGTCGAGATGTGCCTGCACCGCCTCCTCGCCCATGCGCTTTGAGGCGCCGTAGACATTGCGCGGGCCGGTCGCGGCATTCGTCTCATAGGGCTCTGTTCCCGTGCCCGGGAACACATAGTCCGTGCTGATATAGAGGAACTTCGTGTCCCTCTCCTGGGCGAGGCGTGCGAGGATCTCGGTTCCCGCTGCGTTGACGAGGCGGCAGAGTGCCGGCTCGTCCTCCGCCTGGTCGACCGCCGTATATGCCGCTGCATGGAGGATGGCATCGGGCGCGAACGTGTCGAGCACACCGCGCATCGCCGTCTCATCCGAGAGGGGGAACATCCGCGAGGAGACGCCGTATACCTCGTGCCCGCGCGCCTTGCATGCCTGTACGCAGTCTCGGCCCAGCTGTCCGGTTGCGCCTGTGATGAGGATTTTCATAGCGAGCCGCCTTTCTTTTTATATTTTCTTTATTGTATCATAAAAAGGCGCTGTCCGTGTATGCTGCGGACAGCGCCTCGCTGGTATACATTATGGAACATCGGCCTCCGGTACGGTTGGGATGGTGAGCGTGATCGTCGTACCTTCGTCCACCGCACTCTGGAGGGCGATCTTGATGTCGTGGCGTTCCGCGATCCAACGTGCGATCGAGAGCCCGAGTCCCGAGCCGCCCGTCTCCTTTGTACGCGAGGAATCCACGCGGTAGAATCGGTCGAAAATATGCGCCTGATGTTCGGGCGCGATTCCGATGCCGTCGTCCGAGAGCGTCACCATGACCTCGGAACCGTCCGCGGAAAGTACGGAGCAGGCGTGGATGTGACCGCCGGGGGGCGTATATTTCAGACTGTTTTCGAGGAAAATGCGCAGCAGCTGGCGCAGCAGAACGGGATCCGCGTTGACGATCGCGGGAGCGTTTGCGCCGAGCGTGACCTCATGCGAGGGCGTGACCATCTGCATCTTCTCGATCGTATCGGCGAGGAGTTCGGCCAGATCCACATCCTCCTTGTTGACGGCCTGACGCTTCTGATCAGCGCGCGCGAGGAAGAGCAGCTTTTCGATGAGCTGCTGCATGTTCTCCGCCTCCGAGCGGATGGAGGTGATGCCCTCATCGAGGATGTTCTTATCCTCGCGGCCCCAGCGCGCGAGCATGTCGGAGTAGCCGAGGATCACCGTGAGCGGCGTGCGCAGCTCGTGCGAAGCATCGGAGACAAAGCGCTGCTCCTGCTGGAATCCTTCCTGCAGACGGTCCAGCATGCGGTTGAATGTGCGGGCGAGCTCGGAGAGCTCATCGCGCGCGCGCGGCACGTCGAGGCGCCGGCCGAGGCGCTCCACCTCAATGCTGCGCGCTGTCCATGTGATCTCGCGGATCGGCTTTAAGATGCGCGTGCTGATGAAATGTCCCGCAATGAGCGCGAGGACAAAGCAGATGGCAACCGTGTAGAAGATCAGCCGTTGAAGTGAATAGAAAAAGTCCTTTTCCGTGGTGATCGTACGGAAGAAATGAACGTGATAGACGATGCCGCCGTATTCGACGTCGCGGCGCGCGTGATAGACCGCGCCGTTGCGGAATTCGGAGACCTCCATGTCGGGATTCGCCCAGAAAGGCGTCGTGATCTGCCCGCTTTCGATGGTTTCGATCGATGGGAAATGCGCATCCGTATCGAGGACGACACGCCCCGTGCTGTCCGTGATGCGAACGATGACGCCGGGAATGACCGGCCCCTCAAACCAGAACTTGGCCTCAGTCGCATGTCCGCTCTCGATGTTGCTCATCACATGGCGAATGCTGCGGTCGAGATCGACCTCCGCCTGCCGGTAAAAATAGATGTACGCGCCAATCCCCAGAATCGCCGTCGAGAGAATGAGTACGAAAAAGAGGATTGCCGCGTACAGCAGGGTAATCTTCGTTGAGATGCGGATGTAAAAGTAGCGATCGATCCAGTGAGCCAGGCGTGCCCTAGTCGCGTACCACATATCCGACACCCCGCACCGTGTAGATGTACTTCTTGTTGAAGCGGTCATCCAGCTTAGCGCGCAGGTAACGGATGTAGACGTCGACGACATTGGTTTCGCCTGTGTAGTCGAATCCCCATACCTCCTGCAGGATTTGATCGCGCGTCAGCACGGTGCGCTTGTTGCGCAGGAGATACTCGAGCAGATCGTATTCGCGCTTCGTGAGCGCCACGGTCTCGCCGTCCACCTGTACCTCGTAGCGGGAGAGGAACATGATGAGGTTCTTCACCGTGAGACGGTCCGAGGCATCCTCGGTCGAGATGTCGCGGCGGCGCAGCGCATTCTTGAGGCGCGCGATCAGCTCCGGCACGGCGAACGGTTTCGTGATATAATCGTCTGCGCCGATGTCGAGTCCCTCGACGCGGTCCTCTACCGCATCCTTTGCCGTCAGCATGATGATGGGCACGTTGGTCACCGCGCGGACACGCCGGCAGATCTCAATGCCGTCCATGCCGGGCAGCATCACATCGAGCAGAATAATGTCGAAATTCTCTTGGATGATGCGCTCGTACGCACGCGTACCGTTCCCCTCGGTCTCTGCCTCAAAGCCCTCGTGTTCCAGCTCCATCTGCAGGAAGCGCGCAATGCGTGTCTCATCCTCTACAATGAGGACCCGTGTCTTTTCGTCCATAATAATCCACCTCGTCATTCCTTAAGGAAACGCGGATAAAATAAACCATATGCTTATCAGCACTTCCTTTAATATGTCCCTACTATATATGAATACAGAGAAAATGAAAAGGCAAAAATGAGAAATATAATCGACTTTTAACGCGGGTGATTTTCATGCGTTTTTCTTGACAACATGCTCCTTCCAGTATAAAACAAAATGAGAACGTATAGAAAACGGAGGAACCAGAGTGGAACAGACGGGACGGCTTTATCTCTGCGGAACGCCCATCGGCAACCTCGGCGACATCACCTACCGCGCCGTTGAGACGCTGCGTGCAGCGGACTGCATCGCGGCCGAGGACACGCGGCATACGCGCGCGCTGCTCGCGCACTATGACATCCATACGCCGATGACGAGCTACCACGAGCACAATAAGGATGCCAAGGGACCGGAACTCATCGCGCGGCTTCTTGCAGGTGAGACCATCGTCTGTGTCAGCGATGCAGGGCTGCCGGGCATTGCCGACCCCGGCGGTGATCTTGCGCAGCGCGCCATTGCCGAGGGGATTCCCGTCACGCCTCTGCCGGGGGCGAATGCGGCACTCTCCGGTCTCATCTGCGCGGGGCTTCCGCTGGAGGGCTTTGTCTTTGTCGGTTTCCTCCCGCGCAAAGACAAGAAGCGCAGGGAGCTTCTCGCACGTATGGCAGGATATCCCGAGACGCTCATCTTCTACGAGGCGCCGCACCGCCTGCGTGAGACACTCGCGGTCCTCGCGGAGGCGCTCGGAGCGGAGCGGCGCGCATGCGCCGCGCGCGAGCTCACGAAAAAGTTCGAGGAGTTCCGCCGCATGACGCTCGGCGAACTCCTCGCGCATTATCGGGAGAGCGAACCGCGCGGCGAGTTCGTCCTCATTGTTGCAGGAGCGGACGAGAGTACTGCCGCCGCTGCAGATGCGGCGGCGGAGACCCTCATGGAGCGCTACGAGGCGCATATCGCAGCGGGACTCGACAAGAAGGAGGCCATGCGCCGCACCGCGCAGGAACTCGGCATCTCGCGGCGGGATGTGTATCAGGCAGTACTGGCGGGGGAACGTTAATTGCCGCGCGTGTCGGTTGCTGCGCGAATGCTGACGGTGACGACGGACCATGTAGGGTCGCTTTGATAGAACTTGAAGGAATAGACGCAGCCCTCCGTTTGGTAGGTGCAATTTACTGCCATGATCTCCTGACGATGCGGTGCGCGGATGATCTCCCGATCATGTGAGATTGTTTGTTTTGCTCCCTGCTTTTGGAAGAAATCGTCGTAAAATGCACGCAGCTTTTGCAGGGGAAGGAGGGACTTGCAGGTATAGCTGAGCGTTCGGTGCTCTTCCTTCCGGAATATCGTGAATGGCTCCGTTATGACGGTTTCCGGCGAATAAGGGATTCCCATATAGGCGTTTACAATGGTTTCCTCATGCTGCTTTCCCTGCGGCGAGAGGCTGAAATAGGTGGAGCGAAGCAGCATCACCGTCATCATGACCAAGAAAAAGCACAGATACCACTTGGCGATTCGTTTTCTCATTCGGATGCCTTCCTATGAGGTGATGAATGTTGTATCCATGCTTCCCTAGCGGAGACGATTGTCCGCAGCGGCATGAATGCTGATGGAGATGTTCGTCCAGAGCACATCGCCCTTGTAAAAGCGGATATAATAAACACAGTCCTCTGTGTGATAGGTGTAACTCGTTGAGACAATGGTTCGCGGATGCGGCGGGCGCTGTGTTCTTGTTTGATGTGAGACTGTTTTCTGTGCGCCAAGCGTTTGGAAAAAGTCATCATAGAACGCAGTCAGCTCGACCGGCGTGAGCAGGGACTTGCACCGATAGGAAAGCCAGCGGTGTTCCGCCTTTCTCCATAGCTCAAACGGCTCCGTGATGACGGTTCCCGTCGGATATGGTATCTGCATATAGGCATCCACAATGGTCGATTCAAACTGCTTCGCTTGTGGAGATATATAGAAATAGGTATCGCGCATTATCATTACTGTGATATAAACAATAAGCAGGCATACCACCCAATCAGGAATGCGTATCCTCATATGTCTCCCCCCTCTGATTATTTTATAACATATTTTTTCCCAAGGCAAAAGAGACAAGAACGCCGCCGCAGTTGTCACCCTGCACGGTCTGTGCTACTATATAAAGAAATTATATCGAAACGAGGAATTTAGGATGAGCGGAAAGACTCCATTTTACATTACCACACCAATTTACTACCCGAGCGCAAAGCTCCACATCGGCCATGCCTACTGCACCACTGTTGCGGACACGATTGCGCGGTTCAAGCGGCTCGCGGGCTGCGATGTGTTCTTTCTGACCGGCTCGGATGAGCACGGGCAAAAGATTCAGCAGGCGGCGGAGAAGGAGGGGGTGACGCCCCTTCAGTACGTCGACCGCATTGTCGCGGGCTTTCAGGAACTCTGGCGGCTGCTCGGCATCTCCTATGACGACTTCATTCGCACCTCCGAGCCGCGCCATTATGAGCTCGTACAGAATATTTTTCAGCAGATCTACGATCAGGGTGATATTTACAAGGGGGCGTACAAGGGGCTCTACTGCACGCCGTGCGAGAGCTACTGGACGAAGCTGCAGCTGGATGAGAACGGCTGCTGCCCCGACTGCCACCGCCCCGTGCAGGAGGTTGCGGAGGAGGCATACTTTTTCCGCATGAGCAAATATGCGGACCGCCTCATCGCCTATATCAACGAGCACCCCGACTTCATCCAGCCCGTCTCGCGCCGCAACGAAATGATTGCCTTCATTGAGCAGGGACTTGAGGACCTCTGCGTTTCGCGCACCTCGTTCGACTGGGGCATCCCCGTGCCGTTCGACCCGAAGCACGTCGTCTACGTCTGGTTCGACGCGCTTACGAACTACCTTACGCCGATCGGCTATCTGCATGACAAGGAAAAGTTCAGCAAATACTGGCCCGCAGACGTCCATCTCGTCGGCAAGGAGATCGTGCGCTTCCATACGATCATCTGGGGCTGCATGCTCATGGCGCTCGGCCTTGACCTGCCGAAAAAGGTCTACGGGCACGGCTGGCTCATCGTGGATGGCGCGAAGATGTCGAAGTCCGTCGGCAACGTCGTCGACCCGATTGCACTCATTGAGGAGTTCGGCGCGGATGCCGTGCGCTACTTCCTCCTGCGCGAGATCACGCTCGGACAGGACGGCAACATCTCGCGCGATGCGCTGATCGGGCGCATCAACTCCGATCTCGCAAACGACCTCGGCAACCTCCTCCACCGCACGCTCTCGATGGCGAAGAAGTACCGCAAGGGCGTCATCGCAAAGGGCACGGGGCGCACGGACTTCGACGCGGCACTTGAGGAGATGGCGCAGGAGACCGTCAAGACCTACACGGAGCAGATGGAACAGATGGAACTGTCGGCGGCGATCAAGACGGCGTGGGCACTGATTTCGCGCACGAATAAGTACATCGACGAGACCGCGCCGTGGACACTCGCGAAGGATGAGGCGAAGGCGGCGGAGCTCGACGCCGTGCTCTATCATCTCGTCGAGTCGCTGCGCATTACGAGCATCCTCATCTCGCCATTCCTGCCTGTGACCGCGCGCCGCATTCACGCTCAGCTGGGCTTTGCCACGGACTTTGATGCGGTGCAGCTCTCCGATGCTGCGTGGGGCGGCCTGCCTGACGGCCACGCGGTCGGCAGGGCAGAGCAGTTGTTCCCGCGCATTGAGACTGAATGATGATGGAGCTGATCGACACACACGCTCATCTTTATGACGAGCGATTCGCAGACGATTTGCCCGAGACGATCGCACGCGCGGCTGAGGCGGGCGTCGGGCAGATCATCAGCATGGGCGATACGATGGCGGCGTCCGCGCAGGCAGTTGCAGACGCGGAGCGCTATCCCGCGCTCTACGCTGCCGTCGGCATTCACCCTGAGAGCGCCTGCGCACCGACGGACGAGATGCAGGAGCAGCTCCTCGCATGGGCAAAGCATCCGAAGGTCGTCGCGATCGGTGAGATCGGCCTCGACTACTACTGGGAAAAAGACCCGGAGCGGCGTGCCCTCCAACGGGAACTTTTCACGGTGCAGCTTCGGCTTGCGCGTGCGGCCGGGCTGCCTGTCTGCATTCATGACCGCGAGGCGCACGGCGATACACTCGCCATTCTAAAAGCGGCGGGAGAGGGGCTCACGGGCGTGCTGCACTGCTACTCGGGCAGCATCGAGACGGCGCGCGAACTCTGGAAGATGGGGTTCTGCATCGGCATCGACGGTCCGCTCACGTTCAAGAATGCGGCGAAGCTGCCCGATATCGTGCGCGAGGCGCCGCGCGATAAGCTCCTCATCGAGACGGACAGTCCCTACCTCGCGCCCGTACCCCTGCGCGGCAAGCGCAACGAACCCGCCTACGTCGTTCATGTCGCGGCGAAGATTGCCGAGATCCGCGGCGAGACGGTCGAGGAGGTTGCGTGCTATACAACAGAGAATGCACGCCGTCTTTATCCGAAAATTGTTTAATATTATTCTTTCGTGAACAATCGCCCTGCGCGTGGAGATTCTCTCCGCGCGCAGGGCTTCTTTTTTGGGACGAATTTCCCTAAAGTGGTGAATGAAATGAGAAAATCGCTCTCAATTTTAGGTCGAATCCCATTTTTCATGAAAAATTCAGCTTAAAGTGGGAAAATGCTGTCAGAAAAGGAGGAATTCTATGCACCTGAAAGATGTAGGGCATTTTATTCAGACAAAGAAAAATACGATCTTCTGCGCCACTCTGGCGGGCATGATGCTGCTCTCCAGCGGCTTTACGATGAACGGCTTCCCGAAGAACATGCACCGCGTGAGCGTGCATGTCGACGGCGAGACTCTTACCGATATGACGGTGCAGACGAAACCGGCTGATATTTTTGCAAAGCTTGGCGTAACGCTCGGCGATAAGGATACCTACGAGGTCACACAGAGCGAGGACCAGCGCCGCACCGAGATCTCCGTGCGCCGCGCGGTGCCCGTGAGCATCTCGTTCTGGGGCGATACGCAGCAGGTCTTAACGAGCGGCCGTACCGTCGGCGACGTCATGGCGGAGTATGGCTATAATATGAACGAGATCGACGTTGTGCCGGGTGTGGATACCCCCATAACGGAGAACCTCGCGATCCAGCTTAAGGAGAACGAACAGGCCGCAGAGCAGCGCCGTGCACGTGAGCGCGAGGCAGAGCGCGTCAGCCGCGGGATTCCCCGCTACCGTGCGGCCTATACGATGCATGCATCCGCGTATCTCCCCAGCGACGGGGGCGGCAGCGGCATTACGGCGACCGGCATCCCTGCACGACATGGTGTCGTTGCCGTCGACCCGAACGTCATCCCGCTCGGCTCGCGGCTCTTCATTCCCGGCTACGGCGAGGCGATCGCCGCGGATACCGGCGGCGCGATCGTCGGCAACAAGATCGATCTCTGCATGGAGAGCTATGATGAGGCGATCCAGTTCGGACGCCGGAATGTTGAGGTATATGTCCTCGAGTAGGATCCATCTGCAAGCAAAGAATCACTGCAAGATAATTCACGCAGCGATTCTTTTTTTTGTTGACAAGAACTCATTTCAGTGTTACTATTTTATCGTACCTTAAAACTTCATATTGAATTGGATCAAGTGCAGGGGTTTTGACATCATCAAAGCCTCAATGCTTCATAGGGAATCCGGTATGGGAATCATTGATTTCATAAGCCGGAGCGGTCACGCCACTGTAACAGGGAGTGATTCCGCACGCCAATTGAGTTGGCAGTCACTGGAGAGCGATCTCTGGGAAGATGCGGAAGAACGATGAACTGGAGCCAGGAGACCTGCTTGATTAACAATCACCGATTGACCTGCGAGTGATGGGGATGGAGATTTTGCGGATTCGTACCGCTCGTATAGAGAGTTTGGCATCTGGGACCAAACGGCACGAGAACTGAGTAACGATACCGAAAAAGCCCGTTCTGCACACCGCGGAATGGGCTTTTTCTTTTGTCCCGTTTCCCGGCGCTGCGTGAACGATCCTGAGGAGATCTGTGTGCATGTGAAAAGGCCTCCATGCATAGAGATTTCCCCGGGATGAAGGAGTATGCGCTCCTTGGGGAAACATTGCTCATCTTTTCAGTTCTCGTTTTCCCCCCGCGTGGGGGTACGCTCTGAGGGTGGAAGCTCAGAGCGATTTTTTTATCAAAAAACCATCTTCGGGTGGTTTTTAGAGAGGTTGGATTTGTCTGACTTCCCTTATCATATAAAGGAGGACGTACTATGCCGGAAGAAAAAGAACGGTCGAGCGACGAAGAGCTTCAGGAACTGTTGAAGAAATCGGCGGATGTTGAGAATTTCCCCGATGTCACGCTCGATGAATTCACTCCGCCGACGGATGAGGAGTGGAAGGAAGCCTGTGAGGCGCTTCTCAAGGGGGCGCCGTTTGAGAAGGTCATGTTCACGAAGACCTACGAGGGCATTACCTTCGATCCCATGTATACGAGAAAGCACACAGAGGCGATCCTGCCGAAAAGTGTGATGCCCGGCATGGGCGACTACCTGCGCGGCGTCGATCCGGCGGGGTATATCGGCAAGCCCTGGGGCATCGCACAGGCATGCGACGAGACGCTGCCCGCAGAGAACAACGAGCTCCTGCGTCATGAGAATGATAAGGGCTCGACCATCTATCACATTGTGCTCGACAGCGCGACGCGTGCGGGCGTTGATGCGCGTCAGGCACCGCATGTCGGCGATATCGGCACGAGCGTGACGACGGTCGATGATATGCATACGCTGCTCGAGGGACTGGATCTCGGGAAATTCCCCCTCTACATCTACGCAGGGGCGAATGCGCTTCCGATTCTCTCTCTTGTTGCGGCGGCGCGCCGTGCAGCAGGAGAGGATATGTCGAATGTCCGCGGCATCATCGGTGCCGACCCGATCGGCGCGCTTGCTGCCGACGGCAAACTCGACGCGCCGATCGCGGCATATTATGACAGCCTTGCCGCTGCAGCCCGATGGGCGAGCACGAACGCACCGCATCTCCGGACGATCTTCGTTCGCAGCGATGTTTACAGCAACGGCGGCGCGAGCGATGTGCAGGAGGTTGCCTCGGTCCTTTCGACGGCGGCTGCATATCTGCGTGCCCTCTGCGAGCGCGGGCTCACGATCGACGAGGCGGCGTCGCAGATCGCGTTCGGCTTCTCGATGGGCGCGAACTTCTTCCTGCAGATTGCAAAGCTGCGCGCTGTGCGTCCGATCTGGGCACAGATCGTGAAGGCGTTCGGAGGCAATGCCGAGTCTCAGAAGATGCGCATTCACGCGCGTCCTGCACTCTTCTTCAAGACCGTTTACGATCCGTATGTCAACATGCTTCGCAACACGACGGAGATCTTCTCGGGCGTTGTGGGCGGCATCGACTCCTTTGAGAGCGCGCCGTTCGACGAGCCCATCCGCAAGGGCGACGAGTTCTCGCGCCGCATTGCGCGCAACATTCAGATCATGCTCCAGGAGGAGTTCGGCATGCTGCAGCCGATCGATCCTGCGGGCGGTTCGTGGGCGGTTGAGACCCTCACGCGCCAGATGAAGGAGAAGATCTGGGCAGAGTTCCAGAGCATCGAGAAGAGCGGCGGCATCCTTGAGGCGCTCCGCAGCGGCTCTGTACAGGAGGGCATCGCAAAGATTCTTGCGGAACGCTTTAAGAATGCGGATCTGCGCAAGGACCGCATCGTCGGCAACAACATGTATCCGAATATGACGGAGACGCTGCTCGACCGCCGTGAAGAGGATACGGCTGCGATGAAGCAGGCGCGCAAGGAGGCGATTGACAGCTATCTCTCCGACATCGATGTGAAGCACTGCAAGAATTCCCTCGAGGCATTCCGCGCAGACCACTCCGTCGTGAACGGCATCGAGGCGGCATTTGCGGGCGCGACCATCGCCGAGCTGATGGCGGCAGTCACCGAGGGCAAGGGCGCGGGTGAGACGGTTGCAGCGATTGCACCGCATCGCTGGAGCGAGCGCTTTGAGGCCCTCAGAAAACGCACGGAGGACTACAAGGCGGCGAAAAACGACAACGTCAAGATCTTCCTCGCGAACATGGGCCCCATCCCGCAGCACAAGGCACGTGCGGACTTTACCACAGGCTTCCTGCAGGTCGGCGCGTTCGAGGTGCTCGGCAACGACGGGTTCAAGACCGTTGAGGAGGCTGCGGATGCGGCACGCGCGAGCGGTGCGGACGCGGTTGTTATCTGCTCGACGGATGCGACCTATCCCGAGATCGTTCCGGCCCTTGCGCCGAAGCTCCACGAGGTGCTCCCGAACGCCAGGGTCTTCCTCGCGGGCGCCGCGCCGAAGGATCTTTTGGAGACCTACAACAATGCTGGGATTGACGAGTACATCTCCGTTCGTGCGAACTGCTACGAGGTACTCGAAAGACTGCAGAAAAAGAAAGGGATGATTGCGTAATGGCAGCTTTTACCAACCCGGATTTCACCGGGATGAGCCTCGGCGAAAGCCCGTCCGCAGACTCCAAAGAGTGGCGTGCCCTCTTTGAGGGATCGACCGGGCGGACCTTCGAGGCGCTCACGCATAAGACCATGGAGCGCGTTCCCGTCAAGCCGTATTACGACATTGATGAATATGCGCACATGAACCACCTAGATTTCGCGAGCGGAATTCCGCCCTGCCTGCGCGGGCCGTACTCCACGATGTACGTCTTCCGTCCGTGGACGGTGCGCCAGTACGCAGGTTTCTCGACGGCAGAGGAGTCCAATGCGTTCTATCGCCGCAACCTCGCGGCTGGTCAGAAAGGTCTCTCGATCGCGTTTGACCTCCCGACCCATCGCGGCTATGATGCGGACAATCCGCGCGTCGTCGGCGACGTCGGCAAGGCGGGCGTTTCGGTCTGCTCCATGCTGGATATGAACATCCTGTTCTCGGGCATTCCGCTCGATCAGATGTCCGTTTCTATGACGATGAACGGTGCGGTTCTGCCGGTTCTCGCTTTCTTCATCGTCTCGGGCGAGGAGCAGGGCGTTGACAAGAAGATCATGGCGGGCACGATTCAGAATGATATTCTGAAAGAGTTCATGGTCCGCAACACCTACATCTACCCGCCGGATATGTCCATGCGCATCATCGGCGACATCTTCGAGTACACGACGAAGTATATGCCGAAGTTCAACAGCATCTCCATCTCCGGCTACCATATGCAGGAGGCCGGCGCTCCGGCGGACATCGAGCTCGGCTACACGCTGGCCGACGGTCTCGAGTACATCCGCACGGGCATCAAGGCAGGGCTTGCCGTCGACGACTTCGCAAAGCGTCTCTCGTTCTTCTGGGCGATCGGCAAGAACTACTTCATGGAGATTGCAAAGATGCGTGCGGCGCGCGTCCTCTGGGCGAAGATCGTCAAGTCGTTCGACGCGAAGAACGACAAGTCGATGGCGCTGCGTACGCACAGCCAGACATCCGGCTGGTCGCTGACGGCGCAGGATCCGTTCAACAACATCGCGCGCACGGCGATGGAGGCAATGGGGGCAGCCCTCGGGCACACGCAGTCGCTCCATACGAACGCACTCGACGAGGCGATCGCACTGCCGACGGATTTCTCGGCACGCATTGCGCGCAACACACAGCTCTATATCCAGGATGAGACCAGCGTCTGCAAGATCATCGATCCGTGGGGCGGCTCGTACTACGTCGAGGCCCTCACGAACGAGATCATCCGCCGCGCTTGGGCGCATATCCAGGAGGTTGAGGCCCTCGGCGGCATGGCGAAGGCCATCTCGACGGGCCTGCCGAAGATGCGTATCGAGGAGGCGGCTGCACGCCGCCAGGCACAGATCGACTCCGGCATCGAGAGCATCGTTGGCGTGAACAAATACCGTCTCGAGAAGGAGGACCCCCTCCAGATCCTCGCGATCGACAACACGGCCGTGCGTCAGGCACAGGTCGAGCGTCTCGAGAAGCTGCGCGCAGAGCGCAATCCGGACGATGTGCGCCGCTGCCTCGAGGGCATCACGAAGGCGGCGGAGAGCCGCGACAACGGCAACCTCCTCGAGGCCGCCGTCGACGCTGCCCGCGCCCGCGCTTCGCTCGGCGAGATTTCCGACGCCGTGGAGAAGGTCTCCGGCCGTTTCCAGGCGGTTATCCACACCATTTCCGGTGTCTATTCCTCCGAGTTTACGGACAAAACCGAGCTCGACCGCGCCCGCGAGATGGCCGACGAGTTCGAGGAACTCACAGGCCGCCGTCCGCGTATCTTCGTCGCGAAGATGGGACAGGACGGACACGACCGCGGACAGAAGGTCATCGCGTCCTCCTTCGCCGACATGGGCTGGGACGTCGATGTGGGCCCGCTCTTCCAGACGCCGGCAGAGACGGCGCAGGATGCGGTCGACAACGACGTACACATGGTCGGGTTCAGCTCGCTCGCTGCAGGACACAACACGCTCCTGCCGCAGCTGGTAGATGAGCTGAAGAAGCTCGGCCGCGACGACATCATGGTCTGCATCGGCGGCGTTATCCCCGTGCAGGACTACGATAATCTCTACGAGCACGGTGCCGTCGCGATCTTCGCACCGGGCACGAATATCCCCGAGGCAGGCATCAAGCTCCTGACCCTTCTCATCGAGCGGGCGAAGGAAGAAGCCGCAGGCTGATACAGGGGAACACGGACGAAACATCCACTCATCTAAGTGCATCTTTTTCGCCCTGCCATCGTCGCCAAATCCTCCGCATAGAACCACTATGCGTCCGGTTTGTCTCCTTGACAGGACAAAAAATCTGCACCAATCTGAGCGGATTCAATTCATCCGTGCTCCCCTATGGCGCCGCCCTCACACACGAGGGCGGCGTTTTGCCATACCATGAAAGGAGGAACTATGAGCAAAAAGTACTCCACTGAGCGGCCGGACTGGGTGCCTGAGGATGCCGACTGCAAATTCACGACGAGTGTTATGGGCGGCATTGAGGGAATCAAGGATCTGACCGTCGGGAATATCAATCCGAACCTGTTGAATGGAAAGGGCATGCCGCACCGCAAACTCGTTCTCTCCGAGGACGACTATGTCGCGGGCGTGGAACGCGGCGACCGCATGACGCTCTCGCGCGCGATCACGCTCATCGAGAGCAACAGCAGCCGGCATTTCAAATTGGCGCAGCGTGTGCTGCAGCGTCTCCTGCCGAAGACGGGCAACGCTCTGCGCATCGGATTCACCGGTGTTCCGGGGGCGGGCAAGTCCACGATGATCGAGGCGTTCGGCAACATGCTCTGCGATGCGGGACACCGCGTCGCTGTGCTGACCGTCGACCCGACGAGCTCCGTGACAAAGGGCTCCATCCTCGGCGATAAGACGCGCATGGGTACGCTTTCGCGCCGCCCCGAGGCATTCATCCGTCCCTCGCCCGCGGGCGGGACGCTCGGCGGCGTTGCGCGCAAGAGCCGTGAGACCATGCTGCTCTGCGAGGCGGCCGGCTACGACGTTATCATCATCGAGACCGTAGGCGTCGGGCAGTCCGAGACGACGGTGCGCTCCATGGTCGACTTTTTCCTGCTCGTTGTGCTGACGGGCGCGGGCGATGAACTCCAAGGCATCAAGAAAGGCATTATGGAGCTTGCGGACGCGATCGTCATCAACAAGGCGGACGGGGACAACCTCATCAAGGCGAAGGTCGCACGCGGGCAATACGAGCGCATGATCGAGTTCATCCGCCCCGCGACGCCGGGCTGGGAGACGCATGCCTATCTCGCCTCGGCGATCGAGAAGACGGGGCTTGCCGAACTCTGGGAAGTCATCCGCATCTTCCACGAGAAGACCACGGAGAGCGGCGTTTGGAAAAAACGCCGCGAGGGCCAGCTCCTCGACTGGATGAACAGCATGATTGACGAGCACCTGCACAACCTCTTCTTTGAGGATGCCGTTGTGCGCGGACGCATGCCTGAGGTGCGCGATGCTGTGCTCTCGGGGGAGATTTCCCCGACGCAGGCGGTCGCTGAGCTCCTTGGCGTGTTCGACGTTCATCGTGCAGCGGGGCGGCAGGTGGACCTCTTTACGAATTGAGGAGGTGATCCTATGACAAAACGCATTTGCCTCTCGGGCGCGGATATGTATGAACTCGAGGAGGTATTCGCCGGACGGCGCGGCATCGCCTCCGTCCGCACGGGCTATATCAACGCTGCGCCGGAGGCGGTGCATGAAGATGTGGCAAACGGGACGGCAGGCGGACGCATGGGCGTCGAGATTGTTTACGATCCGAAGAAGATCGACATCTCACAGCTGCTCGACCTGCACTTTGCCGTCGTTACGCCGTACAGCATCGACGGACAGGGCTATGTGCGCGGCAGCATGTACCGTGCGGGCGTTTTCTATGAGAGCGCCGAGGATGAGCCGCAGATTCAGCTCTACCTCACCTTCCTTGCGGGGAAGGGGCGATGCCCTGCGACCGGCGAACATCTGACGCTCAACGATCCGAACAGCAGCGCGGATGCGCGGCGCGTCATGCATGCGACCATGGAGCGGCTGACCTCCTTCCAGGCAGCAGACGATTCTCATCAGGGCTATCTGAAGCGTCATCCGGAGACCGAGACCTATATCGATCTCGCGCGCCTGCGCGAACTCGTCCAACTGTAAAATATAGCGACATACACCGCCTGCATACGATGTTTGCAGGCGGTATTTTTATGCCGGTCAGAGAACTGTATAGAATTTTTATCTTTTTTAAATATCATTTTATGCTATAATTGACTGTATCGGAGAACATTTTATTTTTTGCAAAGAAATGGGGCATAGGGAAATGACAATACGTACAAAACTGCAGGCGATTCTGATCGTGCTTTTTGTATTTATCATTGGCCTGGTTGGGTTAAACTTTTCTACATTCAACGAACTCAAGGGCGACTCACCGGCGGTTAACGCATCGGGCTCGCTGCGCATGCGCGCCTATCAGCTGTCTTGGCTGTCCGCGCGTCTCGTATCGGCGGACGAGGAGCAGGCGGCGGCGCTGCGCAAGACCATGCAGGAGTATATCACGGCCTACGATCGTATTCTTGCCGGTCTTGAGAAAGGCGATGCCGAGCTGAATCTCCTTCCCGTTGAGGATGCGGCGGTTCAGCAGCAGCTTGCTGCCGTAAAACCGCTGTGGGAAAGCTACCGCAGCGATGTGCGCGCCGTCTCAGATGCAGCGGATGAGGAGACGAGACGCACGGCAGATGCAAAGGTTGCGGGGGAAGTTGCATCCTATGTTGCTGAGGTCAATAAACTCGTCGCGGCATATGATGCAACCAGCCAGGCGAAGATTGCAATGTCAAAGGATATTCAGCTGGGGGTCATCGTTCTTGCGCTGTTCATCGTCGGCGGCGCGCTCTGGCTGATTCTCGTGCAGATTCTGCGCCCCCTTGCAGCGCTGACCAAATCATTCAGCGAGATCGCCGAGGGAGAAGGGGATTTAACACAGCAGCTGCATGCAGAGAGGGACGACGAGATTGGACGGATCGTCCGTTACTTCAATACCTTTATCGGCAAGCTGCGTACGATCATGCGCGGTGCACAGGAGAGCGCTGCTGAGGTATCCAGCCTGTCCACTGCACTGTCGCAGGCAAGCGGAGAGAGCAGCCGTGCCGTCGAGCATGTTGCCGGTGCGGTTACAAATGTCGCCGGAGAGGCAAATACGCAGAATGATGATATGCAGAATTTGGCGGACAACGTGGCGCAGATTGCCGCGCATATGTCTCAGATGCTGAAGTACGCTGAGAACTCTGCGGCACTCTCTGCCGACTCCCAGGAAAAGGCGGAGAACGGGCGCGGCAATGCTGAGGCTGTTGCGGCGCAGGCGGGTGTCCTGCGCGGCATTGTCGCGGCGATGGATAAAAATGTGCAGACGCTGACGCAGTACGCTGAGGATATCAACCAGATCATCGATATGATCAAGGGGATCTCCGGACAGACAAATCTGCTCGCGCTCAATGCAGCGATTGAGGCTGCACGTGCCGGGGAGAGCGGTCGGGGGTTCGCTGTTGTTGCGGAAGAGGTTCGCAAGCTGGCTGAGAGCTCAAGCCTTGCCGCAGATGATGTTACGGTGAAAATGACCAGCATTCGTGAGCAGGTTCATGAGACACATACAGCAAATCAGGAGCTTGTGAGCGAACTCGGAAAGATCACAGACGCCATCGATGAGGTTCGCAGTTCCCTCCATGCGATTGCCGAGAGTTCTGCGGCCAGCCGTGCGGCGGTGGGTGACATTGTGCAGCTCAACAAGACCGCATCCGGAGGGGCGCGCAGCGTGGCAGATACCTCCGAGAACGTTGCGAAGGCAGCCAAGCAGATCGCCGGACTCTCTGAGGATTCTGCAGCTTCCATTGAAGAGCAGACAGCCTCTCTGGAGGAATTTGCTGCGACGGCAGAACAGCTTTCGGGACTTGCCGAGAAACTGGACGGGCTCGTCGGGAAGTTCAAAGTATAATCCCGCAGCGCTCTTGCCTCTATGGGGGCTTCTGCATATTTGCGAATAAATTTATGCATGTTCGGGTGTATCTGTCAGAATGTTTTATGCCATAATGGCCAAGATGAGTGAAATGTCCTGTGAGATGAGAGGAGAAATATGACGATTCGCAATAAACTGCGGGCGACGCTTGTTGTCCTATTCGTGTTCATCGTCGGACTCGTCGGGCTCAACTTTCTTACCTTTGCGCAGCTTGAGGGAGACTCACCGGCGGTGAATGCCTCGGGCTCGCTGCGTATGCGCGCGTATCAGCTCGCGTGGCTGTCGGCATGCCTGGTTTCGGCAGACGAAGCCGAGGCGCCGCATATTCGCACTGCGATGCTCACGCGGATCGAGGAATATGACCGTATTCTAAAAGGTCTCGAGAAGGGCGACGCGGAGCTCGGCCTCGGTGCCGCATCCGATGAGGATGTTCTGACGCAGCTCCATACACTGCAGCCGCTCTGGCAGACCTATCGCGATGATGTGCGCGCGGTTGCGGAAGCTGCCGATGAGGGCGCGAGGAGCGCAGCGAACGCTGAGGTGGCGGCCGCAGTTGATGCCTACGTGAATAATGTCGACAAGCTCGTCATGGCATTTGACAACGCGAGCCAGGCGAAAATTGCTGTATCGAAAAAGATCGAAGTCGCAGTGATCGTAGTGGCATTTCTCATTTTTGCCGGGTCCTCCTATCTCATGATTACGCAGATTCTGCATCCGCTCGCGGCGATCACGGCATCCTTCCGTGAAGTCGCGGGCAAGGAGGCGGATCTTACGCAGCAGCTCCAGGCGGAGCGCTATGATGAGATCGGCCGGATCGTGCACTCCTTTAACAGCTTTGTCAGTGATCTGCGCCATCTGGTGCAGCGTGCACGGGAGTATTCGACGGAGGTCTCGGGACTCTCGGATACCGTCTGGCAGGCGAGTATCGAGAACAGCAAGGCCGTCGAGTACAATGCCGTTGCGGTCACCAGTCTCGCCGGCCATACGAATGAGCAGAACAATGATATACAGCAGCTTGCCGCAAGCATCGCGGGGCTTTCGAAGCGCATGAATGAGATGCAGGAATATGCGCAGGCAGATGAACCGGATCGGGCCGCGCTCGCTGCCTCTATTGAGGCGGCACGCAGAGATGCGCAGACGGCTGCGGACGCATCCGGGGAGACGGCAAAGACAGCGCAGGAGATTGCGGAACTGACGCAGGATTCGGCGGCGGCGATCGAGCAGCAGACCGCATCGCTCGAGGCGTTCGCCGCGACGGCAGAACAGCTCAAGGGCCTTGCCGCAAAGCTGGATCGTCTCGTCGGACGGTTCAAGGTATAGCAAGCGATGACATCGGACCGCCGAGAAAATCGGCGGTTTTTTCTTGCGCCGCACGCTGAAACAGCGTACAATAAAAGAATAAATGCAGTGTATGTAAAGGAGAGGAGAGCTCTATGGAGGTCAACGCAAATCTGGCGCAGGATGTGTTCAAGGATGCGGGGGAGAGCGTCATTTTCCTGATGCTCTCGCTGAAGCGCGCAAACCCGGCACAGGAGCGGGAGGTCATTGCGGACATGGCGAACCGCGTGGCAGCGATTCAGCGGTCGATGAATATCCGCGTTGCGCCGGAGACAGTGAAGCTCACGCTGGGCTTCAGCAACCGCGCGTGGGAATATCTTTTTCCAAAAGCGAAGAGGCCAAAGGAACTCGAGGACTTTCAGGGCGTGAGCGGAGCGCATCACACAGCGCCCGCAACGCCCGCCGATCTCTTCCTCCATGTCCGCGCAGCGCAGGCAGCAACGACCTATCTCGTCGTCGATCAGATCATGGGCTTCCTGCGCTCCGTCGTGGACGTGGTGGACGAGACGCACGGCTTTCACTACCATGAAGGGCGCGCGATCATCGACTTCATCGACGGCACGGAGAACCCCGTCGGCGAGGAGGCAAAGGAGTGGGCGATCATCGGCGCGGAGGATCCCGACTTCATCAACGGCTCCTATGCGTTCGCGCAGAAATACATACACGATCTCGACGCATGGCGGGCGCTGCCGACCGAGGTACAGGAGAAATACATCGGCCGCAGGAAATACAGCGATCTTGAACTCTCGGACGAGGAGAAGGATCCGCGCGCGCACAACATTATTTCGCAGGACAACCGCGGCGGCGAGGAGCACAAAATCGTGCGCATGAATGTGGTCTTCGCGAACCCCGGCGAGGGCGTCCGCGGCACCTATTTCATCGGCTACGCGCGCCATTGGGATGTGACGCGCACAATGATCAACAATATGTTCACGCAGGATGATCGCCTGCTCGAGTACTCGACGGCGGAGAAGGGGCAGCTCTTCTTCATCCCGTCGAAGGATCTCCTCGGGCGCATTGCCGCGGGCGAATTGTTCTAAAATACGGACGCAAAAATCCCGCTGCACCGGGTCATCTGGCGCAGCGGGATTCTTTTGTGCTGTTATTCCTTTATCGGTTTCTTGAGCAGCGACAGGATCACAGCGCCGACGACAGCGCCGGCGAAGATGCTCACGAGGTACATGAGCGGATTGCCGATGGTCGGGACGACGAAGATGCCGCCGTGCGGTGCGCGCAGGGTGCAGTCAAAGAGCATCGTGAGCGCGCCCGCAAGCGCGGAGCCGACGACCATCGAGGGGATGACACGGACGGGATCCGCGGCCGCGAACGGGATCGCGCCCTCGGTGATGAAGGAGAGACCCATGACGTAGTTCGTGACGCCTGCCTTGCGCTGGCTCTCGGTGAAGCGGTTCTTAAAGAACGTGGTCGCGAGCGCGATCGCAAGAGGCGGAACCATGCCTCCTGCCATAACCGCGGCCATGACATGATACTCGCCCGAGGCGAGCAGTCCCGTGCCCGTGACGTAGGCCGCCTTGTTGATCGGGCCGCCCATATCGATCGCCATCATGCCGCCGACGATGATGCCCATGAGGATGCGTGCCGAGGGATCCATGCCGCCGAGGGTTGAGACCATCCATGTGTTGATGGCGGAGACCGGCGGGGCGATGATGAAGAGCGAGATAAAGCCCATGATGAGAATGCCGAAGAACGGATAGAGCAGGATGGGCTTGATGCCGTCGAGCGATGCCGGGAGCCCCGCAAAGACCTTCTTGAGTGCGTTGACGGCATAGCCTGAGACGAACCCTGCGAGGAGCGCCCCGAGGAAGCCGGTGCCTGTCGTGCCTGCGAGTGCCCCGCCGACGAAGCCGACGGCAAGACCCGGCCGGTCGGCAATGGACATGCCGATGAATCCTGCGAGAACGGGGAGCATAAAGCCGAACGATGCGCCGCCGACCTGCATGAAGAACTGTGCGAGTGGGGTATTCGAGCCGAACTTCGACGGGTCAATCGTGTAGTCGTCGAAGAGGAAGGCGAGCGCGATAAGAATGCCGCCACCGACAACGAACGGCAGCATGTGCGAGACACCGTTCATGAGATGCTTGTAGATCTGGCGCGCGAGACTTTCCTCCTCGGCATTGTCTGCACCCTCCGCCGTGTCCGCACCAGCGGAATGGTAGACGGGAGCGTCCCCCGCGAGCGCGCGGTCGATGAGCTCGTCTGCCTTGTTGATGCCGTCCGCGACCTTTGTGATGACGACGCGGCGCCCGTCAAAGCGCGCCATCGGGACGTTCTTGTCCGCAGCGACGATGATGCCGTCGGCAGCGGCGATTTCCTCCGGTGTGAGGACATTCTTCACGCCCGCCGAGCCGTTTGTCTCGACCTTGACCGAGAGGCCGCGCTTCTTCGCGTGCTGTTCGATGCTCTCGGCAGCCATGAAGGTGTGCGCGATGCCCGTGGGGCAGGCGGTAACGGCGAGAATCTGGATGTGGTCGGCGGCGGGGGCTTCCTCCTCCGCTGACTTCTCTGCGCGCGGTGGTGCGAAGCGGTCGTTTTCCTTATCGTCGATCAGCCGGCGGAACTCCGCGACGGTCTTGGCGGCGATGAGCGCCTCCTTGAAGTCGGGGTCCATGATCATGGTCGCGAGCTTCGAGAGAATGGCGAGGTGTTCGTCGTTCGCGCCGTTCGGCGCTGCAATCATGAAGAAGAGGCGGCTCGGATTGCCGTCCATTGCGGCAAAATCCATCCCGTCCGGGACGGTCATGGCGGCAAGCCCCGGCGCTTTTACGCCGTCGCTCTTGGCGTGCGGTGTCGCAATGCCGTCGCCGAGGCCTGTAGTGCCGCTCTCCTCGCGGATGAGGACATCCTTGACGTACTGCTCTTTATCGCTGAGATTGCCGCCCTTTTCCATGAAATCAGCGAGCAGGCGGATGGCTTCTTCCTTCGAGGCGGGGGCAGAAATACCGAGGGCAATGCTTTCGGGTTTTAAAAGATCGTTGATATGCAAGGGGAAATCCCTCCTTTTATTTGTGTTTTGACTTGCTGCACCATACGAGCGCGCACAAGTTCATTCGCAAAACGTATCAAGAGACTTCGTGCGGCGCACAGAACAAGAAGAAAATCAAACAATCGTCTTGAGCAGTGCGAGCGCCTCCGCGCGCGTGGCGAGGTTCGGCGAGAACACGGAGGCGGAGCCGGCCGCAACGCCCATGTAAAAGGCGCGCTCATAGCTGCCGCCCGACTCCATGAAGCCCGCGAGGAAGCCCGCAACCATCGAATCGCCTGCGCCCACGGAGTTGACGAGGGTCCCCTTCGGTGCGGCGGAGCGGTAGAATACGCCCTCGGCCGTGAGGAGAATTGCACCGTCGCCTGCCATCGAGATGAGCACGTTTGTCGCGCCTTCCTCCTGCAGTTTTTTCGCATGGAAGACGATCTCATCGTCTGTTTTCAGTTCTGTGCCGAACATCTCGCCGAGCTCATGATTGTTCGGCTTAATGAGGAAGGGACGGTACTTTAGGACACGCCGCAGGAGATTCTTCGTCGCGTCGACGACGATGCGGATGCCGCGCCCGTCGAGACGCTCCATGATGCGCTCGTAGATGTCATCCGGCAGCGTGTTCGGGATCGAACCTGCGAGGACGAGTGTGTCGCCGTGCGTGAGCCGATCCAGTTTTTCAAAGAGTGCGCGCTGCGCCTCCTCCGTGATGACGGGCCCCTGTCCGTTGATCTCAGTCTCACTTTCGGCCTTGATCTTCACATTGATGCGCGAGAAACCGTCGCCCAGACGCACAAAGTCATCCGTAATGCCGAACGAATGCAGCATCTGCTGCATCGCAACGCCCGTGAATCCCGCGAGAAAGCCCAGCGCCGTCGAGTCGTGTCCGAGGTTTTTCAGCACGATGGAGACGTTGATCCCCTTGCCCCCCGGCAGGATCTGCTCGTAGTTCACGCGGTTGATCTCGCCCGTGGTGAACTGTTCCAATCGGATGATGTAGTCGATCGACGGATTGAAGGTGACGGTATAGATCATGCAAGTATCCCTCCCTTAAAAATTACCCGATGGAATGACCCTATTCCCATTGAAAATATCATATATGGTGGGGCAGCTAAAGTCAAGGAATCCCTTTCCGTACGGGCGGACTTGTCAGTGCTTTTTCTTTCCTTTATAATAAACAAACAGGAATCTGCACAGGAACAGGGGAGTATGTATGACGGAAACAGTTACGGCAGCGGAGCCGCACGTTGGGACGCCGGCTGAGGGGGGAACGCCTGCGGCGGTGAAGCCGAAGAAAACGCCCCACCCCAAGGGGCCGCTTTTTTATCTCAAGAAATGCCTGTGGCTCATTCTCGGTGCACTCATCACCGCTGCGGGCCTCGAGCTCTTCCTCATCCCGAACAACGTCATTGACGGCGGCGTGGTCGGCCTGTCGATCATGTCGCAGACGATCACAGGCATGGGGCTCGGCGTTTTTCTCGTGCTCTACAACATCCCGTTCGTCTACATGGGGTACAAGCAGATCGGCAAGAACTTTGCGCTCTCTACGGTGTTCGCGATCATCATGCTCTCGATCTGGTCGAGTCTGCTGCACAATGTCTCCCAGGTGACGAATGATCCCTTCCTCGCCGCGATCTTCGGCGGCGTGGTGACGGGCCTCGGCGTCGGCATCGTCATGCGCACGGGCGGATGCTTCGACGGGACGGAGATTGTCGCCATCATTCTCGATGCACGGACGCAGTTCTCCGTCGGTGAGGTTGTTATGTTCATCAACCTCTTCATCCTCTCCTCGGCGGGCCTCCTCTATGGTTGGGACAAGGCGATGTACTCGCTGTTTGCCTACTTCGTCATCGCAAAGATGATCGATGTCGTGCTCAAAGGTCTGGACGAGTCCTATGCGGTGATGATCGTCACGAACGAGCACGAGGAGATGACGGCTGCACTGAACGAGCGGCTCGGGCGCGGCGTAACCCTCCTGCACGGCGCGGGCGGCTATACGGGTGAGGCGAAGGAGGTCCTCTACTGCGTCGTCACACGCCTCGAGATCGATAAGCTCAAGGAGATTGTTCTCGATAAGGATGAGAACGCCTTTGTCACCATCAACGCCGTACACGACATCGTGGGCGGACGGTTCAAGAAGAAAGCGATTCACTGAAAAATCTGCGCGGCTGCGCCGGTGTCGGCGCAGCTCTTTTTGTATGAAAAATACCTCCTGCGGCAGATTTTTGCAGGAGGTATGATTTTACGCGGATCTTTGCTATAATGACAGAGAAGCAGCACAACTGTGATGGGCATATAGGGGAATGTCGGACATACAAATGGGCTTGTATGTCGGAAAAGAGCGGACGAATGAAAATCTACCGATGGAATCAGGGGAATCCGGCGGGACGCCGGCTGTTTGACCGGCTGTTGGAAAAGGCCGGCAATGAGGAGTGGGACGACGAATATCTGCTCCTTTTGATCGAATATCAAAAACTCTATCCGGCGTCCGAGAAGTTCGAAGTGTTCTACGCAAAATATGCGCTGGCACAGGGCAATGCAGCGCTTGCGCTTGCGATCGCGCAGGACGGAGAGCGCAAGCGCAGGGTGAGTCCTGTTCTCTGGGAACTCTTGGCAGAATGCTATGAACGCCTCGGAATGCGCTGTGAGAGCGCTCTTTACCGTGCCTATCTGCGCGTGCACTGCCGCCGGCCGCTGCGCGTATCCGTATCGGCGGGAGAGGAGCAGAGATACCTCGATCTCTTTACGTGCGCTGCCCGCATGGGCCCCTATGCGCCGTATATTTCTCGGGCAAGATTTGTGTGCGGAAGGATCGAATGGAAGCAGGGCGTCTATGCGGGAGAATGCATCCCTCATGTATTGCCGGAGGCGTATCCGTATTGGGTGGGCGCCTACCTCGAGCGCGGGGAGCTGAACTCGCACGGATGGCTGCTCGCGCGCAGCCGGGAGGATTCCGAATTCGCAGATCACTACGGTGCGGATTTCACCTTTGACATTTGGCGCTCGACGGTGCAGACCACGCTGGAAGTCCCGTGTGCGCCCGGAGAGACCTACCTGCTGCCCGTCGCCGGGACAGAGCCGTCGCAGAAGATTGATTTTTCCGTTGGGGAGCAGCGTTTCTTTGACCGCGGCGGGCAGTACCGCTATCTGTTTTATCGTGTGGAGGACCCCGTCAAGATTTGCTCCGCGCAGCCCTTTGCGGCAGCGTGCCCCATCCGTCTCGGGCACAGTCCGAAACGAAGGAAGCTGGTGCTCAATATCCTCGTAGATGCGCTGAGCTGGGGCGCGGTCAAAGAATTCCAGTATGCGGACGTGCCCAATCTCATGCGCTTCTTTTCCAAAGGCATTATTTTCAACAATCATTTTTCGGCGGCGGAGTATACCTATCCGTCACTTGCGTCGATTGAGACGGGGATGTATCTGCATCACAACCAGGTGTTCAACGAGATGTTCGGACAGGAGATCGACCCGTCCTATGTGACCATCTCTGAGCGCATGAAGGAACGCGGCTATCTCTGCGTCAATGTCATGGGCGAGGGGGACGGGATATACAACGGCGTGACGCGCGGGTTTGACCGCATCATTGTGGATGCAACCTACCTGCCGGGGTATGAGGCGGTGGAGCGTACGATTCGCCACATCGAGGCATTTGACGAATGCGATCAGTTCCTATGGATGCATTTTGCCGATCCGCATGTCTATTCTGCAGGCGCGCAGGCGCCGCCGACCTCCGTTCAGACGCATTTGCCGCTCGGGCAGCGCATGGAGGGGAGCGCCGATCAGGAGACCAGTGTGAACCTGCCGAGCCGCCCCATCTATATCGCCGCGAACCGGGACAACATCCGCCACGCGGATCGTGTGCTCGGCGTGCTCTTTGAGTATTTGGAAAACCATTTCAGCGACGATGAATACATTGTGCATCTGTACTCGGATCACGGCGTGCCTGTCTATGAGGCGGAGCCCTATCTCACGAGCGAGAAGCAGGCGGGGGCGGCGCTGATGATGCGCGGCGGGGATATTCCTGCGCGCGGAATTGTGCAGGAACTGACGAGCGGCGTCGATATCTATCATATCGTGGCGCATAATGTCGGCTTCCCGGTCGGAGAGAATACCGACGGCAACCTCCCCGCGGTGCTCGGCGGGAAAGAGCGCGCCTATGTCATCTCCAATTCCATCTATCCCGGCAAACGCTACGAACTTGGGATTCGTACATCGGATTATGAGTTCCGGCTTGCCTCGGAGGATATCGTCGGCATGGACGGCACCGTTGATCTTGCGGATGCCAAGATGGCTGTGTGGAAGAGAACGCCCGCACATGAGAATGTCGATGATGAGGAGGTCTTTCAGTACTTTTACCGCATTGCAGCGGAGTTTACAAGGGGCGCGATCGACCACGAGGGACATCGCTGGCCTGAGATTGCCGGCTGAGGATGCGCGGAGAAGGGAATTTACGCGGCGCATCATTATGAGAGAAACTGTTTGACGGGAGGACATCCTATGAAAGTGGTACTGCTCGCCGGGGGATGGGGCACGCGCATTGCGGAGGAGTCCGAGCTGCGCCCGAAGCCGATGGTCGAGATCGGGGGCATGCCGATTCTCTGGCACATCATGAAGGAATACAGCCACTATGGTTTCTATGAGTTCATCATCTGTGCAGGTTATAAGCAGCACATGATCAAGGAGTGGTTTGCCGACTACTTCCTCTACACGTCGGATATCACATTTGACTTTACGCAGGGCAGCCGCACCATCGTTCACAATCAGCATACGGAGCCGTGGAGGGTTACGGTCGTGGATACCGGCCTCCATACGATGACCGGCTCGCGTATTCGGCGGATCCGGAAATACATCGGCGATGAGCCCTTCATGATGACCTACGGCGACGGCGTCTGCGATGTCGATATCGCAAAGCTGGTTGAGTTTCATCGCACGCATGGGAAGATCGCTACGCTGACGACTGTGATGCAGAAGCAGCAAAAAGGGATCCTCTCGATCGAGGTGGATAATTCCGTGCGTTCCTTCCGTGAGAAGGCGATGGAGGATGCCGCGCCGATCAATGCGGGCTATATGGTCCTTGAGCCGGAGGTGTTCTCCTACATCGGAGAGGGGGATCAAGAGGTGTTCGAGGGCGCCCCGCTTGAGTGCATTGCTTCCGAGGGGCAGCTGATGAGCTATAAGCACGAAGGGTTCTGGCAGTGCATGGATACGCTGCGGGAAAAGATGCTTTTGGAAAAGATGTGGCAGGAGAATAAAGCGCCGTGGCGGACGTGGGGTGAGTGAACATGTGGTTTAAGCATGAGAAAGAATCTACGATATTTTTATCGTGAAGGCATGCCGCAGGTAACCTGCGGCATGGGAAAAAACAAAGGCCCGTGCGTCGGGACCTAAAAACAATCCAAAGGATATATATGAACGCATTGGATTTTTATAAGAACAAGCGAGTCCTCCTCACAGGTCATACAGGATTCAAGGGGATGTGGCTCTCTCTTCTGCTCCTGCGTGCGGGGGCGGAGGTAACGGGCTTCGCGCTGGACGCGCCGACGCAGGGCGGCAGAAAAGCGCTCGAACGCCTCGGCGTCTTGAAGGAGATGCGCGATGTGCGCGGTGATGTGCGGGATCTCTCCGCACTCTCCCGCGCGTTTGACGAAGCGCGGCCGGAGGTCGTGTTCCATCTCGCGGCGCAGCCCATCGTGCGCGAGAGTTACCGTCAGCCTGTGGATACGTTCGCGGCGAATGTAATGGGCACGGTCAACCTGCTCGAATGCGTCCGCACATCGAGTACCGCACACGCTGTCCTCGTCGTGACGACGGACAAGGTCTATGAGAACAGAGAGTGGGTATGGGGATACCGTGAGAACGAGCCGCTGATGGGCTATGATCCGTATGCGGCGAGCAAAAGCTGTGCGGAACTTGCCGTTTACAGCTATCGGCAGAGTTTTTTTGCCGACGGCGGCGTACGCCTCTCGAGTGCGCGTGCGGGCAATGTGATCGGCGGCGGGGATTTTGCGCCCGACCGCGTCATCCCCGACTGCATCCGTGCCGCCGTGCGCGGGCAGGTGATCCACATCCGCAGCCCCCATTCGACGCGCCCCTATCAGCATGTGCTCGAACCGCTCTCGGCCTATCTGATGCTTGCGGCGCGGCAGACAGAGGATGCTTCCCTTGTCGGCGCGTGGAACGTCGGCCCCGACGATGCGGACTGCGTGACGACGGGAGAGGTCGCCGATATTTTCTGCAGGGCATGGGGCGGCGGCGCACGGTGGCAGGCGGTCGAGAGCGACGGTCCGCATGAGGCGCATTTTTTGAAGCTTGACTGCTCGAAGCTGAGGAGCACGCTCGGGTGGCGGCCGCGCTGGCACATCGAAGAAGCCGTAGAGAAAACGACAGAATGGGCCAAGGCCTGGGAAGCCGGCGCAGATATGCGCGCTTTTACGGAGAAGCAGATCGATATGTTTCTTTCGTAGGATAAATCTTATGTGTTTTAGGGAGAGAATGTGATGAGTGAGCGCGAGATGCGCGGAGAGATCCTTGCGCTGGTGCGGGAATACTGCGCGAAATATCATGCGCCGAAGGCGGACTTTGCTCCCGGCGATCGCCTGCCCTATGCGGCGCGCGTCTACGACCACGAGGAGATGGAGAACCTCGTCCAGAGTGCACTGGAGTTCTGGCTGACGGCGGGGCATTATACGGATGCATTTGAGCGCGGCTTTGCCGATTTCCTCGGCGTCCGGCACTGCTCTCTCGTCAACTCGGGCTCATCGGCGAATCTTCTCGCCTTTATGGCGCTCACCTCACCGCTCCTCGGAGCGCGTGCCGTCGGGCGCGGCGACGAGGTGATCACGGTGGCGGCGGGATTCCCGACGACGGTTGCCCCGATCATCCAGCACGGCGCCGTGCCCGTCTTTATCGATGTGACCCTGCCGACGTACAATGCGGATGTGTCCATGCTTGAGAGTGCGCTTTCGCCGCGGACAAAGGCGGTGATGATCGCGCACACGCTCGGCAATCCGTTTGACCTGGCAGCGGTCAAATCGTTCTGCGATGCGCATGATCTCTGGCTTGTCGAGGATAACTGCGATGCGCTTGGGTCCGCGTATACGCTGGACGGTGCGGCACACTATACGGGGACAATCGGCGACATCGGCACGTCGAGTTTCTATCCGCCGCACCACATGACGATGGGTGAGGGCGGTGCAGTCTATACGAATAATGCCCTGCTGCACCGCATCGTGCGCTCCCTCAGGGACTGGGGGCGCGACTGTGTCTGTGCATCAGGGCAGGATAATCTGTGCGGGCACCGCTTTGATCGGCAGGATGGAGAACTGCCGCGCGGCTATGACCACAAATATGTCTATTCACATTTCGGTTACAATCTCAAGGCAACGGATATGCAGGCAGCCATCGGCACCGCGCAGCTGAAGAAGCTGCCGGGCTTTGTGGAGCGGCGCCGGCATAATTTCGCGCGCCTTCGCGCGGCGCTCGCAGACATGGAGGACGCATTCATCCTGCCGGAGGCGACGCCGCATGCGGATCCCAGCTGGTTCGGATTCCTCCTGACATGCCGTGCGGGGATCGATCGGACGGCAGTTGTCCGCGCTGTCGAGGCGAAGGGGATTCAGACGCGGATGCTCTTTGCGGGGAATCTGACAAAGCATCCGTGCTTTGATCAGATGCGCGCATCGGGGGAAGGATACCGAATCGTCGGTTGCCTCGACACGACCGACCGCATTATGAACGACACGTTCTGGCTCGGCGTGTATCCGGGCCTTACCGATGAGATGATTGACTATATGGCGCAAATGGTAAAGGTTGCGGTGCACGGGCATTGATCCTTGTTGACAAAGGGGGGCGCACCTTCACTTTTGTCATATCTGCGATATACGTGGAACGAGCAGTTTCGGCTTGTTGGTGATCTCCTAAATTCATATTGTGACAAGGAAAAAATCAATCTCTGTCGTAATATAAACTAGAGTGTACTAAGGAAGCACTGATAAATTCAGTCCGATCATCTTCGTGCATCTCTTCCGCCCTATCTTCGTCGACAAATCTTCCGCGTAGCACCTGCTATGCGTCTGGTTTGCCTTCTTGACAGGACGAAAAATCTGTACAAATCTGACAGACTTCATTTTATCAACGATTCCCGAAAAATAGAGATATAGACAGAGAAATGGTGATGAAGCCGTGGAATTCTTTGAGCATCTCGTTGAAATGATGGATGGTCGTTTCAAAGGAATAGGGGGATGGTAAGGATATGGGAAAGCAGCGTATTGCGGACTACATAGCAGATTTTTTGGCAGTGCGTGGATTTGATACGGTCTTTACGGTCGTTGGCGGCGGTGCGATGCACTTGAATGATGCGTTTGGCGCGTCGAAGCATCTCAAAGATATTCATCATCACCATGAACAGGCGGTTGCTATGGCCGCAGAAGGCTACGCACGAATCAAAGGAAAACCCGCTGTCGTCTGTGTCACAAGTGGCCCAGGGGGCACGAATGCCATCACAGGGGTACTGGGGGCGTATCAGGACAGCATCCCCATGCTGATTCTTTCCGGACAGGTGCGCTATCCCCTCACGGTTGAGGCCTCCGGGCTTCGCCTCCGTCACTTCGGTGAACAGGAGCATGACATTGTGCGAACTGTGCGTCCCTTGACGAAGCATGCAGAAATGGTGTGCTGCCCTGAGGATATCCTCTATGCATTGGAAAAAGCATTATACATCATGGAGGAGGGGCGAAAAGGTCCTGTTTGGCTAGATATCCCTCTGGATGTGCAGGGGGCAGAAATTGAGGTGGATCATCTTCGCCACTTCACACAGCCAAAGCCTCTGAAACAAGATCATTTGCCATTGGCAGAATTGGTGTTGTCAAAACTTCGAACGGCGAAGGCACCGCTGCTTCTCGCGGGTTCATCCATCCGCCTGTCAAATTGTCATGAGGTCTTTCGCCGCATCGTCGATGCACTTGGCATTCCCGTCCTGGCAACGACGTGTACGGCAGATCTCCTTGCGACAGATCAGCCCCTGTACTTTGGAAATTTTGGCATCTTGGGTGGGCGTGCGGGGAATTTTCTCGTGCAGAATGCGGACGTGATTGTCTCCCTCGGCTGTCGGTTTGCCCTGAATCAAATCGGTTTTTGTCATGAAGCATTTGCTCCGCAGTCCTATAAGATTGCCATTGATATTGATGCCGAGGAACTGAAGAAAGAGACCATGCGTCCGGATCTTCCCATTCATGCGGACTTGAAGGATATTCTTCCTGCTTTGGAAATATGCTTGAAAGATGCGCCTATGCCGGAAAAACCGGCATGGATGTCCTATGCGCGGCACTTGCGTGAAGCATTCCCCATTTTGGCACAGGCAAAAGATAGAACGGGGGTGAATCCCTATCTCTTTGCGGATCGCCTGATGTCGGTACTCCCCGCAGATGGCGTTGTTGTCGTCGGAAGTAATCTTGGTGGCGAAATGGCAATCGAGACGGGAATCCGCAAAGGCGGACAACGACTTTTTTGCAACAAGAATTGCGGAAGTATGGGGTATGGTCTTCCTGCAGCGATTGGAGCGGCGATCGCTGCAGGAAGACCGGTGTTCTCCTTGGATGGCGATGGCAGCATACAGATGAATTTACAGGAACTGCAGACGATTGTGTACAACCGCCTCCCCATCAAGATTGTAGTCTACAACAATGGTGGATATGCCAGCATTGTCCGCACGCAGAGAGGCTTCTTCCATGGACGCCTCACAGGCTGCACAAAGGAATCCGGGCTGGATTGTCCGGACTTTTCCAAGATCGCTGCTGCCTTTGACATCCCATACTTTTCCATTCGGACAAACAGTGAGACAGATTCCGTCCTAGCGATGCTTCTTCAAACGGAGGGGTGTGCTCTTTGTGAGATATTTGAAGATCCGGAGCAGGGACTTGCCTTTAAGACGACATCGAAGAAACTTTCGGACGGATCCATTGTCTCGGCACCGATTGACGAACTGGCACCCCCTCTTCCGCCAGAAGAATTTGAAAGGTATCGCTTGTTCCGAGAGGAGGAGTATTTGTGAGTAAGTTTCAAAAGGTCTTAGTCACAGGAGCGGACGGCTTTATCGGCTCGCATCTTGCGGAAACCTTGACCCGCAGGGGAAACCGCGTCAAGGCTTTTGTGCAGTACAATTCATTTAACTCCTGTGGCTGGCTCGATACGCTGGATGACGATGTCATGCGTGATATGGAGGTGTTCTCCGGAGATGTGCGCGATCCCTATGGGGTCAAAGCTGCTATGCAGGGTTGCGATGCTGTTTACCATCTCGCAGCACTCATCGCCATTCCCTATTCCTACCACTCACCCGATACTTATATTGATACGAACGTCAAGGGGACGCTGAATATCGTGCAGGCAGCCAGAGAACTTGGGGTGGCAAAGGTTGTGCAAACATCCACAAGTGAGGTGTATGGAACCGCACAGTTTGTTCCCATCACAGAGGCACATCCACTCCATGGACAGTCGCCCTATGCAGCGAGCAAGATCGGTGCAGATCAGCTTGCTATGTCCTTTTATTACTCGTTCGGTATCCCCGTTGCAATCATTCGCCCATTCAATACCTATGGACCACGACAATCTGCCCGCGCGGTCATTCCGACGATCATCTCACAGATTGCAAGCGGCAGAAGCAGCATTCATTTAGGCGCTGTCTCACCAACGCGTGACTTCAATTATGTGGAAGATACGGTAGACGGGTTTATCGCGGTTGGGGAGCAGGACGCGTCTGTCGGTGAGATCATCAATATTGGGAGCAATTACGAGATTTCTGTTGAGGAGACGGTTCGGCTTATTTGTGATATTATGCGGGCGGACGTGACGATCACGACAGATGAAGAACGCCTTCGTCCGGCAGGGAGTGAGGTCGAACGCCTATGGGCGGATAATCGGAAGGCGAGGGAACTCCTTCATTGGTCGCCGCGTTATGGTGGGCGTGAGGGATTCCGCAGGGGACTGGAAAAGACGATTGCATGGTTCACGGATGAACAAAACCTCCGAAAATATAAAGCAGACCAATATAATATCTGAGGGAATAGTATGGAAGAGAAAGATTCATCTGTGCAGGCAATTGTCGCCGCGATCAAGGATGCCGTGCGAAAGAGTGTTGCATCGCCGTACACATCGGAGGATATTCCTCTCGCTCTGCACGAACCGTGCTTCCAAGGCAATGAGAATGCCTATGTAAAGGAGTGCATCGACACCGGCTGGGTATCTTCCGTGGGGAAGTTCGTTGATCGGTTTGAGGAGGAGCTTGCTGCCTACACCGGCGTGCAGCGTGCCGTCGCTGTTTCAAACGGAACGGCGGCACTTCATATGGCGCTTCTTCTCGCTGGTGTAAAGGCGGACGATGAGGTGCTCGTGCCCGCATTGACCTTTGTCGCCACGGCGAATGCCGTATCCTATCTGGGCGCGTTCCCGCATTTTGTTGACAGTGAGGAGACAACGCTTGGGCTTGATGCGGAAAAGCTGGATTGGTATCTCTCGGTGATCGGTATTCAAAGAGACGGGCATACATTCAACAAAGTAACGGGGCGCAGGATATCAGTGCTTCTTCCTATGCACACCTTTGGACATCCCGCCGATCTTGATGCCTTAATTGCAGTTGCAGAGAAATACCGGCTTACTCTTGTGGAAGATGCGGCGGAATCCATCGGTTCTTTCTACAAAGGTCGTCATACAGGAAATTTTGGCAGGATTGCCGCACTGAGCTTTAACGGTAATAAGACCATCACAACAGGGGGCGGTGGTGCACTGCTGACCAATGACGAAGATTTGGGCAGGCTTGCGAAACATTTGACGACGCAGGCAAAAGTTCCCCATGCATGGGAATTTGTGCATGATGCAATCGGATACAACTACCGTATGCCGAACATCAATGCCGCATTAGGCTGTGCACAGCTCGAAGAACTGGACGGGTTCTTACAGGCGCAGCGGAGGCTGGCGGATCGCTATGAGAAAGTATTTGCGCCGATCTCAGGGGTTCGGTTTGTCAAAGAGCCGTCATGCGCGAGGAGCAACTACTGGCTTCAGGCGATATGCCTTGATGGTGCAGATTTTAAGATGCGCGATGCGGTCATCAGTGGACTTCATGCAGTGCGTATTTTTGTGCGGCCTGCATGGCGGCTTCTTTATAAACTGCCGATGTTTGAGCGCGCTCCGCGGATGGATTGTGTAACAGCGGAGCGTATCGAAGCTGCTCTCATCAACCTGCCGAGCAGTGTTCGGCTGGGACTTGGCATACTTGAAAAGAGGGGGAATGATGCGTCGTAACATCTGTGTCGTTACAGGGACGAGGGCAGAATACGGTCTGCTGCGCCCTCTTCTTACGCTGCTGGCAGGGGACGCAGAGGTTCGTCTTCAGCTTGTCGTGACAGGTGCACACCTATCACCGGAATTTGGCAAGACAGAAGAGATGATTCGGGCGGACGGATTCGCAGATTTTGAGCGATTGGAAATGCTCCTTTCGAGTGATACGCCTGTCGGCATGGCGAAATCGACGGGGCTTGCAGTGATTGGTTTTTCTGATCTCTTCGCACGTCTTGCTCCTGATATCGTTGTCGTTTTGGGGGATCGCTTCGAGATATTGGCGGCAGCGCAGGCAGCCATGCTGCTCCAGATCGGGATCGCACATATTCATGGCGGAGAGATTACGGAAGGAGCCGTCGATGATTCCATACGCCATGCCGTGACGAAAATGGCAAACATTCACTTTGTCAGCGAGGAGGAACACAAGCGGCGCGTTTTGCAGATGGGGGAGGAGCCGCAGCGCGTATATCTCGTTGGTGCACTTGGCTGGGATGCGATTCTTGGCACAGATTTTCTTTCGTTGTATGCACTGGGCAGAACCTTGTCATTTCCCTTAAAAAAAGGATTTTTTCTTTTCACCTATCATCCGGAGACAAGAGGGGAGGGGGAGAGCCTGTCCTCTTTGGAGACCGTTCTCGCTGCCCTTGACTCCTTTCCAGCGTATCAAGTGCTCATGACGAAAGCAAACAGTGATGCCGGAGGCAGGGCGATCAATCAACGGTTGGAACGATATGCAGAGGAACATTCGGATCGCTGTATGCTCGTTGCATCTTTGGGAACATTGCGATACCTGTCTGCCATGCGTGAATGTGCCCTTATGCTCGGCAATTCTTCCAGTGCGCTTCTGGAGGCACCGATTCTGGGGACTCCGGCAGTTAGTATCGGACAGAGGCAGAAAGGTCGGCATCACTATGGGAATGTCATTGAAGTCGAGACTGATCGAAAAGATATTGAGCGGGGAATCCGTGCAGCATTGTCGACGAGCTTTCAAAAGACATGCAAAGATACTGGCATCCCTCTCGCTGACGGGCATGTCGCAGAACGCATTGTATGTGTTTTAAGGGGAATACCCTTAAAGAACTTGTGCCGAAAAAGATTTCATGATTTGCAGGAGTAGCCGACAAGAGCAAAGCTATGGAAAGGTGTGCTTTGTTATTGCACAGAGGAAAGGAGAAGCCTATTGGAAAAGTACATGGAGCTGCATAATAAGCGCGTCCTCTTGAGAGAGGCCATTCCACTTCCTATGCCGTTTACGCTCTTTGTTGACCCAACGAACTGGTGTAATTTCAAATGCTCTTTTTGTCCGCGCAACGGTGAGGATTTCCATAAATATGCAGGCGACTATCAGCATATGCCCTTTTCTCTCTTCGAGAAAATTGTAGGTGATGTCAAGGCGTTTGGGGGGGAACTCAAGGTGCTTCGCCTTTTTCTTTGGGCGAACCGCTCCTATCGCCGCATTTCAAGGACATATTTCAGTGTGCAGTAAATGCAGAGCTTTCCAGTGCCAACAGCTTGCCCATCGTCGGCGGGAAAATCCCGGGTGTAGGCATTGTGAATATGTCCCCGTATACGAGAAAGACAATTTAGAGACGACCCCTCCGGAAGTATTGGTCGAGCGAGCGAAGCGGGTGGGCCTTTTACCATCGAGTGGATAAGCAAGGACGGGAAGTTGTATGGGGAAAAACAGGGAAGACGGTGTATACATCATCGCCGAGGCCGGTGTGAACCACAATGGCTCACTGGCAGCAGCAAAGGAACTTGTGCAGGTCGCTAAGGAAGCCGGTGCAGATGCCGTGAAGTTCCAGACCTTTCAAGCAGAAGATCTTGTGACAGCAGATGTAGAAAAGGCACGATATCAAAAGGAAACCGCAGTGTCGAAAGATACATCTCAGCTTTCTATGCTGAAGCGTCTGGAGCTTCCATTAGAGGATTTTTTGGAACTGGCTGCCTATGCAAAGCGGCTTTCCATTGATTTTTTGTCTACGCCGTTTGATGAAAAGAGTCTCTCCTTTCTTGCAGAGCGGACGTATATGCCCTATCTGAAAATTCCTTCCGGTGAGATTACGAACGCCCCCTTTCTTCTAGCCTGTGCAAGAACGAAGATGCCAATTCTCCTGTCCACGGGCATGAGTTTCCTAGGAGAGGTAGAGATGGCACTTGCCGTGCTTGCCTACGGATATACAGTGAGGAAAGCCCCCACATCGCTGCATGATTTTTACCGTGCTTATGCATCTGATGAGGGACAGAGAGCACTCTCAGCGAGAGTGTGCTTGCTCCACTGCACGACGGAGTATCCTGCACCCGTTGATGAGGTCAATTTATCTGCGATGGACAGGCTCAGGGCTGCATTCTCACTCCGTATCGGTTATTCAGATCACACAGATGGGATTGCCGTAGCAATCGCAGCGGCAGCAAGGGGTGCTATGGTCATCGAGAAGCATTTTACACTGGATCGAAATCAGGAAGGTCCTGACCATAAGGCTTCTCTCGACCCCTTGGAATTGTCTGCCATGGTCGATGGTGTGCGCAAGGCGCATCGTGCCATAGGATCTATGGTCAAAGCACCTGCAGAATCGGAGTGGGACAATCGTCGTGTTGCAAGAAAGAGCCTTGTCGCGGCACGCTCGATTGACGAAGGGGATGTGTTTACGAGAGAGCACATTACAGCCAAACGCGCAGGTACGGGGCGGTCTCCTTTTTCTTATTGGGAGCTTCTGGGAAGGCGTGCGACATGCGCCTATCGAAAGGACGACCTCTTATGAATCTGTGGGAAGACAGGCCTGTCATTTTGCTTGGCTCCGGCGGACACGCAAAGGTCGTCCTCGATCTGCTTTTGGATATGCGTTTCTCCGTCCAAGGAATTACGACGTTTGATCCTGTGGTGCTCCGGGCAGCCTCTTGGCGTGGGATTCCCGTATTGGGAGATGATGAAGCCCTCGCTTATTATCCGCCGGAGAAATACGTTCTCGCCAATGGTGTCGGTTCTGTCGAAATACCGACGCTTAGGATGCAGGTTTATCAAAATATGAAGGCAAAGGGATATTATTTTCCGCCCCTCATTGATTCATCTGCCATTGTAAAGGGGAGTGCTGTCATTGGCGATGGAGCACAGATTCATGCCGGAGCCATTGTGCAGACGGACTCTGTGGTCGGGGAAAACGTCGTCATCAATACGCGTGCTGTTGTTGAACATGAATGCATGATTGGAAGCCATAGCCACGTTGCCACGGGGGCAATTCTCTGCGGTCAGGTGACGCTGGGGTCTTGCGTGCACGTTGGTGCAGGAGCAGCGATACGCCAATGCACAACGATTGTAGGGAATGTGTGCATCGGTGCAGGGGCAGTCGTTGCTTCTGCCATTGATATGCCCGGTATTTATTGCGGCGTGCCCGCGCGGAAGAACGGAGAAAAACATGGGCAAATCTAAACTCCTTGCTATTGTTCCAGCCAGAGGTGGGTCGAAGGGCGTGCCGAAGAAGAATATCCGTCTTCTTGGAGGAAAACCCCTCATAGCATATACGATTGAGGCGGCAAAAGGGATTTCCGCCATCGACCGTCTGGTCGTCTCCACGGATCATGCGGAGATTGCGGAGATTGCAAAAATGTACGGAGCAGACGTGCCTTTTCTTCGTCCGAAGGAACTCGCCGGTGATGACGAACCGGTATCGACGGCTATTTTGCATCTCTTGAATGAACTTCCCGGGTACGATGCGATTCTTCTCTTGCAAGCAACAAGCCCCTTTCGGCAGAGAGATGATATCGAAGGATTCCTTTCTTTTGCAATGAGAAACGCGGCGAAGGTGTGCGTGAGCATGACAGAAGCAGAGTACAGTCCCTATTGGATGTATACGACGGGACAGGACGGACACCTTCAACCGGTTCTTGAAATGCCTGCGGAGAAAATGTATCAGAGACAAAAGCTGCCGCACTGCTATCGTCTCAATGGCGCACTCTACTACGCACAGACAACGTATTACCAAAAGCATAAAACCTTTTTGACAGAGGATACCCTAGGTTATACGATGGATCGCAGCCGCAGTCTTGATATTGATACAGAAGAGGATCTTGCCTTGGCGGAGTGGATCTTGGCGAATCGGAGGGGATAAGCGTGAAAAAGGGGTCTGTATATGTTCTGCACTGTATTGACACGGAAGGGCCTCTCTATGAGTCGCTTTCAGCGACGTTTCAGAGGATTGCATACCTGACGGGGGTGAATCTGCCGCCGACGAAAGAAAATCTGCGGAAAGTACAGCAGAAGGAAATTGATCTGAACGGCTTCGAAGAGGTCGCCAGCCGCGCATTCTCTCCCCATATTCTTGGCTATAACAAGCACTGGGGCGAAGTTGATGCGATGTTGGAGCGGATGCTGGGCGGGGAATACCGCTTGCGCTACAAGGATAGCTTTGGCGGCGGCTGGGTGTATAACTGGTTCATTCTCGACTGGGTTGGCTTTACCGTGAACCCTCGATGCAGAGATATTGGCTACCATAATATCTACGACCACTATCTGGATTTCTATGCCTCGCATGGCACGAGTCCAAAAGAGTGGGGGGATGAGTTTCATTGGCACGCGCATCCCATGAGTGTCTATCGGGAAGCACACAAGTGCGCGACATCTTTCTTGAATTCACCGCATATTTTTGAGAGCCTTGCCAGACGACTGATTGACCGCCATGACTTCCCTCGCTGTTTTCGTGCAGGTTTTCATACGGAGCGTCCGGACAGCCACTGGTTCTTGGAACAGTTCATTCCCTACGACTTTTCCAACCAAGCGATGGTGCTGACAGAAGATGATGTCAAGCAAAAGGATCTGGCGGGAGGGCGGTTCGGAGACTGGCGTCGTGCACCTGCCAACTGGGACTGGTATCACCCATCCCACGAGGACTATCAAGAGCGGGGACACTGCAACCGCATCATATTCCGCTGTCTCAATGTCGGGACACGGCTGCGCCTTTTGACGCAGGAGGAAGTGGACAAGGCATTCCACCGTGCGGACTGCGGCGAAGATACCGTGCTCGCCTTTACTGATCACGACTTTCGCGATCTTGGTACGGGGGTGGAAGAAGTCTACTGCTACCTGCAGAAAGCAAGAGACAGATACCCCGATGTGCTATGGAAGAACGCGGGTGCCTATGAAGCGGCATGTACGGTACTCCACGAGACGAGAGCACCGGTAGGCCTGAAGGCAGAACTTCTCTCTGCGGATGGCATTCATCAACTCCTTGTCTCCTGCGAAGAACGCAGCTTTGGGCCGCAGCCATTCCTGGCGTTAAAGTTATCCTCGGGTCGCTATATCATGGACAACCTTGATGTTCAAGAGCCGAAAAGGCGCTGGTCGTATACTCTTGATGAACACAGCGTACCGCTCTCCGATGTCGAGAAGATTGGCGTTGCGACCAACTCCACCTGTGGCAGCGGCGCACTTGTCGTGATAGATGTGAAGCAGCAAGGAACACGGGAGGGGGGCATCTCGGCAGAAAGGACATGGTGAGATGGAGAGAAAAGACTATTGGAATCAGACATATGTAGACTACTACAAGGAGCGTGTAGAGGAGTCCAACACTGCAAAGCAGGATGCGTCCAAGCTGATTGCGGAAGATGTAAAAGTTGCAGACGATCATGTGGCAGAGGCCTTCTTTAACCAGGTGACCTATACCCCCGGCATGAAACTCCTGGACATTGGCTGTGGTTGGGGACGCTTCAGCTCCTTTTTTCGTGAAAAGGGGGTGGACTACTATGGGGTCGATATATCCGAGCAGATGATTTCTTCTGCTTTGGAGGACTATCCGGAGCTGGCGGAAAAACTTTTTGTAGCGGAAGTGGAGAACTTGGCATTTTCTGGCGGCTTCTTTGATCGCATTGTATGTTACGGCACATTTGATGCCTGTTATCAGGAAAGTGCACTCAAAGAAATGCTTAGAGTTCTCAGGAAGGGGGGCTGCCTCCTCGTCTCGGGGAAGAACGACGACTACTTCGATGATGATGACAAGGCTCTTTTGGCGGAGCGGAATGCGAGAAAGAAAGGTCATCCGAACTACTTTACATGCGTTCGATCAATGCAGGAGGCGCTTGCCCGCAGCTGTGTTTCCATCCCGTATGCAGAATACTTCCTCCGTCGCGGCGATATGGGGAAACTTGCATTCGTTCATACAATCCCCGATCGATTTTATGAGTATCGTCTTGTGCTCGAAAAAGAAGAGGATGAGGAAGCCTATGAATTCCCTTCTTTTTCCGATGCGTATTCTGCTACTTATCGGCGCATTGTGCGGAGGGAGGAAAATTTCCTGTGAGAAAAGAATCGAGTGAGATTTCTGGGGGCGGTATTGTATGCTGCATTGTAGATGGAATCACAGTTTCCATGCTTCTTTCCATTCTCTTCCAAGGGAGAAAAATTGACTACTGCATCCTAGAGGAGCGTTCACGTCCCTTCTTCTCCACGGCATCGATTGGAGAGCGGCTTGTCATAGCACTCATCCTTTCCGAACTTTCCATTGCAACCGTATATGTTGAGAAGTTTGACGATATTACCCTCGTGGATACGAAAACGTCCGAAGGGATGACTCTTTTGGCGAAGAATGCAGAGCGTGCGAGAGATCTATGGGAGAAATTCCCAAAGGATCAGATGGGCGATCTACATTTCTATGGTGCACCGACATCGACACTAATGCAGTTCCTGCCTGCCGAAGAAGATCACATTCATCATCTCGACTCTGGGACGGAGGGGCTTTTCCGTCTCTGCCGCGCACGCGGAAAAGGCATCCCTTTTTCCACAGAAGACGCAGCGGCGGCTGCGCTGCGGAAGATTCTTCCAACGCACAACTACCCGAACCGCAATCTCATCGGAAGCGGCTATACATTTGCAAGCCTGACAGGAGATTTCTACACGCATGTGGACTATCGCTCCTTTCAGAACCGCAAGATTGCCATGCTCTTTCAGGAGGGAAAGGAGAAGATAAAGCGCATCGGAAAAAGGATCGTTCTCATGCTGCCCGCATCACAGTTGGAGTATGACATCCTGCAGGACACATATCAAGGTGATCGCATGGCGATTGATTTTTCGGCCGTGTATGAAAGGATGTTGTCCACTGTGAACCCGGACGATGAGGCGGTGCTCATAAAACTCCATCCCATATCGTATCTGAAAGGAGCTGGGCAGGTGCAGACGGTTATGGAAACCGTAGGTGCTGTCTGCAGAAAAATGTCTATTGCATCGTATGCGGTCGAGGACTTCCTCGGAGACAGCATCGCAAATGCACTTCCCGTAGAACTTTTTTGCCGCTATCTGTCTGTCTCTGCGCTCCTCATGATGGGTTCTACCTCGGGGCTCAACATTGCCGCTCCGGATGGGGAGGTGTGCTGTTATAGTTATACGGAGCTTCCCGGGTATGAAGAGGAATACATGAGTATATATAAAGAAGTCAATCCGTATATCGTACATATCAAATAGGATGAGGACGGGAGCAAGAGGATGAAGCATTGGCAGAGCTGCATAATCGATGTGACAGAAACATGCCGAAAAGCCATAGAGGTTGTGGATGCGACTGCTGCACGCATCGCACTGATTGTCGAGGAAGAACGATTGGTCGGTATGGTGACGGACTTTGACATCCGAAAAGCACTTCTGTGCGGCGTTCATCTGGATCATCCGGTTATACAGATGATGAACCGACACCCCTCGACGATGCCAATAGAGAGCCCGGAGAGTGATATTCTGCAAGTGATGAAGAGAGAGAATCGAAAGCAGATTCCGCTTGTCGATGCGAAGGGGCGGGTAAAGGGGCTTCGCCTGTTTCATGACATGCTTGCAGGGGGGATAGGGCAGTTCTCTCTTCCCGTTCTTTTGATGGCAGGAGGGCTTGGCATGCGTCTGCGTCCTTTGACAGAGAGCTGCCCCAAGCCGCTTTTGAAGGTCGGCGAAAAGCCCATCCTGGAAATCATATTGGAGAATTTTATCGAGGCAGGAGCTCGAGAATTTTATATTTCTGTCAATTATAAGGCAGAGATGATACGGGACTATTTTGGTGATGGAAAAAACTATGGGGTTTCCATCACATATATTGAGGAGACAACCCGCCTTGGTACAGCAGGTGCCATCGGACTTCTTCCAAAGACTATGGACAGCCCCCTTCTTGTGATGAATGGTGATCTCTTGACCAAGGTGGACTTTCATCAGCTGGCTGCCTTTCATAGGATACAGAAAGCAGATGCGACGATGTGTGTGCGCGAGTCCTGTTATCAAATTCCTTATGGTGTCGTGAAGTCCAAAGATTTTATCATGGAAGATATTGAAGAAAAGCCGATGCGGGCGGACTTTGTCAATGCAGGCATATATGTCCTCTCGCCTGCAGTCATAAAGAGAGTGAAGGCGCATGAGTATCTAGATATGACGGATCTTTTCCTGCATCTTTTGAAAGAAAAGAAACGTGCGCTTGTTTTTCCCATTCGTGAGTATTGGCTCGATGTTGGGCGCATGGAGGATTTCAATCGTGCCAAAGAGGAGTTTTTTTAGGGAGATGACGATCCAATGGGGTGTGGCGTGAAAGCAATTGTAACAGGTGCGGCGGGGTTTTTAGGCTGCAATCTGACGGAAGCACTTCTTTCTGCGGGATATACTGTCTATGCAGTTGTACGACCCGGTTCCCCTCATAATGACAGACTCAAAGAGAATGATCGGCTGCATATCGTATCTTCTTCTCTCAAGGGACTGCGCACACTTTCCGAAAAGGTGAGCGAGCCTTGTGATGTGTTCTTTCACTTGGGGTGGCATGGTGAGCACGATGACTTTGGTGAGCAACGGGAAAATATTGATGAGGCGATTTATGCCGTTGAGGCGGCGAAGACCTTGTCCTGCCGGAGGTTCATCGGTGTCGGCTCACAGGCCGAATACGGTATTGTTCCTTTTGGTGCAGCGGCTGCGGAAGATCGCGCTCTAAATCCGGTCAATGCTTACGGCGCCTGCAAGGCTGCAGCGTCTTGTTTAACCAAGATACGCGCCAAAGAACTGGGAATCGAGTGGATATGGGCAAGGGTTTTCAGTATCTACGGAAAATATGAGCCGAATGAGACAATGCTGTCCTATCTTTTCCGAAGTCTGGCTGCGAAAGAAATTTGTGAGCTTTCTTCCTGTACGCAGCATTGGGACTATCTCTATGGAAGAGACGCAGGAAAGGCATTGATTGTCCTTGCCGAGAAGGGGGGCGATGGAGAAATCTATAATGTTGCCCGTGGAGACCATCGCCCCCTGCGATGCTATGTGGATGATATTGTAAGGACATTCTTTCCGCAGGGAAAGGTGGCATACGGGAAAGAACCGGGGGCGGTTTCTCTCTATCCCAATGTGGAAAAACTGACTGGGCTGGGATGGCATCCTGATGTCAGCTTCACAGAGGGGGTCAGGGAGGCTTTGCAGGAGTCTTTACGATTGTGAGAAGGTGGGAGCGGATTCATAGGAATCGATATGGAGCGAAAGAGAGGGATGAAAGTGCGGTCTTCCACATTTTTCCTGGATGATACCGTTCCTGTTGTGCTCTATGGGGGCGGTGTGCGTGGTATACAATTCTTTCATACCCTGCGGGCGAGGGGAGTACCGATCCTTGCCTTTTTCGATATCAATGCAGCAGAGGGGACTTATTTGCTCGATTGTCCCGTCTATACACCAACCGCAATCCCGGAGGAAAGGATAGGGCAGCTTCGGTCGGCACTCGTCCTCATTGCACTGCAAAATGCGGGAATCCATGAAGATGTTGTGAAACTTTTGGTTCGCCAAGGCTTTGCAAAGATTCTCTATCTCCCTTTGGCGGGTGATTCCTTTCATGATAATGCGGAAGCACTTCTTCTCCGTCAAACCTATCTTGCCTATACGGAAGAACATGGGATCGATGAAATGCATGCTGTGCTTCCTTTGACAGAGCTCCACTCTGTAGAATATACAGAACAGGTCATTCTAAAGAAAAGCAACAGTTTTGTGATAGCAGAGATTCCCTTGCAACTTCTCGCAACGGATGGACGCAATCATGCTGCTGAAAGCTTTGCATATTCACCCGTTACACAACTCTTCTCCTTCTTTTCTGGCAGAAAAGGCGATCTAGGGGCGATTGAGGAGAGCTTTTATGCACATGAAGAGGAATTCGGTTATCTGCTAAAGAAAACCTTTTACGAATATGTGAGTGACCGACAGCTCCTTTATGGAAGGTTCTCTGCCGCGCTCGGTGAAGGTATGCAATTTTTTCAGACATCACCGTCCTATGGTGTTTGGCGTGACGGTTACTTCGCGATCGAAGATGGCAACCATCGCACTGCATTTCTTTATGACAAAAATCTTTTTTTTGCCCCCGTCCGCATGACAAGAAATGATTATCGGAAATGGCGCAACCAAATTGTTGCAGACCGCATCATTCAAGAGCTTGCTGACGAAGAAGTGCTGCGTATTTTCTTGTGGCATCCGTACACCAATAAGAGATTCGTCCCCTTCATGCAGGAAGACTGCGTTCTGATCCGTTTCTTGCTTATGTTGGAGCGAAAACGCTGCGATAAAGAGAGTGGATGCCTTTTATATCGTTTGCCAAAGAGCAGGGGTATTGCTGCCTTCTTTGGTTTTCCACCTGTTTTTTACCCAATGCTCGCTCTTTCGATGGAAGGATATGATGTTATTGCCTCTTTTGAAAAGAGGCGGGATATTTGCGTGGCAGAGATGTTTTTTTCTTTATATTATCAGGACATTACTACGGTACAAAAAAAGGAATCGCCGCATATGCCTGAACTTCTCATCGCCACATGGGACTATTTTCAGATGCATGGACAAGAGAACGCCGCTTTTCTCTGTCATGTCCTCGTCCTGACGGATATTCCGCAGGGACAGCAGCCACCGATATGGCTGCGTGAGAGAAAGGAGCTTCTCCACACAGACGAGATCAAGGCGAATGAACACTATGATATCAAAGCTTGGGAGATGAATTGATGGCTATAATCAATCGTAAATTTTATCATGGGGAAAAAGGACTCGAATACAAGGATTCGATCGAAGAGCGTATGCTGCATATTTTGAAAGACCATGCAGATGATCTCGAAGAATACCTGTCGACCGGTGAAGAGCGGTTTATCATCGGCGATATGTCACGCCTGCGGGAAAACCTTCTCTCATGGTATCCTTTCAAAAAGAATGCTTCCTGTCTCGAAATTGGCGCAGGGGTCGGTGCATTGACCGGATTTCTTGCCAGCCGCATGGATTCTGTGACATCCATCGAGATGACGGAGTCTCGTGCAAATGTGATTGCCGCACGCAACGAGGCGCGTGACAATGTTGAAATTGTTCTTGCCAATCTCGATGATGTAGAGTTCGATAAGTCGTTTGACTATGTCGTTGTCGTCGGAGTCATGGAGTATGCGCGTCGCTTTATTCAGGCGGAGAATGCTTCGATACGCTTTATGGAAAAGGCGAAATCCTTTCTGAAGAAGGATGGTGTTATTCTTCTTGCCATTGAGAACCGCCTCGGCCTCAGGTACTTTGCCGGAGCCGGAGAGGAGCATACCAAACGGCAGTTTCTAGGGCTGGACTCTTACGATACATACGATTATGTGCGTACCTTCAGTCGGTCCGAGCTGGAGGATATACTTTCTCGTACAGGGTTTTCCGGTTGGAGATTCTTCTATCCGTTTCCAGACTACGGTATGCCGTCAGAGATCCACTCCGATGCCTCTTTGGAACTTCTTCCCTACGCACATAAATATTACAACCCGACACTCCAGCGATATCGCTTCTTTGATGAGACGCGGCTTTTCCGTACGCTTCAGAATGAGGGGATTGCGGCAAACTTTGCGCATCATTTTTTGGTTGAGATCTTCCACGGAGCTCCATCGGAGCATCATATTCTCTATGCCCATGCACCTCTTGAAAATGGGAAAAATGAGTTTCTTATTACAACCTTGCTCGAAAAGAATGATGCACTTTATCTTGAAAAAAGAGAGGTCTACAAAAATGGAAAAGTGCGCCGTCTCTTCGAGGCGTATCAGAAACTCATTGAAAAAGAAAATTATTCCCTCCAATACAATCCGCTTGTATTAGAGAAAGATGCGCAGGGCAATGAAGTCCTCATTCAGCCTTATCAAGAGGGAAAGACGCTCGGAGAAGAGCTCCTTGAGGCAATGGACCGGGTTTTAGAGTGCAATGACGACCATCTGTCCGCACGTATCAGTGTACTTCTTGCCATTTTTGCTGACCTTGCCCATGTGTGGAGAGCGCACCAAACGTCATGCGGGAACTATGGCGGAGAAGAATTTGTCTCGCTGTTCGGAACAAGTGAGACACCTCACCTTCCTTGTGTGAAGGGGAGTGCCCTTGCTTTGACCGCTGAGAATTTCAGGAGGAGTGGGGATGGCAGTTATATTGTCGTCGGATACGAACATATCGCCCTATGCGCTGTTCCTGTGGATTTCTTGCTCTATGATTTTATTACCTCATGGTATAAAGAGGTGATCGAAGGGTATCGAAATGCCGAGAAACATATTGCTCTGGATACGATTCTAAAGGCGGTCGACATCCGTATGGAGCATACCACACTCTATCATGCTTGGCAGAATCATCTCTATGCAGGCATGAATTCCAACCGCGTGATGGAACATATGGCATGTCCCGTGTATGAGCCAGCATTCCTTCATGTAGACGATGTGAAAGAGTACGCCACATCTTCCACAAGTACTCTTCTCCTCTAGGGACAACCGAAAGGTGGTATAGAATGGAAAAACAGCAGATACGAGAGCTTCTTGATATTGCTGTCGAGGGCGCTGATTATGTAGAGAATGTATGTGAGAGAGAGATACCTGATTCGGCAGCTACAGAAATTTTAAAGCAACTGTATCAAGTGTCGAGTCTTGTTCAACAGCGTACAGAGGATGCAGAGGGGGTGCTCCACTCTGTTCATCTCTATGCTAAGAATGTGCAAGCTTCTCTTGATGAGGTGTCAGGCAATACGAATCTGAACGCACGCATCATGTCGTATGAGGTACATCCGTTTTTCATCGAAATGCGGCGCTTGTGGGTGCTTGCAACGGAAGTTCTCCCTAGTAAAACGGCATGTGCCGAGCGTCAGGCACAACAATTTCAGCAGATGAAGGACTTCCATAGAAAAGACCATACTTCGTATAAATACGATGCCAGTATTGTCTTGACAGGATTCAATAAGTTGGAGTATACGAAAAAAGCGGCTGAGAGTATTTTTACGTATACGGATTTTTCAAAGTTAAATGTTGAACTGATTACGATTGACAATGGTTCATCCGATGGGACAAAAGAATATTTTGAAAGCTTGCCACATGAAAAGAAAATCCATTTGAAATATAACATTATGGGGGTAAACTCGTATTTCCATGTTGTTGAGGGCAAATACATTGTTACTTTTTCCAATGATGTCGTTGCAACACCGCGTTGGCTCGACAACATGCTTGCGGCGATGGTATCGGATCGAAGTATAGCGATTGCTGTACCGACGTGCAATGAAGAGAGCATTTCAAATGATCAGGGGATTCCTGTGACATACCCGAACACATTCGCAGGAATGGAAGAAATGCAGGGATTTGCAAAAAAGTACAATCATCCAAATTCTACGTTGTGGGAGCAGCGCTCTATACTCATGCCGTTCGTTGCAATTATGCGTGCGAATATGTGCCTTGCGGGGCTGACCGATCCCATATATACACAGTTGGAGTTTTCGGATGATGATTTATCAACGCTCTTGCGCCGAACGGGATGGCGGCAGCTGCTCCTAAAAGATACCTTTATGCATCACTTCGGAGGTGTGACACTTGGAGAAGGGCGTAAAAATGAAGCGGGGAATGCGCTCGATGCGATGCGCCGTGTCTACTACGAGAAGTGGGGCGTGGATGCATGGGATTCACGGGGCGCTTTTATCGGTGTGGAGGATGTGTGGCTGTGGCATACATTGCATGACCATGAACATGCACTGATCCTAGAGCCTCGTTTTGGCGATCTTGCCTGCGCTTTGGTCAATGCATACCGGCGCAGCGGATTTACACCGCATATGACGGCAGCGGTCTTTGACAGGCGCTATCTGCCAGATACAGACTATATCTTCGATCAAACAATGACGGTAGCCGAGGTCGAGGAGATTGCTGTGCAGAGTGCGGGGCAATATGATATTATCTCGGCAGGATGCTATCTGGATGAACTTCCGGTCAAGGATATAATCGCTGCAATAGAACAGCTCTACGGACTCCTTGCGGAGGGCGGGGTTCTCATTCTGCCTGTGCGCAACCCAAGCAGTGCCTATGAACTGGCGCATGTCATGAACATGGGGCGGCGGGATACGTATTGTGGTGAGGATGAGGTTACAGCGTTCACATCGATTCCGTATCATGAACTGCTGTTCGCGCTCCATGTGCACCCGTATTTGAACAAATATAAAATCCACGTAGTATCGTTTGCCGCAGATGTGTCGCTTGCGGAGCAGTTTCTGCCGCTGATGAATGAGGACACGGAGGAAGATGCCAGAAAGAAGCTTTTGGCGCGGATGTTCTTTTTGGGGATCTTTAAGAAGGCATAAGAATATAGGCGTAATTCAGGCGGAGGTCAGTCCTCCGCTTTTTTCTTGCGCCGCGGGGGCAGGCAGATGAGAAATGCGGTCGCGTAGGCGGTGATGGGAATGGCACAGAGGAGGCCGATGCTGCCGATGAGGGAGCGCACGATTTCCGTTGCGATCATGTTGAGGTTCATGACGTGCAGGAGCGAGATGTCGGGCTGTGCGGAGATGAGCAGGATGAGCGGGAGCGCGCCGCCGATGTAGGCGAGGACGAGCGTATTCGCCATCGTGCCCATGACGTCGCGGCCGACGTTCATGCCGGAGGCGACGAGCGCACGGAATTTGGTGTTGGGCGCGAGTGCCTTCATCTCGTACTGGGCAGAGGCGATGGAGACGGCGACATCCATGACGGCGCCGAGCGCGCCGAGTACGATGCCGGAGAAGAGGAGCTCACGGAAGTCCACGTCCTGCAGATAAAGTACCTTGAGCATGCCGGCCTGTTCCTCGGCGACGCCCGTGAGGTAGGTAAAGTGGATGGCGAGGATGGCGAGAATCCCGGAAATCAGGATGCCGCCGATGGTGCCGATGATGGCGCCCGCGGATTTTACGCCGCACCCGTTGACGAGAAGCTGCGTGGCAAGTGTGATGGCGGAGCCGATGAGGAAGGTCCAGAGCAGGATATGCGTCGGAGAGAAGAGGATAAAGCCGATGAGCCCCTTTGCGATGAGGAGAACGGCAAAGAGAAGGACGAGGAGCGCTTTGAGTCCCGTCATCCCGCCGAAGAGAATGAGGAGTGCAGCGAAGCCGATCAAGAGAAAGAGCATTGCGGGCAGACGGTCGTAGTCGACGATGGCGTAGCCCTCCCCTTCGGCGCGCACGATGATGTTTTCATCTGTCTTCGGATGAATGTCGAAGGCGGGATTGTTCATCGTCTGATGCGTGATCGTCGCCTCGGTTCCCTCCGCGGGACCGGAGTCGAGACGAATGCGCACCTCATACTGCGCGCTGCCCGGCGCGAATGCGGTCGCGCCGCCCTCGAGCTCCTGGACGCTCAGGACCTCCGCCTTATAGGTCGGCGGATCGCCGTCCTCTCCGCCGGGCAGGTGAAAGAGGATATAGCAGAGGACCGAGATGGAGAAGCAGACGGCGAGGAAGCGAGCAAAGCGCTGCGGATGTATTTTCATGAGGGGCCCCTTTCGTTGCGTGCGGGAATGATCAAAATTATCATATACGGTGATAATGATATTTATATGAGAATGATGCCAATACTTATTCTTGATTACGCCGAAAGCATTGACATGTCGATTATTCTCAACTATACTGAGAACAACGAGATGATTCCAGAGAGAATTGCGGCGGCACACTGCTGGGATTCTCACGGCGCAGGAATTGTCATCGTCTCACGGAGAGATCCGTCAAGGCTGCCATATGGGCGGCCTTTTTTGTTCAGAAGTATTTTCTGGGACGGGATTTTGACGAGACGTTCACTCACTGGTGAGGCAAAGCGCCAAGGAGCGAAGGTGTCCCCAAAGGGGACGGTATGACAAAGGAGGAACCATCATGTTCTCAAAGACAGATTTTTGGATCGGCCTTGCGGTCGGCGCGGTAGCGGGTATTTTCGGCTATCGCTTCATGCAGGAGCGCACGCAGCAGATGGCCGCACTGGAGGCCGGCCAGGCGGAGCTGTCGCTGGCGGAGCTCCAGCGTCAGAAGGAAGAGCTTGAGGATCTGATCGCGGCACAGTCCGCGGCGGAGCAGTAAGAGTTCTCAGGGATCCGGGGCTGCCGCGCGGTATCGCGTGCAGCCCTTTTTTGAAAGGATACTTCCTATGAATATTTTCGATGTGATTAAGAACGCGGTTCCGCAGTCGGCGGAGGATCTCTTCGTCCGCTCCACCGATATCGCTTCCTATATGCCGGGGCGCGTGCGCCTTTACAGCAAGCAGCTGGTGAACAATGCGGCGCTGGAGAAGCAGGTGCAGGCACATCTTGGCACGTTCGCAGAGATCGAGCGCGTGGATACGAATATCGCGACGGGCTCGATTCTCATCACCTATGAGCCGGAGCGTCTGCGTGCGAATGCAGAGCTGCGGCGTGTGGAGGAGTATATGCGCGCACATGCGAGGAGGCGGTCATCATGACTTATCTTTCGGGGCTGATGCTCGGCGCATCGCTTGCGAATATGCTGCGCCAGACGCTCGGTGCGCGCGATGCGGGGGCCTTTGCGGCGCAGGGAACGCGCGGCGGCCGTGTACGCACGGCACAGAGCGGGATGTTCCCGTCTCTTTCGGGCGCTCTGACGGGCGGCCTGCCGACGAGTCTTTTCGGCCTGCCCGGGCGAACGGGCGGTGCGGCAGGAGTTCCTGCGGGGACGGCAGAGACTGTCTCGCCGCCGCGGTATCGGGCAAACAATACGGCAGAGGCGGCGTTCACGTGTGTCCACGCGTCCTCCGGGCGGCGCCGCTATCGAACACCGTATCTGACGGAAGAATTTGCAAATGTGCTCGAAGTGTGCCTGATGCGCCTGCCGTTTGTGCGCACGGTGCGTGCAAACGCTGCCTCCGGGAGCATTCTGCTGATCTATCCGCCGGAGGACGAGGCGCACATTCTCGTGCTCGCGGAGGGGCTGGAGGCGATCTTTGCAGAGGGGCGGACAGCGCCGCCGCCGGCGACGCTCGCGCAGAGCATACGCCGGTCCGTGCATGATTTCAGCGGTTGGATCCAGCGGCATACGGGCGGAGCGCTCGATCTGAGCTCCACGGTTGCCGCAATCTTTGTCCTGCGCGGGATTCGTCAGCTCGTCCTGTCGAATAATACGCCGCCCGGCTCGCAGATGCTCTGGTGGGCACTGACGCTGATGAGAGGATGGAGGGTATGAAGCTGACGCATACGCGGCTCCGTCTGTATGCAGATCTGCCGCGCGCAGATGCGCTGCGCCTTGCGGCACGCATGCGCCGTTTTCCTGCAGTGGCGGCGGCATCCGTGCGGGAGGGGCGTATTGATCTCTGGCATGAGGGCGCGATTCCGTCGGCGCGCATTTGTGCGGCGGCGGAGCGTGCGGTGCGCGAGGCGGCGGAGAAGGCGGTGACGCCGACGGAGCAGATGGCGGAGTTCCGCCGCGATGCCGTGATCTCGCTTGCGGGATTTGCGGCGATGGAGCTCCTGCGGCGCGGCGCGCCGGAGGTCTTTGCAGCGGTTAAGATCCTGCGCTCCCTGCTCGTGCTCGGCATCGCGCGCAATTTCATCAAGACGGGGATCGGCGGTCTGATTCAGGACCGCCAGCCGAATGCCGACACACTGACAACGACGGCGGTCGTTGCCTCGGTGCTCGCGGGAAAACCCGAGTCGAGCCTCATGCTCCTCGCACTCAGCAACGGTGCGGAGATGCTGACAAGCTATGCAGCGGAGAAAGCCCGCACGCATATTTCGGGGCTGCTTTCGCTCGGACAGCGCGATGTCTGGCTTGTTGAAGAGACGCCCGACGGCGAGGCTGAGCGCAAGGTGCCCGTGGAGGAGGTCCGTCCCGGTGACACGATTGCCGTGCACGCAGGGGAAAAGATTGTCATCGACGGGCGCGTCCTGCGCGGCGATGCGGCGGTGACGCAGGCATCCATCACGGGCGAATCCGCGCCTGCGATGAAGAGCCAGGGTGCGCCCGTCTATGCGGGCAGCGTAGTTGAGGCGGGCGAGCTCGTCGTTGCGGTGGAGAAGGTGGGCGGCGATACCTCGCTCGCGCACATTGTCCATCTCGTCGAGGAGGCGCAGACGCGCCGTGCGCCCGTGCAGAACTTCGCCGATCAGATGGCCAACTACCTCGTGCCCGTGTCCTTCCTCGGCGCAGCGATTGTCTACGGGGCAACGCGCGACTGGGGGCGGGTGCTGAACCTGCTCTTTATCGATTTCTCCTGCGGGCTGAAGCTCTCGACGGCGACGGCGATGTCGGCCGCGATTGCGGCCGCGGCCAAGCGCGGCATCCTCGTCAAGGGAGGCAACTACATCGAAGCGCTGGCCCGCACGGATACGGTTGTGCTCGACAAGACGGGGACGCTGACGGTCGGCGTGCCGGAGATCACGTTCATCCGTACGGCGGCGGGGGTAAGCGAAAAGGAAGCCGTTCTGCTCGCAGCATCGGCGGAGGAACACTCTGTGCATCCGCTCGCGGTCGCGATTCAAAAATATGTGGAAGAGCATGCGTGGAAGGCTCCGCAGCACCGCTCGTCCGAGACGGTCGTGGCGCGCGGCATGCTGGCCGAGGTGCCGGACTTCGAGGGATTTGCAGGCGGTACGGTTCGCGTCGGCAGCCGCCGCTTCTTGCAGGAGAACGGCGTTGCGGACGAAGAGGATCTCAGCGCTGCCGTGCGGGGCAAGAATCTCCTTTACGTCGCGCGCGATAAAAAGCTCATCGGCATCATCGGGATCGAGGACCCCATTCGGCCAAAGATGAAGAAGACGCTGAACCAGATGCGCCGCTGCGGCGTGGACGAGATCGTCATGCTCACAGGCGATGCGAAAGCAGTTGCTGCGGAGGTGGCGCGCGCAATGGATGTGGACTCCTATCACGCGGAGATCCTGCCCGAGGATAAGTCGCGCTATGTCAATCAGCTCAAGCAGCGCGGGACGGTTATGATGGTCGGCGACGGCATCAACGATGCGCCGGCGCTCGCATTTGCGGATGTGGGCGTCTCGCTCGGCGGGCGGCAGACGGATATTGCGGCGGAGTCCTCGGCGGTGACGATTCACTCGGAGGACCCCGCTCGTCTTGTGGAGGCACTGCGTCTCGGACAGCGGACCATGCACCTCGTGCATCAGAACTTCAAGGCGACCCTGCTCATCAATTCCTCGGCGATGCTGCTCGGTGCGCTCGGGGCGATCAGCCCGCTCGCGGCAGCGGCAATCCACAACACGGCAACGCTCGGCGTGGTGCTGAACAGCTGCCGCGTACTGGCGCCGGAGGGAGGCGTGTTTGCGCGGGGGAAGACCCGCTGAGGGAGTCCCGCATCCGAATCGGGGCAGTATTGCTTTTTCTTTTATCCTGTTGTAGAATACGATAGAAATCAAATGGAGAGATCGTTTCGGATCGCTGCGCACCGCCGATCCGATCTTTGAGGGGGCGTTTTATCAATGGCAGGAAAGATGAAGAACTGCTCAAGCTGCGGGAAGGTGTTCATCTCGATCAATAATTCCCGCATCTGTATGGATTGCCGCGAAAAGGAAGAGCAGTGGGAGAAGGAGGTCGTCACGTATGTGCGCGATCATCCGAAGAGCCAGATTTCCGAGATCGTCGAGGCAACCGGCGTGCAGGAGCCGATTATCCGCCGCATGATTCGCGAGGGACGCTTCGTATCGACGGGCGCAGAGCTTTTCTATCCGTGTGAAAAATGCGGTTCGCCCATTCAGAGAGGGCAGTACTGCGAAAAGTGCCAGAAAGAGCTCCGCGACGATCTGGCTGCGCACATGGCGAAGCAGCGTCCCGCAGGGAAAAGCAAGAGCGGTGACGGCGGACAGGGGCACCGCGGTTATGTGACGCTCGGCAAAAAGTAATAAAGAGGAAAGACGCGCACTTAGGAAAAATTTCTTAAGTACGCGTCTTTTTTTTTCGATAAAAAATGTAAAAGGACTCCGGGGACCTCCCTGGAGGGACAGAAACGCGGATGCGGCCGTCGGCAGCAGCGGCGCTTCTGAAATACATAGGTGGTGAAAAATATGTTGATCAGCAATCATGCAATTTCGGCAGTGAGCCGTCTGTATGCAGGCAGCCAGACATCGGGCACGCGCCGCGTGAATGCGGCGGGGACCGTGCAGCCTCCGGATGCGCTCGAACTCTCCGGCGAGGCCCAGAGCTTCGGCGACATCCTGCAAAAGCTGCGCGGCATGGACGATGTGCGTGCTGAGCGCGTGGAAGCGCTTTCCGCACGTACGCATGAACCCGCGTCGGCGGACATCGCGGCCAAGATGCTCGCGATGCGCTACTGATACAGGGGCTCTTTTATGTGGAGTACGTTCACGGAAACGCTTGCTCAGCTCTATGCGCAGTATGAGAAGATTCGCGCGGCGCAGGAGAGAAAGCGCGGGCTTCTTGTTGCGCTTGACATGGAGGGGCTCGAAAAGCTCGTCGCTGAGGAGGACTTCCTTGCGCACGCGGTCGAGCAGCTCGAGAAGCAGAGGCTCTCACAGCTGGCGCACATTGCGCAGGCGACGCCGGGCGTAACGGCCGAGACGAATATGGAGGAGCTGGCGCTGCTCGCGCCGACGGACGCCGAACATCGCACGGTGCTTGACGCCAGCCGTCGGCTGAGCCGCATCGTCAAGGAAACGAAGGAGCTCAGCGAGGCGAACGCCCTCCTGATCGAGGGGGCGCTGCTCGCCGTGAACCGGCAGCTCGGCAGAATCGGCGGCGCCGTAGTCGATCCCGTGTACGGGAGCGGCGGCGGCGAGCAGGTGCGGCATCTCAAGAAGAATCTGGATTATAAGGCGTGAACGGCGATGACGAATGAGACCCGCAAGACGCTTGTGCTTCTAAAGGCGCAGCTTGCCGCCTGCGAGGAGGCCGCGCGCCGCTTTGCCGCGCTCAAGGACACGCTCCAGCAGAGCGCGTCCGGGGGCGCTATGACAGAGTCTACGGCAGAGGCGGAGCGCAGTCTCGCGGCAGTGCGGGCGCTGGCTCGGCAGCAGGAGGACCTGCTTGTGCAGGCACAGGCCGCAAATCTTGCCGATATCATCGACCGCGAGCCGAATCTGCGCGAGCGGCTCGCTGTGGGGCGCGTTCTTCACGCTGCTGCCCTGCGGCATGACGAACTGCGCGCCGCAGTGCAGGTCTGCGGAGAGCTCCTCCAGCAGAGCGCAGACTTTGTCAATTATCAGCTGAACGTCATCTCCGGCACGGCCGCCGATGATGTCTACGGACGCTCGCAGCCCATCGCGGGGCCCGCGGCAGGCGTGCGGCGCGAGACTGCAATATTTGATGCAGGCGTATAAGCGAAATCATAAAGGGAAAGAGTGAGGGATCTATGCGGTCAACTTTTGCCGGACTCAATACAATGGTGCGGGGCATCCAGAACAATCAGCTCTCGCTTGATACCGTCGGCCACAATATCACGAATGCCTCGACGGAGGGGTACTCGCGCCAGCGCGTTGACTCCGCTGCGACGAACTATCAGGAGCGCCCGTCCCTCTATGGGAATGTCTACGTCGGCGGCGGTGTTGATGTGGTCGCGCTGAACCGCGCGCGCAATGTCTACGCCGATAAGCAGTATTGGTCCGAGACCTCGTCGCAGAATCTCTATAAGACCTATAAGACGAACTACGATAAAGTGGAGAGCATCTTCAATGATGCCAAAAAGACCGGCATTCTCAATGCGATGCAGCAGTTTTACAGCGCGTGGGTCAACCTCTCCGACTATGCGAGCGATGCGGCGTCGCGGACGGCAGTCCTGACGAAGGGGAATAACCTCGTCGACCGCATCAAGACGGGGGCGAAGCAGCTGCAGGATCAGATCACGGCACAGTATGACGAGATGCGCATCCAGGTCGGCAAGGTCAACGGCATTACAGAGGAAATAGCGCGGCTCAACAAGAATATCATGCTTGCCGAGACGAACGGTGCGAAGGCAAACGATCTGCGCGACCAGCGCGACCTTCTCGTGGATAAGCTCTCGGAAATCACGAATGTCAACGTTTACGAAGAGGCCAACGGACAGTATACAGTCGTCTCGAACGGCATGACGCTCGTTCAGCGCGACAACCGTCTCACCCTTGAGATGAGCGAGCCGATCAACAACGACCGCTACGGGATTACGGACTATACCATCCGCATCAAGGAGGCGGGCGGCCTCGGCTATGTGCCGCAGGGCGGGATTCTCAAAGCCCTGCAGGATACGATCGTGCAGGACAAGGGCTATATTGACAACGTTGCCGACATCGCAGCGACGCTCCTCACGACATTCAACGATGTGCACAAACTCGGCGCGGGAATTGACAACAACGCGACATCATGGATGAATTTCTTCGGCCGGAACTCGTTCCACAGCAATGCGACCGGCAGCAACTATACGGGTGAGCGCTATACATGGCACGTAGACCCGACCACGGGTGACCGGTGGATGACGGCGACGGGGCAGCAGGTGACGCGCACGACGGCCGCCGGCACGACGACCGTCACGACGGTCGATACATCCAACGCTGCCGATATCCACGAGATGCGTTCGATGCAGATCATCAACGCGCTCAAGGTCAGCGATGAGCTGACGGCACAGGGCGGGCAGAATCTCGTTGCCGCCCGTCAGATCGAGAATGGAACGATTACCGGTGCGGGCATGGGGTACACCTATGCCACAGCCAACGTCAACGGAACGGGCGACGGTACGAATGCGGTCGAGCTGAGCAAACTCTTCAACGTTGAACAGTACGACGCCGTGACGAACCCGTCGGGCGCAAAGAACCCGCTGGGAACGGAGCGCCCGATCAACAATGTTTCGATCAATCAGTACTACAACGGCATCATGAGCCATCTCGGCGCAAATGCGGAGAATGTGGACAAGAAACTCAAGCAGCAGGACGATCTCATCACGCAGATCGAACAGTGGCGGCAGTCCACATCCGGGGTCGACTGGAACGAGGAACTGACGAATATGCTCAAGTTCCAGACGGGCTACGGCGCATGCTCACGCGTGCTCACGTCGATGGACGAGATGCTTGACCGGCTGATCAACAGCACCGGCGTTGTCGGAAGGTAAGAGGTGACAGCATGGCAATCCGCATCAGCAGCAACTATATGGTGCAGCGGTATCAGAAAGATCTGAACGAACTGGACTATACGAAGAGCAAACTCATGGAGCAGGGCGACGGCAGCAAGCTGCATCGTCCCTCAGATAATTCGGTGGACTATTCCCGCTATCTGCGGTATGATATCTCCGAGAGCGAGAATGATCGCTATCAGAGCAGTGTAAAGGCCGGGATCTCGTGGATGAATTCGACGCAGACGGCACTCTCCGGCATGGAGGACATCCAGAAGACGTTCAAGGCAAAGACGATTCAGGGCGCGAACGACGATAAGGATGAAAAAAGCGGCGACTGGCCTGCCATTGCGCGCGAGATGAAGGCCGGGGTGCAGCAGATCATCTCGCTCGGCAACACGCAGCTCGGCGACCGCTACATCTTCTCCGGGCAGGCCGATCTCAAGCAGCCGTTCACGATGACGAGCGAGGCGGATATGCGCCGGCGTGGCCTTGCAAAGACCCTGGATGACCGGCAGGCGGCATTCTTTAACAACGCGAGCAACAACGACAGCGCGGACTTCCTGCACCAGATGCTTTCCCTCGACGGCAGCGACGGCAATACATACTACCTCAACACGCTGACGGGCGATATCTATACGAAGGAATTCGTGCAGGAAGGCTATAAGGATGTCGTCGCGAGCGGGCGTTCCACAGTTTCCGCCGCTGATCGGGTCGGCAACATTACGACCGGTGCGAACTTTATCAAGAACAACTTCAAAAACACGGGAGAGATCGTCAACGATCCGGTGGGCGCTCCGGGCATGGGAGCGAACTGGAGCGACACAACGGCGGTCCCCGGCGTAACACTGAAGTTCTCCACGGTTCGCCAGCAGATCGTCACGTACAGCGGCGACATGCGCTATATCTCGATGGTCAAGCAGAACGGCTCGACGGAACCCACGGCCGATACGGTCAACAAGACAGGGGTGGATGTCTTCGGCCGTGATCTCTTTGACGACAAGAACTCCGGCAACGAGCCCTCGGGAACAGCGATGGTCAACAACATGCTGACGGTCTACGAGAAGACAAAGTCCGCCGATGCTCGCTGGCTCAGTTCCGACGGCGTCACTCTTGCCGACGTGGCGAACCAGGTCACGCTGCAGGCCCATACCGAGACGGGTTCGCGCAGCCGGCTCTACACGGATATGACGAGCATTCTCACGGATCATGCCGAGAACATCACGCGCGACATCACGAACGTCTCCGCGACGGACGTTGCGGAGCTTGCAACGAAGATGATGCAGCAGCAGACGATCATGAGCATGTCGCTCTCGATGGGGGCACGCATCCTGCCGCTCTCGCTCGTGGATTATCTGCGGTAAATTACGGAAGCACTGATGCATTCAGCATTATCATAACGGGAAAGGACGCCCATTATGCCCATGCTTTATCTCAATGTGCGCCACACGCTCCCGATGATCGGGATACAGGCGCAGAAGAATACGCTGGACAGCAGTATCAATCAGCCGCGCTATGCGCAGCAGACGCAGCAGGCCCGCTCCAACCGGGGCGCAACGCAGCCGAAGCTCTTCATTGACAGCTACCCGAGCCGGCACAGCTACGGCTTTACGAATCACACAGACTTTGCCCGCGAGCACGGACAGCAGGGCTTTGCCGATGTGAGCCGAGGGACCTCGAAGCATACGCAGATGGCGTGGGCGCTCGCCGAGGACGGGCCGAAGCCCGGACGGCAGGTGGCGCTCGAGTTCATCCGGAACGATGTGAAAAGCATCGCCGATCAGAACCGCTGCATCGTCGCGCAGGCGATTCCGGATCCTGAGATCCGTTTTGATGTGGGCGAGGCGGTCGGCGCGCCGACCATAGGGCGTACGACGCCGCAGTGGCATACGGATGCGCAGGCACGCATCCATTACAACCGCGGCAGCATCGAGACCTATCTGCAGCAGAAGGGCGATATTCACCGCTGGGTCAGCGAAGGCAAATACGATATACGTGCATAATAGGAGTCTTTGATGAAGAAAATTACCACGAGCCGTTTTGGCGAAATCGAAGCGGCAGAAGATGCAATCATCCATTTCGGGACAGGGATTCCCGCATTTGAAGAGGAGCGGGAGTTCCTCATCATTCCCTACGAGGAGGGCAGTCCGTATGTCTTCCTCCAGTCGGTCAAGACGCCGGAGCTGGCGTTCCTGATGACGATGCCGCTCATCTTCTTTCCGGACTATGAGTTCACCATCGACGACGATGTGGAAAAGGAACTCGAACTGACCTCGCCCGAGGACGTGCTGATCTATGCCATCCTCACGCTCGACGGAAAGGAGATCCGGGATCTCACGGCGAATCTGATGGCCCCGATTGTGATCAATGCGAAGACGCGCAAGGCGAAACAGATCGTACTTGACCACAGCCCATATACGACGAAGCACCGCCTGTTCCCTGCGGATGAGGAGGACAAGTAATGCTCGTACTCACACGCAAACCCAGACAGCAGATCATGATCGGCGACAATGTCGTCGTCAATATCGTGGAAGTTCAGGGCGACAATGTGCGCATCGCCATTGATGCGCCGCGGAGCGTCAAGATCTACCGCGGTGAAATCTACCGGGCAATTCAAGAGGAAAATCAAAAGGCCGCGGCTGCGTCCGCGAACGTTGACCTCAGTACATTGCCCAAGAGTTAATGATATAGAGGAGTCAAGGAAGAACTGAGCGGGAACGCCGGATGCGTTCCCCGTACACATGGAGGAGTGCCTTATGACCGTAGGAAGTGTTCAGGATGTTATGCTGGCGGCGGTTGCCGTCAGCAGCATGGACGGATACGATGCGCCGCAGCCGAATGCGGCTGAATCGTCGGTGCAGGATTCGCCGCAGCAGACGGCGATGAATGAGACGTCCGCCGCAGATGCCGCACAGAAGCAGGAACAGGATGCGCGCGCACAAGCGCAGCACGAGCCGCTCACAGAGGAGCAGACCTCGTTTATCACGGAACAGCTCAACGAGATCATGCGGAATATCGACGTGAATCTGCAGTTCCAGTATCATAAAGAAGTGAACTTTATGTCTGTGCGCATGCTTGACAAAAAAACCGGCGAGGTTTTGCGCGAAGTTCCGCCCGAGGCAATGGTCGAGCATATGATCAAGGTGCATGACTGGATCGGCGCATTCTTGGACAAGACGGCCTAAGGAAGGGGAAGGAGGAACATTATGGCATCGACAAAAGGAATCTACGGGCTTTCCGGCTCCGGTCTTGACGTCGAGTCGCTGGTCAAGGTCGGCATGATCTCCCAGCAGAAAAGATACGACCGCATCTATAAGAAGGAAGTCGAGACCGAGTGGCGCAAGGAAGCCTACGCGAACGTTTACGATAAGGTAAACACGTTCCGCAGCAGGATGTCGGACTACCGGCTGAGCTCGACGACCAAGCCCATGACCGCGACGAGCTCGAATGCGGACGCCGTGACGGCGACGGCAAATGCGAGCGCAGGCCTCATGGCGCACTCGGTCGAGGTCACGCAGGCGGCGACGAACGCCTATCTGATGACAACCGCGGGGCAGAAGATAACGCATGCCAATACGGGATCGACGGGCATTCAGCTCAGGGACATCGCCTTTGCGGGCGGCACAATGCCGGCGGGCATGGCGGCCGGGGATACGGCGCTCAGCTTTAAGATCTCGAACGGCACGGGCAGTGCGACGGTGAGCTTTACGGCAGAAGAGGTATTCACCAAAAATCTGACGCTCAACGATCTCGCGGCGCGCATCAACAACGCGCGCTACACGGATTCGGAGGGCAAGAAGACCTCGCTCGACATCCGTGCGAGCTATGACTCCGTATCGGACGGCTTCTCGCTCTTTAACGGCAAGACCGGCGACGGGAATAAGATCAATCTGTCCGTGGAGACAACGGCCTCCTCGGCCGCACACACGACGACGCTGCTCAATAATCTGAACATGGGTGTGGTCGCAGGCGGAACGGTTGGCCCGGCGGTATCGCTGTCGACAAGCGGGACAACCTCCTCCATGGAGACGCAGGGAACGAACGCGCGCGTAAAGATCGACGGACGCGACTACAACAACCTGCAGGACAACACGCTCACGGTAAACGGCGTTACGTATACATTCAAGAAGGCGACAGGGGGGACTGCGGCGCAGATCAACATCGCGCAGGACCAGGACAAGGCCGTCGAGAACGTCAAGAAGTTCGTCGAGGAGTACAACGCGCTGCTCGACGATCTCGTGAAGCGCTATGGCGAGAATAAGTACAGAGACTACGGCGTCCTCACGAAATCCCAGGAAGAGGGAATGACGAAGGACCAGGTCGACAAGTGGAACGAGAAGGCAAAGTCCGGACTGCTTTTCCGCGACAGCTATGTACGCTCCATTATCGGCGATCTGCGCGATGCGGTCATCAACCGCGTGCAGTCCGCTCCGGGGCGTTACAGCACACTCTCGTCCATCGGCATCACGGCGAAGGACCAGACAGGGCATCTGCAGCTGGATGAGGCAAAGCTCAAGAACGCGATCGCAGCGGAGCCGGATGCAGTTTACCGTCTCATTTCCTTCGATGACGAGAACGACGACTACGGCAACAACGGCGTTGCATCCCGTATCTACAACCGGCTGAACGGGCGGCTCAAATCGCTGGAATCCCATGCGGGCATATCAGCGGACAAGACCGATATGAGCGAGCTGGGCAGACTCATTCAGAATTACGAGAAGCAGATGAGCGACTTCAAGAAGCTCATGACCTCGTTTGAAGACAGCCTCTACAAAAAGTACAACGCGATGGAGACTGCGATCTCGCGTCTGTCGACGCAGTTCAATTTCTTTGCTGCACAATGATGCAAGGGGGATTCCCATATGGTAAACAGTGCTGCGGAAGCATATAAGAAGCAGCAGGTGCTGACGGCGACGCCTGAGGCGCTGACCCTCATGCTCTACAACGGGTGCCTGAAGTTTATCAAAGAAGGCGTCGACGCACTTGCGGAGAAGAAGTACGAGAACGCAAACATCTGCCTTCAGAAGGCGCAGAACATCATCTCCGAGTTTCGCGTCACGCTCAATATGGACTACGAGATCTCCCATCAGCTGCTTCCCCTCTACAATTATGCGTACGATCGTCTGGTCGAGGGCAATATGAAGAGCGACCCCGCGATCATCCAGGAAGCGACCGACATCATCACGGAGCTGCGCGATGCATGGGTGCAGGCGATGAAGACGGCGCGCGAAGAGAAGGGAGCGCAGGGGATGGAGGGGAGCGGCGTCTATGCCGGATAAAGCATATGAGGCGGCGCAGTCCCTTTGGGAAAAATACCGCGTGCTCACGCATGAGCTGATGAAGTTCATTGACGAAGAAGAGATTGATACCTTCATTGATCTGGTCGACCAGCGCGAGCGCATCGTGGACATGCTCAAAGAGCTGCCGGCGGATCCCTACCGCGGCTCGGAGGAATGGGGCGCGCTCGATGCGGAGATCCGTCCGCTCGAGATGCAGATCCAGTACAAGGCGCGCGCGTGGCTGAACCGCTCGCGCCGCCAGAACGCTGCCGTGCACAGCTATGACCTCACGGAGGCGAACCCGCTCGGCGGCAATCTCAATCGGCGTTATTGACATTAAGGCTTGCAAATTTGTCTCTCATAAATAGGAGGCGAATACTTGACAAGCCGTCATAAAAAAAGTAAAATATTTCCAATCAAGTACTTAAGTATGTCCTCTTCCTGACGATATACTTAGTGTAAGATGATAATATGCAAGCGGTGCGGCTGCCATGGACGGCTAGCTAGCAGCCAACAAGGATAGACGCGTCACTTGCTTATTATGAAAGCGGGCACGGATGTCCGCACATACATTTCATTCCGGGAAACCGGAACCACACCAGGGAGGAATTTACACATGGCAATGGTAGTTAAGAACAACATGTCGGCGGTCAACACGCTCAACATCCTGAACAAGAATCAGTCAGCACTCGCGAAGAGCCTCCAGAAGGTCTCCTCGGGGATGAAGATCAACGATGCAGGCGATGATGCTTCCGGCTACGCCATCTCTGAGCGTATGCGCGTCCAGATCCGTTCGCTCGATCAGGACAACCAGAACACCCAGAACGGCAACAGCATGATGAAGACGGCTGAGGGCGCTGTCGCGAGCACGGTTGAGATCCTCAAGACCCTGAAGGAAAAGGCGATCAACGCAGCGAACGACACGAACACCGATGAGGATCGTCGTACGATCCAGAAAGAGATCAACCAGATGGTTGACCAGATCGACGACAACGCGCTTGCTACGTACAACGGCAAGTACCTCGTCGACGGTTCGCGCAACAGCATCGGTCAGGCGACCTGCACGATTCTCACGAATTCTTCGCTGAGCACGTCCGCTTCATGGGGGGATGCACTGACGGCACTCAAGAGCCGCACGAATGAGAGCCTCAACATTCAGTCGACGGACAGCGTCTCGGTCTCCTACGTTCGTGAGGGCCGCACCTACACGACGACGTTCTCGGTCGGCAGCACCAACACGCTCGCTGACATCATCAAGAGCACGGCGTTCAACGGCGCTGAGTCTCTCGCAGGCACGGCCGCTGTTGCTTCCGGTTCTACGCAGAACTCGGCCTTCATCGGTCTCGACAAGGCGAAGAACAGCGTCTACACGGCAGACAACAAGTCGGCGCTCTCGATCAGCGCTGCCGGCACAGGTACAACCTATCAGATCTCCTCGTTCACGATCGCGATCAAGGACAACACGGGTGCGCTCCGCAAGACGGCAAACAATGCACTCGATGCGTTCACGGAGCGCGTTCGTGCAGAGAACGAGTCTGAGGACAATGCTCTTACCCTCCAGACTGGCACGCGTGCAAACCAGGCGATCAAGGTCAGCATGTCCGATATGCGTTCGCTCGCACTCGGCATGAAGGGCCGCGACGGTTCGGTGATCAGCGTCCAGACGCAGGATAAGGCAAACGCAGCGATCAACGCGATCGAGACTGCGCTCCAGAAGGCTCTTGACGAGCAGGCGAACATCGGCGCTGTCCAGACCCGCCTCGCTTACACGAGCTCGAACCTCACGACGGCTTCCGAGAACGTTCAGAACTCCGAGTCTGTGATCCGTGATGCGGACATGGCGAAGGAGATGACGAACTACACGAAGAACAACGTGCTGCTCCAGGCTGCGCAGTCCATGCTCGCGCAGGCGAACCAGAACAGCTCGGCAGTTCTCTCGCTTCTCCAGTAATTCAGCTTCGGCTCAATATTACGGAAGAAAGAACCTCTCCCTTCGGGGAGGGGTTCTTTTTCTTTGCCAAATTTCAGCAGATCGCTTATAATATTTCTATATGAAAGGAAGGTCATGCGGCATGAAGATCTCCGCCTGTTATATCGCAAAAGACGAAGCGCATGAGCTTCGCCGCTCTCTCGCGTCTCTCCGGGATGCGGCAGACGAGATAATTCTTGTCTCGACGGCAGGGGACAGAGGTGTTGCAGAGACGGCAGCGGATTTTCACGCGGCGGTCCATGATTTTGTGTGGCAAGATGATTTTTCTTCCGCGCGCAACGCGGCGCTCTCGCATGCGACAGGTGATTGGATTGTCTTTATTGATGCGGACGAATATTTCTCCGCCGAGACGCGGGAGAATCTTCGCCGCGCTGTTGAGCAGGCGGAGGCGGAGCGCAGCGAGGTCCTTCTGGTGCCGTGGCATAACATCGACGAGGCGACGGGGGAAACGCTGCTCGACTCCTATGCGCCGCGGATCTTTCGCCGGCGGGAGGGGCGCCGCTATGAGGGGCGTATCCATGAGGAGCTGCGCGACGCGGACGGCAGTGTGCCGCCGGCGCGCATCATCGCGCCGGAGCTGCTGACGCTCGTGCATACGGGCTACTCCGCCGCGCTGACTCGGGAAAAGGGAGAGCGCAATCTGCGGCTCCTTCTCGAGGAACTGCGGCAGACCGATGCGCCGGAGCGCTGCTGGCGCTATCTCGCGGAGACCTATGACAATCTCGGCAATGAACGAATGGCGGAGCATTACGCTCTCCTCGATGTTGCACGCGGACGGAGATCCGTTGTCTATGCGGCACGTTCGTATCAGATTCTGCTGCGTCTTTACGGCACGCATCCGCAGCTGCGGGAAAAACGTCTGGCGATCGCGGAGCAGGCCGCGCGGGAGTTCCCGGAGCTGCCTGAGATGTGCGCGGAGCTGGCCGAGGCGCTGGCCGCGCTCCATCGCTATTCTGAGGCGGCTGCGGCGGCGGAGAAGGCAGTTTCCTCTCCCGCGCAGGAGAGCGGATTGGAAGTCTCTCTCTTCACGGAGGATATGGCGGCGGAGCTGCGGCGGCGGATGGAGATCTGGCGGCGCATCGCTGCGCGTGCGGAGGATCTCCGCGTCTCTGCCTGTGTATTTGTGCGCAATGATGCGAAGGATATGAAGACGTGGCTCTCGAATGCCGCTGCCTATGCGGACGAGCGGGTCGTCGTCGATACGGGATCGACCGACGGCACGCGCTCCATGGCAGAGGCCGCCGGCGCACGCGTCTTTGATTTTGCATGGCAGGACGATTTTGCGGCCGCGCGCAATGCCTCTCTTGCAGAGGCGAATGGGGACTGGGCGGCTGTTTTGGACGCGGACGAGAGCTTCTTCGATCCGACCGAGGTGCGTGCGTATCTTGCGATGATGGATGTGATCATGCCGCATGTGGACGCCGTGCTGGTGCCGATCGTGCACGTGGATGAGGACGCGGGGGATCGTGAGACGGGGCGCGCCCCGCATGTCCGTCTCCTGCGTCTCGGACGAGGCCTCTCCTATGAGGGGCGGGTGCATGAGGCACTGACGAAGGCCGGCGGAGAGCCTGTGCTCTATCATGAACCTGCTGCGCTCTCCATCCGTCACGTGGGCTACTCTGCGGGGCGCATGCGCGCCAAACACGAGCGCAATCTCGCGCTGATGGAGCGCCGCATCGAAGAGATGGGACTGCAGCCCGGAGACTGCCGTTATCTTGCGGATACGTATTACGGCCTCGGGCAATATGCGGCAGCACTCATCTATGCGCGTGCGGCGCTGGACGAGGATGTGAGATCCGTCGGGGCGCAGAGTCATCTCCATCATCTTCTGCTGGATGTGATGGAAAAGGAAAATATATCTCTGGCAGAACAGACCGCCGCCGCGCGCGCAGGATGCGAGGCATATCCCCTCCTGCCGGATTTCCATGGGAGGCTCGGGCTGCTGCTTGCGGCGGCGGGCGACGCGGCGGCACGCGGCGAACTGACGCAGGCGCTGACACTTTGGGAGAATCCGATGGACGAGAGCGGCGAGGCGTCGGAGTTCTCCGCATGGGCAGGTGCTGTTTCTGCGGCGCGCGCACGCGTGTTGATGGAGGCAGGGGATACTCCTGCAGCAGAGGAGGAAGCAGCGCGTGCGCTCTCTCTCGGTACGGCGCGTGAGGAGGCTCTGGACGTCTATGCGGAGCTTCATGCGGCAGACGGAGCGCCGCAGCTTCTGGCGCAACTGCGCGGGATGCTCGGGACGGATGCCGAGACGCTGTCCTATCTCGCGCGCTTTGCAGACAGCTACGGATGGCTGCGCCTTGCCGAACAGGCGCGTGCGGCGCTCGCACAGGAGACGGGGCATCCCGTGCCGGAGCCCTCGCTCTATGAGGAACTGCACGCCTCTGCGCCGGAGGCTCTCGGTCAGCGGCTGGTGTCCGTTCTGGCGGGATATGCGCGCGAGATTCCGGAGATTCTTCTGGATCTGGAGCGCGATGCGCACGCGGAGAGCATGCATCTTCGCCATCGCCTGCGCGGGCTCCTGCCCGGATCGATGCAGGCGTTTTGGCGGCATTACGATGAGCCGGATGCAGCGGCGCTCCCCGGGAACATGGAGGGCTATGAACTCGTGCGGGAAGCATTTGTTCATCATGCGGATGATGCGCAGGCGGCACGATTTTTGGAGATCGCTGCAGAATACGGCGCAGATGCGCTCCGGTCGGCGGCGGAGTCGTTTGCGGCGGCGCAGCGCTGGCGCGCGGCATTTGCGGCATTTGAGTGCTGCACTGGTTTGGAGAAATCCGGGGCGGACGATCTCTATGGGATGGGGCTCGCCTCCCTGCACCTCGGAGGGCGCAGGAAGGCGCGGGAATATCTGGCGCAGGCGCTCGCTGCGGACGCAGCGCACCGAAAGTCGAAGGAATTACTGGAGCTGATACGATGAAGATCTCTGCCTGCGTCATTGCAAAGAATGAGGCGGAAAATCTGCCGCGCTGGCTCGCATCGATGCGCGTCTTTGCCGATGAGATGATCGTGGTCGATACGGGATCGACGGACGCGACCGTGCAGATCGCGCGTGCGGGCGGTGCGCAGGTGCTGCACTTCGACTGGGTCAATGATTTTTCTGCGGCAAAGAATTTTGCGCTCAATGCGGCGTCGGGCGACTGGGTGGTCTTTACCGACGCGGACGAGTACTTTACGGAGGAGAGTGCACCGCGCGTGCGTCCTCTGATCGAGGAGTACGATCGGCGCGCGAAGATCGACGGGTTCATCGTGCATCTCGTCAACATCGATATGGATACGGGGGCGCTGCTCGGGACGACGGCAAAGGTGCAGCGCATCTTCCGCCGCGCGCCGCACATACGGTTTGTGGGCAGCATCCACGAGCACGTGGAGAACCTCAGCGGCGATCTCGGGCGTGAGATGATGATGGCGCCCGAGCTGACGCTCTATCATACGGGCTATTCGCCGCGCATCATCAAGCAGAAGTCGCGGCGTGATTTGGAGCTGCTGCTCGCCCGCCGCGCGAAGGGCGAGCGGAATAAACTGGACGAATACCACCTGATGGACTGCTACTATTCGCTGGAGGACTATCCGCATGCGGCGCAGTACGCGCGCGCGGCGCGGGACAGCGAGGACCGTCCGGTGGGATCGGAGGACCGTCCGCATGCGGTTCTGCTCCAATCGCTCATCCTGATGGGCGCAGAGGATGCGGAGATTGCGGAGGCATATGATAAGGCGCGGAAAGCATTTCCGGAAAAGGCGGATTTCCCGCTGATCTACGGTACGTATGCGTGGGATCAGGGCTGGTTTGCAACGGCGTGTGAGGCGTATGGAGAGGGAATTCGCCTGCATGAGGCGTATTACCGCGCGGGGGATTTCTCGGGGATTCTTGTGCCGTCCGCATATGTGCGGATGGGCGAGGCCGCGGCTCTGCGCGGGAATATGGAGGAGGCGGTGCTGCTCCATGAGCAGGGGCTGCGCCTCAATCCTCACTTCGCTCCGTTCCTTGCCGGATTCGTTCGGATGCTGCACCGCATAGGAGCAGACGATGCGGCAGTGATCGAGACGCTCGGCGGGATCTACCGCCGGGATTCGGATGCGGCACTTCTCGCATCCGTGCTCGCGGGATCCCCTTTTCACTTGGCGTCGCTTTACTATGATCGCCGCAGCAGCGTGAAATTTGATCAGCGCCGCCGTTTCCTGCTGGCGGGGGACGCCTGCGCTGCTGCAGCTTCGCTCATTGAGGATATGGAGCGCGCGGCTGCTGTGACCGCGGCGTATGGGGATGTATTCTCGCCCGAACAGCGTGCAGCGATGGCGCTCCTCCTGCCGGACTCCTGCAAAGGAACCTCACATGCGCCTGAGGCACAGCGCATGCGGCGGCGCATCGGACGGATTGCGGAGATGCGCGGATGAAAAGAGATGTATTGGAAGTGCTGCGCGCGCGCATCTTTGCGGCGCTTGCACACGGAGATGAGGAAAAGGCGCAGAACGGGATCGCGGAGCTGCAGGCATATGAGCCTGCAGAGGCGGCGGGCCTTCGGACGGCGCTTCACATTGAGGCGGGGCATGCGGACGAGGCGTTTGCCGCGTGGCAGCAGCGTGCGGCGCTCGCGCCCAATGATCCCTATACGATTTTCCTGCGGGCACGGATTCACGTTATGGAAAACGAGCGGATATGCGCGCTGGCGCTGCTCGCGCCGCTGCTGCAGCAGCGGCTGCCCGCGGCTGTTGCAGAGAAGGCATACAATCTGGCGGGGCAGTGCGCGCGCTTTCTCGGACGTGCGGCAGAGGCTGTGCACTATTATGTGCAGGCGCGCGATGCCGCGGAGGAGCTTTCGCTGCGTGCGCTCAACGCGAGCAATGTGCTCTTTAATCGGCACTATCTCCCCGCATCCCTTGCGGAGGATCGCCGCGCGGCAGAGGAATACGGCGCGCTCTTTGCAGATGTGCGGCCGTTTACGCACGAAAAACACAATAGGTCGGGAGAGCGGCGGCTCCGCATCGGGTATCTTTCGCCTGATGTGCGGGAGCATGTCGTGCTCTCCTTTTCGCATGCGCTGATGACGGCGCTTGACCCCGCCCGTTTTGAGGTGTTTGTCTACGCGATGAACCGCGCGGACTCGTTTACGGAAAAAGTGCGGAACGCAGTGGATGTTTTTCGAAACCTCTCGCAGCTTTCCGCTGAGGAAGCGGCGCGTTCGATCTATCGCGACGGCATCGATATCCTCGTCGATCTTGCCGGACACACGGCGGGCAGGACGCTTCCGATCCTCGCATATCGGCCCGCGCCCGTACAGATCTCGGGCATCGGCTACTTCGCCTCGACGGGGCTTCCTACGGCGGACTATTTCCTTGCCGATCCCGTGCTGGCGGCGGGCAATGCGGCGGAGGGCTTCACGGAGAAACTGCTTGTGCTGCCGCATTCGCATTTTTGCTGGCAGCCGCTGCATCCGCCTCCCGTTCCCGCGCATGCGCCCGCAGCGGGGCGCAGGATTGTCTTTGGGAGCTTCAACAACTTTACGAAGCTGAATGACCGCGTGCTTTCCGTATGGGCGGAGATTTTGCGGCGTGTGCCGGAGAGCCGCCTCCTGCTCAAGACGGATGTTTTCTCCTATGCGGACAGCCGCAGGGAGGCGCTCAGACGCATCGAGGCGGCAGGGATTCCCCTTGTGCGCGTCGATGCGGAGGGAGCGTCGGCCGATTATCTTGCCGCCTATGCACGGGTGGATATTGCGCTCGACCCCTTCCCCTATCCGGGCGGCGGCACGACCTGCGACGCACTCTACATGGGTGTGCCGGTTGTGACGCTCGCGGGGGAGAGCCTCGGCAGCCGTTTCGGCGCATCGCTTTTGGAAAATATCGGGGCGAAGGAACTCGCCGCGCACACGGAGGAAGACTATATCGCGCTCGCCGTATCTCTCGCGCAGGATGCCGCCGCGCTGGATGCGCTTCACGCGGGGCTGCGCGCGATGATGGAGACGTCGCCCGTGATGGACGCTGCGGGCTACGGGCGGGATCT
>ERZ773073.28-NODE-28-length-74910-cov-5.229778_pt1 | contig 74910 bp, 68 predicted proteins | sample MGYA00580616_ERZ773073 | MGnify/ENA primary metagenome ERZ773073 (study PRJEB29015, sample SAMEA2737960) | human oral metagenome | biome: human oral; feature: human-associated habitat; material: dental | place: China | collected 2131 ...
CCAAAGCACAAACACAATCATGTTCGCTTCCGGCAGTCAGTGCAAAATATATGGGGCTTGCTTGATTTTATTACCTATATAACTAAATAGTCCCATGTTATTTACTCCAATTTTTATTTTAATATTATTTACACTTTAATACAATATTTTACATTCTGATTATAATATCTGATGTGAAACACCAAATCTCTCTATAGCAATAGCATGTGCCTCATTTTTTGTTTTGCCTCGATCCAAATTGTTTCTGTTTTACCAGTTTGTCTATCTTTGATTCTAATAGCATGTTTCATTGTATATTCCTCCATAATTTATTTACATAATATAACACCATATGATAAATATTATTTATATTCTTAGTGATAAAATATCTACTCTAACTTTTTTACTTACTTATTAGCATTACTTAAATATTATTGTTGTAATTAATTTCAAAAGAACTGCTCCATCATCGACAAATCCCAAAGGACCCAATAAAGCTTCGGGTATAATATCCACCGGTGACAATATATAAACCAGACACAGTATAATTATAAAAATGCGTTTGATTCCTCTCACTTTTACCCCCTAAATATTTTCATTAATTGTTTCCAAAGCATCTGTAACCTCATCCAGTACATCGCAAAGTTCTTCGAGTGCTTCATTGTTTGAGTCTACAATATCCATATTATGTGACACTAATTCATGACCATTATAATTCTCATTTTCCTCTTCAAGAAATTGCTGACGAAAATTATTTATTATAGTATTTGAAAAACTTTCAAAAGTTTCACATAATGTATTATTTATTTGTTCTTCTAATACTGAATCAACTGTAATAACTACAAGTTGTATTGCAGCTTTAAAATTCTGCATATCTTCACTTTGAAAAAGAGCTTCAGTATATTCTGAAGAACCCAATATACAAGCCCAAAGAACCATCCATGCCATTCTTTTTCTATACTCATCCTCTTCAGTAATTTCTATATCAAGATTGTGTAGGGCTTGGTTATAAATAGCTATTAAAATTTCGTTAGCATATTCATATAAGGCTTTAGCTGTTTTCTTTTTGACATTCCCTCTATTATTTTGTTTCTCTACTTGTTCACATGATTGCACAAACTTTGACATGGGTTCTGCAAGTTCTTCAAAAGACTCTTTCAAAACTTCTTCGAGAATCTCATCTATACCATAATCATCTTCTGTTTCAATTTGATTATTACTCTGAGCTTCACCTTGTTCTGATAGATAGTTACTAAAGTCATTAAAAAGCTCTACTATACGCATACCTCCGTTCGCTATAGCTTCAATTGTGTCTACGGTATCATTTACCTTATTAACAAAGTTCTGTGCTTTTTGTTCCTTTTCCTCTTTCTCATCTTCTTCTAATGCAATAGTGCTAAGATCCAGTAATAATTCTTTCTTCGTTAAAGTCATTTATAAAATCAAATTCAGCAGCATAAGATGAATATATCCAGTTTTTACAGGCTTTAGTAAACGGTCCCCAAGATTTAGAGTACATGTAGTCAGTTGTAAATAAAATTCCTTTTTTTCCCTGTTCCATAATAGAAGTTGATATTAAACAAACAACATCTTCATAGTATGCCTCACCTGCAAAAAACTGTCTCGCCTTATTAAAAGTTTCTTTGGATAATTTATCATATGGTATCACATCGTAATTAGAACTTGTCATGAACCATTTAGTATTTGAGGTTATATAATTTAACATACGGTCTTTTTTTGATATATATTTTCTCCTAGTATAATAATATTGTAATTTGTTAAGAACATTGAGGGCTAATAACTTCTATCACACACCCGTTGAATCTGATTTTATAAAAAATTTCTTGATATTTCCTATATTACCCTTCCTAAAATCTTCATTTTCAGCAATCGTATTTATTTTATTCATTATTTGTGATGATAATTTAGACTCAATAATTTTATTGATCCAATCTATATCATCCATAGTTTTCTTGCCTAAGTAAATTTGTTCAAATGTGTATACACATACTTCACCGATTGCCATAACTATGCTTCCTGCAATGATTGCATTTAGTACGGATGCTGCTATATTAACTCCCGGTATTGCTTTTAAGCTGCTGATAGCCGCCTTTGCCGCTACTCCTATAGTTCCCGCTTCGACAATTGAATTCAAAAATCTCTTGGAGTTTTTATTATTTTCTATTCCGTATATTTTAGCTATAGCATTTATCTCCCCTACTTCTAAAGGTGATAATAATACCGCATCGGAAAATGGAATCGGTATTGCTCCTATTCCTATAGCGCTCACTGTAAATGCCGTAATAGCAGTATGTGCAAATGATCTTTTGCGATTTAATTTAAATAATTCGACATCATTTTTTGCCGCCTGCATTCCTTCAGGTATTAAGTTATAGGTCATATCAATTAGTTCTGTAATACCTTCCTGTGCTACATATTGCTCTTCGTCTATTTCAAATATAGATGCTACTACCGGAATAATACCTTTTAAATTCTTGGAGCTTTTTTGTTTTGCAAATGCATTATTTATCATCTGTATATTTTTCTCTCGTTCAGGCTTTGAATAAGATTTGGTAATTACAACTATAATAGGAACAGATGGATATATAGCTGTTGCTTTTGAAAGGCTTTTTATTGTCTCAGGAAATAATTTGCTTGAAGTTCCTTCAACACAAAACCATATAACATTTATATTGGAATTTTCTTTTCCTTCTTTAATAACCTTTTTTGACCATTTTTTGACCGAATTAATAGCTTCCAATCTTTTAAAAAACCCGGGTTCAAATCCTACGGTATCAATGACACGAAACTCCAGTATATCATTCTCATATACTTTTAATTCTTTTGTAGTACCTGCGTTACCAAAACTCGTTTCTGCTTTTTCTTCACCTAAAACAGCATTGATCAAGGTGGATTTGCCAACACCGGAATCACCTATAACTAAGATATTTCCCTTATCCATACTTATATGCTCCTATGATTGTTGTTAAAGTTAATTTTTTTATTATATTTTTAATACGCTTACAAACAAAATCCTTCGTAATTATATATCAGACATTTCTTGCAATCAACATACTATTTTGTAAAAAATATTTTTATAGTTCATAAACTTATTATTTCATCCTACCTTCTTTCATCATTTTTTTTAACTTCCTTATGACTATTAACATACTTATTATATAGATCTACAAGGACATATTCTGTCATTCTGTTGTTTTAAAATAATTTTTTATAAAAAATAAATACTTTGTATTTATACTTTCCATCCGCCGATAAGACAACATTTGCTGTAAATTAATAATTACCCTATTCATCCTTTATAACACAAAAAACGGAGTTGTTGTATTTTAAGATTTTTGTACAAGATATATGGATGATATATGCCAATAAATCTTGTACATAATTACTGTTTACAATAACCCCGGTTTTTTATTTGCTTATAAAGCATATTCTGATTTCTGCTATAACTACAATATGGTCTGTTTAATATTTCTGTAATTTAGCCTTATAGATAATAAAATCAGTTATTTTCTTGATACTTATGCTACCAAGTACAGATATAATATAAATTTTCTACTATGAAAAAAATCCTTTTATCGTACCGCCTATATATTACAAACAAGTTTTTTCCTTAAGACAATGAGCAAACCTTAAGTCTAGTTCCCTAAATCAAGCTTTGCTCATTATCTTTTAATTTATTATAGTAATTGTATCGCAATATTATAAAAACTTACTCAAATCTGGCATTTATTAAACCTATATAAGCACCCTCATTAACATCTATGGTATTTAATCTTATAATATCATAACCGGATATATCCACCTCTATATCAAACATATCGGTATTATAGTAAATATCCGGTGTTACATATAATTCTGTCCCATCTCCCATAACCTGTAAAACCATTCTATCTGCTTGATCCCATATAAAACTCACATACTTACTGGTATTACTTTTAATAGGTGCTACTGTAGCTTTAAATTTTGTATACTTTTTACCGGCTACATATTCTATATAATCTCCTCCATCTGAGCCTAGCACTCTTGTGATAGCTTTATCTTCTTTATTTGTAGATAAAGAACTTTCTTTATTTACATAATGATTTAATATAGGATTCATATCATACAAATACTTCCCACCATATTGATTGGTCTTTTGGGTTTCTTCTCTTTGTTCTTCCTGCTGCTCTTCTGTTTGCTGTTGCTGTTGTTCTTTTTTCTTTTCTTCTTCTTTTTTCTTAGTTTCTGATGACTTTTGTATAGTAGAGTTACTTGTCTTTATTGAGTTTGAAGACTTTTGTACTCCTACATTTCTGGTTTGTACCACACCGCTTTCTACCCAGGCACCTGAAGCATTGACCTGATAGTTATCGGGTGTAGTAGTATTAACCATACAATATCCGAATCTGTCAAAATAGTAGCACTCCGCTACTCCATCCGAATTACCGTCTATCCACTGCCAGGAACTTGAAGGCCAGCTGCCGTTACCCCAGTCATACCACCAACCGGTTGAGTCCTGCATCCAACCTCCGGCATATGCATTTACTGCAAATGCTGCCACAAAAACTGCTGTAGATAAAACTAATTTGATAGCTTTGAATTTTCTCATACTATACCGCCCTTTCTTTGGTAAAATATTTTTTATGTCTCAAATTTTAAGCAAATTCTTTAAAGAATGAATACCTTTTTTTTACATATTGCCCGGTGTAATTTTGGTGTAAGTCTTGTAAAGCCTGTATTTACAAGCTTTTACGCATTTAATTATTCTTAAAAATTTTCATCTGGTATTTAGACTTTTTTACACTTTGTTAATATTTTTTCTATTCATACCGGATTTTATCTGACAAAAATATTTTTCAAAATAAAAAAAGATACCCCAGGATAAAAAATCATCTCGAAAGTATCTTTATCTTACTATATTATTTTGACAAGTTTACTATAGGCAGGCTGCCAAGATATAAAATAAAAGCAGCAATATACCATACAGAATAAAATAAATCTTATTATTCCAAACTACCGGCAATATACTATTTTCTCCTCTGGAAAATAAGCAAACAAGCCATGCAATCATTCCCACAACATTAATTCCTATAATGGCAAAATAATTTGCTGAAGGCTTAAAGCACATTATGGTATAGATTGAGGTAAGTATTGCTACAAAGGGAGCAAGCAATAAAAAAGAGCCTGCACACTGTGCATTAAAATCTACCGCATAAGGAGAACTTGAAGAAAACCATAAGTACAAATAAAAACCTGTTGTAACCAGAGCAAATAAAGGAGAGATATCCCTTTTTACAGGATAATGGGCAAAGCCATAGATAAAAGCAAAGATAATGCCGGCATATGAAAAGTATAAATTAACTGCTATATGCAAATTATTTGCAATTACATTGAGCCTGTCCACTCTTAAGGTATCCGGATTTTCTTCATTTTCACAAAATTCTTTCATAGGCTCTCTGGTAAATAATAAAAAACTGTTTGCAAATACCACTATCAATACAAACATCAGACCTACATCAGCCATTTTATTAAAACGACCGCTTTTTATAAAGTTTTGAAAACCCTTAAGTGTTTTCAAGAAACCGTATAGAGCTAAAGAAGAAAATGCCCCGGTAATATTACAAAATATAGCATAACATAAACGGCTTATTCCAAGGTCATAGCGTCCTTTGCCACGTATTATCCTCTTTCTGTCTCCATATTTTGCAACTAAATATATGTCTTTATAACTTAATTCCTTACAGTCTTTATTATTTTTCTTATATGTCCATAATGCAACAGCCGTATCAATAAGCCCGAATATTAAAGTAGAAATTGCAAGAAGTAATATGGCAGTAAAAAATACATTTGGAGATAAAGTATTCATCCACAAAAATATATCTATAGCCGAATAACCGTAAATGTCAAATATTACCGGAATAAAGAGTAACAGTAAGCCACATACGAAAATATATACCCAATTTTCTCTAATATCTTTAACATGCTTGGAAGAAAATATCTTTTCATTTGAGCCGGCATTTTCATCAAACAGTATGGCAGCCTCTTTCTCAGATTCCACACCGAATTCAGGTTCGGAGTATATTGCTATAAACTTTTGAGGGTATGCATCGCCGGGTTCTTTTGTTTCTTCATATATCAGATTTTTATCACTATTTGGCAACTCACGATTTTCCAAGCCGTATTTTAACATTCGTAAAGAATAGGATTCATAGGTATCACCTTCTTCTTTTTCCGACCCCGGGAAGAATAAATTCTCTCTTTTTACAAAATCAAGTACTTTTTGAAAGCCCAGTTCTTCATCTTTAACTGTAAAACAGTCTTCAAAAAATAAATCTTCCTTATTCTCAAGTCCCTGATATCCTTTTCTTTTTCCACGCTTTATTTCACTGATTCTGGACTCAACCATAATTCCGGTTCTGACTTTATCTATTGTAAGGCACAGTGACTTTTGGGAAATATTAAGTTCATCATTGATAAACTTAAATATATCTCCTTGACAAATATGTCTTTTAAGCATATGTACACTCCTTTAAGCAATAACCAACATACACATTTAGATAACAACAATCATAATAAATATTAAACATTATTGTAATTTTCCTACATAGAAAAGTCAATATAATAATATTTTTTATCTGATGACATAATAAGCTGACGTAAAAGTTTATTTTACTTCAGCTTATTATATACGGTATTTATTAATTTAATATTTGCCTATAACTATTAATATTAACTATGTATTTCCTCCTACAACAAAACCACTTCCGACATGGCATCTCTTCTTGCCACATCTATCCTAAAATCACTTCCCCTGTACTCTACATCCGCCTCATCTATTTCTACTTTTACAGTCTCGTATGCCAATGAAGGATAGTTATTTTCTTTGCTTAAGTGTCCGAGGAATATATGCTTTATCTTATCATGTAAGATCCTTGCCAGCAGTTTTCCGGCATTTTCATTGCAAAGATGTCCCTTATTGCCAAGTATTCTTCTTTTTAGATGGTAAGGGTAAGGACCTACTTCAAGCATCCTTATGTCATGGTTTGCTTCAAGCATTATAGCATCCAAGTCCTGTAAGTTATCTACTATATATTCGTCATACACTCCCATATCTGTAGCCACTGCAACTGATTTACCGGCTGTGCTTAATCTGAAACCTACAGGTTCACTTGCGTCATGGGATATCTTAAATACCTTGGCATTAATATCAGCTACTGAGAATTCAGTATCGGCAGCTATTATATTACAAAGCCCCTCATAGCCTTCTATAATCTTCTTTTTCTTTATATAATCCAGTGTTCCCTTAGTTGCATATATGGGTATTTGATATTTTTTTGTAAGGATTTTCAGCCCCTGTATATGGTCGCTATGTTCATGAGTAATAAATACTCCCGAAAGATCACTTACCTTAAGTCCGAGGCTTTTAAGTCCCTCTTCTATTCTTTTATTGCTTATGCCGGCATCTATCAATATATGGGTGTTATCCGATCCGAAATATATCGAATTACCGCTGCTGCCGCTGGCTATACTTGCAAATCTTGGCAAAATACTACCTCTTTTCCTATAAATATAATTGATTCTTATAACAATTTTGCTAGTGTATCATTGATATCCGGTCTTATTACTACTTTGTCAATAGAAAGTTGAAACTTACTCTACTATTGCTGATATTAGTTAAATTTCAATGATGCACTAGTGGTTCGGCACATTGATAATCGTTCTAATTTCAACTATGCTCTTGACCTTTCAGGTTATGATAGAGACATAGAATATATGTTAAATATCAATATGTCAACGCATTAGTATATATTAAATACTACTGCAAATAAGAAGTCTACCGTGATATCATAAATTAGCTATGATCTAAAGTAGATGTGACTTTTTCTTCTCAACAATATCTTCCATTGCCATAGCTATTTTGTACTTTAACTGCTCAGGGCTTGAATTATTCTCTATTACCCTGTCGGCAAAGCGACAATATTCTTCTTCGCTTGCCTGCTTTTCTATAATAACATCTATTTGCTTATCACTGTAGGCTCTTGATTCCTTAAGTCTTTTCCTTCTGGTAGTTTCATCACTGTAGATATACCATGTTTCATCATAGATATCGTATTTTTTATCAGGCAATATAGCAGCCTCAACTACCACATAGCTAAACTCCTTTTGTTTTTCCAAGGCTTCTTTTTCTATCCTCTCCCACACCCTGGGATGGACTATCGAGTTTACCTTAGCCAAAAGTTCCTTATCATTATAAAGTAAATCGGCTAAAACCTTTCTGTTAATACTCTTATCCTGATCAAGTATCTTATCAGAGCAAAGCTCTACAAGTTCCTTGTAGGTATCTTCTCCTATTTCATAAAGTTCATGTGCTTTTTTATCAGCCTCTATTACATAGGCTGCATAATCATTTTTTAGTATATCAAGAACAAGGCTTTTACCTGATCCTATTCCTCCAAAAATCCCAATAACCATATTACCTCTTATTTGGCACTTAGCCATGTCCTTCCTATATGGGCTTCAACTTCAAGCTCCACTGCAAGTTTGCAAGCGGCTTTCATGGTCTTTTCCACCAAATCCCTTACTTCTTTTGCACTTTCTTCCTTAACTTCTATCAAAAGCTCATCATGTACCTGCAAGACTATATAAGCTAGGTCGCCATACTTTTTTAACGCCTTATCCACATCAAGCATAGCCTTCTTCATGATATCCGCAGCCGTTCCCTGTATGGGAGAGTTCATAGCGACTCTGTCTCCGAAGGCTCTTTGCATAAAATTGGAACTTTTGATCTCGGGTATAGGTCTTATTCTGTTATACAAGGTTCTTACATAACCCTTTTCCTTAGCTTCTTTTACCTGTCGGTCAAGAAATTCTTTTACCTTGGGGTAGCTTTTAAAATAGTTATTAATGTATTCCAAGGCTTCTTTTCTTGAAATACTGAGTCCCTCCGAGAGTCCGAAAGCGGATATTCCGTAAACTACTCCGAAGTTTACAGCCTTGGCATTTCTTCTAAGTGTAGCATCTACTTTATCAAGAGGTACATGAAACACCTCCGAAGCGGTAATTGCGTGTATATCCTCACTTTTTTTATAGCTTTCTATAAGTTTTTCATCATCGGACATGGAAGCAAGTACTCTTAGCTCTATTTGAGAATAGTCCGCATCTACGAATACACAGCCTTCTCTTGGCACAAATATATCCCTTATACGGCTGCCCATTTCCGTCCTTATGGGAATGTTTTGTAAGTTGGGGTCGGTGGATGACAGCCTTCCGGTAGCTGTTATGGTCTGATTAAAGCTTCCGTGTATCCTACCGTCCTCATCTATATAATTGGCAAGCCCTAAGGCATAAGTGGAATGAAGTTTTGCAAATTGGCGGTATTTTAGTATTTTACCTACTATACTGTATTCAGGTGCCAGCTTTTCAAGTACATCCGCTGCGGTAGAATAACCGGTTTTAGTCTTTTTACCGCCCTTTATTCCCATTTTTTCAAAAAGGATCTCTCCAAGCTGCTTGGGAGAATTAATATTAAACTCTGCTCCGGCTTCTTTGTGTATCTCTTTTTCTATATCCTTTATATAGCTTTCAAGTTCATCGGCATAGGCTTCTAATTTTTCTTTATCTATACCTATACCCTTAAGCTCCATAGAAGCAAGTGAATATACAAGCGGAAGTTCTATATCGGTATACAAAGCTTCCATACCCAGTTCCTCAGTCTTTGCAAGTATACTCTCCTTTACATGGTACAATACACAGGCATAGGAACAAAGGAGTGAAATAAACTTTTCATCTCCGGATTCTAAAGCCTCTTTAGGAATTCTTTTTGCCAACACATCCTTATAGGAGTCAAGATTTATATCAAGGTATTCCCTTGCCATATCAAAAACCTCGTAACTTCCCTTAAGAGGATTGTTAAGATAGGCTGCAATAGCCAAGTCATTGATATTTTTATTAGTTTCCAAGCCAAGATACTTAACTAAAGATTTTAATTCTCTTACATAAAGCACCTTCTTATCTATAACTTTATTAAGCCATTTTTTTACAGCCTCTTCAAAGTTTTCATCCTTTATGTAAATATAATGCACCTTATCCTTATCTGCACATACACTAAGAGCTATAAGCTGTTTCGGGCTTTTGTTATCATCATATATAAGCTCAAGAGCCATCTGTGAAGTTTTGATTTTATCAAGCTCTTTTACATCATCTATATTAACTATATTAAATTCAAAGTTTTCTTTTGATTTTATTCCGGCTGCCTCAAATCTTTTTATCAGAGTCTTAAACTCCAGTGTTTTCATCATTTCAAGGCTTTCGGCATTATAAAGCTCATCACCCTTCATATCTTCAAGAGATACTTCAATGGGAACTTCACAATTAATTGTAACAAGCATTTTTGAAAAATATGCATCATCTTTACCCTCAGTCAAAAGCTTGGCAGCCCTTGGTTTAAGGTTCTCAAGATTTGCATAAAGATTGTCAAGACTATGATACTCTGCTATAAGTGCGGTAGCCGTCTTTTCACCTATACCGGCAACTCCCGGCACATTATCAGAAGAATCTCCCATCAGCGCCTTTACATCTATAAACTCCTTGGGACTTACACTGTAATCTCTTTTTACATCTTCCGGGAAGTAGTCATAAATTTGTGTACTGCCCTTGACGGTCTTGGGTATTCTTATTTTTATTTTATCTTCTGCAAGCTGAAGTAAGTCTCTGTCTCCTGATATGACACGAACTTCTGCGGCATCCTTATATTTCTTTGCTATAGTACCTATTATATCATCCGCCTCAAATCCCTCTTTGCTTAGTATCTTTATATTCATACTTTCAAGTACTTCTTTAATAAGAGGTATTTGCACCCTAAGTTCCTCAGGCATGGTTTTTCTGTTTGCTTTGTAGAGTTCATAGGCTTCATGCCTGAAAGTAGGTTTTGATAAGTCAAAGGCAACCGCAAGATAGTCGGCATTCTCCTCATCCAAAACCTTAAACATAATATTTAGAAAACCGTATACCGCATTGGTATACACTCCTTTGGCATTGCTTAGTATCGGCAGTGCATAAAATGCTCTGTTTAATATACTCATTCCGTCAATTAAAACAAGTTTTGACATAGATCCCCCTTAATATATCCATACACGAAGCTGCAAAAGCAAAGTAAATATTGCAGCCAGTATCACTAATGTATTGACCGCATAGTAAGTAACCTTAAGTGCTGTCGTCAAATACACCCTTTTATATTCATTAATTATAAAATCTTTAAGCGAAGGCAGATATATGCCCTTATCCTCAGTTTCCGCCTCTTTAAGTTTAGTTTCTATGATATAATAAAGCTCCAGCTCTTCTTTACAAGTTTCACACTCATTTATATGCTCTAAAAACTCTTCCACTTCATCATCTTTTAATTCGGACTTTATAAAAGGTATTACTCTTTTTAGGTTAACCTTACAACTGTCCTCGGTATTATTCAGCAAAAAAGCCCACCACCTTTTAATCTAACTTTCTGTCTTTGTTATAAACTCCTCATATTTCCTTGCTATATACATAGCTTTATCAAATACAAAGCCTTCTATCTCTCTGTCAAGTATTGCCAAAATATGGTTTTTAAGGAAATTATAGCCTGCAATATGAGAAAACTCCACACCTCCTGAAAATCTCGGATTGCACTCAAGGAAATAATATTCATCTTCATCTGTTTTTATAAATTCCATATTTACACAACCAAGTACATCAAGTTTATCTGCTATATGTTTTACAGTTTTTTCAAGCTTCTTATCCTCATAGACATATACCGAAAGTCCGGCACCGTTCTTGGTTCTTATCAGCTCTTTTCTTAAAACTGCAACGCTGTTTTTATACTTATCCCTTACTATATCTGCAGTAATTACCTCGCCCTTGATAAAATCCTGCATTACATACCTGTCAGTATCTTCCGAATTTATAAAGGCATACCAATCATATTTACTGTTTATTCTTCTTAGACCCTCACTGCTTCTTCCGTCCAAAGGCTTTACCAATAAATGATAACGAAAGTTGTCATCTTCTATTTGTTTATCTATATATTCTTTTGTATAGCTGTTTATAAGTTTAATTTCCTTGTCTCCTGAAAGTTGCTCATAAGTTCTTAACTTATCCCTGCATATATCTATGCAATGTTTTTCTGCAATAAGCAGTTTTACCCCAAGCTTTTCAAATATATGTCTGTGTGTATTGAATACATCCACCTCTATATCTATAAAGGGAAGTATATAGTCTATATTTTCATTTTTGCAAATATCAATAATATCTTCCAAATATTCTTTTACATCGGCTGCCGGTGAAACTTTATAAAATTCATCCACATTGTAGGCATCCACTATCAATTCTTTGCTGTATATATCGCAGCCCACAACTCTATACGATAAGTCTTTTAATTTTTTTATTATTATATCAGCCGCAAATGAGCCTATGGCGGTTACAAGTATACTCTTCATAGTTAAACTTCTTTCTATATAATGTTTCTATAGTTTAGTCAAGTAGGCAGGCTTTGGCTCCGTACTTGATTGTTAGCGGTGTTTGCCGCAATGCGATAGTTTCCTTACACAGCCCCTGCGATAAAAACAGGCTGCTATACCGTTTTATAAACAGTATAACAGCCTTTATTATATACTAATTGATTACTTTATACAATGAAAGTATTTTATGAATATAATGTAACTAATTTCTCAAGATACTCAAGTCTTGCCTTTGCATTCTCTTCATTTCTCTTAAAGAGTTCTTCGGCTCTTTCAGGATTCTTAAGCTGTAATGCGGTGTATCTTACCTCACCTTCGATGAACTCTCTGAATTCTCTCTTTGGTGGCTTGGAGTCAAGAGTGAATTTCTTTTCCGCATTAGGATTGTATCTGAAGTTATGCCAGTAACCTGACTCAACAGCAATCTTTTCTTCTTCCTGAGAAGCTCCCATACCCTTCTTGATACCATGTGCTATACATGGAGCATAGCCGATGATAAGAGATGGTCCCGGATATGCCTCAGCCTCAAGTATAGCCTTTAAGGTCTGATTGTAATCAGCTCCCATAGCTACCTGAGCAACATACACATAACCGTAGCTCATTGCAATACTTGCAAGATCCTTTTTCTTAACTTCCTTACCGCTTGCAGCAAACTGTGCTACAGCACCGGTATTGGTTGATTTTGATGACTGTCCTCCGGTGTTGGAATAAACCTCGGTATCAAATACGAAGACATTTATATCCTGTCCGCTTGCAAGTACATGGTCAAGACCGCCAAAGCCTATATCATAAGCCCAACCGTCTCCACCGAAGATCCACTGGCTCTTCTTTGAAAGTAACGGAGCATCATTAAGTAAAGCCTTCGCATCTTCATTATCTACACCTTTAAGCAGCTCGATAAGCTCATCACTTGCCTTTGTATTGGTTGAACTTTGCAAGAAGGTATCAAGGTATTCCTGACATGCCGCATTAAGCTCAGGACTTACTGAAGCCTCAAGAAGTCTTTCAACTTTAAGCTTTAATCCGTCTCTTATAGCTCTGTTTGCAAGGAACATACCGTAACCGAACTCCGCATTGTCTTCAAAAAGTGAGTTTGACCAAGCCGGACCTCTGCCCTGTGCATTGGTGGTATAAGGAGTTGAAGGAGAAGAGTTACCCCAGATTGAAGAACAACCTGTAGCGTTAGCTATGTACATTCTGTCTCCGAAAAGCTGTGTAATAAGTCTTGCATAAGGTGTCTCTCCACAGCCTGCACAAGCTCCTGAGAACTCAAGTAAAGGTTTCTTGAATTGAGAGCCCTTTACTGTACTTTCCTTAAACTTAGCAATAACTTCCGTCTTTTCAGGTAATTTAACCGCATAGTCGTAGTATTTCTGCTTTTCAACCTGCTCATCATAACTCTTCATAACAAGTGCCTTCTCACCCTTCTTACCTGGGCATACATTAGCACATGAAGAACAGCCGGTGCAGTCCATCTGTGATACTATAACCGAGAACTTGTAATCAGGCATACCGTTAAGTCCTACATTACTGAGTCCCTCAGGTGCATTATTGACCTCGTTATCGGTCATTGCAAAAAGTCTTATAGCAGAATGAGGGCATACATATGAGCAGAAACCGCATTGTATACAGTTGTCGCTGTTCCACTCAGGTACCGATACGGCTATACCTCTCTTTTCATATGCAGCAGTTCCGCTTGGGGTAGTACCGTCCACATAGTCAAGGAAGGCTGATACAGGAAGGTTGTTACCCTCTTGTACATTTACAGCGGTTTGAATATCATTAACAAATCTTGTAACTTCATTTCTTCCTTCTATAACAACTTCACGGCTAAGACCTTCGTCTTCGCAGTTAAGCCATTCTTTAGGAACATCTACCTTTACTATCTCCTGTGCACCTGCATCTATAGCTGCCCAGTTCTTCTTTACGATCTCTTCACCCTTTTTACCATAGGTCTTTGCAGCTGCCTTCTTCATAAGCTCTATAGCCTCAGCCTCAGGTATAATGTTGGCAAGTTTGAAGAATGCTGACTGCAATATAGTATTGATACGGGTTGCACCCATTCCGGTTGCAAGACCTATCTTAACACCGTCAATTATATAGAATTTTATGTCATGCTCAGCCATATACTTCTTAACCTGTCCCGGAAGATGATCTGCTATCTCATCTTTTGACCATGCACAGTTAAGAAGGAAGGTTCCGCCATCTACAAGTTCCTGAACCATGTTATACTTATGCATGTATGACGGATTGTGGCAGGCTACAAAGTCGGCTTTACGAATCAAGTAAGTAGACTTGATAGGCTTATGTCCGAATCTTAAGTGAGACATGGTGATACCGCCTGATTTCTTTGAGTCATAGTCAAAGTATGCCTGAGCGTACATGTCCGTATTGTCACCTATGATCTTAATGGAGTTTTTATTAGCTCCTACAGTACCGTCAGCTCCAAGTCCCCAGAATTTACAGTTTACAGTTCCCTTAGGAGTTGTGATAAGAGGCTTTCCTATCTCTAATGAAAGATGTGTAACATCATCCTTGATACCTACTGTAAATCTTTGTTTTTCAGTATTTTCATATACTGCAACTATTTGTGCGGGAGTGGTATCCTTAGAGCTTAAACCGTATCTTCCGCTCATTACATTAATATTCTGGAATTTGGTTCCTCTTAATGCAGCTATTACATCAAGGTAAAGAGGCTCTCCTATAGCTCCCGGCTCCTTGGTTCTGTCAAGTACTGAAATATGCTTAACAGTATCAGGTATAGCTGCTACAAAAGCTTCCTTGGCAAACGGTCTGTAAAGTCTTACCTTTATAAGTCCGACTTTAACACCCTTATTTGCAAGGTAGTCTATAGTTTCTTCAATAGTGTCGTTTACGGAACCCATAGCAACTATTATATGCTCTGCATCCGCAGCACCGTAATAGTTAAATAATTTATAATCGGTTCCTATTTTTGCGTTGATTTTGTCCATATATCCTTGTACTATTTCAGGAAGCACTTCATAGTACTTGTTGCAGGCTTCTCTTGCCTGGAAGAATATATCCGGGTTTTGTGCTGAACCCTTAGCTACAGGATTGTTTGGATTCAATGCTCTTTTTCTGAATGCATCTACAGCATCCAAATCAACCAGATCCCTTAAGTCCTCATAATCCCACATTTCAATCTTTTGAATCTCATGTGAGGTTCTGAAACCGTCAAAAAAGTTGATAAACGGAACTCTTCCGCTTATTGCTGATAAGTGTGATATAGGTGTCAAGTCCATAACTTCCTGCACGGATGATGAACAAAGCATAGCACAGCCTGTCTGTCTGCAGGCATACACATCAGAATGATCTCCGAATATACTGAGTGCGTGTGTAGCTACAGTTCTCGCTGACACATTAAACACTCCCGGAAGCAGCTCACCCGCTATTTTGTAAAGGTTCGGAATCATAAGCAACAAACCTTGTGATGCCGTATATGTTGTTGTAAGTGCACCGGCAGTCAATGAACCGTGTACCGCACCTGCAGCACCTGCCTCTGATTGCATCTCTGTAACTTGAACAGGTTGTCCGAATAAATTCTTACGACCTTCAGCAGACCACGAATCAGTGTGCTCTGCCATATTTGATGAAGGCGTAATCGGATAGATCGCAGCAACATCTGTAAAAGCATAAGATGCGTGAGCAGCCGCTTGATTACCATCCATGGTCTTCATACTTCTTTTTACCATAAATAATATCCTCCTACTTTATTATGTTTAAAATTAAAACAAAAAAGCTTCATATTAATTATAGCAATATATCCAGTAATTGCCAATAATAAAAAAGCTTTTTTGTGTATTATTATTGAAACATTTTAGGCTTTTTTCTAAATAAAACCCGATTTATTTTCCAATAAAAACTATTTAATTATATTTTATAAATAACTTTATAAAACAAGTGCCCTTTTATATAACAGGTGTACAGATCGACTTATGATTTTTACAGGTAAAAGACTCGGACAACAGCTTATATACCTGTAAAAATCAACATAACAGCTACTTGCTTTTAATAAATAATATCGTAATGCAAAATCATACTAAGAAGTAGGTTTAGCTTCTATAAAGCCTGAGTCCTGTGTAGTTGGTGCTTGTGTAGCCGGAGCGGTAGTCTCGGCAGCAGTACTTTCTTTGCTGCTTTCCTTAGTACTTTCTTTGGTACTCTCCTTAGCCTTAGTGCTTTCTTTGGCTTTCGTACTTTCCTTAGCCTTGGTAGTTTCACTTGACTTTGCAGTACTGCCCTCCGTTGCCGCAGCTGTTGAAGAATGTGCCGTGCTTTCCGCACTTTCCGTACTTGACTCGGATAAGGATACTTCACTTGAGGCGGCACTGCTTGTGCCTCCAAGCTTTACAGAACTTCCCGATGAATTTCTTTTAATTATAGTAGGCTTTCCCTTATAAGTACTGTTGTGCAAGAACTCATCAGATATTACCTTATCTCCTTCTTTTTTTACAATATTTGTGATCCATCTGCTTCCCTTTGTGCCCTTTTGAATAGTCTGCTCCACTCCGGTTGCCATATTGGGGTCTTCTTCATATACGGTTTGCGGGCTTTCATACTCAGACATCTTCTTGGAACTCATACTTATCTTTTCGCCTTCTTTAAGTATCGGTATACCCACTATCGATACTGTAAGTTTTTGATCAACTAATTTGGCTCTTATAGCTATAGCGGTATCGGAGCTGTTTACAAACTTCATGTCAGGTCCTGCATATCCGTCATAGCTTACCATAGCATCTTCTCCGGGAGTTACATAAGAAGGCTCAAATGAGTGTGCGTGTCTTTCGGTAGTCTGTAAGCCTGAAAATACAACCGCATTATACAGTGTGGATGACACCTGACATACACCTCCTCCGGGCTCTTCCACCAAAACACCGTTAAGGTAGGCACCTGCCGGCTTATAACCTCTTTCCAAGGTTCTGTTTCCGGTCGTGTTATTAAAAGAAAACTCTTCTCCCGGTGCAAGTATGCGTCCGTCTAAAGCACTTACCGCAAGACCGATATTGGTATTTCTATCCTTATTGGTCGTAGTTGTAGTTGTAAATGTACCTATTACTTTGTACATTTCCTTTGCCTTGGCTTCGCTGATCTCAGCATCAACCTTTTGGGACTTTACATTTATATTTATCTTGAAGTTTTTTTGCTCTATGGCTGTCTTTATATCATTAAACAATGTATCTTCATCTATTTTTGTTCCTGAAGCTTCTCCATCATATATAAATGAACCGCTGGCTTTGTCAAAGCCTGCTATAGATCCGTTTTTAGGAGCTACATTCCATTTTTTTGCCATATTTGCGATTTCTCCCTTAATGGCATCATCCATATTGCTTAAATCTAAGCTATAGGTTTCTTTCGGAGTCCCTCCGTAAACCTCATTAAGTATATCATCTATGCGTGATTCTATAAGATTTTTAACTTCATAGGTATTATCCTCGGTCTTTCCTTCCAAAGTTGCCTTCATATCCCAAGCGTAGTTTTTCATTATGGTCTCTTTTGCCTGTACTTTTGAAAGTCCTGTTATAACTATGTTATCAATCATAACAGCCTTGCTAAGCTCGGATACCGATACGCTTTCCGTTGTGGTTTCTGCCGTTTTTTCTTTTTTAGGCTTTAGCGCTCCCATAACAGCACTTACTACCCATATTATTATTATAAGTATAAGTATGACCGCTGCTGCTGCAGCTGCAATCATAGGATAATTAAATGTATTTTTATATTTTCTTCTCGGACGGTAACTGCCTCTCGAGGAAGAATTATTCGATCTATATTTAGAATTTCTTGTACTTTTATTTAAATGTTCCCTGTCCATAACTCACCTGTATATACATTAATATGATTTTAAGTATAGCATATAAACTTAAGTAAAAATAGTACAAAAATTTGTTTTTTTTGTGTTTTAAAAAAGAAAAGAAAATGTAATTTATTTGCATATAAAAAATACGGCTCCACTGCAAAACCGCTTGTATTCAAAGCCTTAAAAAGCACTGCTAAATTCAAGAAAAACACTTATAATACTTCTATAAATTGATTTATCGGCTTTTGTATTTTTTTGTTTGTAAGCCTGATCTAACTTAAAAAAATAAAGGACTGTTTATTAATATAAATACACAAGATATCCTTTCTTTTAATTAAAATCAGATTCCAATGTGTTTTTTAATATAACAGTCCTTTTTATTATTTTTGTTACTTAGTTAATTCTTTGAAATACTCAAAGGCTTCCTTATCAGTGAACTTCTCATGAACGATCTTATTTATCGCCTTGCTCATTGCTTCAGGGTTGTTTGACTGGAAGATATTTCTTCCCATATCAACACCGTTGGCACCATCTCTTATAGACTGATAAGCAAGGGTAAGCGCCTCGTCCTCTGCAAGTTTCTTGCCTCCTGCCACTACTATAGGTACAGGGCAGGCTGCAACAATTTCTTCAAAGTCTTCACAGTAATAGGTCTTTATGATGTTGGCTCCAAGTTCTGCAAGTATTCTTGTTGCCAGCTTGAAAAATTTAGGAGTTCTTTCCATTTCCTTACCTACAGCAACTACTCCCATTACAGGAATAGAGTATCTTACTCCGAAATTAACCGCCTTTGATAAATTCTCCAAACTTGAAAGCTGACCGTCTCCTCCTATAAAGGTCTGTACTGCAAGACAATCCGCATTCATTCTGCAAGCTTCTTCAGCATCTACTGCAAGTATCTCATGACTTAAGTCATCCTGTACCATAGAAGAACCTGATGTAGCTCTTAGGGCAATTCCCTTGCCGGCTGCCAAAGCCGGGTCTACACAGCTTCTTATAGCTCCTCTTGTACCCATAAGTACATCTATGTTAGGTAACACCCTTGGAATTATCAAGTCAAGCCTTTCAAGACCTGCTGTTGAACCCATAAAATAACCGTGATCAAAAGCAAACATCACTGTATTTTTGCTTTCAGGATTAAATATATTGGAAAGATGTTTCTTCATGCCCCAATCAAGCGAATTGGCACCTTTAACATAAAAACCTTTATCATTTGAAAAAGGTACATCTACATAATAATTTTTTGCCACCTTTAAGTTATCTAAATCCGCCATAATTTTAACCAAACCTTTCTTTTAAGTTACAATGATGCCCAGTCATTATAAATTACTCATAATGCTATATATAGCCAATTATTACTTTAATTTTCACAGAGCAGCTATATATACATAATATAACGAGTTGTTTATGTATATCACATAATATATTTAATAGCGTTTATCAAAACTTTTATTTCTTTATTTTAACAGACCTACTCATTAAATCATTATATTATGTATATTTAACTACGGCTTTAGCCGTCATTTATCTTGGTTAAATATATTATATCTATATATAAACCGGGATAAATGATCGACTTTGCCGTATCTTACCTTATATATTATCATTAAAAATCAAACGTAATACAAGGAAATTTTTTATTAAATTTTAGTAATCGTATTCGTTTACATTCTCTTTTGTGAATATAAGTCTTTCAGGAAGGAGTACAACACCGTTATTGGTAGCGGCAGTCTTAGCACCCGGAACGAGTACATCGTTTGCCATTACTTCTACTTCACCGATAGAAGGAACTTTGATCTTATCTCCAACTTTAACAGTATTACCTGCAGCTATATAAGCTGTCATATAGCAACCAAGTGCTCCTTGTATACCGCAGTCCCAAAGTCCCCACTCTTCAATAACATCAGCCTCGGCATAGTCCTTGATTGACATAGGTGAAGCAAATCCTGTTATAGTTACATCGTTCTTTGAAAGACCTGCATTCTGAGCAGCCTTGCACTGTCCCGGAAGTGCTGTAGAGTCGTTACAGATAATTAAGTCTATATCCGAATGTGCTTCAAGTATTGATGCACCTATAGACACAGCCTTCTCCGCATCCTGCTCTGAATAGTAGTTGCTTGGTGCAACATTGACCCAGTTAGGATACTTTTCTTTAATATAAGCCTCACCCGCTACCTGCCATGAGTTCTGATCTGCAACCGTAGCCTGTGAATAGTGCCAGCAATACTTAATAGCATCCTTTTCAGGATCCTTGCCTCTCTTCTTAAGAGCATCCGTACCCATGTCTATAAGCATCTGTCCGAGTATTTCAGGTGTACCCTGAGATACCATAATAGTTCTTGCAGAGTCTGACACGTCTGAATCCCATGTACCTATTGTTACGCCCATAGCTGCCGCATCTTTAAGTGCTGAGTCAAGACCTGTAGCATCTACCGAAGATACACAGATACCGTCAACTCCTGAAGCTGCCGCATTGTTGATAACCTGAACCTCATCTGCAACGGAAGCATTGGGAGAGCCTTGATAATCTACTGTAAATCCCCACTCCTTAGCATACTTTTGAGCACCTTTGTTAGCTGACTCAAAGAAAGCATTACCGGTAAGCTTAGGAACAAAAGCTATAGTAAGCCCCTGTACAGACTTAACATCTGCACCTGCCGCCTGTGAAGAAGCCGCTTGACTGCTCTCACCTGACTGTGCACTTGAATCGTTTGCAGCGGTTGTGGTCTGCTCTGTAGTTTTAGCACTACAAGCACTTAAGCTAAGAAGTGCAAGACCCAATGCGGTTAATGTTAATAAGTTCCTTTTCATTAAAAGTACCTCCCTTTTTAGCAGTTCTCACTGCCTATATTTTTAAGGTGATTAATCACCCTTTTTTAACTTATTTATATACTTCTTAAAAGCCGGACTTGAAATAATTGCCCTTCCTATAACAACTATTAAAAGTAAAGCACCTACCGGTATATCAAGATATTGCTGCGGAACTTTAAAGCTGAGCGGCAGACCGAACTTAAGTACTCCTATAATTATCGCTGCCAAAGCCGTTCCTACTACCGAACCTTTTCCTCCTGTAGACAGTGTTCCGCCAAGCACTACCGCAGTAATGATAGGAAGCGTTAAAGTTGCTCCTATATCCGACTTTGCGGTACCCAGATAAGAAGTAAGTATAATACCCGCTATAGAAGCACTGATTGCAGAAAGTACGTAGGTACTTAAGGTAATAAGCCTTGTATTAATACCCGAATACTCGGCTGCATTCTTATTAACTCCTATAAGAAATATCTTTCTTCCATATACAGTTTTATTTAACAATAGAAAGGCGATAATTGCAAGTACCAGGAATATTAATACCTGCAAAGGTAAAATCCCGCCAAATCTGTATTTTGAAAGCTGTGTAAAACTTTCAGGAAAGCCGCTTATTCCCTTATAACTTTCCGTAGCGGAAACATTGGACACAAGCAGGGCAAGCCCCGAATAGAGGAAACTTCCTCCCAGTGTTACCACCATGGGCTGCACATTGCAATAGGCTACAAAAAATCCCGATAAAGCTCCGCAAAGCGCCGAAACGACAATTCCCAAAAAGGAGGCAAGCCAAATATTAATACCGAAATCCTGCCATGAAACGCCAAGTATTATGGAAGTAAGTCCTACCAATGCACCTGCCTGTATATCTATACCTCCGGTAATCATAACAAAGGTAACAAATAATGATATAATACATATTGAAATTATATCATTGAGACTTCCGAATAAAACTCTCGGCATAAGAAATTTAGGATTCTTGCTTGCAAAGATTACTACCTCCAATATTAAAAGCAGTACGAGTACATATTCCCAAGAGGATGCTTTTTTAAGCAAGCTTGTTTTTTCTTTATTCATTGTTACTCTCCCCTATCTTAGATACTGTATCACCGCCTGATGTTCTTGCTAAAAGTACCTCTCGCTTATTTTTAATAATCTCTCTGTTTTGAGTTACTGTAGTTACAACAACTATTACTATAAGTATAATTCCGGTAATCGTATTGTCATAGTCCGATGAAAAACCTAAGAACACCAAACTCCTGCTTATAGAAGACATTATAGTAGCTCCTATGGTAGCTCCCAGTACACTTCCCTGGCCCCCTGTAAGTGCTATACCGCCTATAACACAGGCAGCTATCGCCTTCATTTCGTAACCGTTTCCGGCTATAGGTGTAATAAAGCCTACTCTTGATGAATACAGCATACCTGCAACTGCCGCAAAAACTCCACAAAGTACATAGGACAAGACCTTTACTTCTTTAGTCGGTATACCGACCAGGGCGGCACCTTGCATATTATCACCTATAGCTTTAAAATACCTTCCGACTCTTATGTTATTGGTCATATAAAAAATTACACACACGGCAATAATTGTAACCAAGTAAAAATAAGTTATACCTTCTTTAAAAAACAGTCTTTGAGTAGCGGCGTTAGTAAAGTATGCCGGCAAATTTTCTACCCACTCACCCTTGGTGTATACATAAACAAGTCCTCTTATAAGTCCGTTTGTACCCAATGTAAAAATCAAAGACGGTATGCCCAAATAAGTAACTCCTATTCCGTTAAAAAAACCTATAAACGCACCTATGAGTATTGCTGCAAATATTGCAACAAATAAATTGCCACCGTCTCTTAATATAGTACCTCCTACAGCAGCGCTAAGCCCCAGTACCGCACCTATTGAAACATCTATCTCACCTGTCAGAATTACAAAAGCAATTCCTACAGAAAGTAATACAAATACTACGGAGTCATTTAATATATTAAGCAAGGAAGTAGGCTGTAAGAATGACGGATTTTTTATTCCGACTCCCAGTATCAACACTATAAGGAATAATAAGCTCCCTGTTTCCCTTATTCTAATTAATCTATTCAGCATACTAAACTCCTTTGCTTTTTGTATTTACTACATTAAAGGAAGCATTCATTAAAGATGCCTGTGATATCTCTTCTTTTGCAAGCTCACCTTTGATATGTCCCTGAAACATAACTACGGCTCTGTCTGAAAGCTCCACTATCTCTTCCATATCGGATGAAATAAGCAGCACTGCCGCACCGGCTGCTTTTAATTCCTTTATAATGCTATACACATCGGATCTTGCAGCCGCATCTATACCTCTTGTAGGCTCATCCAAAATAATAAGCTTAGGTGCAGTGGCAAGTATCCTGCCTATTATAACTTTTTGTTGATTTCCACCCGATAAACTTCCGGTTTCCTGATCTTGACCGGTTATTTTGGTTTTAAAATCATTTACATATTTTGCAGTAATTTCTTTTTCTTTTTTTCTGTTAAGCCAAAACGAACCTAAAAAATTATTTGATAAAAGTGATGATGTAGTATTGGCAGCTACGGAGCTTATTCCGAAAAGTCCGTTCAATCTTCTGTCTTCAGGTACATAATTGATTCCTACAGCAATAGCCTCTTTTGTAGAGATACCGGTTATATCTTTCCCCTCAAGATACGCCTTACCCGACAGCACCTTTTCCATTCCGAATATTGTTGTGGCAAGCTCTGTTCTGCCTGCACCTACAAGTCCGGCAATTCCGAGTATTTCTCCGGGATATACCTCTAAGCTTACATCCTTAAATCCGTATCCGCTGTAATTTTCAAGGCTGAATACCGGTTTTAATTTATCATATTCTATCTTGGATTCACTCTCGCTTTTTTCTTCAAACTCTTCTATATTTGGCGGGAGCAAGCCTTTTATAAGCATATCCTTTGTAAATTCGGATATCTTACCCTGTACGGTTATAACTCCGTCTCTCATTATCGCCACATGAGTACTTATAGTGAATACTTCCGTAAGTCTGTGAGTTATGTATATTATACCTATGCCTTTTTTCTTTAAGTCTTCCACTACTTTAAATAAGGACTCCACCTCTTCAAAGGTCAGTGATGAAGTAGGCTCATCAAGTATAAGCACCTTACCTTCACGCATAAGACCTCTTAAAAGCTCTACAAGCTGCTGTTCCGCTATGGATAAACTAAGTGCCTTTCGTTCAAGATCAAACTTCCAGCCTATCTCATTTATAATATTATCAAGTCTTTTATTAAGTACTGTCTGACTTTCTCTAAAACCTATAAGTATATTTTCTCTTACACTCATATTCGGAAAAAGCATGGGTTCTTGAGGAACCATATATATACCCTTTGCAAGCGCCACAGAAGGCTTAAATGTGTGTATCTTCTCACCTTTTACACTTATAGATCCAGTATCCGGCGGATATATACCCATAATGATCTTCATTAAGGTTGATTTTCCGGCACCGTTACCTCCTATTAAAGATAAGACTTCACCCTCATTAACTTCCAAATCTATACCTTTTAAAACTTTGTTTAAACCGAATTGTTTTGTAATAGCGCTCACTGAAAGGAGATTATTCATAAACCAATCCTCCTATAATAATTATCTCAACTGAAAAATAACCTATTTTTCACACCTTTTTCCTATATCATTTGTTCATCTTGAAACTTTTGTAAAAGATTATATATTATTTGTCAAAAATATTCAAGTAGCATTTTTACTATATATTGCTAATAAAGTTTATGCATATTTAAGTTTGACATTTATACTATAAATATGATATTTTGTTCTAAAATAAATCTAATGTTTAAAAATTTTATTTACATAAATAAGGAGGGAATATGGCTGATTATAAAGATGAGATAATAACTAAGGTTGCTTGGCATTATTATATTGAGAACTTAACTCAACAGGCTATAGCAGAAAAACTCGGTATTTCACGAATGAGAGTTGTTAAGCTTCTTGATTTTGCTAAACAAAACGGAATTATTCAATTTAGGATAGCTCAAAACAAGGAGAAGAAAAGACTTCTGGAAAAACTTATTTTTGATAAGTATAAACTTGAAGATGTTTTTGTAATACCTACTCCAAAAGAACCTTCAAGGATGAATGATGTACTTGCTCAATCAGCTGCCACTTATATTTCAGATCGTATGATGGAAATGCAGGAGCCTATGTATATCAATATGGGATACGGTGATACTCCTTCCAAGGTACTCAACCACCTTGCAAGAACTACTGAAGTACCTATTTCAGTAGTTTCTTTGACCGGAGGTGTAAGCTACTATCTGCCTAATACACAGTCCAATATATTTAATGCAAAACTTTACCTATACCCCAGTCCGCTAATGCTCTCAGACAAGTATGTATGCCGTGCTTTGTTAAATGAGCCGAGTGTTATAGAAATCAGCAGAATGACGGAGCTTGCCTCATTTTCCATCATAGGACTCGGATCAATGGATAGTTCGGCTACCATATTAAAAAACGGTATACTCTCAGCTAATGACTTTGCTTATCTTTCCATGCAGGGAGCTGTAGGCGATATACTTACGCACTTTGTGGATAGAGACGGTACTCCTATACAAAGTATGCTTGAAGACAGACTTATAAGCACCTCTTTGTTCCAATTAAAGGCTCTTAATAATGTTATAGGAATAGCCGGAGGCATACATAAGCTTGACATTATCAAAGCAGCCCTGGTAGGCGGATATCTTGATGTGCTTATTACCGATGAAGAAACAGCTGCAAAATTAGTAGATCTGGAGGGTTATGAATCATGAAAACGCTGATGGCTATTGATGCCGGAACCGGAAGTGTAAGGGCTGTGCTTTTTGACCTTGAAGGTCATCAGATCGGCTGTGTTTCAAGGGAATGGTATCACAAAGAGGACAAATACCCCGGCAGTATGAACTTTGACTGGGGCAACAACTGGGAACTGACTAAGGAATGTATTAAAGGTGTTATAACACAAACAGGTGCCGACCCCGGTGAAATTGCCGCCATATCTACTACCTGTATGCGTGAAGGTATAGTACTTTATGATGATGAGGGCAAGGAAATATGGGCATGCGCCAATGTAGACTCACGAGCAAAGGATGAAGCCGAAGAAATCATTACCAAAAATCCGAAGCTTGAGCTTGAAGTCTACAAAAAGACCGGTCAGACCAGTGCACTTGATGCTATTCCCCGCCTGCTTTGGATCAAAAACAAAGAGCCGGGGGTATATAAAAAGATAAGTAAACTTACTATGTTTAATGATTGGCTTATATATAAGTTAAGCGGTGAGTTTTGCTGTGAGCCGTCCAATGCCTCCACTACCGGTTTGGTTAATTTGAAATTAAGGGACTGGGATCTTGATATTGCAAAAGAGTTTGACATAAACCCCGATATCTTTCCTAAAATAGTTGAGTCCGGAAGTTTGTTTTCAAAAGTAAGTAAAGATGCGGCTCTTGAAACCGGTCTTAAAGAAGGAACTTTGATAGTTGTAGGCGGAGGAGATGCTCAACTTGGTTGTATAGGAGTAGGAGTGGTTGATGATTTTGAAGCTGCCGTATTTGGCGGAAGTTTTTGGCAGTATGAGTACAATACCTCATCTCCTGTAATTAACGATAAGTCTAAGGTCAGAGTTAATTGTCATGCAGTTAAAAATATTTGGCAATACGAGGCAATAGCTTTTAATCCCGGACTTATCATGCGTTGGTTCAGAGATGCCTTTTGTGAATATGAAAAAGAAGAAGCAAAAAAATCAGGCAAGGATGTGTATGACTTGATGAATGAAAAAGCAAGTAAAGTTCCTATAGGTTGCTATGGTATGAAGTGTGCTTTTTCAGATATTATGGACTACCCAAGCTGGAGACATGCCGCTCCCACTTTTTCAAATTTCAGTTTAGATCCTGAGAAATTCAACAAGTATACTTTCTACAGAGCAATACTTGAAAATGCCGCTTTGGTTACTCGTGGACATATAGAGCTTGTATATGAGCAAACAGGAAATAAACCTAAGTTTATAACCTTTGCTTCAGGAGCTTCAAAAAGCCCTCTTTGGTGTCAGATCTTAGCCGACACTACCGGCTTGGAAGTAAGAGTACCGGAAGTTAAAGAAGCTACAGCCCTTGGTGCCGCTATACTGGCAGGCGTGGGCGTAGGTATATATAATAATGTGTCTGAAACGGCAAAAAAACTGGTGAAAATAAGTGCCGTTTATAAACCGGATATAAAAAATTATGCAGTTTACAGTGATGTGTTTGCTTCATGGAAAAAATGGTATGCCAAAGAGCTTGAAATAGCAGATGCAGGCTTAACAAACCATATGTGGGCTGCACCTGGAAGTAATAGGAGGTAATATGTTTTTATTAAATGAGAATGAAAGAGAATACAGATTCAAAGACAGCGGTCCTAAATACCTTATGAGGGGCCCCAGAAGTAACTTTGCAGTGGTTCAGTTTATGCCGGGACAGGACTTCGAAGCCCATTATCATAATGTTATGGAAGAAAATTTCTATATTCTTGAGGGTGAGATCGACATAGTGGTTGACGATGTGGTTAACCATTTAAAAGCTGGAGATTTTATCCACATTGAGCCGGGCGAAGTGCATTACTGTGTGAATAACTATGATAAACCTATCAAAATGGTTTCCACTCTTGCTCCTTTTCAAGATGTGGATAAGATAGTAGTTGAGGATTACGATACTTCAAAATATAAAAAATAAGTGCACACTCTATTAACTTAAGTTGTATAAATTTTACATATATTTATATCGAACAAAAGTTTAAAATTTTTCTCTTACTATTGACCTTTAACACTTTTGTAATTATAATGTAACAAAGTAAATTTTTACTTTTATTTACACTTTGGAGGTGAAATAAAATGGTTAGACGAATTTTATCCTGCATTGTTGCGCTATCTTTCGTGTTTACACTTTGCACCTATGTGCCTGCTTTTGCAGCTGTAGCCGTAGACAGTCAAAAACAAAAGGAGATAAATGCTAAGTCAGGTCCAGGATATGCACTTGAGTTAAAGGAAAAAGAAGCCGCAAGACTTGCTGAAGAAGCAAGGCTCGCCGAAGAAGCAAGATTAAAAGCTAAAGGAAAATATATAGGTAAATTTAAAACAACAGGTTACAATGACAGCACTGAGCTTAATCCTCAAAAAACTGCCAGCGGAGTTATTCCAAAGGCTGCACATACCGTTGCTGCCGACTGGTCCGTGCTTCCTCAGGGATCTAAGATAAGACTTGGAGACAGCCCTACGGTATATACTGTTGAAGATAAGGGAAGTGCAGTAAGAGGCAATACGGTAGATGTATTCTATGCTTCATACCCTGAGGCTATGGCTCATGGAGTTCAGTATTTTGATGTGTATTTAATTGAGCAATAAATTATTGAAATAATACTACCTTAACCCACCGGCTTTAGACGGTGGGTTAAGGTAGTATAAGAAAAAAACAATAGGGCAGGGACTGCCCGAATTAACGCCTGTGGAGATAGTAGGTTGCGAGGTCAGCGAAGCAGGAAGCCCATAGGCTTTAGACTATGGGTAGTTCACTAAAGATAAGAACTAAAAAGGTGTTGTAGAGCTGATTCAAGCTTTCTACAACACCTTTTTTTATCAAGCCCTCAGGCTAAAATAAAACTTAATACTGCTACAAGATTTTAGTTAAGAAGGCGTGCCCAAGGCAAGGTACATTGATAACGGTCTATGTGATAGATAAATCATCATTTTCCTCAAAGTTTTGGGCTTCTTCTTTATCTTTCTTACCTTCCTTATCAGCCTTATGCAGTTTAATAATGATCTTAAATAAATCTCCGTCTATTTGTATATTAAATACCGCCTTTTGCAGGTCTGCCAAAGATTTGGCTATGGAAAGTCCGAGTCCGCTACCCTCAGTACTTCTGCTTATATCACCCCTTACAAACCTTTCGGTAAGCTCATCTGAATTGATATTAAGAGGATGTTCGGATATATTTTTCATAGTAAATACAGCCATATCATCTTCGGATTCTATACTTACATAGACCCTTGAATCTTTTCTGGCATACTTATAGGCATTGGTATATATATTATCCAAGATCCTCCACAGATGCCTTACATCCGCATTGACCATAACAGTCTCTTTAGGAAGCTCGGATACTATTGTAAGCTTATGTTCGGCATACTTTTCCTCGAACTCACCATTCATTTGAAGTATCATCTCAACAATATCTATATTATTCATTTCAACAGATACATTTCCGCTTGAAAGTTTGCTTGCTTCAAGTAGGTCTTCGGTAAGGTTTTTAAGATGCCTTGACTTTCTTTCCAAAACTTCTACATATTCCGCTACCTTTTTATTTTGTATATCTTCTCTTTTTATAAGATCCACATAATTTATAATAGAAGTAAGCGGTGTCTTAAGATCATGCGAAACATTTGTTATAAGATCCGCCTTAAGCCTCTCGCTTTTTACCTGATTGCTTATTGCCTTTTCGAGTCCCTGTCCTATACTGTTTAAGCTTTTAGCGGTAACAACCTCTTTACCCGAAAAATCCTCAACCTCCAGTTTATAATTAATATCACCTATAGCCATTGATTTTACGGCATATTCCAATTTATCAAGCTCTATTGATTTTTTGTATATTATATGATAAACCACGAAATTAAATATTACTATAAATAAAAACAGTAATAACATGATAAATCTGTCCGTTAAAGTTTTCTCTATAAAATAAACTGCCAATAAAGCAATGTATATACTTATATTAACGAGGCTGTAAAGGATAAAATAAAGCACTACCTTTTTTGTATTATTGGTTTTTAATTTGTATATACTGAATTGTTTTTTAATGTAATTAAACAAATGCTCATTGTATATAACTCCACTCTTCATGCCCCTTATTATTGATATAAATGTATTTAGGGCAAGCAGGTATATAAGTACATATCTTAAAAGCATTTGAGAAAAATACCAAGCTTCCATGGGAATAAAAATGTGTATAAACTTATCTCCTATTGTAGAACAGAAAAACAAAACCAATAGAACTTCAATAAGAAACACGAATATATTAACATCTATACCCCACTCGTCCTTTCTGTAAAACATATGCTTTGCAGGGTTTTCATCCTTCTTTTTGTATAAGATGAGTGAAAATACTATACTTAACAACATAATGGGAAGACTGCATAAAATATTTACACAACCGTAAAAGTACATATTTCTTTGCTGTATGTACCTGTCCCGCCCTATTGAATACAGATCTTTTACAGGATATGAGGTATCTACCGCTATCATAATGTCATAATCACTGACTTCAATATCTCTTCCGAATGATGTTGCAAGATATGATAAGTTTGAAGGCGGTGAAGAAAGATTGTAATCCATAAGCATACTCTGTGAATTGCTTATAACATACTTGCCGTACTGCTTTACATTAAGGGCGTTAAGCTCTTTGTCATTAGTGTACTCATTACTGTCATATACAATACGGTACTTTATATTACCGGGATTAAGCACGATTCTGTTATATGCGGCGTAGTATTTTCTTAATACTCCAAGACTTTCTTCTATAAGAACCGGCAGGGTCATGTATGCATCTCCGGGTTCATATATTTGAACATTCTGCATATATGCCCTTGAATTTACAAGTAAAGAGCTATCGCTTAAACTTTGTTTATCCGCACCTTCATAAATACTGAAATTGTAATTTTCATCTATGTAGTAACCCAGTTGTTTGGCATTTTTAATCACATCTTCTACGGTATAGGATACATCATCATCCGGAGCCATATTGATATTGAACATTTCTTTCTTCAAATCAAATACACCGTCAGTTTCAAATACATCCTTATACCGTATATAATCAAATATACTTTGTATATCTTCTTCCAATTGATTTACAAAGGCGGGAGAATCTTCATAACTTTCATTATTGATCCATGTAATTCCCTTTTTCAGATTATCATTGGTATATAACATTACTACTCCAACAATAAATACAATCAAGGCGATAAAATGAATCAACATTAAGGTATTGCCGAAGGTCAGCTTTGATTTTTTTCGCTTATTCATCTTACCTTACCACTATCTTTTTTCAATCTTATAACCTACTCCCCATACGACCTTTAAATACATAGGTTCCCTGGGATTGACCTCTATCTTCTCTCTTATATGTCTTATATGCACCGCAACTGTATTATCAGCTCCGATTGCGTCTTCATTCCATATTTTTTCATATATTTCATCAATAGAGAATACCTTGCCGGCATTCTTGGTCAAAAGCAAAAGTATGTTGTATTCTATAGGTGTCAGCTTTATTATTTCACCAAGTATACTTACCTCTTTGGTCTCATCATTTATTTCCAGATCTCCGCTTCTGTATATCATAGCTTCCGATTGGATGGAAAGATTACCGAGCTTTGTATATCTTCTTATATGACTCTTTACTCTGGCTACCAGTTCAAGAGGATTAAAGGGCTTTGTAAGGTAATCATCCGCACCTATATTAAGTCCCAATATCTTATCGGCATCTTCAGACTTGGCTGAAAGTATAATAATAGGTACGGAGCTTTTCTCTCTTACCATCAAAGTTGTTCTGATTCCGTCAAGTCCGGGCATCATAACATCCAAGATCAAAAGATCTATGTCTCCGTCCTCCAATTTCTTGAGTGCTTCAGTGCCGTCATGCACTCCTATTACTTCGAAACCTTCTCCTGTTAAATATATACTAATGGCTTCTACTATCTCCTTATCATCATCACATACGAGAATCTTCTGCATAAATTCCTTTCCGGTTTTATTCACCATATAATTTTATCTTTATTGCCTAATAGGCTTATTATAAGCTATAATTGTATAGTATAACATTTTATCAGCTATAACATATAACAAATATTATAAGAAAGAGAGAATAATAATTGAACACTTTACATTTTATGAATATGGCAATCAGGCAGGCAAAAAAAGCGTACAGTATAAATGAAGTACCTATAGGTTGTGTTATAGTGCATGAAGACAAGGTTATAGCCAAGGCATACAACAGACGCAACAAGGATAAGTCCACCCTGTCTCATGCTGAAATACTGGCAATCAAGAAGGCTTGCAAAAAACTTGGAGACTGGAGACTTGAAAACTGCACCATGTATATAACCTTGGAGCCATGTCCGATGTGTGCAGGGGCAATAATCCAGTCCAGAATTAAAAAAGTAATTGTAGGCAGTCTTAATCCGAAAGCCGGCTGTGCCGGATCTATAATCAACCTTTTTGATATTGATAAATTCAATCATAAAGTAGAGCTTGAAATCTGCAAGGGAAACATACACGAGGAATGTTCCCTACTCTTAAAAAGCTTTTTTCAAAAATTGCGGAGTTCAAAATCTTCTATGTAAGAGCGGAAAGTGCAAGCTTAGCTGCGCCGTAGATTCCTGCATCGTTGCCAAGTTTAGCCAAAACTATATCCGCTTGTTCATCTGATAGAGTTGTATACTTCAAGTATTCTTTCTTGATCAGATCGGTTAAGAAACTTCCTGCCTTTGATACTCCGCCTCCGATTACTATAACTTCGGGATCTACCGTAAGTGAGACCTTTGATATAGCCACACCCAAGTAGGCGCATACTTTTTGAACAACCTCCATGGCCAGTTCATCTCCTGCTTTTGCACTTTCAAGTACATCTTTTGCGCTTATTTTTTCTATATTTTGAAGCATTGAAGTTCTTTTTCCTTCTTCCAAGGCATTTTTAGCAAGCCTTACTATACCTGTAGCACTTGCCACCTGTTCAAGGCATCCATAGGCGCCGCAATTACATTGTTTGCTTTCATTGTCCTCTACATGGATGTGCCCTATCTCTCCTGCCAAACCGTGTCTTCCTACAACTATCTTGCCATCTATAATAATACCGCTTCCCACACCGGTTCCTATAGTTACAAGTACTACATCCTGCATATCCTTAGCTGCACCCTGCCATGCTTCTCCAAGTGCAGCCACATTGGCATCGTTTCCAAGGTAGACCGCTATACCCCCGAGTATATCCGAAAGTTCCCTTCCGGGATATACATCTTTCCAACCTAAGTTTACACAGACCTTTACATAACCTGACTTCAGCACCGGCCCCGGCACTCCCATTCCTATACCTATGCAATCCATTATGGACAGGTCTGAGGCTTTTAATTCCTTCTTTATGGATTTTGCAATATCCTTTATAATATTTTCACCCTTATTGCTTGTATCTGTAGGGATTTCCCACTTTTTTAACAGTTTTGCATCAGCACCGAAAATACCCATTTTTATGGAAGTACCACCCAAATCTATACCTATACAAAGTTGTTCCATTTTGCTCTCCTTATTATTTTAGATCAATATAGTTCATCTTGGAATCACCAAGTAATATAAGTCCGTCCCCCATTCCCGCCTTTAAGAACTTAAGTACAGGGAACTCCAAATCACTTTCAAACTTTACCTTACCCTCTATATTATATACAAGACAGGAATTATTGTCTGATAAAAATATATAATCCTTATCTATGTCAAGTCTTTCATAGTCATAATTGATTCCCTTTTCCAAGACCAATCTGCCGTTTGTACTATAAACTTTTAATGTATACTTATACTGATCCGTTATATTATCCACGATCATAACTATATAGTCCTTGTTATAAGCTACACTTTTTATTTCAGACTGTTCCGGGAAGGAACTTTTAAGCTTAGGGCTTACGATATTTTGCGAAGTAAAAAAATAAACTCCGCTGCTTGCCAGCACATAGGAATCCAATTTTTTGGAAAAACTCACCTTGCTTATAAGGCTGTCTTCAAAAGGCTCATTAAAACCCCCCATTATTCTGTTAGGAGTGTTTTTACCTATATTGGAAAAGTTATAAAATACTACGCTTCCTTTTAACATGGAATTTTGTATGTACTGGTAAGATACAAGCAAATTATTACCGTCAGGAGAAAGACTTATATCCGTAGGGTATCCGTCTCCGGTAAGGGAGTTTTTTACAGTTATGTCTATAACATTACCCTCTTTACTGAAAAAATTAATAGCTGTAGAGCTACTGTCTTCTACTATCACAGCCAATACTCCTATATCCGAAAGACTTATTCTTGATATCGGAAGACCGGTTGAGGCACTTCCTATCCTTCCGTCTTTTCCGAATATATATATATTGGTTCCCTGTCTGTCTGCTATGGCTACATACGAAGAGCTTACCGAAACTATCGGATCCTTCATTTCATAACTGTCTATCCATACTTCATTACCGGATCTGTCAAGGCAGACCACTCCGTCTTTAGAGTACTTAATTATATAATCATTAAAAGTTTCATAGCCTACTATACTTCCTTGCTTAAGTTCCTTAGTCCACTTAAGTGAGTAGCTTTTGTACTTATAAAATTTATTTTTTATAAGTATAAAGCTTCCCCACAACAGTAAAATTACAGCTACAAATAAAATGAAAGCACCTGCTCTTGATTTTTTCTTAGGATCCTTTGAAGAATTTTTAGACTTTACTTCCTTTAGCTGATTTTTTTGTCTGGCAGCTCTATCTGTTAAACTCTTCTCATATCGCTGCTCATTTTTTTCAGGTTCTCTTTTTATCTTTCTTCTTGGGACCTCTTTTTTTCTATTTTCTTCATTGATATTGACTTTTTTTTGCCTGTTATGTAAAGGATATTCTTCTTTATCTTTATTATTCTTTTTTACGGGCACTTTTCTTACAATATTTTTCCTTTGATAGTCATTTGGTATCTTTCGAATATTGTTTTTGCCTTTTCTTTTATCATTAGGTGGCAACTGCCGTCTTTCATCCATATTACACTTCCATACTGTTTCTATACTCTTCTATAGCTTCTCTTAAGTTAGTTACAATAGCCTTATCCATAATATTTGCAAGAGCGTCTATTTTTTCCACATCTAAAAATTCTCTGCCGAGGTATACCTCATAATTCTCCGAGATATAAATATTCTTATCCTTTAATTCTTTTGAGACTCTATTTATAGCACTGCTTATGATTACACGCCTTGAGTCAAGTTCATCTATCTTAGGTTTTGCCGCCGTAAGTATTTCGTCTGCGATAATATGCCTTGTCGAATTATCAAAATTCTTAATGGCTTCTTTTTTCTTAATATTAATATCTTCAAGCTCTTTTTCAGCTTCTGAAATATTAAAATCATATTCTGCCAAGTTGTAATTCGAGTCATCCTTATCTTTTTTAATCATTTTTTTTGTTTTAATTATTTTCTTATTGGTATCCGATATATCGTCAAATACCTTCCTTATATCTTTCAGGGCTTTGAATTTTTTTGCCTTTGTTATATTGCCTATGTAAAGATATATGGATGCCACTATTAAAATCAATAACATATAAATGATTATAAGATAATATGGACTTTTATTAGGTAAAAAATAATATATAATTGAAGGCAGCGCCGCAAATATCAATATGAAATACAGCAACAGCAGTATAAATTCATATAATTTTCTTGGAAAGTACAAAGTATAATAGAACTTTGAACTGCATATCATAGGAAGTTTCGACATCTTACAAAGATCTTTGATCTTCTTTTTTGAATCTTTGATGTCCTGATACAGATGTGCAGTCTCAAAATCCTGTTTTTCCTTAACCGCTTTTTCTCTCGCTTCCTGTCTTTTGATTTTTAATTCTTTTAATTTATTTTCAATTTTTTTTATTTCATTATCATAGGTATCAATAAGTTCTTTTCTACGCTCTCTAACGGTTTCATCAATCTTATCATTTAAAATTTTATTCTCATTTTTAATAGCTTCTTCCAGCTCAAGTTCTTCTTCTTTTAATCTTTCCTCTTCTATGCCAAGTGCATCTGCATCATTTAATGCCTGCTTGGCATTTTCGAAAAAACTCTTATAATCGCTTATAGGCTGTGCCATATTAAACTCCTTAAAATTTTTAACAACTTATCAGATAGTATAAAACCCCATAATCAAATTCACAAAAATCAGCTTTTGTAAACTTTATTATTGTTTTTTATACAGTCAAGCCTCCAACTAAATCATGTGTAAAAATTATTCATCTCAGTACCTCCTTGACACATATGCTATACTTAAACTCAAAAAAGGAGGATAGCCATGCTTCGTTTGTGGGTCAAAATATATAGGAACAATAAAATAGTTAAGGACTATGTTGCCCAAAGTAATAATTACAATCTTTCCCGTACTAAGATGATTCTTTTATGTTTGGAGGAAGCCTGCCATAAACTTGACCTTGCTTCCCCCATATGGTTGGAACTTAATATTAAAGATTTTCAGTTACACTCAAAGACAAGATTTTATGCCGATAACTTTATAGAGGCAACTGATTTTGATTATCTTGAAGTACAAATACTTGATGAATAAATACTACTGTAGTCTTTTGAGCAACTCTTCTCTTTCCCTTTCAAAGCCCGGTTTACCGAGCAGAGCAAACATATTCTTTTTGTAGCTTTCTACTCCGGGTTGATTAAAGGGATTTACTGCCAATATATATCCGCTTACTCCACAGGCAAATTCAAAGAAGTAGAAAAGTTCTCCAAGATACTCCTCATTGAGCTTTGGCAATACTATCGAAAGATTAGGTACTCCTCCGTCAGTGTGGGCAAGTATGGTTCCGTTCATTGCGGATTTATTGACAAAATCTATACTCTTGCCTGCAAGATAATTCATACCGTCAGTATCTTTTTCTTCTTCCTCTAAAAGCATATTTACCAAAGGCTCTTCTATAGAAATTACTGTTTCGTAAAGAATTCTGCTTCCTTCTTGTATAAACTGTCCCATAGAATGAAGGTCTGTTGTTAAGTCAACAGAGGCTGGATATATTCCCTTATTGTCCTTACCTTCGCTTTCTCCGTAAAGTTGCTTCCACCACTCTGAAATATAATGAAGACTTGGCTCGTAGTTTGCAAGTATTTCTACAGCCTTTCCCTTTCTATGTATAATATTTCTCAAAGCCGCATATAATAATGCCGGATTTTCCTTGTATGGTTTTTCCAAAGCTGACTTTCTTGCAGCGGCAGCCCCTTCCATAAGTTTATCTATATCTATGCCGGCTACAGCTATAGGAAGCAGTCCGACTGCGGTAAGCACGGAAAATCTTCCGCCCACATCATCAGGTACTACAAAGCTTTCATAACCTTCCTCATCTGTAAGTTTTTTTAATGCTCCCTTTGCTCTATCTGTAGTTGCGTAAATTCTTTTTCTTGCTTCTTCTTTGCCGTACTTTTTTATTAAAGCTTTCTTTAATACCCTAAATGCTACAGCTGGCTCGGTAGTCGTACCCGACTTTGATATAATATTGATTGAAAAATCTTTACCTTCCAGCGCCTCTTCCAAATCATGAAGGTATTTTTCAGATATGGAATTGCCGCAAAACACTATATGAGGATAGGGTCTTTTTGTTTTATCAAGTAAAGCATAAAAACTGTGGCTAAGTGCTTCGATGCAAGCCTTTGCCCCAAGGTAAGAACCTCCTATTCCTATCACCACAAGCACTTCGGAATCACTTTGTATCTTCTTGGCAGCTTTCTTTATTCTTTCAAATTCTTCTTTATCGTAATTTACAGGAAGGTCAAGCCAACCTAAAAAATCAGCTCCGGCTCCCCTTTTATTAATCAAGGTTTCTTTAGCTAAGTTTACTGTACTTTCAAAGTTATCTATTTCTTCCTGTGACACAAACTCAAGTGCCTTTGAGTAATCGAATGATAGTTTGGACATTGTTTGCTCCTTTAAATATTTGTTTATAGATTAAATAGTATAGCATATTTCCCTATTTAATACTATTCTTGCATTATATATATGATAATAATTAATCCTTATTTGGTTACAGTTAAGGTAGTCCGGATATATATGTATAATATACTAAATGAAAGCTTGCTTTCAGGTATATATTATAGATATATATCCAACAGGCTACTGTCAACATTCATCTTCGTCTAACTTATAAATAAGGTCAAACATTTTTAGGTTGTTTTGACGAAGATGAATGAGCTACCTGAACTGTAACCTTATTTTAAGCTGTCAACCAGTGCCAAACTGATTTTTGACATATTTTCTATGGCTTTTGCTTCAAAGCTTCTGTAATCAACATCGGCACTGTTATCCGCCTTATCCGATATAGCCCTTATAACTACACAAGCCATGTTGTTAAGCATTGCCGCCTGTGCTATGGCTGCTCCCTCCATTTCAACACAGTAAGCATGGAAATTACTGATAATCTCAGCTTTTAAACTATCCTCAGATACAAACTTATCCCCTGTGGCTACCATGCCCTTGTAAAGCTTTATGCCAAGACCTAGACTATCAAATACACTTTGTGTCTTATCTATAAGATATTTATCTGCCGGAAACTCTACAATATTCATTCTCGGTATTTCACCAAGTTTATATCCGAAATTCCTGGCGTCAACATCATATTGTACCAGACTTGTAGATACAACTATATCTCCTATATCAATATCGGCATTAAGGGAGCCGGCTATACCTGTATTGATCACAGTATCCACTCCGTATACACTTGCAAGTATTTGGGTGCATATTCCGGCATTTACCTTTCCTATGCCTGAACGCACAAGTACAAGCTTGGTTCCTTTTACAGCTCCCTTAAAAAAAGACATACCGGCTATGGTCTGTACCTCATCCACCTGCATGTGTGATTTTAAATTCGTTATCTCCTCTTCCATTGCTCCTATAATACCTATCATATATCTTCTCCTTTTTTATGTTTTGTGTTATATTTAAATACCGGATCTATAAGTCTTAAAATCATATTTTGACTACAGTATTATATTTTAATACGAAAATTTGATTTTTGCACTATAATAGTTACAGTTCATGTAGACTCATTCATCTTATTGTTACAGTTCATGTAGCCCGGATATATATGTATAATATGTTTCTGAAAGCAAGCTTTCATTGGTGTATTATACAAGTATATAAACCACCTGAACTGTAAGCTGTAATCATTATAAATTATATAAATAATTATGTTTTTTAGAAAGGTATACTGATGAAAAAAATAGTTCTTACCGGCGGAGGAAGTGCCGGTCATGTAACCCCAAATATTGCTCTTGTACCGAAACTTCGTGAACTTGGATATGATATTTTATATATAGGTTCTAAAAAGGGCATAGAAAAAGAGCTTATCCAAAAAGAAAATATAGAGTTTAAGTCCATATCTTCCGGCAAGCTGCGCAGATATTTTGATATAAAAAATTTTACAGACCCTTTTCGTGTTATTAAGGGGCTTTTTGATGCCCGTAAAATACTGAAAAAATATAAACCGGATGTAGTGTTTTCCAAAGGCGGATTTGTTACAGTTCCTGTAGTTATAGCTGCACATATGCTTAAGATACCTGTAGTCATCCATGAGTCTGATATAAGTCCCGGTCTTGCCAATAAGATTTCTTCAAAATACGCAAAGAAGATATGCTATAATTTTCCTGAAACTCTTGGACATATTTCTAAAGATAAGGCTGTGCTTACCGGCTCGCCTATAAGAGCTGAACTTTTATCCGGGAGTGTAGAAAAAGCAAGGGAATTTACCGGACTTGATGATAAGAAGCCTGTAATACTTGTTATCGGCGGAAGTCTCGGTGCAGTCAGTGTCAATACCGCTGTAAGAAACAGTATAAATAAATTGCTTGAAAAATTCTATGTAGTACATATCTGCGGTAAGGGAAATATAGATGCAAATATAAAGCTTTCAGGCTATGTTCAATATGAATATATCTCTTCACAATTAAAAGATGTATTCGCCTTGGCTGATATAGTTATAAGCCGTGCCGGTGCCAATGCAATCTCAGAGCTGCTTGCATTAAAAAAGCTGAATATACTTATACCCCTTTCTGCCAAAGCAAGCAGGGGAGATCAGATATTAAATGCCGCTTCATTTAAAAAACAGGGGTTTTCTTATGTAATAGAGGATGAAGCCTTAAATAAAGACTCGCTGTTGGCTGCTATTGATGAGGTCTATGCCAATAAAGACAGCTATATTAAAAGCATGCAGACTGCCGGAGTGTCTGACGGTGTAAGCGCTTGTATAAAAGTAATAGAAGAGGCTTGTGTATAGTATTGTTGATATGCAGCTTTATTAATGAATCGTAGCCTTTAGCTCTTGCTAAAGGCTACAAATATTAAACTGTGTACTTTTTATCCGATACGCCACTTTTGCTCATCTAAATATAATCTCTTCTAAACGGTCTATACAGTGCCATAGAAAGTACAAAACCTATCAGTCCTCCACTTATATGCGCTATATTATCTACATTGGATGACGAAAAACCATAGTAAAGCATAAGCACCGTCATAAATATCATACTTCTAAGGTCCAGCCCCTCTACCCTTGTCTTATTTACCGTAAGTATATATATTAGGGCTCCTATTACTCCGAATACCGCACCGCTTGCTCCTGCGCTTACAAGCATGTCATTAACATATATATCGTATATACAACTGAATACGGATGAAAATATACCGCTTAACAGATAAAGTACGATAAAGTTTAATTTGCCTATCAAATGTTCCAGCCTTTCGCCGAGCAAGAAAAGTATAAGCATATTTCCCGATATATGCATAATATCAAAATGCATAAACATAGCACTTAAAAGCCTGAAATACTGATGATCGAAAAAAATCAGATCCGCTCTCGCCGCTCCGAAACTTAACATACCCTCTACACTCGAAGATGCACCGCTTAGCTCAAGTACTAAAAAATATATTATATTTATAACTACTATACAGGTACTTATGGTGTATAATCTTGGTTTTATATTATAATACATATTATGCTTTCAGCTCTTTTTTTATATTTTTCAGTATTTCTTCCTGCTCTCCCTCTTTATAAGAAAGGTTATCCCATGTAAGTATTGACTTTTCTTTTGCAAATCTGGGTATTATATGTATATGGCAGTGAAATACGGTCTGTCCCGCACTTTCTTTGGTGTTGATAAGTGTATTAAAACCGTCTGCATTAAGTGCCTTCATACAGGCAGCTCCAACCTTTTTTACAAGTGGAAGAATTTTTGCCGAAATCTCATCAGGCACTTCCAGTATATCCGCATAATGACCTTTTAAAAGTATAAGTGTATGTCCCTTACTTGCAGGGCTTATATCAAGTATAACTCTGAAATCTTCATCTTCATAAAGGGTTGATGAATTTATCTCACCATTTGCAATTTTACAAAATATACAACTATTATCTGACATAATTACCTCCTCATTATTTAAGTTAAGCTTGCAGTTATGCTAACTAATTCATATTTAAAAATAATACAAGGCTTCTAACTTTAACCTATAAACAAGCTTCTACTCCTGATATATACTTAGCAAACCGAAACCGATCAATAAAGTATAGCGGTTAAATTTATATAGAACTCTTACCTTACCCTTATAAACTTTATTATATCATCAAGGCTTTCACTTACCAAGTTAAAATCTTTTTCCCTTATATAACCTGTAAGAATAGCAAACTCATCCAATCCTTCAAGTCTTATAACTTCGGAATCCGCAAAGGCTCTTCTACACCTTGTTATATGCTTATCATCCACATCCTTAAATCTTATAAAGTATCTATGTGAGGTTTTGTCCATAGGAAGTACCTTCGCTCTTTCCTCAGACCATTCTATAGGTAATCTATTGCTTCCAAGCTTAATTATTGAGAGTATGTCTGAAACTACCGCACTTGCCGTAGGCAGTTTTCCGGCTCCGCTTCCGTAAAGCATAGTCCTGCCGAGCATATTGCCCTCAAGCAATATGGCATTAAATACCCCTTTTACCATATATAAGGGATTATCTCTATCAAGCATCATGGGGCAGACATAGGCTGCTATATCTCCATTGTCGTCAACTGTTGCACTTCCGCAAAGCTTTATTGCCATTGACATCTGCTTAGCATACTCAAGATCCACTTTTTCTATCTTACTTATGCCCTCAGTATATATATCGCTGAACTTTACTTCTTTTTTGCAGGCAAGTGAGCTTAGTATGGCTATTTTTCTTCCGGTATCGTATCCTTCTATATCGGCTTCAGGGTTTCTTTCCGCATAACCGAGCTCCTGTGCTTTGTGCAGTGCTTCTTCAAAGCTTTGTCCCTCTTTCGTCATACAGGTCAGTATATAATTGGTCGTACCGTTTAATATTCCGTCTATTTCTTTTATAACTTCTCCGGCAAAGGCATCTCCTATTGTTCTTATAAGAGGTATACCGCCTCCTACACTTGCCTCAAAAAGAAAGGCTACATTCTTTTCCTTTGCAATTCTAAGTAACTCACTTCCATACATCTCAACCAATGCCTTGTTGGAAGTAACCACATTTTTACCTTTTAGTAAGGCTCTTTTAACAAAATCATAAGCCGCTTCGGTACCTCCTATGGTTTCTACCACTACGGATACTTCCTCATCATTTTCTATATCTTCAAATTTTTCCGCAAGTACAGCAGCTATATCAGGATTTATGGATTTCCTGTTATCTAAAATGCTTTTAACTCTTATCTGTCTTCCTGTAGAGGCTTCCAACTCTTTATTGTTTTCATTGATTATTTGATAGACTCCTGAACCTACAGTTCCAAAACCTAATATTGATACATTTATCATCTCTTTATTTACTCCCTAGCTAAAATTTTTACTTCGTATACGCCTTCGCATGATTTTATTTCATCCAGTAATTTGGTTATATTTCCTGTTCCCTCCAATACCTCTATAGATAGTGAAATATTTGCAATATTATTTACCGGTATGGATTGATGTATTGTCAGGATATTGGCTTGATAGGTGGATACTATCTTTAACAAATCTGATAAAAGCCCCGGTTTATCCAACATTTGCATAGCTAAAGTTATGGTCTTTCCTCTGGCATTATCACTAAAAGTTGATATATCATCCTTGTATTTATAAAATGAACTTCTACTGATGCCGACTTTATCTGTAGCCTGTATAATGCTCATATTCCTGTCTTCGCTTAAAAGTTTTTTAGCCTCTACCACTTTTATAAGCACTTCAGGAATAGCCTTTTCTTTCACCAAATAATATATATCTTCCCGCATTGTATTTCCTCCACATACAAATGTATGACACTCAGGGATTTTAACATAAAAACAGCAAAAAAGCAAGCACAATGCTTGCTTTGACTGTACCTTTTAAGCCCTGATGTTATAAATACGCAGCTATAAATCTAAAACCGTCATTGTCCTATGTAATTTTATTCAGACAATGACGGTCTTAGATATTCAAAAACCTAACTATTGCTATAATCTGTGAATATATAACCTGACTGCTACTTGTTACCTAAACTAAGATAGGTCAAGTAGGCAGTTATAAATTTTTCTATATCTCCGTCCAATACAGCACTGACATTGGCAGTTTCACAACCTGTTCTATGATCCTTTACCAAACTGTAGGGTTGCATTATATAAGATCTTATTTGTGAACCCCAACCTATTTCCTTAACCGAACCTCTTATATCGGAAATTTTATCAACATTCTCCTGCTTCTTTATCATATAAAGCTTGGATTTGAGCATTTGCATAGCCTTTTCTTTGTTACGGAGCTGACTTCTCTCATTCTGACACTGCACTACTATACCTGTAGGAATATGTGTTATACGCACTGCGGATGAAGTCTTATTTACATGCTGTCCTCCCGCACCGCTGGCACGATAGGTATCCATGCGTATGTCTTCTTCATTGATATCCAGGTCAAGGTCTTCTTCTATCTCAGGTACTACATCACAGGAGACAAAGGAAGTTTGCCTTTTTGCCGCCGCATTAAAAGGTGAAATGCGTACCAGTCTATGTATACCATGCTCACTTTTAAGGTAACCGTAGGCATTGAGCCCGTTTATCTGCATGGTTATAGACTTAAGTCCCGCCTCATCTTCTTCCAGAAAATCCAATACTTCAACACTATAGCCCATATTTTGTGCCCATCTGGAATACATTCTATATAACATTGAGCACCAATCACAGGCTTCAACTCCTCCTACTCCGGCATTAAGCTTAAGTATGGCACAGGAGCTGTCATACTCTCCAAAAAGCAGGGTCTTGGTTCTGAGTGCATTCATCTTGCTTTCTAAGGTATTAAGAGAATGCTTTATATCATTGAGAAGTGATGTATCCTTCTCCTCTCCTGCAAGCTCTATAAGTACCTCTATATCTTCATAAAGGCTTTTAAGCTCCTTAAAGCTTTCTATATCACTTTCCAATGATTTTGCTTCTTTTAATATCTCAGCTGATTTTGAGTTATCATCCCAAAAGTTAGCTGCTTCCATTGACTTGTTAAGTTCTGCAAGTTTCTTTTCTTTTCCCTCAAGGTCAAAGTGAATCCCTCACTTCTGTAAGAGGTTTTTCATAGCTCGACAATAATGCATCGTATTGTTCAAGCTCCAACATTTACCTCACCGCCTTTACTTTAATCTTCCATGGCATTGTTTATATTTTTTACCGCTGCCACATGGACAGGGGTCATTCGGATATACCTTATCGGCATCTCTTTTTACAGGTTCTTTAACAGAACTGTCATCCTTGTTGGTTCCGGTAACCTTAGCTGCCGGTTCTCTTTCGACCTTCTGCTCAACCCTTACATGGTAGAGTATTCTAACGGTATCTTCCGTAATAGCCGCAGTCATATCTCCGAACATATCATAAGCACTCTTTTTGTACTCTACCAAAGGATCCTTTTGACCGAATGCCTGTAAACCGATGCTTTGTCTAAGCTGTTCCATATCATCTATATGGTTCATCCACTTGTTATCAATAACTCTTAAGAGTATAACTCGCTCAAATTCTCTCATTTGCTCTGAATCCGGGAACTCGGCTTCTTTTTCTTCATATAGCTTTATAGCCTGCTCTTTTAAGTTATGTATAAGCTCATTTTTATTGTTAATACCTTCTGTACCGATCTTTAAAAGCGGTATTATAGGAAGCAAAAGCTCTTTAAGTTCTTTAAGATCCCACTCTTCAAGTTTTGCATCATCGGATATAGCGATATTTACGGCATTATCTATGATATTATTGATCATTCTAAGTATTGTATCTCGCATATTGTCGCCTTCCAATACTTTGTTCCTCTCCTCATAGATAACTTCTCTTTGCTCGTTATTTACCTGATCGTATTTTAACAGGTTTTCTCTTATACCGTAGTTATTGCTCTCTATCTTCATCTGAGCTCTCTCTATGGCATTGGAAAGCATCCTGTGCTCTATCTGCTCACCTTCAGGCACTCCAAGGGATTCAAACATACCTATAAGTCTTTCAGAACCGAAAAGTCTCATAAGATCATCTTCAAGAGATATGTAAAATCTTGACTCTCCCGGGTCTCCCTGACGACCTGAACGACCTCTGAGCTGGTTGTCTATACGCCTTGCCTCATGTCTTTCGGTACCTATGATCTTAAGTCCGCCCTTTTCCTTGGACTCATCGTCAAGTTTAATATCCGTACCACGACCTGCCATGTTGGTTGCTATTGTTACCGCACCGTGAACTCCGGCTCCGGCTACTATTTCCGCTTCCTTTTCATGGAACTTGGCATTAAGTACGGTATGAGGTATACCCTCTTTTTTAAGCATATTTGAAAGCATCTCGGAGGTCTCTATGGTAATGGTACCTACAAGCACCGGCTGTCCCTTTTCGTGGGTCTGCTTTATATCCTCAACAACCGCCTTGAACTTTTCTTTCTTGCTCTTGTATACTGCATCTTCATGGTCTTTACGAGCTACAGGCTTATTGGTAGGTATTGCTATAGCATCCATTCCGTAAGTATTTCTGAACTCTTTTTCTTCCGTAAGTGCAGTACCGGTCATTCCCGCCTTTTTCTTGAATTTATTAAAGAAGTTCTGGAAGGTTATAGTTGCCAAAGTCTTGGACTCTCTTCTTACATCTACATGTTCTTTAGCCTCTATAGCCTGATGAAGTCCGTCAGAGTATCTTCTTCCCGGCATTATACGACCGGTAAATTCATCTACTATAAGTACTTCATCATCCTTAACTACATAGTCCTTATCCCTGAACATCAGGTTGTTTGCACGAAGTGCCAGTATTATACAATGCTGTATCTCAAGGTGCTCAGGATCTGCAAGGTTTTCTATCTGGAAGAATTTCTCAACCTTTGCAACACCCTGCTCGGTAAGGTTAACTATCTTATCCTTCTCATTGACTATAAAGTCTCCGGTCTCTTCAATGGTTTCTCCCATCAAAGCATTCATCTTGCTAAACTCCGCACTGGCTGTACCCTTCTCAAGCTGCTTTGCAAGTACATCACAAACTTCATAAAGTTTGGTTGATTTTCCGGACTGACCTGATATGATAAGCGGAGTTCTCGCCTCATCTATAAGTACGGAGTCTACCTCGTCTATTATGGCATAATCAAGTTCACGAAGTACCTTCTGATTCTTATATATAGCCATATTGTCTCTAAGATAGTCAAATCCAAGCTCGTTGTTGGTTACATAAGTTATATCACAAGCATAAGCTTCCTGTCTTTCATCATTGTTCATTGAGTTAAGTACAACTCCGACAGTTAAGCCTAAAAACTCATGTATACTTCCCATCCACTCGGCGTCACGCTTTGCCAAATAGTCATTGACAGTAACTATATGTACGCCCTTTCCTGCCAGAGCATTAAGGTAAGCAGGGCAGGTAGATACCAAGGTCTTACCCTCACCCGTTCTCATCTCCGCAATACGCCCCTGATGCAGTACTATACCACCCATCAACTGCACCGGATAATGCTCCATGTTAACTACTCTTCTTGCAGCTTCTCTTACTGTAGCGAATGCTTCCGGCAGTATGGAATCCAAACTTTCTCCGCCTGCAATTCTTTCCTTGAATTTTACAGTATTTTGTTTTAACTCGTCATCACTAAGAGACATCATCTTATCACGCATATCCTCTATCTTCTTCACGATAGGGGTGATCATTTTTATCTCTCTTTCACTATGTGTTCCAAATATTTTCTCAATGAGGTTCATGCATACTCTCCTGTCATTTTCTAATCCATAACTATACAAGTGTATCACTATACTACTATAACTTCAATCTTAATTATAAAGTTTATAAAAAGTTAATACAGTAAAGGTTTAAGTTTAGGTAAGTCATTTGTATTTCTCCACTTACAAATGCCGATACTGTTCGGATAGATATATATAAATAATATTTCGCTTAATGATAATACTACATTTTATATTATGCATATATATCTACTTACCTTGACTATAACCGCCAAAGAGGCTGTTACAGCATTTATATATAATTTAACATATAAATATTGCTGAAACAGCCCGCTCATTTTTATAATTCTACTTTATAAGAGGGTGAGGAATCTCCATTTATAACATAATAAGCAGCATTTTCCTCAGGTTTTATATAAATATCGACTTTCTTTATAACTACGCCCTTATTAGCCTTTTTATAAGCCTTGATTGCTTTGGCTACAATATTTTTTACAAGTACCGATCTGCCTTCATACTCCACAACTGCAGATACTTTAGGCTCTACTTCCGCTTTTTTGGCAGTCGCCTTTTTAGCAGCGGGCTTTTTTTCTTCACTTTCTGCCGCAGCAAGCTTTACATCAGCCGCTTCGCCGGTCTTAGCTTTGGTGCTTTTTTTAGCAGCACTTTTCTTTTCAGCAGTACTTTTCTTAGCAGCCTTGGTTTCTTTCTTTTCTTCCATACTTATTGTTTTTTCTTCCTTTTTCATATACTCACCTCTTTGGCTCTCTCTAATATCAAATATGCTTTCCAAATGATTATATATTATTTATGTATATTAAAGCAAGATTTTTATAAAAAAGTCTCTAACTCGGGTTTTCTTCAAATATTTGCTTCATAGTATGCCAAGCAAGCACAGCACACTTTACTCTTGCCGGCATATGGGAAATATCCTGTAATAAACTTGCCTCGTCAAGCTCCTCAAGTTCTTCTTCACTTATATTTCCCTTGATCATATTAAAGAACAACTCTCCAAGACGCAGCGCTTCTTCTTTACTTTTCCCTATAACAAGATCAAGCATTATATCAGCCGATGCCTGTGATATGGCACAACCGCTGCCTTCAAAAGACCCCTCGGTGATAATACCGTCTTCAACCTTAAGATTAAGTATTATATCATCACCGCAACTTGGATTAACTCCTTCCAAACTAAAACTTGCATCCGGAAGTTTGTGCTTATGTAAAGGACGCATATTATGCTCGGTTAAAACCTCATTATAATAACTGTTATTTTGCATAACCCATTCTCCTTCTGATTGATTTAAGAGAATCGGTAAATCTTACTACTTCTTCTTCAGTATTATAAAAAGCTAAACTTGCTCTTGCAGTACTCATAAATCCCAGGTGCTTAAGCAAAGGCTGTGCACAGTGATGACCGGCTCTTACAGCTATATCATCCGTACTTAAAATCTGTGCTATATCATGGGGATGCACATCATCTATCGAAAAAGCGATAATTCCATGATGTTCTTTATAATCTGCAGAACCCAGTATGTGCACCTTATCATAATCTGCAAGTTCATCAAAAGCTAATTTTGTAAGAGCCTCTTCTCTTTCTTTTATAGCATCAAATCCAAGCTCTTTTATATACTTAATAGCCGCTTCAAGTCCTACCGCACCGCCGGCATTTACCGTGCCGGCTTCGAATTTATGAGGAACTTGTGCATATACCGCATCATATCTTGTTACCGTCTCTATCATCTCGCCGCCGTATAAAAACGGAGGCATCGAATTAAGTAAGTCGAGCTTTGCATACAGGACACCTATTCCCATAGGAGCAAGCATCTTATGCCCTGAAAATACCAAAAAGTCCACATCCAAAGCTCTTACATCCACAGACATGTGAGCTACACTTTGAGCCGCATCAAGTACTACTTTTGCACCGACTTCATGAGCCTTTTTAACTACATAGCTTATAGGATTCTCCCTACCGAGTACATTGGATACATGGGTCAGGGCAACTAATTTTGTATTTTTATTTATAGCGGCATCTATAACTTCTTTGCTTATAAAGCCTGTAGCATCACAGTCTAAAAACTTAAGACTTGCACCGGTTTGTCTGCAAACATTTTGCCAAGGAAGCAGGTTACTGTGATGTTCCGTAATGGCTACAAGTACCTCGTCTTCCTTTGTCAAAAAGTTCATTCCGTAGCTATAGGCTATTAAATTAAGACTTTCACTGGCATTTCTTGTAAATACTATCTCTTCGCTTTGTGAAGCGTTGATAAACTCTGCCACAGTTTCTCTTGCCGACTCATAGGCTGTGGTTGAAGCCACACTAAGCTCATAAAGCCCCCTCATAGGATTGGCATTTTTATTTTTGTAATAATCCTCTATAGCCTTAAGCACAACTTCAGGCTTTTGTGAAGTTGCGGCATTATCAAGGTAGGCTAAGGAACTTGAACAAAGTAATGGGAAATCTTTTCTGACTCTTCCAATATCAAACCCTGACATCTACTCACCTCCCATAAAATCTTCAACTAATTTTCTTGTTGCCTCGTCCTCTATAAAATTACAAACTTCTTCTATTCTTGCCCTTGCCATAAGCTCATATATTGCCTTTTCCGAAAAACCTCTGGCTTTCATATAAAACATAAGCTCTTCATCCAGTCTTCCTATTGTTGCACCGTGTGCTCCCTCAACATCTTCTTCGGCACAAAGTATGATAGGAATAGTCTTATTAACAACTCCTTCATCTATCAAAAGTACGGTTTCACTCTCCTGTCCTGAAGCATTAGCCGCCCCGAGCTTTATGTCTATAGTTCCTCTAAATGTCTTGTCTGCCTTATCTCTTAGCACTCCTCTTGTATAAAGCCTGCTGGTTGTAAGCTTTCCTTCATGAACCGCAATATAGTTCATGTCAAGCTTATCGTTATCCCTTACCAGATAAGCCACATTTGCCTGTACAACCGAATCATCCCCGGCTAAAAGCACCTTACTGCCCTGATAAGTTGCCTTATCACCTATAATTATCTGTGTAAGTTCAAACTCCGCACCCTTGGCACAATTTGCCGCTATATCATTAAAGAAAGTAAGTTCTTTATCTATAAGTTGTATCTGAATAAGTGTAAGCTTTGCATTGTCCTCAAGATGCACTCTGGTCTGCACCGCCGCTACACTGTCAAGGTCTTTTACGGCACTGTAGTCCATAATAACTGTAACCTGTGAGTCTTTTGCTATATGAAGCTCTATAATATTACCTACATTGGAAACCTCATCATAAGCGAACTTAAGTCTTAGCGGTTCTTCTACAACACTTTTCTCAACCACGAAAAAGCTGTGTACCGGCAGTTTCAAAGAAGTAATATAATCGTTAAATGCAGCTCCCATTCCGTTTTCTAAAGATTTATCGGACACTTCCTCACTTACTTTTAAGCTTATGTCGGAAGGAACTTCGCTTATAAACTTTCCGCCTTTTTCAATATTTATATCTACACTTGTTGAATTTACCTTTAACCTGTTCCATGTTATGGAGGGTAATTTATTTATTATCATACTCATCTTCTCCTCCTAACCTATACTTCCTATCATCTCAAGTCTGATAAGATTATTCATCTCCACGGCATATTCCAAAGGAAGTTCCTTGGAGATATTGTCGGCAAATCCGCTTACTATCATAGCCTTGGCATCTTCTTCTGAAAAACCTCTTGACATAAGGTAAAAAATCGACTCATCACTGATTCTTCCTATACTTGCCTCATGTCCTACATCTGCCTCCTTTGTACGCACATCCATAACCGGTATGGTATCGGAGGTGGATATATTATCAAGCATTAAAGACTCGCAGGTTACTGCGGATTTTGAGTTCTTCGCTTTTTCAGATATATATATTGAGCTTCTGTAAGTATTCTTTCCGCCTCCCTTTGATATGGAACGTGAATTAATATATGAAGTCGTATTGGGAGCGTTATGCACTATCTTAGCGCCTGTATCAAGGTCTTGACCCGCACCGGCAAATGTAACTCCGTTAAACTCAGCCCTTGCCCCCTCGCCGTTAAGTATGCTCATAGGGTAGAGGTAGGATACTCTCGAACCGAATGAACCCGATACCCACTCTATAGAGCCGCCTTCTTCAACTATGGCTCTTTTAGTATTGAGGTTATACATATTCTTAGACCAGTTTTCTATGGTCGAATACCTTACCTTGGCATTCTTTCTTATAAATATCTCAACGCAACCCGCATGAAGGTTAGCTACACTGTACTTCGGAGCGGAACACCCCTCTATAAAGTGCAGATATGCATCTTCTTCCACTATAATAAGTGTATGCTCAAACTGACCGGCTCCCGGAGAATTAAGTCTGAAATATGACTGTAAGGGTATATCAAGTTTTACCCCCTTAGGTACATATACAAATGAACCTCCTGACCATACTGCACCGTGCAAAGCCGCAAACTTATGATCCCTCGGAGTAACAAGCTTCATAAAATGCTCTCTTATCATATCACCGTACTCGCCGTGTAAGGCACTTTCCACATCGGAGTATATAACTCCCTGCGCAGCAATCTCCTTACGAATATTGTGGTATACAAGCTCGGAGTCAAACTGGGCTCCCACACCTGCAAGCGAAGTTTTCTCAGCCTCAGGTATACCAAGTCTGTCAAATGTATCCTTAATATCTTGAGGTACTTCAGACCAGTCTCCCTTCATACCGGTATTGGCACGGATATAGGTAATGATATTATCTACATTAAGCTCATCTATAGAAGGACCCCAATCAGGTATCTGAAGCTCATTATAGGTCTTTAATGCACGCAGACGAAAGTCTAACATCCACTCGGGATCGTTTTTTTCCTTTGAGATCTGCCTGATCACATCTTCATTAAGTCCGCCCTCTATCCTAAAATAATCTTTAGAATCAGAGTGGATCTCATACATACTCCTGTCTATGTCTTCAACATATGTTTTTTCTTTCATTATGCCTTGTCCTCCACAGTTTCAGAAGTATAACTTTCAAATCCTTCGTTATTGATCTTCTCTATCATAGAAGCATCACCGCTGTCAACTATTCTGCCGCCAACCATTATATGTACCTTGTCAACTTTAAGAGATTGCAGTATGCGTGTGCTGTGAGTAATAATAAGTAAAGTACCGTTATTCTTATCCTTATACTCTCTTACCGCATCCGAAACTATACGGGAAGCATCCACATCAAGTCCTGAGTCAGCCTCATCAAGTATGGCAAGCTCCGGCTTTAACTCCATCAGCTGACAAATCTCTGATTTTTTCTTTTCTCCGCCTGAAAATCCTACATTTAAGTCTCTGTTTGCATAGGATGCATCCATGCTGAGAGCATTCAAGGTCTTATCCATACCTTTTCTGAATGAAAGCAGCTTAAGTCTTTCACCGGTTTTTTGTTCTACGGCAAGTTTTATAAAATTGCTTAAGGATATTCCCGGAACTTCCAAAGGATTTTGGAAAGACAGATAAAGTCCTGATAAAGCCCTCTTATCAACCGACTCCTCTGTGATATCTTCACCCTTGAATACTATTTTTCCGCTTATTATCTCAAACTTGGGATTACCCATTATAGAGTGTCCCAGTGTAGATTTACCGGCACCGTTAGGTCCCATGATTACATGTGTTTCACCTTTATTTATACTTAAACTTACATTGTGCAGTATTGACTTTTCTTCAATATTCACATTTAAGTCTTCTACCTTTAATATTTCTTCTGACATCGAAATTCCTCCAAATTTTTATCACTTTAATTGTATACACTTGATTATATTCTGTATCTAAATTAATTGCAATACATTTCATACTATTTTACTAGGAAATGTGAAAGGCTTACCTTACTGCTTTAAATCCTTTGAATATCCGAGGCTTTGTAGAAAGCTTAAGTCCTTTGCACTTAAAAATTTCGTATCCAAAAGATCCGGTCTTCGCTCAAAGGTACGCCTTAGTGCTTCTTTTCTTTTCCACTCTTCTATATTCTTATGATGTCCGCTAAGTAAGATTTCCGGAACTTCCATTCCCTCATATAGGCTCGGTCTTGTATACTGCGGATATTCCAGCAATCCATCTTCAAAGGACTCAAACTCTGCACTGTCTTCATTACTGAGAACCCCCTTGATCATACGGCTTATGGCATCCATCATAACCACACTCGGAAGTTCCCCACCGGTAAGCACATAGTCTCCTATAGAGATGCTTTCCGCATCGGTAAGCTCCAAAACTCTCTCATCAACCCCCTCATAATGCCCGCATAAAAAAATTAACTCTTCTTCTTTTGCAAGCTCCTTTGCCAAATCCTGATTAAAAAGCCTTCCCTGAGGTGTGGTATAGATGAGTCTGGGCTTTTTTTCCAAGCCCTTGCAAATATCCTTATAGGCGGAGTATATGGGATCTGCCTGCATAAGCATACCTGCGCCTCCCCCATAAGGATAATCATCTACCTGTCTGTATCTGTTTTTTGCATAATCTCTTATATTTATGATTTTAAGCTTTATAAGTTCATCGGACAGTGCTCTTCCTATAATGCTTTGAGCCATGATATACTCTATCATTTCGGGAAATAAAGTCATTACATAATAATGCATATCTTCCCCCTATATATCAAGCAGTCCGTCTAAAATATGAACAAGGACTTCTTTGCTCTCAAGATCAACATCTAAAATACATTGCTTTATATACGGAAGCAGCAAAGTATCTTTTGATTTCTCATTTGTCTTTATATCTTCATTTAGGCTTATTTCCATAACATGATTGGCACCGGTGGGAAATACATCCTTTACATAACCTATAAAACCTAAGGTATCGCTTATAACTTTTAAGTCTATAAGGTCTGATATATAGTTTTCTCCCTCTTTAAGCTCCTTGGCATCTTTCCTGTCTATATAAAGGTCTTTTTTAACTATCTTTTCCGCCGCCTCTATACTGTCTATATCCTCAAATTTACAGATGAACATATTTTTCATCTCTTTAGCATAGCTTAACTTTAACTTGGTATATATACCCTTATTATCCAAATAAAATTCTTTTATATATGAAAATTTTTCTGTATCATCGGTAGTAGGATATAACTTTACCTCACCTCTTAAACCGTGTGTTTTGGTAATAACACCTACTCTTAACTTATCTGTCATATTAACTTCTTTCTTTAATTTACGATATTAAAGCAAAAAGGCTGCTGCAAAACTCTATAATCTTGCAACAGTCTATCTACTATCTTATTTCTAATATAACCTTCTTATCACTTTTAGATGTGGCAGCCTTTACTATAGAGCGAATAGCTTTAGCTATCTTGCCGGATCTTCCGATGATCTTACCCATATCAGACTCAGCAACACTAAGTTCTATAAGTATGGAATCCTCTCTTATAGTTTCGGTTAAAACCACTTCCTCAGGTTTGTCTACCAATGCTTTAGCAATTAACTCTACTATTTCTTTCATCTACTGCCCTCTTCTTATCTTATGCCTGCAATCTTCAATAACTTTGCAACTCTGTCTGTAGGCTGTGCACCGTTACTTAACCACTTCTTAGCTGACTCCTCATCAAACTTTATAACACTTGGTTTCTTAGTAGGATCATAGTAGCCAAGCTCTTCTATAAATCTTCCGTCTCTCGGAGCTCTTGCATCTGCAACAACTATTCTATAGAAAGGTGCCTTCTTTTGTCCTAATCTTTTTAATCTCATCTTTACTGCCATAATACAGCCTCCTAAATTTTCTTTATATTATAATCAAGAATTTATTTTAATTCTCGTGAATTAACAATTACAAACCTACATACTTACTAAAAGGGAAAGCCTTTCTTTCCGCCGCCGAATAATCCTCCCAGTCCTCTTGCGCCTCTTTGGTTCATGGCACCTGAGAATTGTTTCATCATCTTCTTCATCTGGTCGAATTGCTTAACTATCCTGTTTACTTCGGCTATATCAACTCCGGCTCCCTTGGCTATACGATTCTTCCTTGAAGGATTAAGTATATCGGGATTACTTCTTTCTTTTAAGGTCATACTGAGTATTATCGCCTCAACCCTTGCCATCTGACTATCATCTACATTGGCAGCACCTTTCATGGATTGCATGCCCGGAAGCATATTCATCAGACTTGCAATGCCTCCCATCTTCTTAAGTTGTTTCATCTGGTCAAGAAAGTCATTAAAGTCAAACTCCGCCTTCTTGAACTTTTGGCTCATTTCCTTGGCTTTTTCGGCATCTATATCCATTTCAACCTTTTCTATAAGGCTTAGGATATCTCCCATACCAAGAATCCTGCTTGCCATTCTGTCAGGATGAAAAACTTCAAGGTCTGAGAGCTTTTCTCCCATTCCGGCATAAAGTATAGGTTTTTTGGTAACCGCCTTTATAGAAAGTGCCGCACCGCCTCTTGTATCACCGTCAAGTTTGGTAAGTACTACTCCGTCTATGTTAAGCTGACTGTTAAAGTTCTCCGCTACATTTACCGCATCCTGACCCGTCATGGCGTCTACTACGAGTAAGCTGTAGTCAACCTTTACATTTTCTTTTATGGCAACAAGCTCCTGCATAAGTTTTTCATCTATATGAAGTCTTCCCGCAGTATCTATTATTACCACATTGTGATGATTGTTTTTTGCAAATTCTATACTTGCCCTGGCTATATCCACCGGAGATATGTTATCTCCCATAGAGAAAAATGCCACCGCTTGTTTCTCGGCATTGATCTTAAGCTGGTCTATAGCTGCCGGTCTGTAGATGTCACAGGCTACCAAAAGCGGACTGAACCCCTTTGATTTTAACTTTCCTGCAAGTTTTGCCGCTGTAGTTGTCTTACCGGCTCCCTGCAATCCCATCATCATGATGACATTGACCGCATCACCGGACTTAAGCTCAAGCTCTTTGGTATCTTCACCTATAAGCTTAATAAGTTCTTCATTTACTATTTTTACGACCTGCTGTGCAGGTGTAAGTGAATTCATGACCTCAGCGCCTACAGCTCTTTCCTGCACATCGGCTATAAACTTTTTTACTACTTTGAAATTAACATCCGCTTCAAGCAGGGCAAGCTTTACTTCTTTTAATGCAAGCTTTACATCCGCCTCGCTAAGCTTTCCCTTGCCTCTTAGATTCTTGAACACATTTTGCAGTTTTTCAGTTAAACTTTCAAATGCCATACACTTATCTCCTATAAATCAATAATTAAATCAGCCAAAGTTTCTATTTCGGATATTAAAGAACTGTCCTTTTTTCTGTTATACTCTCCTGATAAGGTCTTGATCCTTCCCACCAATTCTTTGGTTTTTAGAAACTTTGCAATAAGCTGTAACTTTTCTTCATAGCCTTCAAGTAAGGCATCACATCTTCTTATCATATCATGCACGCTTTGTCTGGATATTCCCTCATCCTTAGCTATCTCGCTATAAGAATAATCTTCCAAAACAACCAATTCATAGATACGCTTTTGATGCTCAGTTAAAAGTTCACCATAAAAATCATACAAAAGTGCCTGTGTTACAAATTTTTCCATACACACCTCGAATATAATACACTAGCAGCACTGTGCTGTCAAGTGTTTTTACTTGATGTTTTTTAATGATCTGTCTATATCTCTTTGCTGATCCTTTTTAGCTATACTGTCTCTTTTATCATAATTTTTCTTACCCCTTGCCAGCCCAAGCTCAACCTTAACCAAGCTGTTCTTAAAATAAACTCTTAAAGGAACTAGGGTAAGTCCCTTTTCTTTCAGTTTTGAGGCAAGTTTTATTATTTCCGTTTTATGTAATAAAAGCCTTCTTACCCTAAGCGGATCTTTGTTAAATATATTGCCCTTTTCATAAGGACTTATATGCATACCGTATATGTAAACCTGCGCCTTGTCTATTCTGACAAATGATTCCTTTACCGAGCAATGCCCTAATCTTACGGACTTTACCTCTGTACCGAAAAGTTCTATGCCGGCTTCATATTTTTCCAATATAAAATAATCAAAGTATGCTTTTTTATTGTTTGCAATAAGTTTTATACCTTCTGCCATACTTCCCCTCTTTTTCTGTCTGTACTAACTTACATCTTTTCTTAAATACATTACTCTTCCATACTCTCATGATAATCCGCTAACTCAGCATTATAAAATCTATGGTTTTTGTAAGCTTATCCACTCTTTCCACACAGACCTCAACCCTTTGCCCGAGTTTATAGGTTTTACCGCTTGCCACCCCTACTACGGCGTATTCTTTTTCAATATATTCATAGTAATCATCTCTAAGGTCGGATAATCTTACCATGCCTTCTATAGTATTTTCAAGCTCGACATATATGCCGTGTGCATTGACACCGCTTATAACTCCGCTAAACTCATCGCCTAAAAATCTAAGCATATATTCGCATTTTTTATATTTATTGGTTTCTCTTTCAACCTCATCAGCCCTTCTTTCCATCTGTGAGGACTGCTTACACACTTCTTCCAGTATATTTTCATAATGTTTAAGCCTTCTATCCGAAATGCCGGAATTTAGATTTTCTTTTATTATTCTATGTATTTGCAAGTCGGGATAACGCCTTATAGGCGAGGTAAAATGCGTATAGTACTTGGCAGCCAGACCGAAGTGTTCGCTGCAATCAGGGCTGTACTTTGCCTGCTTCATATTTCTTAAAGTTATACGGCTTATTAAAGCTTCTTCGTTAGTATCTTTGATTTTGTTAAGTAATTTTTGAAGCTCCTTTGAGTGTATCTCGTTATTAAGAGGCTTTAGTGAAAAGCCGAAGTTATTGATAAATATTGAAAGCTCCTTCATCTTATCAGGATCGGGCTTATCATGTACTCTGTATACAAAGGGCAGCTCCAGCCAAAAGTACTCCTGTGCTACAGTTTCGTTGGTTATAAGCATAAATTCTTCTATGATATTAGTAGCAACATTTCTTTGATAGGCTTTTATATCTATGACCTTACCGTTTTTATCCAAGCTGATCTTACTTTCAGGTATATCAAAGTCTATAGAGCCACGGGCTTCTCTTTTCTTTCTTAAGATAGCGGCCAGTTTTTCCATATCTTTAAGTAAGTCTACATAAGGCTCATAGAAGCAAAGTCCTTCTGCATTATCATTTTTAAGGATTTTTGCAACATCTGAATAAGCCATCCTCATATTAACATTAATTATGCTCTCTACTATTTTGTGGCTTACTACCCTGCCTTTATCGTCTATTTCCATAATGCAAGACAGTGTAAGCTTGTCTTCCAAAGCATTAAGAGAACAGCAACCGTTAGATATGCTTTCAGGAAACATAGGTATGACCCTGTCCACCAAATAAACACTTGTGCCTCTTTTTAACGCCTCTTTATCAAGCAGCCCCTTTTCTTTTATATAATGTGATACATCCGCTATATGAACTCCTAACTCGAAGTTTTTACCGTTATGCTTTAGGCTTACAGCATCGTCAAGGTCTTTTGCATCTTCCGAGTCTATAGTAACTATGACCTCTTCTCTAAGATCAAGTCTTTTTTTGTACTCTTCGCTTATATCCTGCTCCGATACTTTTTTTGCCTCACTTATAGTATCATTTTCAAAAGCCATACTAAGTCCGTAAGATTTTGCTATGGAAAGTATATCGACTCCGGCTTCATTTACCTTGCCCAGTATTTCTACTATTCTTGCCTCCGGTTTTTTATTCTTATGCCCGTAATCATATATTTCGGCAACTACCTTATCTAAATTTTTAGCAAATCTATCCTTGCCCTTAGGTATAAAAATATCCTTCAGTATTTTTTGGTTGTCCGGAAGCACAAAACCGAAGGATTTATTTTTCTTATATATACCTACAACATATTTATTGGCATGAGTTAAGACTTCACTTACACTGCCCTCTGTTCGTCTGCCGCTCTCTATGTTATTTAACTTAGTATAAACATTTACTTCCACACGAACGGTATCGCCGCTTAAGGCATTTTTTTCTTCTCCGGCAGGTATAAAGATATCATCTTTAAGTCCTTCAACCTTTACAAAACCGAAGCCTCTGGCATTGGCAGTGTAGACTCCTACATAACTTTCCACATTTATCTTACTGTATCTGCCGTTGGTAGAAAGTTTGATCTTGCCTTCGTACACCAGTTCTTCCAATACTGCCTTAAGCTCATGTCTTGCACTTAAGGGAATGTCCAAAAAAACAGCCAATTCTTTTATCTTCATAGCTGTATATATCGGATCCGACATAAGTTCAAGTATTAATTTTTTTCTTCTGTTTAATTCATCTATATTCATTCGTTACCTTTCCTGTATGCACTCTATTAGATTTTACCTTAATTACTTATCAACCGGATAAGTAATATAAGCCTTTTTTAATAAAAAATATTTCAAATCATAGTTCTTATTCAAATCGGCTATATGCTGCTAATTAACATATTACACATATACCAATGTCAAGAACTTATACCGGATTTATTCTTTTACATATACATAGTATTTCTTGTATTCTTCAGGGTTTGCATAAACATTTATACTGTCTCCCTTATGAATATTATTTTCTACTTGTCTGTATATGCTATCACTTTTAAATATATACTTTTGTCCGCCCTCTTCGTAAGTGCATATAACTTTTCTGTTTTTAATATTCTTAAATCTGTTATTTCCTATAGTAACGCTGTCTACAGTTGCACGCAGGCAAACTCCATTTTCCAATAGATAATCTATCTCTTTCATTCTTCTACTGTTAATAATATTTATAGTAAATCCCATTATAAAAAATCCAACTCCATTTAACAGTTGCAATATGAATACCAACATAGGAGTTTCACCTGTTTCTTTAACTATAAAATAGTATATTACAAAGACCAGTATGATATAAAAGAATCCTACAACCATAAATATTTTTCCAAATTTTTTCATTGCTTTTTTATCTTCCATAAGTTCTGCCTCCTGTTGTTTTAATTAAAATAAGCTGCCGCAGAATCAATACTACGACAGCTTCTAAAACCACCTTTACATTACTATTTGCTATGCAGAGATTATGCTACGATAACTATATTAAATCTAGTTAAAAATATTAAGATTTAATATAAATGCTAAAATTATAAATGCCCCTGCTGCAAAAGCTGTTAATTTTTCAAGTGTTCCTTCCATGGAACGACCCTTATTCTTACCCCAGTATGTATCTGCAATACCGCCTATAGCACCTAATCCTTGGGATTTACCCTCCTGCAAAAGCACTACAGCTGATAAGAATATACAGATAATAACATAGATAACTGAAACTATAGTATTAAGCATATTACACTCCTTCAAATTTCTTATTTCATAATTACCGCTAATAATAACACATAATAAATTGATATACAAGGGGTAATTTTTAAGTTTTTGGAATAAGTGAGCTTTAGTTTCTTTTTTATCACAAAAATCCTTAGTGCTTTCTACTCCGCTGTAAATGTACTTTTAATCTTTATTTATCATTTTTATTGTGATAATATGAAGGGCGGAGTGCTTATAGGCTAAACTATTTTTTAAAGCTGGAGACTTGAAATGAGAGAAGACATTTATAATGGTATCAAAAATCATATACAAAGCATAAGCGGATTTGAGAATATTCAAATAATAACCATAGAAGCCGGACATTGTGAACTTGAGGTCGAAATAACAGAAACTATGCTAAACTTATATGGCAGCGTACATGGCGGAGTTTTGTATACACTCTGTGATATAGCCTCAGGCATGAGTGCTTACGCTTATGAGTGTAGCAATGTAACTCTAAACGGTACTATAAATTATCTAAAACCTGCCGGTGTCGGAAAACTTAGAGTAATATGCAATACCATACATAAAGGCAGAACAACTATAGTTAATGATGTGATTATAAAAGATTCTGAGGAAGACTATATAGCAAGCGCAAGAATGACCATGTATATAACTAAGGAGCTTTAATATTTTTTATCCTATCATTGTAGAGATATGAACCTTTACTATATTTAGTGCCAAAATCCGGATCTTTTTTTGGGGGTTTTAGCCTTGTAGCTTTATTCAAAGAAGGACAGTTCTAAAAGAATCCTTCACTTAGAGAGTATATTAAAAACTTTTTTGAGCGACATCTTCAAGCAGTCACAAAAAATAGCGACCATACAAAATTAGAGATACTCATGTATGGTCGTTTTATTATTCTCAATTAGTGAATTTGTGACTGAATTTATTTTAGTTAATTCTCTATATCCGGCTTAATGCTTTTACTTCCTTAACATTATTATCTTCCGCTTAATTCTTTATAATTAAAAAAATTCTCAATTCATCCTCTCTAAATTACTTTCCATATAATCCAAAAAATCATTTGTTCAATTCGTAATTTGTTAAAATACTTCTACCTTCGATAATTCTCCAATCTGAAATTTTTTAAAAATTTTATCATAATTATTCCATTCTTTGAAGATAGTATTCCTTTTTCTTTTGTAAAATTCACTTTAATATCCTATTCCAATTATTTTGATTTACAATTTTTCCGATGAGCTTTTAACTTTTTCATCGCCCAATCATAATGGCTTGCAGTGACACTCGCAAAATAGGAACCCAGTGTGCTACCTGCTGTCCACTTATAGACGCCTTTGGAAAACAATTCTTCACTTGTAAATTTTTCAGCCAATTCTAAAACATCACTATGGGATTTATGAAACATTTTACTTGCATCTTCAAGAGAAGTATTTTGATGTTTCTTCCAAAATTCTACATTCATATTTCCATAAGTTTTCCAGTTATACGGCTCGGGCAAAAATGGTTTTTCTTCTCCCTTTTGATTAGCATATACCCAATTCAAAATAAGCTGATGCCATTCATAGAGATGGATTAAAATATCTCTTAGATTCTTATCTCTTTTCCAATGAGCTTCTTTTTTCTTCTCATCTTTTGAAAAATCAAACGCTGTATTTAACTCTTCCCCGGTCATCTGTAAAATCGATAAATTTAACTTTTCATAGTTTTCTTTGGCAGCAGTCAATAAATCATTTTTTGTCCTTGGTCTTGGCATAACAAATTCCTCCTATTTCACTGAATAACTTAATATGGTTTTTTGTTTTTCTTCAGATGTCCTATTTTTATTACTTAGGTATATTTCTTTATGGGAATCACCTATTCTTGTAAGATCAAGTTTTCTTGCAAATTCATTCATCTGTTCAAATGATTTTGGCTCATCATCATAACTTCCAACATGTAAAATCCGGATGGCTTTACCCTCTTCTATTTCTCTAAAACTCATCTCATCATACAATGAGTTTGGCTTTTTCTTTTTTATATTCTCAAGTGCCTCTGTGAATATCTCTTGAGTAATAAAATCAGGTTGCTTGATCATCAATGTGTATTCCAGTTTATTTTTATCAAGCACTTCTCCTTTTGCTTTTTTCCAAAAGCCCTCTAATGGATATACCGTAAAATCCGTGATCTCGTTATCAGTTTTATTTTTCATTGCATTTTTAAACAACATTTTAATGGCATAGGCAAGAGCATATAATGCTGATATTCTGTCTGAGAAATCTACTTCATTCGGATTTCCTTTACCCTTTACCAAAATAAATTTTTGCTTTGGCACTTCTACAATGATAGGTATTTGCTTTACACCATAAAATTTTTTTTCTTGTTTTCTCCATTCATATTTCATTATCCAATCCTCCCTTAACATTTGGTTGATTTTATTATACAGGAGGATACTTGACACCTTTTGTCAAGTTATATATTTTTCTGCCATTTTATTTATTATTTCTTTAATCCGTATTCGTATCTCTTTAGGCTCCAATACTTCTGCTCCATCCCCGAAAGAAAAAATATAATTGTATAGGTTATAATCATTTGGTATTTCTATTTCAGAATATAAATTTCCTTCATCATCTTCAGTGATTTCTTTGTTTAATTCATCATATACTCTGAAAGCAACTTTACGGTCAAACTTAACTTTTATATGCACTGTATTCTCGTGTGGCATTTCTTTTTTTAGAATTACATCTTCAAATCTGTCATTAAACTTTTCAGTATGAATCTCTAAATTCTTTATCCGAGATAACTTGAAATATCTAAAATCATTTCTGAGTAAACAGAAAGCATATAGATACCAGTCTTGACTCTTGAAAAGTAATCTCACAGGTTTAACACTTCTGCTTGTTTCTTTTTCATTGCTGCTAAAATATGTGAATGAAATAATGTTTTTACTCAAAATTGCGGATTTGATACCGTCAAAAGCTTTTTCATACAGCTTATTGTTTTGCCAATTATTAAAATCAACTTCTATCCAGTTGGTACTTTTCATCTTAAAGAGTGCGGAAAGTTTTGTTAGAAGCTCATTTTCATGCTGTATTGCGGTATTATCCAATCCCTTAAGAGCTGACATAATTTGCTGTTTTTCATTTTCAGAAAGTAGTGATTTACTAAGAACAAAATCTTCAGCAATTTCTATTCCGCCACCCTTTCCTTGCAACGCATAAATGGGAATACCTGCACTGCTGATAGAGTCAATATCCCTATAAATTGTTCTGACTGATACCTCAAATTTATCTGCAAGTTCGCTTGCTGTAACTTTTCCTTTTTCTAAAATATAATACAGTATCCTAAATAGCCTATTATCTTTCATCGTCTTAACATCTCCTATATTTATTATATCACAATAACCTAACATCTATTGTCATATTATAAAATATTTTTTAAATCATGATAGTACTACTTATCTCCCTTATTCACTGTTATAAAAGTAATCAAATTCCAATTCTTACACCACCACTTTTTTTAATTTTTTGCATAAGAAAAGACGATAGATGTTTTACTTTCTATCGTCACATATATTCAGATATTCAGTTTTATTCAGCTCGACAAACTGTTTTTAAGCTTTAGTTATCGGAATCCAAAGTTCCATTTTATAGTCCTTGCTATCCATATCACCTTCGTAATAATATTCAAAGTCGGGTTTTCCTGAATGGACATATCCATGCTCGGGAAAGAATACTTCCATCGCATATTTCCACCCCTTATGAATACACTCCGGAACAGATCCTGTTAACTCTACAACGGCATACTCTGCTTCTTCAACTTCCAAAACATCTAATCCCATACTTTTTGCTTTCTCTGCATCAATAACAATATAGCCTGCCATATAGTTTATTGTACTTGGATTTTCCACATCATGACAAACACCCACATTTTGACCGTTTCCCAAACTTGCAAGTTCATCATGGCTATATTTTTCATACAGCTTACCCCAGATACTCGGACATTGCGATGAACTGATGTTTTGTTCATTTACACCTGCAACTGTAAATGCTTTTTTCTTTTGAATTGTAATATTCATACTTCTTCCTCCTCTTACACTGAGTGCTAATTGAACTCGTGATACCAATTTAAACGGTTTCCCATTTCTTACCTCTGAAGGAGTAAATCCATGAAAATTCTTAAAAGCTGTTCCAAACGAATCTGATGACTCATATCCAAATTTGAAGGCAACATCAATTATCTTTTCATCCGTATCTCTTAATATAAAGGCAGCTTCTGTTAATCTTCTGCTTCTTAAATATTCTGAGAGCGTTGTTTCGGTTAGAATAGAAAACAAGCGGCTGAACATTGAATAAGAGTATCCTGATAATTGAGTTATTTTCTTTTCATCAATTTCATCATCAAGAACTGTTTCAAGATAATCAATCGTATTGTTAAACGACTTGATAATATTCACTTCGCTTCCCCCTTTCCTTGAGTTTATTTTAGTATAGAGGAATATTTCTTTTCCTACCCTACAATATTCGTACAAGTTTTATAGGTTTCATCTCATATAAACTTATAACTTGCTAAGTTCAACAAACTGAAGCTTGTCTGTCTCATTTAGTTTTCTTGGGTTTCTTTTCGGGCAGTTCCGTATACATACCTTCCAGTAGTTCTGTAATCAAATCCGTATCCTCAAATCTGTCGAATACATGCATCAATGTTTTTGAACCTTCATAAGGATAACGCAATTCAGAGTCTGCAAGAAGTTTATCAGCTGTCGGCGTTCTTTTCAGAAACAGTTCATTATCACAAATATCACCTATCAGTCTGCCATTGAGGTATACAAGATATCCGCCCATCATGGATTTTATGACAATATCACCTGCTGCGGAAAAAGCCTCACGAACAAATTCATTAAATTCATTCACTATGATTACCTCCTCAAAATTTGAATATTCCTTACTTTATGGTAACTCTTTCCCTATTTATCCTAAAAATTTCAGCAATCCATTTTCATCAAATTGAAAATTTGGTCCCCATGAAACTTCCCGGTAGTATCTATCTAAATCCGAAAAATACGCATGATATCCACCCCGGAAAACTTCCTGTGGCTCTTTTACAATTTTTCCACCTGCTTTTCTTACTAACTCAATTACAGTATCTACATCTTCTTTATATTCAACATTGTAAGCTAATGTAATTCCTGAAAATCCATTTCCTTTTGGAGGATTATTTTCATCAATATCTTTTGCTAATTGTTCCAAAGGAAATCTTACCATTTATCAATTAAATAAACGCTATCACTGTTGCTCCTACATCAAAAACCCATAAGGACTGAATAGGAAACCGATAACCAAGCCCGATATACCTATTCCGACTTCCCCTTGAATAAAATAAGCTTTTCAAAAAATGAACCTGAATTACGTGCAGCACGTAAATGATCTCTACAAGAAAATAAGATACTATCTATATTAAATGACTTTTCATCAGTTTTCTTCTTAGTCATTATATTGTTTATCCCTTCAATTTTTTAGCCCGCTCTATTTCTAAAGCATTGAAATCAACTCCCTGTGCCTCACAGAATTCTTTGTTTTTTTCATAGCAGACATATTCGGCTTGGTTTTTCCTCTTTCCCGGTGATTGATGGATGAGAATAACACTCCACGTTCTCTAGCAAATATCTCCTGTGATAGAAAGCATTTTTGACTAATTTTTTTATTTCTTCTGATTAGGTCATATTATTTCATCTCCTTGTGTATCCATCTCAGTTTTATAGCATAATTATAGCATAATTTCGATAAAAATTCTCTCCCTCCGGTCCATCTATAACTTTTGCAGATGAATTTTATTTTACTTTTTAAAAATGTCCTTTTGATACCCCTTTTAAGGCTAACAGATAAAGAAAAGCAATTTTTCAAATGTATCTGTTTTCTTTATCAATTACTTTCCAAAAGAATTGGAACTTTACCGGTGCAGTTAACAACTCGTCAGAGCATGAAAAAAGGCATAACCTACATTGTAGTATGTTGTGCCTTTCTTCATAGACTAAAAATCCCTAATTGAAGACCGCTAACGGTTTTTATATGATAAATTTTTACATTACCTCATAGCCTGCCGCTATAATTGCCTCATGTATCTTTTCTACACTCAAATCATCTTCATGTGTAACCACAACTTCTCTCTCACCTACATTAGCCTCAACCTTGCTAACTTTATCCAATGCTTTTACTGCCTTTTCAACACTTGCTTTACAATGTGAACACATCATTCCGTTTACCTTTATAGTTGTAACCATACTGTCTCCTTGTAGTATTATTTGTGCTGCATAATTTACAAAATATTGTAAAGTGAAGCTTCTGCCTTATCACAATATTTTTCATAAATAATTATAAATTAAAAATATACTATATTAATAAAAAACAAGCAAGGTATTTTAATTACATCTCTTTAACTTTCATATCCTGTAGCATTATTTCATAAACCTTCATAACTTCCAAACCTAAGCATAAAACTACTATCTTATGTGTTCAATCTACTAATTTCTTGCTCTGTTTTTAATTCTAAAGTCTTAAGTTCCTACTCCTATGCTTTCGGCATACGAACCTTCCTTGCTCCCTGCCTTGATACTATAAATCCCATATCTATACTTGGCTTATAATTTCTTATATTCGGGATTCTAATCATATTTTGATCTTCCGGAGAGCCGAGTATTATCAGGTTGTTAGCCGCTCTGAATATTTTGGTAAGCTCATCAAAGCCCTTTAACTTATTAGGCACAGTGCTTACTACTATACTTAAACCATACTCCAAAGCCTTGGCAAATGCCCTTTCAGCCTCAGCCTTTCTAAGTTTTACAAGCTCTATAAAATTATCTGCATCATCTATAATTATAGCGGCACTTTCCTGCTCCTTTACAAAATCTTTTAATCTTTTTACAGAGGCTTCTTCGATATACCTGTTTTCTCTTTCGTCAACATAAGCTATAAGAGCATCTATAAAACTATCCACACCTGCCGCACTGTCCACGCAGGTATCATTCGGACCGGTTTCCATATCGAGGAAATCACCGCCTCTGATATCGACAAGGAAGAGCTTACTTCCCCTTAGCTGAGAGTATATGATTTTTAGTACATTGGTCTTTCCGGTCTGTGATAATCCGAGTATTAAATTCACTGTACCTGTAAGCTCTATCGCCTGTATGCTTACATTTTCCGTATCCAAACCTATACCTGCCTTTCGCTCGGATAAGATATCTTTATTAAATATATCACTAAACATAACAATATCCGGCATAACCTTGATCTTATCCGGCTTTTTAGCTGTATTGATACTGTCTATAGTTTCCACAAGGCTAAGCACATTCTTAGAGTACCCCACACCTTCACCGCCTACCGCTTTGTAAACCTGCATAAGATTGGTATCCTCAAGCTTTACCAAAGCCCTGCCCTTAACTTCAGGTATCTTATACTTTGATCTTCCCATAAGAGAATTAACATCACTTGCCTCAACTAAGAATAAAGCAATCTTGGTCTTAAAATTATTCAGTGTGGCATACCTTAGCACTCCGTATCTTGCGGCACTTATAACGAGGTAAATTCCAAGACCGGCTCCGTCTCTTGCCACCTTATTGATCCACTCTTCCATATCAAATTCTATCTCTTTGATAATATCAATATTGTCTATAAAGATGATTTTAGCCGGAAGTCTTTCTTTGCTGATTTCGTTATACATGGTAAAATTCATTGCAAGTGCCTTGGATAAAAGCTTTTTTCTTAATTTAATTTCATTTTCTATACTTACAATAAGCTTTCCGAGTCTTTCCATATCATCAAATACTATATAATCGGCTAGATGCGGTAGTTTTTTAAGCTGTATAAGCCCGGAGTTACCAAAGTCCAACACATACATATGCAAATTAGTCGGAGAGTTATTGATAGCCAGATCCAGAATAATATTCATAATACAGGTAGACTTACCGAAGCCTTGCGATGAAAATATCGCAAGATGCCCCTCTTTAATAAAATCAAACTCATATTCAAGCTGCTGCTGTCTATCCGGTATATCTGCAAGTCCTATATGAGCCTTCATACTTAAATCAGGCTTAAGTGCCACATCAAAAGGAGCTTCCAAATACTTTGTTACATAGGGATTTAATATATTATCCTTCAAAGGTTCAAGCCAAGGTCTTTCAATGTCTTCAATATTTAACCCGTCATAAACCTTCCTTATATAGTCTACACTTACATCAAGTTCAGTACTCGGCTTAGTTTCTTTTTTATACTCTTCTTCTTCCAAATCACTTAGCAAAACCTTTTGCCCTATTTTATTGATTCTATATATGCTGCTGTCAAAACTTAATTCTTTCCTCTCAAAGTAGGGTGCACCGCTCCAAGCCGACTGAAAAAGCTCATAGATCTCATTGTTACCTACTTGCAGATACGCCCTTCCCGCCTGAGTTATATGGGCGGCATCTTCAGTTTTAATAACCTCCTTACTATCCGCACTGTTTTGCACCTTTAATGCAAGCTTGAACTTGGAGTTTGACCAGATCTGGTCATTGACCACACCTGAGGGTTTTTGTGTGGCAAGTATTAAATGCACACCCAAGCTTCTTCCGATTCTTGCAGTAGACACAAGCTCCGTCATAAAATCCGGTTGTTCCTGTTTAAGCTGTGCAAACTCATCCGAGATTATAAGCAAATGAGGCAGCGGCTTCTTTAGTTTGCCTGCCTTATACAGCTTCGTATAATCATTGATATTATTGACCTCAGCTTCATTAAACAAGGTCTGCCTTCTTGCAAGTTCACTTCGTATAGAAGCAAGTGCCCTTAAACTCTCGCTTCCGTCAAGGTTTGTTATAGTTCCGAGCAAATGAGGCAGCTTTGCAAATAAATTCGCCATGCCTCCGCCCTTATAGTCTATAAGCAAAAATCCTATATCGTAGGGATGAAAATTTACTGCAAGTGAGAGGATAAAGCTTTGTATTATCTCCGACTTACCGGAGCCGGTAGTTCCGGCTACCAGTCCATGAGGACCATGGGCTTTTTCATGCAAATTAAGATATACTATATCCTTCTCGGCTCTTAAACCGAGCGGTACAGCCATAGACTTATATATCAGGCTTTTATTCCATCTATCAAGTATCTTTAACTCTTTAGGACTTCCTACCTCATACATATCAAAAAAGCTTAGGCTCTCAGGTATACGACTGCTGCTACCCTTTATATGCTCAAGTGCATTAAGCCTTCTTGCCATAAACTCCGTATCAACTTTCGAAGAGTCCTCAAGCAAAAGTTCTTTAGATACCAAGCTTCCCTCATTAAGTAACAATGTCGCAAATTCTTTTCCTTCTATTATAAGAACCGTTTTTATATTCTCGGCAAGTTTACTTTTATCATCACTTGAAAAGATTATAGAAACACCCATTCTTTTATCAAACTCCTGTATATACTCCATAACGGAATTATCCATAATGAATTTGGGCTCATCTACGATAAATACATAGTGCGGTAAGAACTTTATATCCTTTTTTTCTTCATTTAACTTATTTTTCCTGCCCTTTAATATACCGCTCATACTTGAAAGCACCTGCTCACTGTGATTATCGGCATATACCAAGGTTCTTACATTTACATCTTTTAATTTAAAATGAGGATAATAAGAAAAGGCTTCAAATTCCTTCTCAAACTCTTCATCTACAAACATGATTATTTCAAGGTCATGGTAACTGTGGAAAAAACAAAGCTGAGTTATAATGCTTTTGATAAGTTTATGCACATAGGGCTTTTCACCGACCAAACCGAGATTGGCATTTTTAAGATCCACCACCATAGGCAAATCATCTATATAAGAATACTTTTCATATAGACTTTTTGCTTCATCTTTAAGCCTTTCTTCTTCCAAGGACTCTATATCTTCACTGTAGCTTATATTGTAGCTTGACTTCATTCCGGATTTTCCTAAGGAGATATGTAAAAAATCACTGTCATCAAAACCTCTTTCATATATCCTGTCAGAATACCCGGCTATCATTTTCTCTATACTCTGTATACTTGGATAAGTAAACTCAAGTGCTTCCTTTTGCTTTAAGTATAACTTATGCAAAGTCTTTCTTTTTTCAAGCAGATACTTTTCATAGTTTTTTACCCTCTTAAGCTCTCTTTCCTTAAACTCCTTACCTTCCTGTATAGAGGTATATACGGAAAATATAATACTCAAAATAAAGGTACTTACACTCATAAGTATATGCATACCTCTTTTTAAGACTATACTTACAGCCACCGTCATAAGCATAGTAAGAAGAGGCATCGCTATACGCTTTGCCATATCAAACTTAGGCTTTTCTTCCTTGGTTTTAGGATTTTTAATATCCTCACTGTCAGTTGGTAAGGATTTTCTTATTCTGGGGGCTTTTTTATATACGGGAAAACCGTCAAATACAGAATACTCCTCAAGTACAGCCTGCAAGGAGGTTTTGTAGCTATTAGAAGAAATCTCTATAAAAGAATCATATAGATTTATCTTGACCTCAGGGAAAAAAATCATTGTACCCTTGTCAAGCTCATAAATCCCCCTTTCTTTAATAACAGCATTAACATATACATTTCCTGATAAAATATTTAACTTAAGTCCTTCAAGAATCAGGTCTATACTCTTATCTTTTATTACTATATCGGCATCTTCATCAGCCGATATTCTTATGATATTTTTTAGATAATATCTTTGATACGGCACATTCTCAAAAAGAAGAGGCATTATTTTATCAGGATTTGACTTTGAAAAATCTTCCAAACTTAGAGAATTGATACTTATATCTTCTATCTTTAGAGTATTAACGGACTTTATATCTTCTTCATCCTTTGTATAGCTGTCTTTTTCTAAAGCAGGACTTATGCACAAATCTTCCTTTGAAGCAAATACGGCTTTATCAACCGTTATCTTACTCTTAATTGATAATTCTATATACTTTTCATCATTATATAATATAAGGCTTGTCATCTAAAAAACTTCCCTTTGCTATTGATTTACATTTTCTGTATTCTTTTTCATTTCCTCTATAAGCTTTTCAAGTTCAGATATGCGAGCCGCCTTCTCCTCGCCGCTTTTACTAAGATCCGCTTTTAAATAGTTAAACTCTTTAATATAGGCAAAAAGCAGCATCTCCTTATCTCCAAGCCTCTTTGCCATGTCTATGGCATCCGCAAACTTAAGCCTGCCTATTAAAATCCAAAAATCATACACATGGCTGTCAATATTAAGGCTCATAGCCGACAGGACATTCTCCCTTTGCTTTGGAGTAAGACCCTCCGTAGATACATAGGCTCTGGCAAGTATATACTTAGACTCTGTTGGAAGTCTGTCAAGATTTATATTCTGTAGGCTTTCTTCAAGCTTTACATAATCCATGGACAGATAAAGCTGATATGCCTTGATAATTCTGTCCTTAAATACAAAATCATGTTTATATAAATATAATGAGTAGGCAAGGCTTAATACGGCAATTCCCAGCATAATAGGCATGAAAACTTTTATAAGTTTATAATTTCTTATAGAAATACTCCTGGTTTTAGTATTTATATAGTCTTCCAAAGACTTATACATTGACAAAAGCCATTCCCTTAAATCTTTGGTACTTTCTATAGCTGAAAGCTGTTTAAGCTCCTTGTGCTTTATATAAAACTCGTCTCCGCCTACATAATAATCCTCAAATCCTAAATTCGGTTTTAATACATAGGCTACCAGTGCTTTATAACGGGGTAAAAAGCTATCCTCCTCATCTGCCCTTGCCTTATCCCTAAAAAGTAATGAGGGAATCAAGTTTACATCATAGACTAAATTATCCGGACTTATATCTACAATATATTTATCACTTATAGTATTAAGCTCTCCTACATTGTAAAGCAACCTGTACTTATCCTTTAACTTTAGGTCTAAAGCTTCACTGAACTTAATTTGTTCACTTAGATCAAATATAAAAATACTCTCATCTTCCGTCTCTTCTATGCTACAGTCTAAAAGATGCTTGTGTGGAAAGCTGAGTAAAAACCTTTTATCTTTTTTTATATTTATCTGCGAGTTTTTTATCGTAAGTTTATATGTGCTTTCCATTTAGTACCTTTCCGTTACATACCGCTATTAACTTATCTCCTGAGACTATACCCGCCTCTTCCAAAGTAAAATATGCACTTACAAGTCTCTTTTGCATATATGAATAATAAAAATCTATACTCATCATTTTCAGTATTTCCTGCTGCTTTACAATTTCTCTAAATGCACGATCTATTATATTATTGCTTTCCATACATAATTCAACATTTATAGAAGCTATTTGTAGATTAAATGTTATCTGCATTGCTTTTTTTACTCCTTGACCTTAGATATACTGCAAAAAGAATAAGAAACACAAACCACAGCGAAAAAATAAACACATAAAAGTAGCTCTTTTCATCCGTATTGGAATTAAGTACATTTATCCTGTAGTACTTGGGGCTTGTGGTAAATATATTGCTTTCTTCAACTTCTTTTTGAAGGTTCAAGCTTACATTGATTTTGGTATCTAAAGTACCGCTCCAAAGCCCCTGCCTTAATAAATCCATACTTTCAAGCTCTTTAGCCTCTGCACTTTTAAATATCTTTCCTGCATCCTCTGTCAGTATATCCACATCAAAGCTGTCGGTAAAAGCCTGATTATTGTTATAATTTTTCTGATTTAAAACATCCGTATTAAGATTTAGTTTTGAGTTTGTGTTTATATAGGACATATTTGTATGTAGCTCTTTGCCAGCCGGACCTTTCTTTATTATGTGTTCTATAAAAGTAAACTTATAAGTAGAGTACCTATGCTGTTGTTGTTCCTTGAAGATTTTTTATAAATCTGTCTTCGGTTTCTTCGCAGCAGGCTTTATATTGGTTTAATAAGTCTTTGTAGTTTCAAGTCCTGTTTTTATGTTTTTATAGTTTTGTATAACCGTATTCAATGAACTTTTGGCACTGCCTGTTTCAGTTATACTTGAAAGAATACCTCGTTTATGTTCCATATACTGTATATATCTTCTATCCACTTTCGCAATATAGTTGTCAAGTTGTTCAATAAGCTCATCTACTTTGCTGTAGCTAATTGCTGCTTTTCCGGTTTTGTAGCTTTTATATTGAAAAGAATGGGACAGCATCTCTTCAAGTCCTCTCCAATAGTCAGCAACCACTCTTGGACCTTCGAATATCTTTTGCTATAAGCATATTGCTTCAACAACATTATCGGTATTTTTCATAGTCAAAATATCAATATCAATTTCAAGCCCTATCTCTTTAAAATATGCAAGCAGCTCACGCCCTTCTTCTTCTTCTTCAAAAGTCCTACCTAACACGGATATTATATCTGCCATTGCTACAGTCATTTGTTGATTTAGTTTATTTTTAAAATTATCTTTTTTCCATATAGGCGGTTTTTTATGTACTTTATATTGCAGGAATGACATAACTGCATAACATGCAGGTTTTCTCAAATGAGGTGGTAGTTCCTCTATCTTTAAATATACTGCTCTAACAAACTTCCATACCACCCCGGGATCACTTCTAAATGGAGCAAGTTCTCCTGTTTTTAAGTTATAAATCGATCCGATATAATGAGCTGACATTATAGATTGGGGGGCATAATAACCTTCGCACCATCTTGTATTATTATCACTATAAAGTGACTTCCCAAAAGGACTTACATAGTCGTTCACCTCAATTAATTTAAACATATATTTTTGTAATTCTTGAATGCTCTCAATACCTTTAGCTATAACTAATTCTTCATATGTCTCAGATGATACTCCCGGTCCGTCTATTCCAAAGCACATATCTATTTGATCGCCATTTAAAATCATTGCCAAAGCAACAAAGGAATCACCTTTTGAATGTCCTCCTACAGTAATAACCTTATCAGCCCATTTATCACCATTTTCTCTAAGCAAGTTATCCATATATTCCATCGCTTCTATTTGCATTGATGATAAATAATTATAAGTATTACCATACTTATCTACATAGCATTTTGAATAATCACTTGTTCCTATCTCCATCTCCGCATTATCTATCCATGAGCGATCAGGTGTTCCCCTGTAGACAACATTTACCTCATTCCCTTTCGTAAACACTGCTGCCTGCATACCGTCATAAGGATGATCCTCCTTTGTGTCATTATCATGATCCTGCCAGCTCATGTTGCTGATAACAACATCTTTAAGCTCACTGTGGTTTTTATCATTCCTTCTATATGTTCAACTTGATTTTTTAAGGCTTGTCTTTCTTCTTCTGTCTTTAATGTAGGTATTAATTCTTTAGACCCCTTGATTATAGTTTCCATGTTGGCGGTATCTAATAAGTCAAGTTGATTCAGTGGTAAATACAACACCTCATTATAAAACACTTCATTTGTCATAAACTCTTTACTAGCACAATCATCATTAATAGTTACTGTTGTTTCTTCTGCCATTACAACACCTCCGCTCAGTTATTCTAAATCTTTTTTAAAATCTCCATATTGCCATTTTGAATCCTGTTCCCTACTTCTTATATACAAATTAGTACTAGCATTATATATACCGTTTCCAGAGACTTCATTTATCTTGTATTCTGACATTTTAATAAAGTCCGCTTCCCTTAGGTAGCTTAGTCTAACAGTACAGTACATATTTTTATCATACATGCCTTGTATTATTTTCAAAACATCAGCA
>ERZ773073.33-NODE-33-length-70636-cov-4.264037_pt1 | contig 70636 bp, 59 predicted proteins | sample MGYA00580616_ERZ773073 | MGnify/ENA primary metagenome ERZ773073 (study PRJEB29015, sample SAMEA2737960) | human oral metagenome | biome: human oral; feature: human-associated habitat; material: dental | place: China | collected 2131 ...
AAAACGGGCATATCTCCGGGGAGCCTACCCGCCGGCACAGCCCTGCCGATCGGCCCGACACGGCGAGACATTCAGGCAACACGACACACCGAAAAGGATTTCCCATGACCTGGCTCTTTTACGCGCTGCTCGCCGCCCTTTTCGCCGCGCTGGCCGCCATCTTCGCCAAGATCGGACTGCACGGCATCGACAGCGACTTCGCCACCTTCATCCGTACCGTGATGATCGTCTTTATCGTCGCCCTGTGGGTCAGCTATCTCGGCAAATGGCAGCCGCTCGCCCAGATCACCCACCGGCAATGGCTCTTCCTCTTCCTTTCCGCCGCAGCAACGGGCTTTTCATGGCTGTTCTACTTCAAGGCGCTGCAAACCGGCAGCGCCGCGCACGTCGCGCCGGTAGACAAACTCTCCGTCGTCTTTGTCGCCCTCTTCGCCGTCACCTTTCTCGGCGAACGGCTCAACGCCAGAGAATGGCTGGGCATCGCCCTCATTGTCGGCGGCATCGTGCTGCTCACCCTGCACCCTGCCGCCCCACCCGCAAGCGAAGAAATGCCAGCCGGCTCCGGCGGACTGGACAATTCCGGCGACCCACAGGCCTTAGCCCCTCCGCACCCCATGACGGGCCGCAATGACGGGCAATCCTGACGCTCTTATCAAATACCGGCGGTGCCGGCAACACCGCCGCCGACCAGAAACCACCGCAGACCCGTCACAATATCCGCCACCACACCTGCCCCAAACCCCGCGTAAAACGGGCATCTCCAAAGCTCCTGCCCGCTAGCCCAATGTTTACGGGCATTTCCAGCCTACCTACCCGCTAGCCCACTATTTACGCGGGTTTCCGCCGTGAATATCGACACAATCCATTTCTATGGTACGCATCATCCACCACCCGGGGCGGGTGGGCTCGCATCACTTGCCGTTTCGGCAAACGCTTTCCCTTGCAGCGGCAATGAGCATGGCCGCCAGATAAGCCAGCGACTATGCGGGAACACCGGAAAGCGATCCGGAAAATTTTGCCTGCCGGATCGGCTCACTCAGTCGATACGCACTTTCCTCCTCGCCAGACTCGCCGTATCCGAAAGATAAAAAACCGCAGCCAAATCTTTCCAATTACTCAACAATGTTTATCGAACTATTCACTTGTTTTTTATGGATCCCCGCGTAAAGTGGCGCTTGCAGGCTTGTGTCAGAATTATTGCTGTTTAGCCGGATCATCTTACATCACCATTTGATCAACATTCGTCGATACGCGACCGCACGCTTCGCTCCATGGAAAACAGACTGTTGCGCTGGATTTCTGCCCTGTATGCCGTGTATCTGCTGCTGCCCATCGCGCTGCTGCTGATCGGCAGTTTCGGCAACACATGGACCAACACAATGTTTCCGAGCGGCGTTACCGGGCGCTGGTACGTGGAACTCTGGCATGAAACGCCATTCCGCCGGGCATTTACGAGCAGTCTGATCGTCGCGCTGAGCGCCTGCCTTATCAACACCTGCATTGCTGTGCCACTCGCCTACTCCCTGTACCACGGCGCCGGACGGAAAGGCAGCCTGGCCGCCAAAATCGTCAGCGTCATGCCCGTCGCCGTCCCGGCAATCACACTTGGGTTCGGCTATATCATTGTCTTCAACACCGACATACTGCCGTGGTTCGGAACCCTGCCTCTGCTGATTGCTGCACATACCGTGCAAACTCTGCCCTACCTGACCAATACCCTGCTTGCCGATCTCCGGCATCTGGATCTGGGACGCCTGGAAAGGGCCGCAGCAACACTCGGCGCATCACCCACTGCCCAGTTCCTCGGCATCGTCCTCCCGAATCTGCGCCAGAGCCTCATCAGCGGACTGGTCATGGTGGTCGCCATTTCGGTAGGTGAATTCGGCCTTTCCAACCTGCTAGCGAGCTTCCAGAACCGGACTTACCCGATCGTCCTTCTGCAAGCGTTCTACGGCGCCTCCGGTTTTGCCTGCGCAGCCACCGTCATCCTGCTCCTGCTGGCAAGCGCTTCGGCACTGATCTCCTCAACCGTGGTCAGAAAATCATGAGCCTCGTACTCCACGAAGTTAATTATTCCTATCCGGGTACCCGTCAGGGACTTAACGCCGTCACGCTCGAAATTGACACCGGCGAACTCGTCGCCGTCATCGGCCCCAGCGGTTCCGGCAAATCGACGCTACTCAAGCTCGTTTCCGGTCTGGTGACAGGCCACACCGGTTCGATTCTGCTCAATGGCGAAGACCTTTCGGACACGCCCGTTCACCAAAGAAACATTGGCATGGTATTCCAAAACTATGCCCTGTTTCCCCACATGAACGTCGCTGAAAACGTGGCCTACGGCCTGAAGCTGCGCAAAGTTCCCGCGCAGGAAAGGCACGCCCGCGCACAACAGCTGCTTGATCTGGTTGGATTGGGCGACTACGCCTCCCGGCCGATCACACGGCTCTCCGGCGGGCAGCAGCAGCGCGTCGCGCTCGCCAGGGCGCTTGCCATCGACCCCAAGGCGCTTTTGCTGGACGAGCCACTGGCAGCGCTTGACGCGGGCATCCGTGGCCATTTGCGCGATCAGATTCGTTCGATTCAACAACGCTTCAACACGACGACGCTCCTGGTTACGCACGACCAGGAAGAAGCCCTGTCGATGGCCGACCGCGTCGCCGTACTCAAGGACGGACGAGTATTGCAACTAGCCAGCCCTAGGGTAATTTACGAAGCGCCTGCAAACAAAGCGGTCGCCGAATTCGTCGGTCGCTCAACCATCCTTCCAGCAACCGTTGCCGGCAGCGGCAAGATCGACATCGGGGTCGCCCTTCTGGATACGCCGACAGGCCGACGGCCCCATGGACAAAAGGTCTTTGCCCTGATCCGGCCAGAGCATCTTATGCCCAACCCGCCGGACGGCGCACCCAACCGGCTATCCGGAAAGACCGGCGCGCAACGCTACCTCGGTTCGGTCTATCGGTACGACTTTAGCGTTGAAGGCCTGGACAAACCGCTGCTGGTCGAGTCCACACAACTGGCGGAAACGGCAATCGCCGTCCCCCCCGAACATATCCGTTTGCTTGACGACTGACTCTCAATACAGACAAGGAGGAATCATGGAACGCAGAAGCTTGATCAAAGGCGCGGCCGCACTGGCGCTGGCTGTCATGATGAACGGCAACGCGCTTGCACTTGACGGCGCCGAGCTGTATGCCGGCGAAGCGCGGCTTTACGAAGCTGCGCAAAAGGAAGGTATGGCCGTTTCCTTCGATACCGGCCCGGAATGGGCGAACTGGAAATCCCTTTTCCGGGATTTCAAGAAACGCTATCCGGATATCGAGCTGACCTATAACGATATCGGTTCGACAGCCACTGTCGTCGCGCTGGACAAGACCCGCCGCAGGCCACAGGCCGATACGGCCTATTACTTCGCCGCATCGGGCGTTGATGCCGCGGCCAAGGATGTCGTTGCCCCCTTCCAGCCGGTCAATTTCGATAAATTGCCGGCTGTCTTCAAGGAAGCGAGCGGAAAATGGTTCACCATCCACACCCTGAACGTTGCTTTCCTGGTCAATAAAAAACTGGTCAAGAACGTTCCGACCGGCTGGAATGATCTCCTCCGTCCGGAATACAAGAGTTCCGTTGTCTACCTCGATCCGCGCTCAACTGGCGTCGGCCAGGTTATCGTCTTTGCCGCTGCCTACGCGGCGGGCGGTAGTGTCGATGATATCAAGCCGGGGGCAGATTATTTCGGAAAGCTGCATGCCGCAGGAAATGTTCTGCGCGTCGAAGGGACGACGCCTTACGCGAAGTTCGTCAAAGGCGAAATTCCCATCTGGATCGGCTACGAAAATGATGGGCTGAAAGCCAAGTACGTTGACGGAATGGGTGATGCCGTCGACGTCGTCATTCCCAAGGAAGCCAGCGTCGCCGCGCCTTACGCCATCAGTCTGGTGAAGAACGGCCCCAATCCAAACGCCGGCAAGCTATGGCTGAATTTCATCATGAGCGAGGCAGGGCAAAGCCTGTTCGCCCAGGGCTTTGTACGGCCTTCCGTGCCTGATGTGAAGCTCTCGCCCGAAGTCCAGGCCAAGCTTCCCGCCGCACCGCAAATCCGGCCACTGGATGTCGTTAAAGCCTCGGCGCGCAAGGCGGAAGTCGACCGTCTCTGGTCGCAGGCCGCACTGACCAAGTAAATAGCGGAAAATTTCAGGCGTCCTTCCCGTGAAACGATTTGGCGCATGGCCGGCATGGCTGTTTTTGTCGGTCTTTTTCATCCTGCCGCTCATTGCCCTGGTGCCGGAAGCCTTCTCGGAAGGCGGCGGAGCATTTCCCCGCCTCTTACGGGATGAGCTTTTCCTTGACGCCGTGCGCAACACGGTCATTCTGGGCCTGCTCGCCGGTCTGGTCTCCACCCTTATCGGAACGGCAATCGCCATGGAGCTGGCACGCCAGTCCGAGCGTCGCCGTCAGTGGATGATTACTCTGCTGGGACTACCGCTGGCCTTCTCCGGTCTGGTCATCGCCTACGGATTCATTCTGGTTTTTGGCCGCGCCGGCTTCGTGACGCAGTTGCTGGCGCTGCTGGGCGCCGATCCGGCGCGCGTCGGCAGCTGGATCTACAGTGTTTCCGGGCTGGGGTTTGCCTATGCGTATTATCTGATTCCGCGCGTCGCCCTGTCGCTGTATCCGGTGTTTGCCAACCTCGACGAGCGGCCAATGCTGGCCGCACGCACCTTGGGCGCATCAAGAACCCGCGCCTTCATTGATACAGTCATACCGGAAATCGCACCGTCGGTATTTTCCACCGGCTGTCTGGTCGCGGCGCTGGCTATGGGCACCTATGGCACGGCGCTGGCGCTGGTCGGCACACAGTTAAATATCCTCCCCTTGTTGCTGCTGGCAAAAGTCGGCGACGGCGGCGTGGATTTTCCCGGCGCAGCCGCCATGTCTTTGATCTTGCTGGCGATCTGCACTCTTGTTTTGGGCACGGGAGATGTCATCACCAGCAAACGTGAAAGAAACCTCGATGTCAACTAGCAAATTTCTGGAAGCCATTGCGCTCCGGCAAGCCGGCCCTAAGCGGCTGCTGCAACCCGTCGGCATTATCGGCCCAGGTGACGGCGGCTCGCGCGAGTGCGACGCTGCCTATCAGATCGCCAACGCACTGGCGCGCGCCGGCGTGGCCATCGTCTGCGGCGGCCGCGGCGGTGTGATGGAGGCAGCCTCCCGTGGCGCACACGAAGCCGGCGGCACTGCCATCGGCATTCTTCCGGAAGAGGACGTGCGCGCCGCCAATCCATTCCTCAGCGTCGCCATCCCAACCGGTATGGGCGAAATGCGCAATGCAGTCATTGCCCGCAGCAGCATTTGTCTGGTCGCCATCGGTGGCGGGATGGGCACCATTTCAGAGATGGCACTGGGACTCAAATGGGGCAAGACGGTTTTTGCCCTGTATCCCGACGTGGATTTACCGGGACTGAGAAAGACCGCGAACACCGATGAACTGCTCGCACAGGTTAGCGAGTGGCTTGTTTCGGTGCCTACCTAACGGATTCTCACTTCGCCGCCGGACAGACGCCCCTCTTCCAGCAACCAGGCGCGGAACGCCGAAAATACGGGACGTTCCAGCCGTTCCTGCCGAAAACACAGGTAATGCCCCTGACCACCGTCAACCGGGCTGCCGAAGGCAATCACACGCCCTTCCTGCAATTCCTGCTCAATCAACACGTTTGGTACGATACCCACGCCCAGCCCACTCAACACGGCCTGAATAATCGCCGAATACTGCGCAAAACGCGGGCCGGAAAGTATCTGGATTTCATCCACCGCATGGCGTGCCGCCCAACTGCGCCAAGCCTGCGGCGCCTGTTCGTGATGCAGCACCGTACAGGTGAGGAGATCCTGCGGGGTTTCCAGCGGCGCACGATTTTCCAGCAGCGCGGGGGCATAGATGCATGAAAATTCATGTCCTGCGACATAATCGGAAATCACGTTGGGCCACTGCCCGTCGCCATAACGGATCGCCGCATCAATCTCCAGCGGAAAGACTTCATCCTGCCCGACGTGCTGGGTAAAACTGAACGTAATGTCGGGGTGGCGCTGCCGGAACCCGGCTAAACGGGGAATCAGCCACTTGGTCAGAAAAGTGGGCACGCTCGCCAGTGTCAGCACACCGGCATCATCGACATCCGCCCTGGCCTCAAACGTTGCCGATTCAATCTTGCGCAGGCAGGGCGAGATCCGCACCCAGAAGGCACGACCGGCCGGCGTTAACTGGATACCGCGCCCATGCTTCCTGAGCAGTGGCCTGCCGATGAAATTTTCCAGCCCGACAAGCTGCTTACTGACCGCGCTCACCGAAATGCAGAGCACGCTCGCTGCCAGCGTCAGGCTGCCATGCTGCGCCACGGCGTCAAAGGCCAGCAGTTCGGAAATCGTCGGGCAGTTCCTTTTCATGGCAAATTACAAAGTAGATCAGGCACAAAAATATCTGCACCACCTACGACAATGCAACGGAAAACCGTGCCGCATGGACGAGAGCGCCTATCAGCCATAACGAGCCAGCAGCCCCTGCGAAACATCCTCGACCAGGTCGAGCACCCGCTCGAACCCGCCCGGGCCGCCGTAATAAGGATCGGGCACTTCACGCCCGACATGACTACGCGCGTAACTCATATAAGGATGAATCTTGTGGCGATGGGATGCCCCCGCCCGGCGCTCGAGCATGGACAGAACCTGCGTATCCATCGCCAGAATCAAATCAAAGTTCTCAAAATCACTGGCCTCAACCTGACGGGCACGGATTTGGGAAATATCGTAGCCACGCCGCCTGGCCGCAGCCTGTGCGCGCATATCCGGCGCCTCGCCGACATGATAGGTGCCCACCCCTGCCGACCGCACCGTCAGCGCCCGCCCCAACCCAGCCTGCTCCACCAGCGCGCGGAACACACCTTCGGCCGTTGGTGAACGGCAAATATTCCCCATGCAGACAAACAAAATCTTCATTCCGGCGGACTTTACCTGAATGAGGCGCCGGCAGCTACTGAACACCACAACCCACCACAGTACCTGCCCTGAACCCCTTGTAAAACGGGCATCTCCAAAGCCCCTGCCTGCCAGCCCAGTATTTACGCGCATTTCCAGCCTGCCTGCCCGAAAACGCCCTATTGACGCGGGCTTCAGGCCGGCTACCGGCGCACTATCGGTCGTGCGGGGAGAAAACATTGCCAGCTGAATCCCGCTAGCGGCCGAAGACCTGTCACCACACCGCCACAGACCACCACAACCCCGCCACCACACCTGCCCCTCGTAAAACGGGCATCTCCGGAGCCCCTGCCCGCCAGCCCACTGTTTACGCGGGTTTCCGGGCGGCCTATCTGCCAATCCACTGTTTAAGCGGGTTTCCGGCCTGCCTGCCCGCAAACACCCTATTCACGCGGGCTGGCGGCCGGCCAGTTTAGCCGCTTGGGTGCAGCAATAGATGAAACCACGCTTAAGAATTTAAAAAGCTAATAAGCTAAAGCGCTGCATCTTTCCACAATTCCAATTTAAGCTTATTGACAGCCGGGTAACGCAGGACTAGCCTGCAAGCATTGTTCATTGGCGCGCATAAAGGCCGCTTCATTTTGAATGAAGAAAATGCATGAAAAAGAACGGGACTTAGAAAGTATTACAAGGGTTTTTAAGAAAAAACATTAATTATTCTTGGTACAAATGTGGCAAAAGACGTAATAAAAAATGTTAAATATAAATAAATTCGGGCTGACAATAAGCCTTTTAACTTTAATATTTGCTTTATTTATTTTCCCAATATTTACCTCAATGGTTTATGTTAATGAGTATGTTCGCGTGGAAATTACGCATTTACTAAAATCAGAATCATGCGAGACCGCATACACTCACAGAAATGCAAATCCATTAAACCCTTTGGAATTTTACCTAAACTATAGATACTGGTTATCTGATTACAGACTGCCTGACGCCTATCTGGAAAATAAAGATTACTCTAACTGCCTAAATCGGGCCTTGAATAAAATGATAGCGTTAAGAAACTCCGGGAATAATTCATGTGTCGCTTTTATCAATTCTCACGGCGAGGTAAGCGCCAGACTATGTTTAGATTAATTAATTCTAAAATTAGCCTGTCATTCCATCTGTTGTAATAGCCGGAAAAAATCTTCTATGAATTTTTCTGCGCTGTCCTTTGTTTTCTGGGAAATGACTAAAACAACAAAATTATTATTTGCGACGCCTCTAGCTAATGCTATTAACTAAATAACCACGAAACGATGGAAACTATCGCTCCGAATGCCAATACAATTTTCCATACCGCATTATTTGCACTGAATTTAAAAGCAAATCCAGAGCTTGTTTTTATCAACAAACTGGCAATAAAAATTAGATAACCAATCAAAGGAAAAGCTGTCATTACAAGAAATATTTTCCATGAAGACACAGAGAACATATCGTTATACTGTTTTTTTGGTAATACTAGAATTAATAGTAAAAAAATTATTGAAATAAAAAGGCAAATAATAGATACCACTTTCCCTTTTTGAGGCCATGGAAAAAACAGGCTCCATATGTCAATCTTCCTTTTTTCCTCTAGCATAAAATGTAAAAGGGTTCCGTGACCCATAACAAAAAATAAAGAAACGCACCCTAAAAGAAATACAAAAACCATTTTATAAACTCCTAAAATTTATCTGGCAACTTTTTATATTCTGCCTAAATTCATAGTTTTTTACCTTCACCTTTTTCTTTATTCAATAGAACCTATAGATGCCCAGCCCTAAAAAATCTCCATCTGAAAAACTTGTACTTTTTGCAATTTATCCGGCCGGTTTTATTTTGCCCGCCGGCGTAAGTTGGCGGATATGGGGCGATTTCAGGCCGTTTCGCCCAGTACGTGCCGGCGGAAGGAGGCTTCAATACGTTCGGGGTCAAGCCCGTTGGCGATGATGACCAGTTGCGAGCGTCGGCCGGCTTGCCGCGTATCTTCCGGCCAGTCGGCCAGATGCTGCGGCGGGTAAATCATGTGCTGCACGCCATTGATCAGCACGGGGTAGGCTTCGCCGACGTTGAGTATGCCCTTCAGCCGCCAGATGGCCGCGCCGTGGGCGTGTAGCAGCGCCGAGAGCCAGACGCTGAAGGCGAGCCAGTCGATCGGCGCGTCGATGCTGAGCGAGAGCGAATGCACATGCCCTTGGCGGTGGATGGCGCTTTCCACGCTTTCTACACTTTCCGCCGCTTCGTGGTCATGCGCGCAGGCCGCCGTTTCCGCCGTGGCGGCAAGCGCCGGGGCGGGCGATGCGCCGGGGGCATCCAGTTCCGGCGCAGGGTCATTCAGGCCGTGCATCAGGATCGGCGTATGCGGCAGCAGGCGGCGCAGTTGTTCCCGCAAATGGGCGGCGGCGGGGGCAATGTCGCTTTTAGCCAGCAGGATGCTGTCGGCGGCGATGATTTGCTGCATCCAGACGGGATGCTGTTGCGCGAGCATTTGCGCACCATTGACGGCATCGACGACGGCGCTGATATGCCGGATGCTGAGCTGGTGACAGAGCACGGGGTCGGCCTGGAGCGTAGCGACAATGGGTGTCGGCTCGGCCAGGCCGGTGGTTTCGATGATGATGCGCTGGAAATGGGGAACCTGCCCGCGCGCGCGCTGGTCGAGCAGATCGAGCAGCGCCTGCTTGAGTTCGCCGCGTATCTGGCAGCACAGGCAGCCGGAACTGAGCAGGATGGTATTCGGCGAGATGGGCGCGACGAGCTGCTGGTCGATGCCGATTTCGCCGAATTCGTTGATCAGCACGGCGCTGTCGCCGTAATGTTCGGCGCGGAGAATTTTCTGCAACAGCGTGGTTTTGCCGGCGCCGAGAAAGCCGGTGAGGATGATGACCGGCGTTTTAGAGGATGGAGAAATCATGGTGAGCAGGCTCCCTGAACAGCCGGATCACAAAATGAGCGGGTCGTAGGGTTTGCCGGCAAGCGTCTGCACCGCCGCCCAAATCTGGCTGAGGTTATCGGCCAGCAGGGTTTTGCCGGTGGCGCTGCCGATCTGGTACTGGCTGCCCTGCCAGTCGCTCACCGTCAGGTGCAGGGGGCGCAGCAGCCGGTTAAGCAGCGCGATGCGCTGCGTGCGTACGCGCCGGCGCGCCACCGGGTCAGCGCTCTGCCCCGCCTCCGCCTGCGCCGCGCCCTGGCTCCAGTCGGCGCTTTCGCCAAAGATGCCGCAAAGTCCGCACATGCAATTCATCCTTTCCTGTTGATCATCACCACATGGGCCATATGACCATATGGCATCGCCCGCGCCGTATGGCCCACACAGAGGCACTGCCGCAGGGCGGCCGGCGTTCATTCTGTCATCGCCTTGGCGCCGACGGGCGGCGGCCGCACCCAGTCATCCTCCAGTCGCCCACCAGTTCCCACCCTCAGCTTTCCGTCCGACGACCCAACGGGTCCGGCTGCATTGGTCGATACCAAATACGTTTCCGGCAAAGCCGCACCGCATATCGCCGGCCACCGTAACCTGCGTGAAACGGTGAAATGGAAACTCCCACAAAACGTCCGTGAAATCAGGCGCAGGCCGCCCGGAAATCGGCTGTGGGCGGCCTGCCCGCACCTTTCATCTCCCCAGCATTTTCCGCACTGGTTACGGGTTATGGGCGCGGGTTGCGGGCGATGAAATCGTCGGCAATCTGATCGAAGGTGCACCATTCCACGCCTTCGTGGCTACTGATGTGCTCGATCAGGCGTTCTTGCGCAAGCAAGACCTGCGGCCGGCCGGAAACGTCGGGATGCACGGTCATTGTGAATACAGCGTAGTCATGCTCACGGTAAACCCAGTCGAACTGGTCGCGCCACATCTGCTCAATGTCGCGCGGGTTGACGAAGCCGTGGCTGTTCGGCGATTTCTTGATGAACATCATCGGCGGCAGATCGTCGAGATACCAGTTGGCGGGGATTTCCACCAGCGGCGTTTCTTTACCGCGCACCAGAGGTTTCATCCAGTGGCTCGGATGCTTGGAGTAATCGATCTTCGTCCAGCTATCGCCCACGCGCACGTAGTACGGATGAAAGTCATTGTGCATCAGCGAATGGTCGTATTTGATGCCGCGTTCGAGCAGCAGCTCGTTGGTCACCGGGCTGAACTCCCACCACGGCGCCACATAGCCGGTCGGCCGCTTGCCGCTGACCTGGGTCACCAGGTCGATGCAATGATCGAGAATGGCCGTTTCCTGCTCGCGCGTCATGGCAATCGGGTTTTCGTGGCTGTAGCCATGAATGCCGATTTCGTGGCCGCACCGCGCCACTTCCTGCATCTGCTCTGGGAAGGTTTCCAGCGAGTGACCGGGAACAAACCAGGTGGTTTTCAGATTGTATTTTTCAAACAGTTTGAGCAGCCGCGGTGCGCCGACTTCGCCGGCAAACATGCCGCGCGAGATATCGTCCGGACTATCCTCGCCGCCATAGGAACCCAGCCAGCCGGCGACCGCATCTACATCCACGCCATAAGCCACCAGAATCTTTTTTGCCATGACTTTCTCCTGTTATCCGCAGTCGGCGCCGGGCGCGCACCGAACCGCGCCGGTTGAAAAAAACATACAAAGACACAAGGAAACAGCAGATACACCGCCGAAAAACCCAGCCCATCACAGGCAGGCGCACCATCACGCCCACCTGTAATCCAGTGTAGTCCAGATTTCCCGGGGGGAAATAGCCAAAGGCTGCTGAAAACTACCCATTTTTCAGCACAGAATCCATCACGCAGGGCACTGGCTGACAAGCGCCGCTGGAGCCCGCGTAAACAGGGCATCTCCAGATACCCTGCTCGGAGCGCATTTATCCGCGCGGGTTTCGGGGCATTTCTCCGATAGGGAGAGAATTGGAAAAACGCTGGAGTGGAAGCGCAGGCCCATCTCCCAAAAGAGGTGGCCTGAAGCCCGCGTATTTAGGGCATCCCCAAGAGGGATGCTTTGAAACCCTTGTAAATAGGGCGTTTCAGAGGCGCCTACCCGGAAATGGCCTATCCATAAGGGCTTCAGAGAAGGTGCCGGGGAACGCCCACTCCACACGGGTTTGCGGGCATATCCCTTTGCGTATTCGATCACTACGAAGCGCCCAAACCCCCCTTAGGCGCAGCCGCAGGCGCGGGGTAGCTTGGCGGGATCAAGGGCTTGATTGTCTGAGCGCAGCGAGTTAATCAAGCCCGCCGACAAGCAACCCGCGACAAGGAGTTTTCTGCGCCTGGGGTCGCTTTCTTTGCTGACTTTCTTTGGCGAGGCAAAGAAAGTCAGCGGGGCGCGCTGCCGCTCAGCGCAACGGCATCAAGAGAAGCCTTGCGGGTGGAGCCAGCGCCTACAGTCAAACAACCCTTTCAATCCTTATTTTTAGGTTCTTTCGGGTACCTGCCCGCCAGCCCTTTATTTATAAGGGATCCAGAGGTGTCCGCCCGCAAACCCCCTATCCACGCGGATTTCCGAGGGGGACTCTGAAAGCTTCATAGCGTCTCGACTTTGCTAAAAGACAAGGCGGCGAGCCGCTGACAGTACACCTAATACGGCAAGGCAAGCCAACGCCGTATTTTGTTGGCAAAGGAAGCCGCTCGGCGGCTTAGCCTTCCACCCAGCTGACAAGCGGCTGCCATTGCTCCAGATCTTTGGCGATGCGGGCGGGTGGTAGATCAAACAGCGTCATGCCGTTGGCGGCAGCCTGAATATACAGTTGCGTATCGCGCAGATAGGTCAGCGGCGGCAGGCCATACACGGAAAGAAAGCGCGTCAGTTCGCCCGCTGCCCGCGTGCGCGCATCTACACGCATACCGACGATGGCGACACGGAGGCGTCCCCTGCGCACCCGTTCCATACTCAGCAGGGTTTCGAGAAATTGCCGCGTCGCGAGGATGTCGAACAGCGAGGGTTGAATCGGCACGATGACGTGCCCAACCTGACTGAGCGCATTTTCCAGCGCACGGCCATGCAAGCCCGCCGGCGTATCAAGGACGGCACGCGTTGTACTTTCTGACGCAGGCGCCGGGTATCCCTTCTTCCCCGTGGATGCTTTGCCCGGGTGCCAGTCGAGGATGGGCGGCAGCGTCGGCGGACGGATCGTTAGCCAGTCGCGTGTCGAATGCTGGTTGTCGATATCGCCGAGCATGGCGCAATAGCCGCGATGCGCGAAATAACCCGCCAAATTGGTCGCCAGCGTCGATTTTCCCGACCCCCCTTTCGGGTTAGCAATCAGAAAAGACTTCATGGTTTTCGTCCCGGTTAAACATTAGGGAAGCAGGACGGTCGATCCGGTCGTCCTGCGTGCTTCAAGATCGCGGTGTGCCTGTGCCGCATCGGCCAGCGCGTAGGTCTGGTTGATTCGGATATGGAGCTTGCCGGTGGCCATGAAGCCGAACAGTTCATCGGCCAGCGCCAGTAACTCGCTACGCTGCGTCATATAGTCCGCCAGCTTGGGGCGCGTCAGAAACAGGGAACCTTTTTGCGTCAGTAGCAGCGGATCAAATGGCGGCACGGCGCCAGACGCATTACCAAAAGTTACCAGCATGCCGCGCCGGCGCAGGCAATCGAGCGAAGCCATGAAAGTGGCCTTACCCACACCGTCATAGACTACGGAGACGCCTACGCCATCGGTGAGCGCACGCACCCGCGCCACGATATCCTCGCGGCCGTGGATGATGACATGGTCGCAACCGTGCTGGCGTGCCAGATCGGCCTTGGATTCGGTCGATACCGTACCGATCACCGTTGCACCCAGCGCTTTCGCCCACTGGCAGGCAATCAGCCCGACACCGCCGGCCGCCGCATGAATCAATACGGTATCACCCGGCTGGACGCGGTAAGTATGGCGCAACAAATAGGCACTGGTCAGTCCTTGCAGCATCATTGCCGCGCCGGTGCGGAAATCGATGCGATCCGGCAGTTTCAGCAACACCCAGGCCGGCAAACAACGCGCCTGGCAGTAAGCGCCGACCGGCCCACCCGCATACGCGACGCGGTCCCCCGCCTTAAACTCGCTGACACCGTCACCGACAGCTTCTACGACACCCGCGCCTTCTTGTCCCAGCACAGCCGGCAAGGGCAAAGGATACAGCCCGGAGCGCTGATAGGTATCAATGAAATTCAGGCCGACCGCTTCGTGGCGAATTCTGACTTCGCCAGGCGCCGGATCGCCAACGGTAACGGCCTCCCAGCGCAGCACCTCAGGGCCGCCGGTCTGATGAATGCGGATGGCAAAAGACATCAATTTCTCCGGAAAGGTTGCGGACGCCCAGTTTACAGCCGTTCAACCGCCAAAGAAATATGACTGGAATCAAAAATAGTCGATGAATCTCCCGCTCGAGCGCATTGAGTCAAGCGACCGTGCGGGCAATACGGTTTGCCGCCGTACCGCCTTATGGGGAAAGAATTTCACCGACCATCAAGCTTTCCCCAGTCTTTTCGGGCAAGCTGACTCTGCACGGTAAGGTGCGGCTCGGAAGAACCGCCAAACCGGGTCAAGCCGTTGCTGCAGGAGAGCGGATCAGATGATCGAACGCCGCCAGCGATGCCTTGGCGCCTTCGCCGATGGCGATCACAATCTGCTTGAACGGCACCGTCGTACAATCGCCCGCAGCAAAAACACCGGGGAGCGAAGTCTGCCCTTTCGCGTCGATCTCGATTTCTCCGTTCTTCGACAGGGCAAGCGTGCCCTTGAGCCAGTCGGTATTCGGCAGCAGGCCGATCTGCACAAAGACCCCGGCAACATCGATGCGGTGTTTTTCGCCATCGGCACGATCGGTGTAGACCAGCCCGTTGACCTTGCCGTGATCGCCGGTTACTTCCTCGATCTGCACCCCGGTAATCACCTCAACGTTCGGCAATTCGGCCAGGCGTTCGCACAACACGGCATCCGCGCGCAGTTTGCTGCGCACCAGCAAAGTAACATGCCCGACAACGCCCGCCAGATCAATCGCCGCTTCGACACCGGAATTACCGCCGCCAACGACAGCAACGCGCTTGCCCTTGAACAGCGGGCCGTCACAGTGCGGACAATAGGCGACACCATGGCCGCGGTATTCTTTCTCTCCCGGCACGTTCATTTCGCACCAACGCGCACCCGTCGAGATAACTACACTGCGGCTCTTGAGCACACCGCCGCCTGCCAAGTGGATTTCCGCCAGGCCGTTGTCGCGTACGGTCAGGGACTGGGCCTGTTGCAGGTTCATGATATCGATACCGTAATCACGTACGTGCTGTTCCAGGCCAGCGGCCAGTTTTTGGCCATCGGTTTCTTTGACGGAAATAAAATTCTCAATAGCCTGCGTCTCGAGCACTTGTCCGCCGAAACGTTCGGCCACAACGCCCGTCCGTAGTCCCTTGCGCGCCGCATAAATGGCCGCCGAGGCGCCGGCAGGCCCGCCACCTACGACAAGAACGTCGAAAGTCTCTTTCGCCGAAATTTTTTCGGCTTCGCGAGCGGCTGCACCGGTGTCGAGCTTGGCGATGATTTCCTCAAGGCTCATGCGTCCCAGCCCAAAAGGCTGCCCGTTCAGAAAAACGGTCGGCACGGCCATGATTCTGCGTTCATCAACTTCCGCACGAAACAGCGCCCCGTCGATCATGTCATGGCGGACACCCGGATTCAGCACGGCCATCAGATTCAGCGCCTGCACAACGTCCGGGCAATTATGGCAGGAGAGCGAAATGAAAGTTTCAAAGTGAAATTCACCCGTCAGCGCCTGAATCTGCTCGATGACAGACTTTTCAACCTTGGGCGGATGACCGCCCGTCTGCAACAGCGCCAGCACCAGCGAAGTAAATTCATGCCCCATCGGCAGACCAGCAAAACGAATTCTGGCCGTGTCTCCCGGGCACCCGACGGTGAAGGACGGTCGACGTGCATCCGCACCGTCATGGCGTACGGCCACCCGTTCGGACAATGCGCCGATCTCGTCGAGCATGGTGCGCATTTCCACAGATCGATCGCCGTCATCGAGAGAGGCGACGAGTTCGATCGGGCGTTGGAGGCGTTCAAGATACGCCTTGAGCTGGGTTTTGATGGTGTCGTCAAGCATGGTTCGTTTTTCCTGAAACGTATCGATCAGGCCGCGCTATTTACGTGCTGCGCACGGTCTCTAGAAGTTTGTGCCGGATATGCCGGGATCGGGACATGAAAAGCTTGGCAGCGGAACATCCAAATAATCGGAAACTGCCATCCCGGTAAAACCGGAATGGCAGTTCATTGGCGGCACAGGGCGACATATGGCCGCCCGGCTGTTGAATCTAGCGCCTAGATTTTACCCACCAAGTCAAGCGATGGCGCCAGCGTTTTCTCACCTTCCTTCCACTTGGCGGGGCAAACCTCACCGGGGTGCGCAGCGACGTATTGCGCAGCCTTGACCTTGCGCAGCAATTCACTGGCATCACGACCGATCCCGCCGGCGTTGATCTCGATAATCTGAATCCTGCCTTGCGGATCGATGACAAAAGTTCCGCGCTCCGCCAAACCGGCATCCTCAATCATCACGCCAAAGTTCCGCGAGAGAACGCCCGTTGGGTCGCCAACCATGATGTATTCGATTTTGCGGATCGTATCGGAGCTGTCGTGCCAGGCCTTGTGCGTGAAATGGGTATCGGTGGATACACTGTAGATTTCAACGCCCAGCTTCTTGAATTCTGCGTAGTTATCGGCAAGATCCCCCAGTTCAGTCGGGCAGACGAAGGTAAAGTCGGCCGGGTAGAAAAACACAACGGACCACTTGCCGCGCAGGTCGTCATCGGACACTTCGATAAACTTTCCGGCATGGAATGCGGTGGCTTTAAAAGGAAGTACTTCGGTATTAATCAGCGATTTCATCATCATTCTCCTTGGTTGATGAAGGGGGAAAATTGGGTAGGCAAATATTACGGGAGCGCATAGAATTAATCCAATTTATTATTTTTATGGGGCCAATAGCCAATGGCTATTCTGTATTTAATATTTCGGATGCCATTGCTGTTTTCGGTCCAAAACGTGTATGCCACTACATCTGTTTTTCCGCGTTAACTCTACTTTGGAACTCTTTTCGCGGCTTTCCGGTAACGAGCGATGACACTGACCGAACTTCGCTACATCGTCACGCTTGCCAGAGAGCGGCATTTTGGCCGTGCCGCCGAAAAGTGCCATGTCAGCCAGCCAACCCTGTCCGTTGCCCTGAAAAAAGTCGAGCAGCGCCTCGGTATTACGCTCTTTGAGCGTTCTTCGACCGAGGTCCGCCCCACTCCGTTGGGCGAACAGATTGCCTGGCAGGCAGAACGCGTGCTGGAAGAATCGGCGCGTCTCGACGAAATTGCCGGGCAGGGCAAAGACCCCTTGTCCGGAACGCTGCGCCTTGGTGTCATTTTCACAATCGCGCCCTATCTGCTGCCGCGTCTGATTCCGGCGCTGCATGCCCGTGCGCCACACATGCCGCTTTATCTGCACGAGAACTTTACGGTTCGGCTGGCCGAAAAATTGCGCCGCGGCGAACTCGACGTCATCATCGTCGCCGATCCCTTCAGCGAGCCGGGCATCGTTGCCAGCCCGCTTTACGACGAGCCATTTTGTGTCGTGCTGCCTTCCGGCCACCCGCTGGCCAAACAAAAGCGCCTCCCGCCGGAAGCCATTGCCGCCGAAAACCTGCTTCTGCTCGGACAGGGTAACTGTTTTCGCGATCAGGTCGTACAGGCGTGCCCGAAACTTTCCGAACCCGGCGGCATGAGCGGCGCGCTGGAGGGCAGTTCGCTGGAAACCGTGCGGCACATGGTAGCCAGCGGTGCGGGAATCTCTGTCGTCCCCTGTTCGGCAGCCGAATCCTGGCCGCAGGATGAGGCGCTGATCGAATATCGCCACTTTGTCGATCCCGCGCCATTCCGGCGCGTGTTGCTGGCCTGGCGCGTCACGTTTCCCCGGCCCCAGGCCATTGATGCCGTGCGCGAAGCCATTCGCAGCGCATTGCCGCCAGGCGTCCGTAGCGTGCGCTGAAACCCGATATCTGCCCATGCCAAGCCATCCCGGGTATTCCCGACTTTCCTTTAATGCTTATCTGCCCACCAACGACCACTTTTCGCATTTCTTCCGGGGCATGCCTTGTGCTTTCCAGCCTGGTACATGTATTTGAAAAAGGAAGCGCGAAGGCATTGCCTGAACCTCTGGCGGTAATTTGCGCGCAATCGTAGCGCCTTCGCCCAACGGGTCGTGCGTGCTATTTGCCGCCCATGCCCATACACCGGGGAATGGCGCACTGCTGGGCAGGTTCGGTAATACTTTATCTCTGTTTTTTCCGTAGACGTATTGCGCCCGGAGGCTACTTGCCCCAAAGTGCGAAAACACAGGCAGCTTAAGGCGCGGATCGTGACTTGCTTCTTCATACGGGAATGCGCACAAAGCACTTGACCCTGGACTTGCTTTGGCGTCAAATCCTCGTGACTCTACGATTCCATCCATCATAAAAACCATGCAAGCTTCAGACGAGGGGATTCTCGCGCGCCTGCGCAACAGCGGCATCGAACCGGGCGATTCGGACGAAATCCGTCTGCAAAAATCCCTGCTGGTATTTGCCACCGGCCTAATCAGCCTGGCCTCGACGCTCTGGCTGTTCATTTACTGGCAGTTCGGCCCGCAATTCTCTGCGATGATTCCCGTTATTTTTCAGTTGCTGCTCATCGGCAACCTTCTGATTTATCTGAAAAGCCAGAAGTTCGATCGTTTCCGGCTGACCCAGCTTTTGACGATCCTGTGCATGCCCTTTGCGGCGCAATGGGGCATGGGCGGTTTCATCGACGCCAGTGGTATCAGCCTCTGGGGACTGCTGGCGCCAATTGGCGCCGCGCTTATTATCGGCGCACGCCCGTCGCTGATCTGGTTCATTGCCTATGTTCTGCTGGTCGTGCTCTCGGGTATTTTTGACTTCTTTCTAGCCGAGGGCGCTGCGCCACCGACGTATCGCCTCTCGATGCAGACGATGGCGTTTTTCTTCACGCTCAATTTCATCGCCGTGTCGACGCTTGTCTATCTGATGATCCGTTATGCGACGGCGGAAAAGCAGCGGGTCAGACTCCTGCTTGAAGAAGCGCACCAGCGCCTGCAAAGCGCACAGGCGCGCTCCGAACGCCTATTGCTCAACGTGCTTCCCAGCACTATCGCCGAACGACTCAAGCATGAAAATCAAACGATTGCCGACGGATTTGCCGATGTCTCGGTGATGTTTGTGGATATCGTTGATTTCACCAAAATGGCCGAAGGCATGACACCGCAGCAGGTTTTTTCTATGCTCAACGACATATTTTCCCGTTTCGATGAATTGGCTGAAAAACATGGCATGGAGAAAATTAAAACGATTGGCGACGCCTACATGGTAGCGGGCGGCATGACCAATGACCGCTGCGGCAATTACACCGACGCGTTGGTCGATCTGGCACTGGAAATGCGCAATCTGTTGTACGAGGACTCACCGACCCGCCAGATGCATCTGGAAGTACGCATCGGTATCAGTACCGGCCCGGTCGTCGCTGGCGTCGTTGGAAAAAAGAAATTCATCTACGATCTTTGGGGCGATACCGTCAATCTTGCCAGTCGTATCACTGATGAAGGAGGCCCGGGCATGGTGCAAGTCGATGAGGCCACCTACCGGCGGCTCCGGCAACGTTTCGATTTCGACGAACCTCGGACAGTTTACCTGCAGGGCAAGGGAAATACGACGGTTTATCGCGTGATTGGCCACAAATCCGCTTAAAACCCATAATTCTGGGCGTTCTCCAGACTTTTTATTATTAATTACCTCTATTCCCTCATCGCCAGTTCAATGCGGCACGTGTAGCAGGGAAAAAAGTACAGATGGGCTATGTATAAGCTTACGTAAGTAGCGCCGGAACGCCTGTTACGCTGAAAAAACGAGCAAGGCATCTAGTATTTTCGATTATGGCCGCTGGTCATACGGCATGTCAGCGCCTCAGGCAACTGGAAACTTTACACTCTGTAACGGAACGTCTAAATCGAACAATAGACACTTAGGGCGGTTGGTCGCTATCCTTCGCGCCATCCTATGAGTGATGTTTTGCCATACCAGTAGAAAGGATTAGGCCATGTATTCAGTCGTATGTAAAAACACGGGGCAAGTCTTGGCAAAGAATTTGACGCTGGACGAAGTCGATCGATGGGTTGCAAAAAACGAAGCAAAATTTGGCAGTATTCGTACGGTCGGCATGACGATCTTTGTTACTAATTAGCACTAGCGTTCAATACACACTCTTTTTACGCGAATTCTCTTCATCAAATAAAGCCGTCCTTGCACAAAAGCAGGGCGGCTTTTTTGTTTCCACCACCATGATTGGCAGGTATGCCTGATAGTTAGCAATCTCGTGTAGCGGTAGACTCTCTATATTCCGTATAATAAGAAATACAGTTAGTTATGGCAGGCGTGCCGAATTAGTCAAACTATGTCGTCTGCTGTTGCCAAGGGTTCTCCCATACTTACTGTTTTACTGTCTGTTGGCTTTTACGCCAATCTTAATAAACTGAATTTGCCGAAAGGATTTCTATGCGTTTTTCTTCGCCTTTGCTTTTTACTGTCCTGGCAGCAGCGCTTGGACTGTCCGGCTGCGCCAATATGCAAATGGGTTCAACATCGGCCAAAACCGAAGCTACCGGATCGGCAGGAGGCGCCAATAGCCAGAATGCCAACAAACAGCTGGAACATTGTAGCGCGCCACTGGGCACCATAGCCGTTGTGGAAGATACCAATGCGCCTTGGTATGGCATCCTGACCGGCCAATATCATTTAGGATCGACGGTTCCTGTCCTTCGACTGCTGATTCAGCAATCGAACTGTTTTGTTATCGTCGAGCGTGGCAGAGCTATGGACAATATGATGGGTGAACGTCAGCTGGAACAATCCGGTGAACTGCGCAGACGTTCCAGTTTTGGTAAAGGCCAGATGGTTGCTGCAGATTATTCGCTCTCGCCATCCATTACCTTCACAAACGATAACGCTGGCGGTATTGGCGGAGCATTGGGCGGATTGCTCGGTGGTAGCCTGGGCGCAGCAATCGGCGGTAGTCTGAACGCCAAGGAAGCCAGCACCCTCCTGACATTGATCGACAACCGTTCCGGCGTTCAACTGGCTGCCGCCGAGGGCAGCGCCAAGAACTGGGATTTTGGCGCGGTTGGTAGTCTGTTTGGCGGCCGCGGCGGTGGCGGATTAGGCGGATACTCGAATACAGCGGAAGGCAAAGTGATCGTTGCCGCCTTCATGGACTCGTACAATAATATCGTCAAGGCGGTGCGCAACTATAAAGCACAGCATATCGAGGGAGGGCTAGGTACGGGTGGTCAGCTCGGTGTCCAAGGTGACGATGACGCAACGCCTGCGGTGCAGAAAAAGAGAACGTCGCGCAGGAAACGCTGATTTAGATTTGGTGTCCCCGTGCATGCAGCACATTCGGTGCGATATGCAGGCATAGAGAAGCAAGCAACATTAGCGCGCAGACCTGACAAGGTTTGCGCGCTTTATCGTTTCTGTTCCCTCAAAAATCTCGTAATTGATGTAAAACACCGCGATCGCCCATGAACCTTACTCATAGGCGATATGATTCAATTTTACTTTACCGTATCACGCCATCAGCACAGTGCTATTTTCGGTTCATGCTTTGCAAAGGACTGGGCAGTTTTTCCGGCAATAGATTCACAGCTTGCATGCTTGACACAAATTAGGGTGTTTTGGATAGGTATTTCATGGGAAAATGTATCCGGCCCTAGGGCGCGGCATTATGGCGCATACACCTGGAAAGAAATTTAAAAAATTTCAGGGAAAAGCCAAGATACTGCCAAAAATGGCAAAACGGCTTCAAACGGAAAATCATTGCGATTGTTGTTATGAGCGGTCATCTTTACATCGTCGCCGCCCCATCAGGTGCGGGTAAAACGACACTGGTCAGCATGTTATTGGCCAGCGACCCACGTATCTGTCTATCGATTTCAAAAACTACGCGCTCGCCCAGACATGGCGAACAGAATGGGCGCGACTACCATTTTATTGACGTGGCCACCTTCCTTGCTGAAGTCGAAAATGGCGAATTCCTGGAATGGGCGCTAGTCCACGGCAATTATTACGGCACATCCCGACGGTTGATCGAAGCGCGTATGGCGGCGGGCTACGACGTTCTCCTGGAAATTGACTGGCAAGGCGCGCAACAGGTGCGCAAAGTTTTCCCCGAAGCAATCGGTATTTTTATACTGCCCCCTTCGCTAGTTGCTCTGGAAGAACGCCTGGCGCATCGCGGAACGGACTCAGCCGAAACGGTGACGCGCCGACTGGCCGCCGCGCGTGAAGAAATGCGGCATGTAAGCGAGTTTGGCTATGTTATTATCAACGATGATTTGCAACAGGCATATCACAGCCTAAAATCGATCATCATCGCTTCGCGTTTGCGCTACAAGAACCAGAAAAAGTGCCACGCCGCACTATTTTCTGCATTGCTTGGATGATGATACTGATACGAGATTTAAGAATTATTGTTATAGGATTTTCATATGGCACGAGTCACCGTAGAAGATTGCATCCATGCAATCCCAAACCGCTTCCAAATGACGCTGGCTGCGACTTACCGCGCTCGTCAGATTACCTCCGGCGCAACTCCCATGGTTGAGGCCGATCGGGACAAGCCGACCGTCATTGCCTTGCGCGAACTCTCCCAAGGTTTATATGGACTGGAAATGCTCAACCGCAGCAAAACCTGAATCTCGGAGCACGAGATTAACCGGGAGCGGTCATGTCTGAGGATGCCAGAGGGCACGCCTCTATCAAGGCCTCTGCACCGCCCATCCAGATAGGTGCGTCGGAATATCGTCCTACAGATCCGGCTGTGCGCAGTTTTATAGCGTCTCTGTCCTATCTCGAACCGAACGAAGTTTCCCAGGTCATCGAAGCCTATCGCTTCAGCGAAAAAGCGCACGCGGGGCAAAAACGGATTTCCGGCGAACCGTATATCACGCACCCCCTGGCTGTCGCCAAAACCCTGGTGGAATGGCATATGGATCTCCAGGCCATCGTTGCTGGATTGTTGCACGATGTCATGGAAGATACCGCCGTCACCAAAAATGAAATCGCGGCGCGTTTTGGCAAGCCAGTCGCCGAACTGGTCGACGGGCTGTCCAAACTCGAAAAAATTGAATCGCAAACCTATCAGCAGGCACAAGCAGAAAATTTCCGCAAAATGCTGATGGCGATGATGCGCGATCTGCGCGTTGTGCTCATCAAACTTGCCGATCGTTTACACAACATGCAAACCATGGCTTTTTTGCGTCCGGATAAGCGGCAGCGCATTGCCAAGGAAACATTGGAAATCTACGCGCCCATCGCGATACGGATCGGCCTGAACCATGTCGGACGGCAACTCCAGGATTTATCGTTCCAGCACATTTATCCTCGCCGCTTCCAGGTACTGACCAAGGCGCTCAAGGCCGTGCGCGGCAACCGGCGCGAACTGCTGGCAAAAATCCTCAATGGCATCCGCAATAAACTGCGTGAGGCAAAAATCGAGGCGGGCGTTTTTGGCCGGGAAAAAAGTTTGTACTCGATCTACCACAAAATGGTCGAGAAGCACCTGAGTTTTTCGCAAGTCCTTGATATTTATGGATTCCGGATTATCGTCAACGATACGCCAACCTGCTATCTGGCGTTAGGCGCGCTGCATAGTCTGTACAAACCCGTTCCTGGAAAATTCAAGGATTACATCGCCATTCCCAAAGAAAACGGCTACCAGTCTTTACACACAACACTGATTGGTCCTTACGGTACGCCTATCGAAATACAGATCCGCACGCAAAGCATGCATCATGTCGCCGAGGACGGCATTGCTTCGCACTGGCTCTACAAAGATAGCGAGGAAAGCGGTGCGGAGTTGCAAATCAAAACGCACAAGTGGCTGCAATCTCTGTTTGAACTGCAAACCTCATCGGGCGACTCTTCCGAATTCCTGGAACACGTCAAGGAAGATCTCTTCCCGGATGAAGTGTACGTTTTTACGCCGAAAGGAAAAATTCTGTCTTTGCCGCGCCAGGCTACGGTCATCGATTTTGCCTATGCTGTGCATACCGACATCGGGCATCATTGTGTAGCCGCTATGGTTGGCCACGAGTTGATCCCGCTGTCCGCCGAGCTCTCCAACGGCGACCAGGTCGAAATCATTACGGCGCCGAATGCCACTCCGAATCCGGCCTGGCTCGGCTATGTCAAAACCAGCCGCGCGCGGAGCAAAATCCGGCAGTTTCTCAGAACCCAGCAACAGGAAAGCGCCAGCCTGCTGGGTAAAAACCTGCTGGGACAGGCGCTACGCGCGCGCGGCATTTCTCAGGATAAGATTCCGACAGCCGCCTGGGACGATCTGGTCAATAAGGCAGGGAAAAAATCGAAAAATGATGTTTATGCCGACATCGGGCAAGGCAATACACCCGCCGCCGTCTATGCACAACGCCTGGCCAATCACGAACAGGTATATGCGGACGGGGAAAGAACGCCCGCGTCATTGGCCATTCGCGGCAACGAAGGCGCGGCCATTCAACTGGCGCCATGTTGCTGCCCGATTCCTGGCGACCCGATCATCGGCCTGCCGCACAAGCACAGCGGACTGATCGTTCATAGCCACACGTGCCCGGAAATCCGCGGAGTACAAGGCAACGAAGCCAACGACTGGATTCAGATGAACTGGGCGCCTGAACCTGGAATCCTGTTCGATACACGCATCAAGGTCACGATCCGCCACCTTAACGGCATGCTGGGACGTATCGCCACCGCCATCTCACAAGCGGGCGCCAGCATCGAGCAGGTCAATATGGACAACCAATATCACGGCCTGACTTCGGATCTGCATTTTCTTATTCAGGTAGCAAACCGCCAGCATCTGGCTCGACTCATACGCCAATTACGCCGCATCCCCGAAGTTATCCGCATTGCCCGCGAACAACAGGAGTAAAGAGACGGCATGAAAGTTCTGGTTCTCGGCGCTGGAGTCGTTGGCGTCAGCAGCGCCTGGTACCTCGCCCGTGCAGGACACCGCGTCACGGTAATTGACCGGCAAGCGGGAGCGGGGCTGGAAACGAGCTTTGCCAATGGCGGCCAAATTTCGGTTTCCCACGCCGAACCCTGGGCCAACCCACATACCTTGCGGCGCGCGCTGGGCTGGCTGGGGCATGAAGATGCGCCGTTGCTTTTCCGCCTTCGCCCCGATCGAAAGCTGTTTGACTGGAGCTGGCGTTTTCTGCGCGAATGCACGTCTGCCCGGGTGCGCGCCAATGTGCGCGACATCCTTGCGTTGGCGATCTACAGTCGTCAAAAGCTCGGCGAACTGCGCCGTGAAACGGGCATTGAATACGAACAGCGCGAGTGCGGCATTCTGCACGTCTATACCGACGCCCGTGAATACGCGGCAGCGATCGAAGCCGCCAACGTCATGCGCGCGTTCGGTTGTGACCGGCGTCCGGTTGATGTCGACGAATGCGTTGCCATCGAACCGGCACTGCATGCGGCGCGACCCATGCTAGTCGGCGGCGACTATACAAAAGAAGATGAATCTGGCAATGCCCTGCTGTTTACCCAGCGCCTGGCACAGCGATGCGTCGACGCAGGCGTCGAATTCCTTTTCGATGCGCGGATCAGCGCGCTGCAAACCGGGCGCGACGGCAATCTGCGCAATATCGTCCTGCAGACTGCGGACGGCGATATAGAAGCGCTTGCTGCGCAGGCTTACGTCGTCGCCTGCGGCAGCTACTCGCCGCCATTGCTCGCGCCGCTGGGCATCCGCATTCCCGTCTATCCGGCCAAAGGTTATTCGGCAACCGTCCCTTTATCGGCGGACAGCGTTGCGCCCCAGGTTGCCATGACTGACGACGGCCATAAAATCGTTTTTGCGCGCCTGGGCCAGCATTTGCGCATTGCCGGTACGGCTGAATTCAATGGCTACAACATTGAACTCAACGAAGTGCGCTGCCAGGCGTTGATACGGCGCACGCAAGCCCTGTTTCCTCAACTTAACCCCGCAGGAGAGCCGGAATTCTGGTGCGGTCTGCGCCCGGCAACGCCCTCTAGCGTGCCGTTAATCGGGCGCACGAAAATCTCCAACCTGTTCCTCAACACAGGGCATGGAACACTCGGCTGGACGATGGCCTGCGGGTCGGGACAAGCACTCGCCGACATCATTAACGGCAAAGAGCCGGCCATCCCTTTACGCACGATCTAACTGACGCCTGTTTGCACAAACCGATGTGGTTCGACACGCATTGCCATCTGGACGCTCCTGAATTTGACGCCGACCGTTCCGACGTCGTCGCAGCGGCAAGAGCAAACGGCGTAAGCCGTTTATTGATTCCCGCCGTCAGTCGGGATAATTTTCCTGTCGTGCGGGCATGTTGCCGCCGTTTTCCCGGATGCTCGCCCGCCTACGGCATTCATCCCTTATACGTTCATCAGGCACATGAAGGGGATCTACCGGCGTTGCGCGACTGGCTGCGTACAGAATCCCAAGGCGATTGCCCACCAAGGGCCATCGGGGAAATCGGACTAGATTTTTTTGTGCCGGACTACGATGCTAAACGGCAAACCTATTTTTTTGCCAGGCAACTGAATATCGCCGAGGAATTCGGCCTGCCCGTTATCCTGCATGTGCGCCGCTCGATCGACACCGTACTCGGATATATCCGGCGCTCAGGCATCCGGCGCGGCATCGCTCACGCTTTTAATGGCAGCTGGCAGCAAGCCGAGCAGTTCATCGCCCTTGGCTTCAAGCTCGGTTTCGGCGGCGCCATGACTTATCCAGGTTCAACCCGCATCCGCGCGTTGGCCGCCAGCCTGCCGCTTGAAGCGATCGTGCTAGAAACCGACGCGCCCGATATTCCGCCCGTCTGGCTGAGGGACGCCCACTCATCCGACACGCCAGCCAGGCCGCGCAACTCGCCCGAACAGATACCGCGTATTGCCGGCATATTGGCGGAACTGCGTCACGAATCCGCCGCTCATATCGCTGCCGTGACCCGCGCGAATGCGAACGCCGTTTTTGGCTTTACCGCGTAATTTTGGAAAGCGGGCGTTTTTTCGCAAAAACCATCGCAAGATGGTTGTCGGGAAAATGAGAAAGCGCCATAATTCACGCGGTTTTCCGAATGCTACTGAGTCTCCCCAAGACCATCCCGACGACGGGGTAGCCGCGAGTTCCGACACAATTCCCTTTTCACACGAAAGGATCATGCGTGAATACCTATAAAGCAGACGTGGTTGTTGTTGGCGGAGGAGGTGCGGGATTACGTGCGGCAATCGCCGTCGCCCAGGCCGATCCCGCGCTGAAAATCGCACTGGTATCGAAAGTCTATCCGATGCGCAGCCATACCGTATCCGCCGAAGGCGGGGCGGCGGGCATCAAGAAGGAAGAGGATAACCTAGATAACCACTTCCACGACACTGTCGGCGGCGGCGACTGGCTGTGCGAGCAGGATGTTGTCGAATATTTCGTCGAGCAAGCACCCATTGAGCTGACACAGCTGGAGCACTGGGGATGCCCATGGAGCCGTACGCCGGAAGGAAAAGTCAACGTCCGCCCCTTCGGGGGCATGAAGATCGAGCGGACGTGGTTTGCCGCCGATAAATCCGGCTTCCACATCCTGCATACCCTGTTCCAGACATCGATCCAGTTTCCCTCAATCAAACGTTTCGACGAATATTTTTGTATTGATATTTTGGAAGATGAGGGGCGCTGCCAGGGGATCGTCGCCATTGAAATGGCAACCGGCGAATTCACCCTTATCCAGGGCAAATCGGTCATTATCGCCACCGGCGGCGCAGGACGTATCTTCCGCGAAAGCACGCTGGGCGGCATCGTGACCGGAGATGTGCAGGGTGCGGTTTTCCGCCACGGCGTACCCTTGCGCGATATGGAATTCGTGCAGTATCACCCGACCTGCATGCCAATCACCGGCCTGCTGTTCACGGAAGCCTGCCGCGGCGAAGGCGGTTATCTGGTCAACAAGGATGGTTACCGCTATTTGCAGGATTACGGTCTGGGTCCCATGCAGGACAAACCAAAGAATAAATACATGGAGCTTGGCCCGCGCGATCGACTCAGCCAGTCCTTCTATTTCGAGATGCAAAAGGGGCGCGTTTTCGATGATCCGGTACTCGGCAAACACGTACACCTTGATCTGCGCCATCTCGGCAAGGCGCGCCTGCATGAGCGTTTGCCGCTGATCTGCGAAATGGCCGCAACCTTCTTGGGCATTGATCCGGCCATCCAGCCGATTCCGGTACGCCCGGCAGTACATTACACGATGGGCGGCATCGCCACCGACAACAAATGCCAGACAAAACTGCGCGGCCTGTACGCTATCGGTGAATGCTCGAACGTCGGCCTGCACGGCGCCAACCGGCTCGGCTCCAACTCACTGACGGAGCTCGTCGTCTTTGGCAAACTGGCAGGTGTAGAAGCTGCGGAAACCGCCAAATCATTCGAATTCGGGAATGCTGATACGCTGCTCAAGCAGGCCGAAGCCGCCCGTAACCGCGTGCTTGCGTTCAAGACACAAACCGCTTACGGCGCTAAAGAGCGCGTTGCCAACATCCGCAAGGAAATGGCGCAAGCAATGGAAGAAGGCTGCGGCATTTACCGCGAACAGGCCACCATGCAGAAAACTTGCGACAAGCTGGCCGAATTGCGTGAGCGTTTCCGGAACATTGAACTGGACGATAAAACCAGCGTTTGGAACACCGACTGGCTAACAGCGATCGAACTCGACTACCAGCTCGATGTGGCGCAATCCATCGTTTATTCAGCCATCAACCGCAAAGAGTCGCGCGGCGCCCACCAGCGACTGGATGGTTATGGACAGCGCGATGATGTTAACTTCCTCAAGCATTCCGACGCATACTATGTGCCCGGCGCCGCACCGCGTCTTGAATACACCGACGTGAAGATTACCAAATCACCACCTGCTGCGCGCGTTTACGGTGCGGCAGGCGAAAAAGCCGATGCGGAAAGGAAGGCTGCCCATGTCTGAACAGAAATTCATTGAAATCGAGGTGCTCCGCTACCTGCCGGAAAGCGACGAAGCGCCGCATTCCGAAGTCTACAAGGTGCCTTTCACCAACGATATGTCGGTATTGCAAGGCATCCAGTACATCAAGGACAACTTCGATGGCACGCTGACTTTCCGCTGGTCGTGTCGCATGGCGATCTGCGGCAGTTGCGGCATGATGATCAACGGCATTCCCAAACTGTCTTGCGAGACTTTTATCCGCGACTATTACCAGGAAGGCCAAACCAACCGGATTACCGTCGAGGCACTCTCGCATTTCCCGATTGACAAGGATCTGGTCGTCGATTTTTCAGGGTTTATCGACAAGCTGGAAAGCGTCCATCCTTACATCATCCCCAAAGAACCCAGAACGCTTGAGGAGGGGGAATATATCCAGACACCGGCGCAGGTGCAGGAATATATGCAATTCACTTCGTGCATTAACTGTACGCTGTGTTATGCCGCCTGCCCGCAGTACGGCCTCAACCCCGACTTTATCGGCCCTGGCGCGATTGCGCTGCTGCACCGCTACAACATGGATTCACGCGATGGTGGTAGCAAGCAGCGTATGGAGTTGCTTGCATCCGAGGAAGGCGTTTATGTATGTAGCGCCGTCGCCTACTGCTCAGAGGTGTGCCCCAAACATGTCGATCCGGGCAATGCCGTGAATCTCAACAAGATCGAAGCCGCAAAGGACTACTTCCTGCGCTTTCTGTCGCCGAAAGGGGGTGCCCAGTGAGCAAACGCAAACCGTATATTCGCCCGATGGAGGGGTGGTGGAAGAAGAATCCTTTCTACGTCGAATATGTGATCCATGAAAGCACAGCGCTATTCGTCATTGCCTACGCCATCGTCCTGTTGGTCGGGCTGGTGCGCCTGAGTCAAGGCGAAACCTATTGGAATGATTGGCTGGCCGCGCTGAAAAGCCCGGTATCGATCATTTTTCACCTAATCTTGCTGGTTGCGATTGCTTACCATGCCTATACATGGTTCAAGATCATGCCGATCACCATGCCGCCCGTTCGGATCGGCGGTAAAAAGCTCGCGCCCGGCACCATTATCGCAGGCGGGCTGACGGCCGCGGTTGTCGCCGCTCTCGGACTGATCGCCCTGGTTGGGAGGATTGCTGCATGAAAAAAATTCGTAAGCGTTCCAACGCCCCCATTTTCTGGGGACTCTTTGGTGCCGGCGGCATGCTCTCGGCACTATTCGGCCCGGCGCTGGTTTTCATTACCGGTATTGCCGTTCCATTGGGCATCCTGTTACCGCAGGATACGATGAGCTACCCAAAGGTCCTGGCTTTCGTACAGAACTTCTTTGGCAAGGGCTTCATCTTCGCCGTCATTTCCCTGTTCATGTGGTTTGCCGTACATCGCACCTACCACTCGCTCCACGAGTTTGGCATCCATGCCGGCATGGGTGCCAAGCTGCTTTGCTACGGATCGGCGTTCATCGCAACCGTCATTTCGGGCGTGGTATTGCTGAAAATCGGTTTCTGAAACAGAAATGATTCCTTCCAATTTCTATCAGCAAAAACAAAAAAGCCAATAACATCAATAGCGCACCTGCCCGCCCTGCGTAGGCCCGCACGGGGCGGGTATTTTTATAGACGAAGCAAGCAACTATTTCTACAGGGCGCGCAAGCGATGATCGGCTTGCATGCGGAATAGCGCAGCGTGTCTTGGCGGTAAGTGCGCTGCATACGCTTTCCTACGATGACGCCGCCTCAATTCGCTCGATTTCTTCGGCAAGTGTTAGCCAGTGCTCTTCCTGGGCATCGAGCGCTTCATTCAGTGCCTTGAGTTCATTGCCGAGTGCAGTAATTTCATCGACCGGCAGGCTTTCTTCAGCAAAACGGGCTTCAATCGCCTGTTTGTGCATTTGCAGGGTATGTAACTGACTGTCGAGTTTTTCCTGCGCGCGCTTGAGCGACCGCAGCTGCGCCGCGGTCTGACGAGCCGCCGCATATTCCTGTTTTCGCACCGCTGACGTTTGCTCTGCCTGCCCGTTTTGCATACGCGCCCGTTTTTCCGCCTCACGCTGCCGGCGCGCGTCATCAAGGAGAAACTGCTGGTAATCGTCGAGATCACCATCGAACGGGGTAATGCGCCCGTGCGCCACAAGCCAGAACTCGTCACATACCGCACGCAATAGCGCACGGTCGTGGCTGACCAGAATCATTGCCCCTTCGAATTCGTTCAGTGCGACGGACAACGCCTCGCGCGTGGCCAGGTCGAGATGGTTGGTCGGTTCGTCAAGCAGCAGCAGATTCGGCCGCTGCCAGGCAATAAGCGCCAGCACCAAACGCGCTTTCTCACCGCCGCTCATCGTACCAACCGACTGATACGCCATATCGCCAGTAAAACTGAACTTGCCCAGATAATTGCGCAATGCTTGTTCACGCCCCGATTCCCCCTTAGGCAATGCGGTGTGAGCAAGCCGTGTTAAATGTTCGATCGGCGAATCCTGCGGCCGCAGCACATCCAACTCCTGCTGGGCGAAATAGCCGATCGACAGCCCCTTGCCTTCGACCCGCCCACCCGACAGCAGCGGCAAGGCGCCGACCAGTGTTTTGACCAAAGTCGATTTACCTTGCCCGTTGGCGCCGAGGATACCGATGCGCTGACCGGCGGCGATCGTGCAGCTCACCTGGCGCACGATAAGGCTCGGCGGTGTGTCTGCCGAAGCACCTGCCGGCGGCAGATAACCGCAGTCGACATCGCGCAGTACCAACATCGGATTGGGCAGCCCGGCCGGAGTATTGAATGCAAAGGAAAATTCAGCCTCGGCCAATACCGGCGCGAGGCGCTCCATACGTTCGAGCGCCTTGACCCGGCTTTGCGCCTGGCGCGCCTTGCTCGCCTTGGCTTTGAAGCGGTCGATAAATTTCGTCAGGCGGGCAATTTGTGCTTGCTGTTTCTCATAGACCGCTTGCTGCAACAGCATCTGCTGTGCGCGCAAGGCCTCGAAATCGCTGTAGTTGCCGCCATAGCGCGTCAGCTTTCCGCGCTCGATATGCAAGGTGACGCGCGTCACGGCATCAAGGAACTCGCGGTCGTGGCTAATGACGAGCAGCGTGCCTTCGTAGCGCTTGAGCCAGCTTTCCAGCCAAACCAGCGCATCGAGATCGAGGTGGTTGGTCGGCTCATCGAGTAGCAGCAGGTCGGATGGACACATCAGCGCCCGCGCCAGTTGCAGGCGCATACGCCAGCCGCCGGAAAAACTATTGACCGGCCGGTTCAGCTCGTCCATGCGGAAGCCCAACCCCAGAATTAACGCCTGCGCCCGGGCATGCGCATCGTGTGCGCCTGCGTCGGTCAGCGCCGTATAGGCATGCGCCATGCGTTTGCCATTACCGGAAGCCTCCGCAGCGTGCGCCTCAGCCTGCACCGCCATCAGGAACGCATCCCCGGCAATGACGAAATCCGTCGCGCTCTGCGCTGTTTCTGGCATTTCCTGGGCAACTTGCGCCAGCCGCCAGACAGACGGCACCAGGCATTCACCGGCATCTTCGTGCAGCGTACCGGCAAGCAAAGCGAACAAGGAGGACTTGCCCGCACCGTTGCGGCCAACCAGGCCAATCTTCTCGCCGGGGTTAATGACGGCAGAAGCCTCATCAAGCACCCGCTTGGCGCCACGCCGTAACGTAAGATTCTTGAGGACGATCATGGAAGCGGCGCACAGACTGTGCCGATACGCGGCAAAAATACAGACGAGGCGTCGGAAAATTCAGGGCAGGGCGGGAAACACAACGGCAATCCCAACCTCAAATGCGCGCAAATGCTTTATCGATTTCGGCACGCAGCGCATCATAGTTTTCAGTAACCGGATATTGCGGAAATTCGCGCACAACATTTTCCGGCGGATGAAACAGGATGCCCGCATGCGCCACACCGAGCATTGCCGTGTCGTTATAGGAATCGCCCGCGGCGACGACGGTGAAATTCATCTCACGCAGGCGCACCACCGCTTCCCGTTTTTGTTGCGGCATACGCAGGCGATAGCCGGTCAACATGCCGTCGGCGCCCGCTTCCAGGCTGTGGCAGAAGAGCGTCGGCCACGCCAGCTGGCGCATCAGCGGATGCGCAAATTCATAAAAAGTGTCGGAAAGAATAATGACCTGGTAGTCCTCGCGCAACTTATCGAGAAACGCCCGCGCCCCCGGCATCGGCCCCATGCTGGCAATGACATTCTGGATATCGGGCAAACCCAACCGGTGCTGGCGCAACAGATCGAGGCGGTATTTCATGAGCTTGTCGTAGTTCGGCTCATCGCGCGTCGTCCGCCGCAGTTCAGGGATGCCGGTACGTTCGGCAAACTCAATCCAGATTTCTGGAACCAGCACGCCTTCCAGGTCGAGACAAACGATTCTCACAACACACTCCGAATCAAAAAGAAATGAACGACAAGGCACCATTCTAACAAACGCACCGCCGCGCAACAGGCCTCTTGACGCCATTTACGGCCATTCCATGAGACAATTCGCCCTGTGCCATAAAGGGGAGATACTTTATGAGGTTTGAGCAGCATCAATCTCAACGAAATGCATCTGGTCATTTATCCGCCCTGCCGCCGGCACTGCTGGGCATACTGGTGCTACTGGTTACGGCCTGCTCACCAGCGGTTAAGCAAAAAGAAGCCGCGACCATTCCGCAAACGACGGAACAGGCCAACGCCCAGCGCGAACGCGCCGCGGCGATGCAGCAGGCGGCAGAAGAGCGCCTGGAGGCCGAGCAGGCGGAGTGCTACAAAAAGTTCTTTGTCAGCGACTGTTTGCGGGACGCCAAGACGCGTTATACCGAAACCATTCTCCAGGCGCGCGACATCGACATTCCGGCACGCGATTTCCTGCGCAACGTCCAGCGCATGGAAATCGAGCGTAGGGAGGCCGAGCGAAATAGCAATAATCAGGCGCGCGAAGCAGAACAACAAAGGCAGGCGGAAGAATACCGCCGCAAGGAACAGGAACGCGCAGCCGAACGCGAACGGCGGCAGGCCGACAAAGCCGCCCAGGCGGCCGCCTATCGCCAAAAAGCCGCCGAAGAAGCACGTAGCCGGCAGGAGCGACAGGCACGTCACGCCAGACGCGATGCCGAGCGCCAGGCTGAGCGCGAACGGCGGCAGGCCGAACGCGAAACACGCGTACAATGAATGGGCAGTTGACCGCGCTTCGGGCCAGGCCGGGCACGGCGACGAATGCATTCCTGCGCTTCGCCATTCCTGTCATTCCTGTCACTCCCGCCATTTCCACCATTCCCCACGCTTTTCCATTCCGCCCAGACCGGGCATCCGGACGCCAGTCAGCCGACGTGCATCACTAAACGAAAAGCCGCCGCCATGTCCCGCACTTTCGTCAAACGCTTGCCCTACGATACCGAAGGTTTTGGACTCGGCCAGTTTTTCACGCCGCCCACCATCGTCGACTGTATGCTGCAACTGGTACGCAATCACGGGCGTGTACTGGAGCCTGCCTGCGGAAATGGCGCTTTTCTCGCGCATTTCCCCGGCGCCGTCGGCATCGAGATCGACCCCGATTTCGCGCCACCCGGAACACGGGTCATGGATTTTTTTGAACTCCCGGAAGAAGAACGCTTCGCCACGATCATCGGCAATCCGCCATACGTCCGTTACCAGGATATTCCACAGTCCACGCGCTACCTGACACGCAACAGCGTACTCGACGGCCGCGCCAATCTTTACCTCTTTTTCATCGAAAAATGCCTGTGCCATCTGGCACCGCGTGGCGAGCTGATCTTCATCACGCCACGCGATCTGCTCAAAGCCACCTCGGCCATCCCGCTCAACCGCCTGCTTTATAAAGCCGGCACAATCACCGACTTCATCGATCTGGGCGATCTGCACCTGTTCGATGAAGTCACGCCGAACTGCGCCATCTGGCGCTTTGAACTCGGCAATTACGACCGGCGCACGCGCTACAGTGCTCTTGGCGCCGGGCAGCCAGCCACTTGCCTTGCGCAATTGCAGTGGGAAATACGGCGTTTTGCCGAAAACAACGGCCAACTGCTTTTTACCCGAAACGATTATCCCCTGTCGCTGCGCGACATCGCCTTCGTCAAAGTGGGCGCCGTCTCGGGGGCCGATGCGCTCTACGCCAGCGAAACGCACGGCAACCGCGACTTCGTCTGCTCATCCACCGTTGCCGACGGCAAGACGCGCCGGATGATCTGGTGCGCGCCGGACGCACCGCCGCCCGCCCTGCTGCCTCACAAGGCGCGCCTGCTGGCGCGGCGTATCCGCAAATTCGATGAAAGCAACTGGTGGCACTGGGGGCGCGGCTATTATCAATCCGCCCTGCCGCGGGTTTACGTCAATAACAAGACGCGCCGGCGACACCCATTTTTTGTGCATGACTGCCCGCATTATGATGGGGCGGTATTGGCAATCTTCCCGCATCGGCCGGAAATCGACGTCCGGCAACTGGCGTCGGCGCTTAACGCCGTCGATTGGGCAGATCTGGGCTTCGTCTGCGACGGTCGCTTTCTCTTTACGCAACGCAGCCTGGAACAGGCGCCGTTGCCTGCGTCTTTCCGCACCTTTCTGCCAAATGACAGCGAAGCATCGGGATCAGGAAAATTGAAGCCATGAAAGACATTCAAGCGCAAGCGCATTTTCTGATCCCGTCCGCCCCTCCCGTGGATTAACAGAAAAGAGACAGGAGAAATCATGGTACCCCACCTCACCACCGCATTGAACGGCCCGCTGCTTGAACTCGAAAAATGTTTTCTTGACGCTGCGCCGGACATCGAGCGCTGGTTGCGCAGCCAGTGGCAGGAACATACGCCGCCTTTTTATGGCTCGGTCGATCTGCGCAATGCCGGTTTCAAGCTGGCGCCCATCGACATGAACCTCTTTCCTGGCGGCTTCAACAATCTGTCGACCGATTTCATGCCGCTGTGCGTGCAGGCAGCGATGAGCGCCATTGAAAAAATCTGCCCGAACGCCAAAAGCCTGCTGCTGATTCCCGAAAACCACACGCGCAACCAGTTCTATCTGCAGAACGTGGCGCAGCTCGTCAACATTTTCCGCATGACTGGCCTGAACATCCGCATCGGTACGCTGATTCCGGACATCCAGGCGCCAACGCCGGTCGAGCTGCCCAACGGTCAATCGCTATTGCTGGAGCCGCTGGTGCGTAGCGGCAACCGCCTGGGGCTGAAAGATTTTGATCCCTGCGCGATTCTGCTTAACAACGACCTGTCTGCCGGCATTCCCGACATTCTGAAGAATCTCGACGAACAATTCGTGCTGCCGCCCGTACATGCGGGCTGGGCGATGCGTCGCAAATCCAATCATTTCGCGGCTTACGACGAGATCGCGGACGAATTCGCCCAGCTCATCGGTATCGATCCCTGGCGAATCAACCCGTATTTCTCCGTTTGCAAACACATCGACTTCCACGGACGTCAGGGCGAAGAATGCCTGGCCGATAGCGTCAATGTCGTCCTGGCGCTGATCCGCCAGAAATACCAGGAATACGGTATCGAGGAGACGCCGTTTGTTATCGTCAAAGCGGATGCCGGTACTTACGGCATGGGCGTCATGACGGTCAGGAGCGCTGATGAAGTGATCGGCCTCAACCGCCGCCAGCGCAACAAGATGTCGGTCATCAAGGAAGGGCTGAACGTCAGTCAAGTCATTATCCAGGAAGGCGTGCATACCTTCGAGCGCGTCGAGAAGGACGGCAAGGCCGGCGTTGCCGAACCAGTGGTGTATATGATCGACCGCTTTGTCGTCGGCGGCTTTTATCGCGTTCACGGCGAGCGCGGCATTGATGAAAATCTCAATGCGCCGGGCATGCATTTTGAACCGCTGGCTTTTGAGACCTGCTGTTCGCTGCCCGATTACCAGCAGACCCCGGACGCACCGCCCAACCGTTTCTACGCCTACGGCGTCGTTGCGCGGCTGGCGTTGCTGGCGGCCGCACTGGAAATCGAACGTACCGAGCCGTCGGAGGAGGCACTCTGATGCGCATCGCCTTCATCATCGACCCGCCGGATACACTCAGCCCTGCCAAGGATTCGAGCATCGCCATGATGCGCGCCGCACGCAATGCCGGGCACGCCGTCTGGGTCATCGAACAGCCCGCCCTGTATACCGCCGTCCCGCATGGCGTCTGCGCCGAGGCCGCCCATCTGGAAATTTCCGACAACGACGCCTGCTGGTATCAAGAGATCGCTCGCGAGACGTTATCGCTGCATGATTTTTCCGCCGTACTGATGCGCAAGGATCCGCCTTTTGACATGGAGTACGTTACCGCCACCTGGCTGCTCGAACGCGCCGAGGCAGAAGGGGCGCGCGTATTCAACCGCCCCGCCGCCCTGCGCGACCATTCGGAAAAGCTTGCCATTCTGGAATTTCCGCACTTCACCGCCCCGACGCTGGTTGCGCGCGAAGCCGCGCCGATCCAGGCGTTCATCGACGCACAGCGGGATTGCGTCCTCAAACCGCTCGACGGCATGGGCGGCAGCCAGGTATTCCGCGTGCGCGCCGACGACCCAAACCGTAATGTCATCATCGAAACACTGACCCGGCTGGGACGGCGCACGATCATGGCACAACGCCACATTCCGGAAATCAGCCAGGGCGACAAACGCATCCTGATCGTCGACGGCCAGGTCGTCCCGTACTGTCTGGCGCGTATCCCGAAAGCCGGAGAAACGCGCGGCAATCTGGCGGTGGGCGGGCGCGGCCTTGTACAGCCGCTCAGCGCGCGTGACCGTGAAATCGCCGAAGCACTGGCGCCGACGCTCACCGCACGCGGGTTACTGTTCGTCGGCATCGACGTGATCGGCGACTATCTGACCGAAATCAACGTTACCAGCCCGACCTGCATGGTCGAAATCGCCCGGGATAGCGGCTTCGACGCCGCGGCACTGTTGATCGCCGCGCTGGAGCGCCACTGCACCCCATAGAACGACACCATGGTATCGGCAAGACATGCATCCCTGAGTAGAATAGCTCTGGCTGGCGCGTCGTCAATGGCGACGCACAGGAACAGGGGCGGACATCACCACCGCGCCAATCACCGATACGAGGACATTTATAAATATGGCACGCGCTGAAGTTCAGATCATCAACAAACTCGGGCTGCACGCCCGCGCATCAGCCAAGCTGACGCAACTGGCGTCCGGTTTCAGCGCCGACGTCTGGATGGAGAAAGGCACCCGTCGCGTCAACGCAAAAAGCATCATGGGCGTCATGATGCTGGCAGCAGCTAAAGGCTCGACCGTCATCATCGAAACCATCGGCGAGGATGAACAGCCGGCGCTTGAAGCGATCATCAAGCTGATCGGCGATAAATTCGGCGAAGGCGAATGACGTGACGATCAGCTTTACTCTGCACGGCCTGGCTGTTTCCAGCGGGATTGCCATCGGGCGGGCACACCTAGTTTCACAGGAAACACTGGAAGTGTCGCACCTGTTCATCGCACCGCGCCAGATCGACAAGGAGATTGCCCGTTTTGAAGCGGCAATGGCCAAAGTACGCGCAGAACTCGAATCCTTACGCGAGGACGCCGGCAACATGACAACCGACGTCAGCGCCTTCGTCGATCTGCACGTGATGATTCTTTCCGACGCCGACCTGTCGGAAGCGCCCAAGCAAATCATTCGCGAGCGCCGCTGTAACGCCGAATGGGCCATCGTCCAGCAGATGGAACTGCTGGTCGAACAGTTCGATGCCATCGACGATCCTTACCTGCGCGAACGCCGCTACGATGTCTGCCAGGTCGTCGAGCGTGTCGTGCGCGAACTGACCGGCCGCAATTCGGCCAGCAACCGTATCGCCAAGGCGAATCGCGGCGAGCCGCTGATCGCCGTCGCTCACGATCTCTCGCCGGCGGACATCGTAGCCTACAAGGATCACAATTTCGTTTCCTTCATCACCGATGTTGGCGGCGCCACGTCGCATACTGCCATCCTGGCGCGCGGCATGGGCATCCCGGCGGTACTCGGCCTACACACCGCCCGTCGACTGATCCGCAACGGCGAGCAATTAATCATCGACGGTGAACGCGGCGTCGTTATCGTCAATCCCGATTCGCGCATTCTCGAAGAATATCAACTGAAGAAAAGCGAGTTCGAGATCGAGCGCGCCCGGCTCAAACTGCTCAAATCAGCACGCGCCACCACGCTCGATAAGGTCAAGATTGAGATGTTGGCCAACCTCGACGAGCCGGGTGAAGTCAATGCCGCGCTGGATGTCGGCGCGGAAGGCGTCGGCCTGCTGCGCACGGAATTTATTTTCCTCGGGCGCGGCGGCATGCCCAGCGAGGAGGAACAGTTCGAGGCATACCGCAAAGTCGTCAAGGGTATGGATGGGAGACCGGTGACGATCCGCACCTTCGACCTAGGCAACGACAAGCATCTGGATTCGCCGCAAATGACGATCGGGCGAAAACACATCAACCCGGCATTAGGGTTGCGCTCGATCCGCCTCTCACTGGCCGAACCAAAATTCTTTCACGCTCAATTGCGCGCCATTCTGCGCGCCTCAAAATACGGCAAGGCGAGAATTCTGATTCCGATGCTTTCGCACGAACACCAGATCAACCAGTCGCTGGCGGCCGTCGAACAGGCTAAGGCAAGCCTGCGCGGCGAACGGATCGCTTTTGACGAAACCATCGAAATCGGCGGCATGATCGAAGTACCGGCAGCGGCGCTGACTGCCAGCCTGTTCCTACGCAAGCTGAATTTTCTCTCCATCGGGACCAACGACCTGATCCAGTATACGTTGGCCATCGACCGCAGCGACGAGCAGGTTGCCCATCTTTACGACCCGCTGCATCCAGCCATTCTCCGGCTATTGGCGTATGTCATCGGCAGCGGCAATAAAGCAGGGGTGCCGGTATCGATCTGCGGCGAACTGGCGGGCGATCCGCACATGACACGCCTGCTGCTCGGCATGGGGCTGCGCGGATTTTCGATGTTCCCGGCACACATCCCCAGCGTCAAACAGCGGATCAAACAAAGCGACGCCGGCGCATTGGCGCACAGCGTCCGCCGCATTCTCAGGCTGGACGAAACCTCGAAGATCCGCGAACAGGTCGATCGCCTTAATACCGAATCCGTCTGACCCTAAAGCGGGTGCCAATCCTTTGTACAGCGCTGATCTGATCGGTACTCGTAAATAGATTGAGTATCACCCGATACGCCATTTTCTTGGCGAGGCCTCACCATTAATGTGGAAGCTTCTTCCTCCCATGGAAAATAACTTCCAAGAACTATCGAAACACAATGGAAGGTCGCCTATTTTCCGATACAGAATTGGCTAAATATTTTGCCCAACAGATCGTCGGTGGTAAAAGCGCCAGTGATCGAAGCGAGTGCGCGTTGGGCAAGGCGCAGTTCTTCCGCAAACAGTTCGAGTTGCGGCAATTGGCGGCATGCTTGGGCAAGATATTCCCGGGTTTGGGCCAGCGCCTGCAAATGGCGTTCGCGGGCAATGAAAACATTTTCGGCCGGATGCCAGCCGGCAATGCGCAGTAACTCCCGGCGCAGCAATTCGACGCCCTCGCCCGTTTTGGCGGAAAGAAACAATGAGACGCTATTGCCGTTTTCCTGACGTTCGGCATGGCAATCGCCTTTTTCGACAAGATCGATCTTGTTGTGAATGATCAAATGCGCAGGTTGCTGCGGCAGGCGCGCAAGGATTTTTCGGTCGCTTTCGCTAACGCCGGATCGGCTGTCGACAAGCAGGATAATGGCGTCGGCACGGTTGATTTCTCGCCAGGCGCGGTCAATGCCGATCCGTTCGACTTCATCATCCGTATCACGCAGGCCGGCGGTATCGATGATATGCAGCGGAATGCCCTCGATATGCAGAGTTCCACTGACGATATCGCGCGTGGTGCCGGCGATTGGCGTAACGATGGCCAATTCGTCGCCAATCAGACAGTTGAGTAGACTTGATTTACCGACATTCGGCTGGCCAACGATGACAACGTGTAATCCTTCTTGCAGCAGGCGGCCTTGCCGGGCGCGGTCAAATACGGCGTCGAGGTGATTTTGTAACTCTTCGAGCTGGCCAAATGCATTGGCATACTCCAGAAAATCGATTTCCTCGCCAGGAAAATCAAGCGTGGCTTCGGTAAGTGCTTGCAACCGGGTCAGCGCATCAAGTAATTCATTAATTTCCCGTGAAAATTCGCCTTGTAAAGAACGTGCGGCGCTGCGGGCGGCGGCGGCACTGGCAGCGTCGATGAGATCGGCAACCGCTTCAGCTTGCGTCAAATCGATCTTGCCATTGAGGTAGGCGCGTCGCGTGAATTCTCCCGGCTCGGCAAGCCGGGCGCCCAGATCGAGACAGCGCCTTAGCAGTAAATTGAGGACAATTGGCCCACCGTGACCGTGCAGCTCAATGACATCCTCGCCGGTAAAGGAATGCGGTGCGGGAAAATAAAGTATCAAGCCGCTGTCAATCGCCGATTGATCAGCGGCACGAAAGCTGGTTAGCGCCGCCATACGGGGCGACGGGAGGCTGCCGCACAGTTGCCGGGCAAATTCAGCGAGATTGCGCCCGGATATTCTGACGATACCGACACCGCCCCGCCCGACAGCAGTTGCAATGGCGGCAATGGTTTCGGATGGATAGCGTAGGGTGTTCATGCCTCTTTGTTAGTACAAAAAAACGGGCGGCTAAAGCGATGCTTCAACCGCCCCGATTTTTTCACCGCACATTCCAGAATAGCCGTCCCGCCGCTTCAGGCCTTGGCATCGTTGGCTGCTTTGTTACCGCTTTCGATCATCCGCGTGATCTGCCATTGCTGGGCAATGGAAAGGATGTTATTGACCACCCAGTACAGAACCAGCCCAGCCGGGAAGAAAAGGAACATAAAACCAAACACCAGCGGCATGATCAGCATGGCCTTGGCCTGCATCGGGTCAGGTGGTGTCGGGTTTAGTTTGGTCTGGATAAACATGGTAACAGCCATGATGATCGGTAGAACGTAGTATGGGTCTTTGGAAGAAAGATCCTTGATCCATAAAATCCACGGCGCATCTCGCATTTCGACCGCACCCAGGAGCGCCCAATATAGGGCAATGAATACCGGAATCTGGATCAGAATCGGCAGACAGCCGCCCAGCGGATTGATTTTTTCGGTACGGTAGAGATTCATCAGTTCCTGGTTGAGGCGCTGTTTGTCATCGCCATAGCGCTCTCTGAGCGCATTCAGGCGCGGCGCTACCGCCTTCATTTTAGCCATCGACTTGTAACTTGCTGCCGAGAGCGGGAAGAACAGCAGCTTGATGATGATAGTCAGGATGATGATTGCCCATCCCCAGTTATTGACCACTTTGTGGATCATTTCCAGACACCAGAAAATCGGCGCGGCGACGATGGTTAGCCAGCCGTAATCGACCACCAGCGCCAAACCTTTTGCACCGATACCGCCTTCTTCCGACGGTTTGGCAAGCTGATTGAGGACAGACTGAATCTGCGGCCCAGCGTAGAGCGAAACTGATCGGCTAGCTTTTTCGCCCGGGGCAACCTGCGGCATCGGCACGATCACGCCCGCTGAAATATCGGCGCCCAGCTTGCGAACGAAATATTCGCGGGGTAGATTTTCTTGCGGAATCCACGCTGAGACAAAGTAATGCTGAACCATAGCAATCCAGCCATCATTGGCTTTCTCGATAAATTTTGCCTTGCCCTTTTCGATGTCTCCAAAACTGATTTTTTGGTATTTTTCCTGCTCGGAATATACGGCTGGGCCGGTAAAAGTGCTCACCGTGCTGCTTTCCCCATCTGGCGTCGCCGTATCTCGCTGCAATTGATAGTAAGCGTGAGCGGAAAGCGTTTTTTGGCTGCCATTGTCAATTTCTTGCGTGACATCGATCAGGTAGCTGCCACGAGTAAAGGTGTAAATTTTGGTGACCTTAACGCCGCCTGTTGTCGCTTCCAGACGCAGTTGCACGGTTTTATCATCAGCACCCAGCTCGCGCGGCCCGGCAAGCGCCGAGAATTGTGTTTTGTGATTCGCCAGTCCTTCACCGATCAAGCCACTTTGTGCGACGTAGTGATGTTTCGGCTCAAACAACGCAAATACCTTGTTTTTATCGTCGACAGTTTTATAGTCGTTGAGCAGAAGCTCGACGATGTCGCCACCTTGAAGAGAAACTTTAGCCGTCAGCAAGTCAGTCTTGATGGTGATCGCTTCCGATACTTTATTTTCACCGGCGGCTAAGGCTTCGGGAATAGCCTCGGGCACCGGATTCCCGGACGGGGTGGATGGCGTGGGCACAACACTGCCCTGAGTTGCCGTTTGCGCTTGCGTTACCGGTGCGGGAAGACGATTTTGTTTTTGCCATGCATCCCATAACATAAATAGGGAAATTAAAAAAATCGCTAATAAAATCAGTCTCTTATTATCCATTGAGGTCTATTTTCGGAAATCATGGAACAGGGTCGAAGCCACCCGGATTCCACGGATGACAACGAAAGATACGGGCAACTCCCAAGCGAATTCCTTTGAAAACGCCATGCTTTTCAATGGCTTCTGATGTGTATTCTGAACAGCTTGGAACAAACCGGCAACGTTGTCCGAGCATCGGACTGACGACTAGACGGTAACAACGAATCATGAGCAGAATCATATTTTTCATTGGTTTACCAAGGATTCGACATGGTTTTTTGCATCAGATTGCGAATCTCCTTTGCTAGCGCTTTTCGATCGATCAAGTCGGGGCGATTTACCAATCGTAAAACCAAGTCTCTTGGCATCAGACGGGGACGCAGCACACGGAAGCTTTCTCTTGCAAGACGCCGTATTAGATTGCGATCAATGGCGCGGCGTAACAATCGCTTCGCAACAACCAGCCCGAGCCGGGCGCCATCCCCCACATCGGAAGAAGCGCGGATCCGATAATGCAACAGGAAATGCTGACTTTTCAGAGCTTTCCTGAAACCAAAAACGGATGAATATTCATCCGTTTTTGTCAATCGATACTGTCGTGGAAAGCCCAGCCTGTCTAGGGCCGAAGATGGGACCATAGCTTCCGATTTTGACTCGTGCAGTTGTTTTGATCCGCAGATACCAAACCTAGACAGCCAAGCGATGGCGCCCTTTGGCGCGCCGAGTGCGGATGACAGCCCGACCGCTACGGGTTGACATACGGACAAGAAAACCATGAGTGCGTTTACGGCGGATGACAGATGGCTGATAAGTACGTTTCATGAGCAAACCTTCAGTTTTCGTTACAGTGAAAGTTTCGCATTAGACATTGATAGTTCATTGTTTGTCAAGAATTATTTAAAAATCCTAAATTTTTTACCATGTCATCTTGTGGATAACTATTTTCTAACAGGTTAAAATAATAGGACTGGTCTAGCTACCCTAGCCGAGTTATCTCGTGGATCAAGAAAACACTTATCCCTAATGCATGCGATTAATAATTTTTGGGCTTTTTGTTTGAATCAGTTCGAACAAGAACTTCCCCCTCAGCAATTTAATACCTGGATACGTCCGCTTCGTCTCGAAGGTGAGGGAAGTCCTGAGAATGGTTTACGTCTATTAGCGCCAAATGGTTTCATTCTCAAATGGACAAAGGAACGTTACCTTGCTCGCATTGAAGAATTAGCTCTGACTTTTTTTTCTTCCCCTGTTTCAGTTTCCTTACTGGTGGCAGAAAACTCCATCAAACAACCATTGCTAGAAAAACATATAGTATCTGATACTGCTTCTACTGCTAAATCTACTGTCGTTGATGTAATTCCGACAGGAAAAAACGAAAAAATGTCTATTGAAAAACTGGCTTTTTATGAAAAAACCCGTTTAATCTTTAATTTTACTTTTGAAAACTTAATTGTTGGCAGAGCAAATGAACTGGCACGTGCAGCCGCAATACAAGTTGCCCGCAATACAGGTGATTCAACATATAATCCATTATTTATTTATGGTAGCACTGGTTTGGGTAAAACCCATCTTATGCATGCTATTGGTAATTATATTTTACAATATAGCCCACAAACTATTGTACGTTATGTACATGCGGAAGATTATTACTCAGATGTAGTTCGTGCTTATCAGAAAAAATCTTTTGATAGTTTTAAGAAATATTATCGCTCACTTGATGTTTTACTTCTTGATGATGTTCAATTTCTAAATGGAAAAAACCGGACACAAGAAGAACTTTTCTTTGTTTTTAACACACTGATTGAATCTCATAAACAAATTGTTATTAGTTGCGATACTTATCCCAAAGATATTTCAGGCCTTGATGATCGCCTAATTACTCGCTTTGACTGGGGGTTGACTGTTCAAATTGAACCACCAGAAACTGAAATGCGGGTAGCAATTTTAAAAAAGAAGGCAGAAATCGATAAGATCATTTTAAGCGATGATGTTGCTTTTTACATTGCCAAACATTTACGCTCTAACGTTCGAGAGCTTGAAGGTGCTTTAAAAAAAGTAATTGCATTCGCTTCATTTCATATGCGAAAAATTGATCTTGATCTAGCTAAAGAGTCACTTAAAGATTTAATTGGTGCAGTTAATCGGCAGATTACTATAGAAAATATTCAAAAAACAGTTGCTGAATATTTTAAAATAAAAGTTTCTGATTTATTTTCATCAAAACGTTCACGCTCAATCGTTAGACCAAGACAAGTAGCTATGTGGCTTGCTAAAAATCTTACCTCAAAAAGCTACCCATCAATTGGTGAATCTTTTGGTGGTCGTGATCATACGACCGTATTACATGCTGTCCGAACAATCGAAAGTTTACGCACAGAAGATAATAATCTAAACCATGATCTGCATGTTTTACAACAGATACTGAAAGGATAAGTAAAAAATTATGCGATATGTGAATAAGTTAATACTTTAGTATGTGTATAACATGTTAATATAGAAAGAATAATTTAAAAAAATATATTTATCCAATATTTATCCACAGCAATATACATAAGTTTTTCATATTTATATTTAGTATATAACTAGTTGAATTATAATGTATATATCTATATATTCACAGTTTTTACCGGCACTTAGTTAATATAGGATTTATATATATGTTACTTATCAAAAGTCAGCGTGACATGCTTTTATCTCCATTATTATCTGTTTCTGGTATTGTTGAGAAACGGCATACTTTACCTATACTTTCCAATGTTTTACTGGAGAAAATAGGAGATCAATTAACTTTTTTGGCAACAGATATAGAAATCCAAATTACAACAATAATGAATGGGGCGATAGGAGAAAACGACGGTGCTATGACAGTTAGTGCAAAAAAACTTCAAGATATTCTTCGTTTACTCCCAGAAAATAGTGAGGTTAGCTTAAGCTTTGATGAGAAGCGTTTATTGATCCGAACAAAAAAAAGTCGTTTTAGTTTACAAACATTACCTGCATCAGACTTTCCGCGTATGGTAATTTCTGGGGATAACTCCAAGAAAATTACAGTAACACAGAAACAATTCCGCCATTTACTTGGACAAACGCAATTTGCTATGGCGGCCCAGGATGTGCGATATTATCTTAATGGTTTACTGTTGCTTATTGATGGAAAGTATTTACGGGCTGTGGCGACTGATGGTCACCGCTTAGCTTATGCTAGTATAGCATTAGATATTGAAGATGAATCTGATTTACCTCACCAAGAATTTATTTTGCCGCGTAAAACGGTGCTTGAACTTAGTCGTCAACTTGATGATTCTGATGAACTTTTACATATTGAACTAGCAAGCAACCAGATTCATTTTCAATTTAAACAAATTAACTTTGTTTCTAAATTAATTGATGGAAAATTTCCTGATTATGAACGTGTAATTCCTGCTTCATTAAAAAGTACAATTGTGCTTAATCGTACTGAGTTATATCAGTCAATGATTCGTGCTGCTATTTTGACTAATGAAAAATTTCGTGGAATTCGTCTTTTACTTTCTAATGGTCTTTTAAAAATAGTTGCAGCAAATACTGAACAAGAAGAGGCTCAAGAAGAAATTGAAGTTGAGTTTAATGGCGATTCATTGGATGTTGGTTTTAATGTTGGATATTTGCTTGATGTTCTTAATAATACAACTGCGGAAATGATTGAATGGGGGTTTAACGATGCTAATTCGAGTTCATTGATTACAATTCCTGGTAATGATCATTTTAAATATGTTGTAATGCCTATGAGAATTTAGCTTTTTATATAATCAAGTAATTTTTACGTGAAATAATTTAGGTAAAGGTATAAAAGGAATAGAAGATATGAGTCGGCAAGATGCTTACGATGAGTCAAGTATTCAACAATTGGAAGGTCTTGAAGCCGTTCGGAAACGTCCTGGAATGTACATTGGTGATACTTCGGATGGTACGGGTTTGCATCATATGGTATTTGAAGTTGTTGATAATTCTATTGACGAAGCGCTTGCTGGTTATTGTGATGATATTGTTATCACGATTCATGCCGATAATTCAATTTCTGTCGCGGATAATGGACGTGGAATTCCTGTTGGTATTAAGTTTGATGATAAGCATGAACCGAAACGTTCAGCGGCAGAAATTGTTATGTGCGTATTGCATGCAGGGGGAAAGTTTAACCAAAATTCTTATAAAGTTTCTGGTGGTCTGCATGGTGTTGGCGTTTCTTGTGTTAATGCGCTTTCCAGATGGCTGCGTTTGACAATTGCTAGGGAAGGTAAAAAATATCAACTTGATTTTGAACGGGGTGTAGTTACTGATCGATTGATTGAGATTCAAAATGGTGTTGAGGTATCTCCTCCTCGTATTCTTGGCGACACTGAAAAACGGGGTACAAAATTACACTATATGGCTGATGAAGCGATTTTTGGTCCAGTTGAATATCATTACGAAATTATTGCTAAGCGTTTACGTGAACTTTCATTTCTTAATAATGGGGTCAAAATTCGTTTGATTGATCAACGCACAAGAAAAGAGGAGAACTTTGCATTTTCTGGTGGTGTCAAGGGCTTCGTTGAGTACATTAATCGTGCTAAAACAATAATTCATCCAAATATTTTTCATGCTTTTGGTGAATCTGTACTACCAAATGGCGGTGTAATTATTGTTGATGTGGCTATGCAATGGAATGATACTTATGCTGAGCAAGTTTTGTGTTTTACGAACAATATTCCACAAGCAGATGGAGGAACACATCTGACTGGTCTGCGCATGGCGATGACCCGTGTCATCAACAAATATATTGATGAAAATGAAATTGCTAAAAAAGCGAAAGTAGAAATTACAGGCGATGATATGCGCGAGGGTTTAGCCTGTGTTCTATCGATTAAGATGCCAGATCCAAAATTTGCTTCTCAGACAAAGATGAAGTTGGTTTCATCGGAAGCGCGTCCAGCAGTTGAGGAGGTTGTTGCTCAGCGTTTAGCTGAGTTTCTTGCTGAAAGGCCGGCAGATGCTAAGGTAATTACTGGAAAAATTATCGAAGCAGCGCGTGCCCGGGATGCAGCTCGCCGAGCACGTGAAATGACGAGGCGAAAAGGTTTGCTTGATGGTGTTGGTTTACCTGGAAAACTGGCAGATTGTCAGGAAAAAGATCCTGCACTTTCTGAACTTTATCTTGTTGAGGGAGATTCTGCAGGAGGTTCGGCGAAACAGGGGCGTGATCGGAAATTTCAGGCGATTCTTCCACTGCGGGGTAAAGTGCTTAACGTTGAAAAAGCGCGTTTCGAGAAACTTATCTCTAGCGAAGCTATTGCTACTTTGATTACTGCCTTGGGAACGGGTATTGGCAAAGATGATTATAAACCGGAAAAACTGCGTTATCACCGCATTATTTTAATGACCGATGCGGATGTGGATGGGGCTCATATCCGTACTCTGCTTTTGACATTTTTTTATCGGCAGATGCCGCAGTTGATAGAAAACGGGCATATTTATATTGCTCAGCCACCACTATATAAAGTTAAGCATGGCAAGAGCGAAAGTTATCTTAAAGATGATCAGGCATTGAATCAGTATATGCTTAATATTGCCCTTTCTGAAGTTAGACTGATCCCTAAAGCAGGTTCTTCGGAAATTGTAGGCGAAGCACTTGACACACTGGCGCGCGAATATCTGCTTGCTATGGCCATTATTAACCGTCTTTCGCATTTTATAGACTATGACGTACTTCATATTCTAGTTGATACCGATATTGATGTCGTTTTAGGAAGTCGAGAGAGTGCTGAAAATAGCGCACAAATGCTTTCGCAAGCGCTTAAAGAAAAATCTGACATTCGGGTTTTTGCTTATTACGATGAAACAAAAGAATCTTGGCAGCTTTGTTCGGAAAGAAATCATCACGGAAATCTTAAACTTGGCTTTATTGATGAAGATTTTCTAGCGAGCGGAGATTATCGTCATTTACGCAAGATTGCGAAAATGTTATCCGGGCTATTTGGAAAGGGCGGGTATGTTGTACGTGGTGATAAAAAACAACCTGTTTCAAATTTCTCTGATACGATGCGTTGGTTGCTTAATGAAGTTGAGCGTAGTATTAGTAAGCAACGCTATAAAGGTTTGGGAGAAATGAACCCAGAACAACTTTGGGAGACGACAATGGATCCTAAAGTGCGAAGGTTATTGAGAGTCAAGATAGAGGACGCTATTGGCGCAGATGAAATCTTTGCAACTTTAATGGGTGAATCTGTAGAACCGCGGCGTAATTTTATTGAGGTTAATGCTTTATCAGCGGGGAACATTGACGTATAAGACTCTATTTTGCTCCTAAAAATCCTAAAAACCGAGATTTTATGATTAGTTTCACATTGATCCTAAAACTAAAGTTTGCGCCTGCTGCTTTATATGTGTAGTGAAATGATACTGTATGTTTCACGTGAAACATACAAGATATAAGTTAGTTTTTGTTGGCAGATAAATTAAATCTTAAAATTGGTTGTAGTCTCTTAATAGGTTTTCCTGTCAAAAGCCGGGATACTGGGTAAAATATATGCGAAGGTTCTTAGTAAGCAAACGTGTGTTCAACACATGCTAACTTCCTGAGATGCCAGACAAAAACAAGTACTACCGCCATTCAAAGATCAGTGAGGCTAAGTTTCGACATCTTTTGCGCCTCTTGGCCATGGACTTGACCGCCAGTGATGCAGCACAGCTATGTGGCTTCGTAGCCTTCCCCTCAATTGAAACAGTTCTAAAGGAGAACTTTTGGCAGTCTATGAAGATGACTGAAGGAGAGTTCTGATGCGCAAGAGCAAGTTCACCGAATCCCAGATTGTGGGGATCCTGAAGGAGGGCGATGCAGGCATTGCCATCAATGATCTGGTGCGCAGCCACGGGATCAGTGTGGCGACGTACTACAAGTGGAAGAGCCGCTATGGCGGCATGGATGTTGCAAAGCTGGCGCGCATGCGCGAGCTTGAGGCCGAGAACAGCCGACTCAAGCGTTTGTATGCCGAGCAGGCGCTAGAGATTCATGCCTTGAAGGATGTGATCGCAAAAAAGCACTGGGACCGCTAGAGCGGCGCGAGCTAGCGCAGGCTCTGGTGGTCGAGCATGGCTTGTTGGTGCAACGGGCGTGCCGCGCCAGCGGTCTGGCAAAGGCCTTGTGGTATCGGCCGGTAATGCAGACGATCGCCAAGGATGCCCAAGTCATTGAGGCATTGCAGGGGCTGGTCGCACGGCATGGGCGATGGGGCTTCTGGAAGTGCTTCCGGCGTCTGCGTCTGGATGGTCACCCTTGGAACCACAAGCGGGTTTGGCGGGTGTACTGCCAACTCAAACTCAATCTGCCACGGCGGACGAAGAAGCGCCTGCCAATGCGGGAGCGACAGACACTGGAGGCGCCAATGCAAGCCAATGCCCTGTGGTCGATGGATTTCATGGCCGACACGCTCTACAGTGGGCGTCGCTTCCGCACCTTCAATGTACTGGACGAGGGCGTGCGTGAAGCCTTGGCCATTGAGATTGACACCAGCCTGCCGGCCGAGCGCGTGATTCGTGCACTGGAGCAGTTGAAGGAATGGCGTGGCCTGCCTCAGGCTATTCGTTGTGACAACGGCCCTGAATACACCGCACAAAGCCTGGTGGAATGGTGTCGCAAGCATCACGTCGAGCTGCGCTACATCCAACCGGGGAAACCGAACCAAAATGCTTACATTAAACGATTCAACAAAACCTATCGCACCGAAGTGCTGAACGCGCACCTGTTCGAGGATCTTGAGCAGGTGCGTGACATCACCGACCTTTGGCTGCAAAGCTACAACGAAGAACGCCCGCATGAGTCGCTCGGCAACCTGCCACCGAGTGTCTTCCGCCAACAATGCGAACGGGCAAATTCTCCTTTACAACCGTCTACTTGACGGGGAAGGCTACGCAGTCTCCGTTCTCGGGCGAGCTTGAAGCCGATGAGTCCTATTTCGGCCCCAAGCGTATCTGGGGCAAACGCGGGCGTGGTGCAGATGGCAAAACCATCGTTTTTGGCCTGCTCAAACGTGGCGACTGCGTTTATACTTAAATCGTCCCCGATACTTCCAAAGCCACGCTACAAGCCATCATCCGCGGCAAAGTGAATCCCAATATCCTCATCCACACCGACGGCTGGCGAGGCTACGATGGGCGGGTTGATCTCGGCCTAGAAAAGCACTTTCGAGTCAATCATGGCAACAACGAGTTTGTCAAAGGCTCCAGACACGTCAACGGCATGAGCCTTTCTGGAGTGATGCCAGGCATCGGCTGGTGCAGTTTCATGGCGTGCGAAGGGATAAGTTCGAGCTGCACCTCAAAAAGACCGAGTTTCGCTTCAATCACCGACACCTTGACCTCTACAAGACAGTGCTTAAAATGCTCAGAAACAACCCTTTGGAAAGCGTTTGATTTCTAAGCTCCATCAAATATAGCACCGCCGGCAGGCGTAAACACAATACGATTTCTCAATGGTAATATCAGACTGAAAAAAGACACGCAAGTAATTACCGAAGGCTGTATATACAACATCAACCCAGCGCAAAAGTAATCTTCTACCTGTTCATTTTTTAATACTGAAAATGGGTGATGAAGCTCAGAGAATCTTCAATAAGAAGAATCTAGATAAGTTTATAAAAGCCGAATTTTGCAAGAGCCTTATGGAGATTAAGCTTAACAAAATTGTTAGCTAACTTGTTGAAATAAATAGAAATAACAGATACTCAAACTATTTTGGGATTACGTAAAAAACTCTTCCCTAGATTCTGCACTACTTTTCACTAGCCTTTTTGGCTCCAGATATAGGTATTGGCTTGCATTCAATCAAACGCTATATCTAGATTAAATTTTAAGTGCCTTACTCTTTACGTTTTTCGCATTTTTTTCTTTATCAGCTAGTAATGGCGCTTTAGTTTTTTCCTTCTTTTCAAACTCAAAACCAATTTTACCGTCAGTACCGCGTACCAGATACGCAGAAAATTTCCGTCGTGTACGTGCGGAAATAAAATTCTTGAGTAAATCGGTGCGCCCTGTTGTAAGTAGTTTATGCATCTGTTCGGGTGCAATGGGCTGTTGCAATATGACTTTTCCTGAGCGGAAATCACATGTCCGATTTTTTCCTATCGATTTTTCACAAACGTAAGCTGTGCCGTACTCGAATATATTGGCATTACATTTGGGGCATACACCAAGACTTGCCTGGTTAGAAAAATCAACGGGTTCAGCGTTTTCATCATCTTTATTGCCAGTTTTCCCAAAATCAAATTCCGGTACGTTATCAGCGTTCAAGCGAATTGTGGCGTTGAACGGTCGTCCCATCTTGTTTCGGAAACCCGTCAATGGGCCAATAACGCGCGCGGTAATCAATGTTTCAATTTCATCAGGCTCGAACTGACGCCCGGCGACAATTTTCCACAACGCAAAATCACATTCCTGGCACTGAAACTTCTTGTATGTTTCTTTGATGTGTCCGCCGCACTTAGGACAGGGTGCGCTCAGTTCCCCAAAGTCGCCGGGAATCGTGTCACTGTCATAGGTTTTAGCGCGTTCGACGATCAATTCTGTCATCGCAGAAATTTCTTTCATGAAGGCTGGGCGCGACATTTCGCCGCGTTCCATGCGCGCAAGCTTATATTCCCATTCTCCAGTCAATTCGGCAGCGGTCAGTTCTGGAATACCCAGGCCATTAAGCAGCGTCATCAACGAAAATGCTTTAGCTGTTGGCTGTAGTTCCCGCCCCTCACGGTGAACATATTGTTCAATTAGTAAGTTCTCGATAATTTGGGCGCGCGTTGCAGGTGTACCCAGACCGCGCCCCGCCATGGCGGCTTTCAGTTCTTCATCATCAACTGTTTTGCCTGCACCTTCCATGGCCGAAAGTAAAGTGGCCTCAGAATAACGGGCGGGCGGCCGCGTTTGATTCGAGTTAATACTAACTTCGTCAGTGCGTACGATTTCCTTGGCCTCAACCGGAGCCAGGTTACCATCCTCCCCTTCCTGACGATCTCGACCATAAACCGTAAGCCAACCAGGTGTAACCAATACTTTGCCTTCACTTTTAAACGGTTCGCCTTCTACGCGGGTAATCCGGGTGGTCAGCAAATATTCGGCCGCTAAATAAAAAACTGCGAGAAAACGTTTGACGACAAGATCGTAAAGTTTTTGTTCTGGTTCAGAAAGGTGTTTGGGTGCCTGTGTCGTCGGAATGATGGCAAAGTGGTCGGAAATTTTTGCATTATTAAAAATACGTTTGTTGGGTACCACCCAATTTCGCGCCAGAATCTGGTGTGCGAAGGGTGCATAGCGAGCAATTAATGCTTCGTCATGGCTTTTACCAACGCCTTCTCCAGTAAGCGTTGTCAGCGTATTTTTGACGGTTGCTAAATAATCTTCGGGCAAGGCGCGTGAATCCGTGCGCGGATAGGTCAGCACCTTGTGTTTTTCATACAAGGCCTGCGCCAACGCCAGTGTTGATTTGGCAGAGAAACCGAAGCGGCTATTCGCGTCACGCTGTAGACTGGTCAGATCGTAAAGTAATGGCGAGAGTTGGGTCGATGGTTTGGATTCCTCGCTAACCTGGCCAGATTTCCCTTCACATTTCTTTTGCAGAGCAAGTGCTTGAGCTTCATCCCACAAGCGATCAGCACGCGCATGTTCGTCGTTTTCCTTACCTCTGAAGGCCTCGGAAAACCATTTTCCCCGGTATTCGCCGGCCAGACAAACAAAAGTCGCCTCAACTTCCCAGTAAGCGCGTGGCTTGAATTTACGGATTTTTGCCTCGCGGTCAACCAATAGCGCTAACGTCGGCGTCTGTACGCGACCCACCGTCGTCAAATGAAAACCGCCTGTTTTGGAGTTGAAAGCCGTCATGGCGCGAGTGCCATTGATACCGACCAGCCAGTCGGCCTCAGAGCGGCAAACAGCTGCATCCGCCAGTCCGCGCATATCAGCGCCCGGACGCAATCTGGAGAACCCGTCACGAATCGATTGCTGCGTCATGGACTGTAGCCAAAGCCGTTCGACAGGCTTATTCGTTTTGCTATAGCGGACGATATAGTTAAAAATTAGCTCGCCTTCGCGGCCTGCGTCACAGGCATTGACAAGGCTCGTTACATCCTTGCGCTTGATCAGTTTGATGAGCAGTTTAAGCCGAGATTCGGTTTTATCGATCGGTTTGAGATCAAAATGCGGTGGAATGACTGGTAAATGGGCAAAAGACCATTTGCCGCGCTTGACCTCATAATTTTCTGGGCAAACCAATTCGAGCAAATGACCGACCGCCGAACAGATGACCGCCGTCTCGCTTTCATAATAATCATCGCGCTTAGTGAATCCACCGAGTGCTCGGGCGATATCGCTGGCAACCGAAGGTTTCTCGGCAATAATCAGTTTTTTAGTCATGGCGTAAAGCTGATGCGCAAGAAAATATAGAATGCATTCATCATGTCGGTACGAACAGACCGCATGATAAGAGCGGACGATAGCGATTGGCAAGCGCTGAAAATCTGCGGCTTTCAGATTGCTGGCTTCACGTAGGCTTCCATAAAACCAGAGAGTGGCAGTGCATATTTACAAAGTGTTTAGACAGATTTTCCGACCGTTGAAAAAAGCGCCACTATGCCGATATGCGCTGAAATCGTCCGCCGGGCAAATTGGCGAGATGGCCATCGAGTTCGAGCTGTAGCAATTGCTGCGAGAGTATTTCGATAGACAAGCCACTCCGTGCGGCCAGTTCGTCGATACTGCATGGGTCAAAGCCAATCAGCGTCAGCAGTTCATCTGCATCTGTCCGTGTTTCCTGGCCCGTAGCTGTAACCGAAGGCGTCGGAAGAGGAGAAGCGCTTGCTTGGCCTTTCTCGCTGGGTTGGTCGTGCCAATCCAGCTCCTCCAAGATATCCTGCACCGTTTCGACAAGCTTTGCGCCTTGTTTGATAAGTTTATGGCAACCACGCGCTTGGGGGGAGTGGATCGATCCGGGAATGGAAAAAACCTCTTTACCTTGTTCGCCTGCCAGGCGTGCAGTGATTAATGAGCCGCTCTCAGCCGCAGCTTCGACGACAAGTACGCCGCGTGCCAAACCGGAAATTAGGCGATTACGGCGAGGGAAATTGTGGGCCACAGCGGGCGTTCCCAAGGGAAATTCCGAGATAATGCATCCTTGTTTGACGATCCTTCGAGCAAGGTCAAGGTTGCGCGCCGGATAAATGCGGTCGATTCCCGTGCCGATGACTGCAATCGTATCCCCTTGAACAGAAAGCGCGGCCAGATGTGCTGCCGTGTCGATACCCAGTGCCAGACCGCTGACAATGATCAGTCCTGACTGTGCCAGAGCAGCAGAAAAATTTTCGGCATTTTTGATTCCTTGCGGCGTTGGGTTACGGCTGCCCACAATCGCTAATGCTGGGCGTTGCAGCAAGTCCAGCCGACCACGTACATAAATCAGTGTTGGCGGATCGGCAATGTCAAGCAGTGCGCGGGGGTAGGTGGTATCGGCCAGCGTCACAATATGCTGGTCGGACGCCTGTGCCCATTGGCGAGCAGCGGCAACTGCCTGGCTATTATCGGCCTCAAGCAATAGACGGGCGGTTTTGCTGCCGACGACACAACGTAAGGCATCGTACCCGGCAGAAAAAACCGCCTCTGGCAACCCGAAGGCGGTGAGCAGTTTGCGCTGTGATTCGCTGCCGACGCCAGGTACGAGCGTTAAGCGCAACCAGGCGTCGAGCGACGGATCCTCAACGAGCGTCATCGACGCACAGAATCCATAAAGCAGCGTTGATTATGGCGTTCTGACAAAATCGTTCTGTTCGATGATGCCATCAGACTGCATTACCAGCGCATACGAAATATGTGCAAATGTACGGAAGATAAAGATTAACCCGGTTCGCGTTGCCGGAATTTGAACGCTGACTTTATTGTCGTTTTCATCGCGCTCAGTAAAGGTCAGATTGCGTTCGAGCGCCAGTACATGACCAATTTCTAGGCCGTCGCGTGCGCCGCGATTGATGGCAATGATCGAACCTTGTCCACCCGTGCCCACGCCGCCATAAACAGAAATGATGCGGCCTTCAATCTGCACATCCGGCCGGTGTGGAACATAATCAATAAATGGCGGCCTGGTTGCCGGCGAGAGACGATCACTGACACCGATTTCCTGTTTGATCGTCTGGATCTCAAGCGTTGCCGGCTCTCCGGGACGTACCTGCTTGGCTGTGCCCAGATGGAATGCTTCGTAGCCAAGTACGGTTTTTCCATCTTCTGGATCAAACAGCGGCCGGCCTTTGCGGTAGACATTCCACATCGCTGTGTCGGGATCGATATTGTTGGCGTAAACCAGATCGCCATTGCCGACATTGACGCGCTCGTTCTGAGTTGCAACGATACGCGGCGCATTGGTGAGTTTGTCGATTTCGTCAGCTTCGACGACCAGTGGTGCGGCCAGGAACGGTTCGATGACGTGTGCCGGAATGGGTGGAATTGCGCCCGAATCATTGGGTGTTTCATAGATTTTTGGTCTTAACTTGACCGTTTCCCTGCGCAGATACGGTCTGCCGGAAGCATCCCGACTCAGAATGATGACATCCCCCGGATAGATACGATGTGGGTTGCGGATCTGTTTACGGTTCATCCGCCAGATTTCCGGCCAGCGCCAAGGGTGTTTAAGGAATTTCGCAGAAATATCCCATAATGTATCGCCCTTGACGACAACGTATCGTCGGGGCGCCGCTTTGGCGAGTTCGATCGGTTTGTCAGCCGGTTCGGCTGGTTTTCCCTGAGCCACGCACAGTGTGGCGGTCGCAGCGAGCAGGAGCGCAGATATAATGCGGCGTATCATCGTGTTATCCTCACTAGACAATCGGCAATATCTTGAAAACCCACAATGCCTTTATTCGCCAGCCCATTCCTTTGAAGTTTCCCCTTTTGAACAAATGCCTATAAAATTTTCGGCGATTTTTGGGGGGATTCAGGTGGAAATCTGGAATCCGGCAAATATGGCAGATGTCATTCTTAGATATTCCATTGGATTCTGCACGCAATTATTTATTTGAGCAAGCTTTTTATATGGCCTTACTTCCCATTCTTCGTTTTCCCAATCCCCGACTCAAGAAAATCGCAGCGCCCATAACGCATTTTGACGAAGCACTTCGCCGCCTCGCAGAAGATATGGCCGAGACGATGTACGAAGCGCCGGGTATTGGCCTCGCGGCAACGCAGGTCGACGTGCATCAGCAGCTTATTGTCATTGATGTTTCCGAAACGCGGGACCAGCTTCAGGTGTTCATCAACCCCGAGATTCTTTCCAGCGAGGGCGAACAGATCGGCGAGGAAGGCTGCCTGTCGATCCCCGGTGTGTACGAACAGATCAAACGCGCCGAACACATTGTTGTTCGCTATTTTGACCTCGACGGTCAGGCGCGGACGCTGGCGGCCGATGGTCTGCTTGCGGTCTGCATCCAGCATGAGATCGATCATCTGAAAGGCATCCTATTCATTGAACGCCTCTCGCCGCTCAAACTCGGGCGCATCAAAACCAGATTGGCTAAACAGGCGCGAATTACCGCATGAAGCTGATTTTTGCCGGTACACCAGAATTCTCGGCGCATGCGCTGCGCGCTATCGAGGCTGCTGGGTACCAGATCGCACTGGTGCTGACCCAGCCAGACCGACCGTCCGGTCGAGGAATGGCCGTGCAGGCCTCGCCGGTCAAGCGCTTTGCACTTGAACAGGGCATCGAGGTTTTCCAGCCGGTGAGTCTGCGCGATACCGCTGCGCAGGAGCAGCTTCGTACCGTGGGCGCCGACGTTATGGTGGTTGCCGCCTATGGGCTGATTCTGCCGCAAGCCGTGCTTGACATTCCGCATTTCGGCTGCCTCAACATTCACGCTTCACTGCTGCCGCGCTGGCGCGGCGCAGCACCGATTCAGCGCGCGATTCTTGCAGGCGATACAGAAACCGGCGTCTGCATCATGCAGATGGAAGCCGGCCTGGATACCGGCCCGGTGCTGCTTTCGGAGGCTTTGACCATTGCGCCGGATGATACTGCCGGCAGTCTGCACGACCGTCTGGCCGATCTGGGCGGGCGTCTGATCGTCGATGCCTTGGCGCATTTACCTATGGCAATGCAGCCGCAGTCGGGACAAGGCGCGACCTATGTCACCAATCTGGAAAAGTCAGAGGCTGTGCTTAATTGGCGTCTGCCCGCCGTAGAACTTGCCCGCCAGGTGCGCGCCTTTAATCCGTTTCCCGGTGCGCTAACGCATCTGGACAGCGTTCCGATCAAGATTTGGCGCGCAGAAGTCCGCGCTGCGGTGGATGTGGCGGAATGTGACCAAGGCAGCAGTCATGGGGTGGCGCCTGGCACGGTGCTGTCTGCCGATAAGGAAAACGGCATCCTCGTGGCTTGCGGCGAAGGCGCGTTGTGTTTGCTGGCGCTGCAAAAGGCCGGCGCAAAACGCCTGTCCGCCGCCCAGTTTCTGGCCGGGACGCCGGTAGCGCGCGGCGCAGTATTTTCGTCGCCCGCTCTGTCATGAGCTGTCTTCCGAATCCCTTGAATTTTTGATGTTTCCCCCCATTTTCTGACAGGTGCGGCAGATTCCGCCGCTTGAACGACGGAGAAAAACACATGTTTGGCAACTGGCTGAAAACCTCGATCCTGATGGCGGCGATCATGGCGCTGTTTGGCATCATCGGTGGTTATGTCGGCGGCTCGCAGGGCATGCTGATGGCGCTGCTGTTCGGCGGCGTGGCGAATATTTTTGCTTACTGGTTTTCCGACAAAATGGTGTTGCGTATGTACAACGCCCAGGAAGTCGATGAAGCCTCGGCGCCGCAGTTTTACGGCATCGTGCGCGAACTTGCCCATAACGCCGGATTACCGATGCCGCGTGTTTACCTGATCAACGAAGCGCAGCCCAATGCTTTTGCCACGGGCCGCAATCCTGAGCATGCTGCAGTGGCGGCGACGACCGGCATCCTCCAGCTGCTCTCGGCACGTGAGCTGCGCGGTGTCATGGCGCATGAACTGGCGCACGTCCGCCACCGCGATATTTTGATCTCGACGATTGCCGCAACGATGGCTGGCGCGATCTCAGCGCTGGCCAACTTCGCCATGTTCTTTGGCGGGCGTGATTCCGAAGGACGCCCGGCCAATCCACTGGCCGGCATCCTGGTGGCATTGCTTGCGCCGATGGCGGCGAGCCTGATTCAGATGGCGATTTCGCGCGCCCGCGAATTCGAGGCCGACCGCGGTGGTGCGGAAATCAGCGGCGATCCCAATGCCCTGGCCGACGCGCTGGCCAAGATCGATGCCTATGCCCGGAATATTCCCATGCCGACGGCTGAAGAGCACCCCGCAACGGCGCAGATGATGATCATGAACCCGCTCTCCGGTGGCGGCATCAGTGGGCTGTTCCGCACCCACCCGGCGACAGAAGAGCGCATCGCCCGTCTGCGGGCGATGGCTGCCGGCGGCCACTGAGGGGTGCGCTGGAGCCCGCATGGATAAAGGAACTCAGAGCATACCCCGCTGAGATGCCCTAAATACGCGGGCTTCAGGCCACCTCTTTTTGGAGGTATGCCTGCGCTTCTGCCCCCACGTTTTTCCAATTCTCTCCCCCTATCGGAGAGATGCCTCGAAGGGGCAGAGAGGGCAACATGCCGAAGGCTTGGCTTTTGTTATTTCAGATGGAATTTGATTTTCCCCTGTGCTCTTTTTGCTTTTTTATCCTCTCACCAAATTTCTCTCCCAAAGGGCGAGGGGCTTTTCGGGTGCTCCGAACCCCGCGTGGATTGGGCGTTTGCGGGGCGTCTTGATACAGCTGGCACGGTCTTAGCGGTCAAGCCCCTGGTCGATGTGCGAGGCGGGGTCTTCAAACGGCTCGAAATGCGTGATAACCGTCGTCTGCGGCAATGCGGCGCGGATTTCGGCTTCTAGGCGCTCGACGTATTCATGACCGCGCAGAATCGTCCACGCGCCCGGCATGAGGATATGCACCGAAACAAAACGACGCGCCCCCGATTCGCGTGTGCGTAGCGCGTGGTAATCGAGCCCCTCGCTGCGATAGCTGTCTAGAATGGCGATGATCTTGGCGTATTCCGCCGCCGGCAGAGACTGATCCATCAATCCCTGGATTGCCCTTCGGGTTAACGTCCAGCCGGTGCGGATGATATTGGCGGCGACCAGGAGCGCAATGACCGGATCGAGCCATAGCCAGTGCGTCAGGCTTACGGCGCCGACGGCGGCAATGACGCCGGCCGAAGTCCAGACATCGGTCAGCAGATGCCGGGCGTCGGCTTCCAGCGTCAATGAGTGGTATTTGCGTCCGGCGGAAAGCAGCGTCAGCGCCGTTGCCAGATTGAGTACGGAGGCGATGGCGGAAACGGTTAGACCGAGCCAGGCCTGCTCAAGCGGTTGCGGGTTGCGCAGGCGCTCGACGGCGCCCAGGGCGATAGCGACCGCTGCGACCAGGATCAGCAAGCCTTCAAAACCGGCGGAAAAATATTCCGCTTTGCCGTGACCGTAGGCGTGCTCTTCGTCGGCCGGCTGTTCGGCAAGCGAAATCATCGCCAGCGCCATCATTGCACCCGCCAGATTGACCAGCGATTCCAGCGCATCAGAAAGCAGGCCGATCGAACCGGTGAGCCACCAGGCCAGGGCTTTGAGCAAGATGGTGATGAATGCTGCGGCGATCGATAGCCAGGCGAAATGTTTGGCGGACGAGAACATCATGCCGCTATTATCGCCGCCGGAATGCCGTCGTGTCATTTCCGTCATGCTAAACTTCCCGTGTCGAAACAATGTTCAGGATGACGAACGTTGTCCTCACTGCCGAGAAAATTCAAGATCATCAAGGCGGCTGCTGTCGCTGGGATGTCGCCGCGGACGGGGGGAAAAACATGCACGCTGGCGCCGGATTCGCTTGCGTGCAGCCTGTGGTTCGCGGCACAGGCGCTGGTTGGCGTCAGCGGTGGCAAGAACCTTACCGAGGCGCTGGCTGCCGTAGCGGATGCGCTGCCGGCCGCGCGTGCGGCGGCCCAGGACATTGCCTACGGCGTGTTGCGCCGGTATGGCTGGGCCGAATTCCTGCTTGCCCGTCTGCTGCGTACGCCGCTTAGCCATGCGGGAATCGAGGCGTTGCTGCGCGCTGCGCTTTATCGCTTGGAGACGCGTCCGGATGCCCGGCATACCGTCGTCGATCAGGCCGTGCAGGCGGCGGGTGAGCTGGCGGGCAGTCCTCTCAAGGGGCTGGTCAACGGCGTGCTGCGCAACTATTTGCGGCAACGCGACACGCTGCTGGCCGCCGCCGCGTGCGACGAAGTGGCTAAAAATTGGCATCCGCGCTGGTGGCTGCAACGCTTGCGACGACGCTGGCCGGCGCAATGGGAATCCATTGTTGCCGCCGACAATGCGCCGCCGCCGATGACCTTGCGCGTTAATGGCCGGCGTGGCACGGCGGCATCTTATCTGGCGCGCTTGCAGGCGGCCGGGCTGACAGCGCACCTGCTGGGCAAAGCGGGCGGGAGCGCCTTGCGGCTGGAACGCCCCGTGCCCGTCGATGCGCTGCCCGGTTTTTTCGAGGGCGAAGTTTCCGTGCAGGATTTGGGCGCACAGCGCGCTGCCGAACTGCTTGCGCCGACGGCAGGCATGCGGGTGCTCGATGCCTGCGCCGCGCCGGGCGGAAAAACCTCGCACCTGCTCGAACGGGCCGACCTCGACCTGCTGGCGCTCGATGCCGACAGTACGCGTGCAGCACGCATCACCGACAATCTGCGCCGTTTACAGCTTTCTGCCGAAGTGTGCGTCGGGGATGCCGCTCATCCGGCCGACTGGTGGGATGGCCGTGCCTTTGATGCGATCCTTGCCGATGTTCCCTGCTCCGCGTCCGGCGTAGTGCGCCGGCATCCCGACATCAAGGCGTTGCGCCGGGAAAGCGATGTGCGCCGCTTTGCCCGCGAGCAGGCGGCCATTCTCGATGCGCTCTGGCCGCTGCTCCGGCCGGCTGGGCGTCTGCTCTATGCGACGTGTTCGCTGTTTGAGGAGGAAAATAAGGGGCAGGTTGATGCTTTTCTTTACCGTCATGCGGACGCGCGACAGCTAGTGGAAGAATACTGGCTGCCGTGCCCGGAAAACGATGGTTTCTACTACGTGCTGCTGGAGAAGCGGCATGCGCCGGAAAATCAAGGTATTCAGGAGGGCGCACGTGAAGCCGGCTGAGTGCGGGCGGCAATGCCGGCAGCAACATCGGCCACGGTATTGGCAATCGTGGCTGGCCGTGCTGATGCTGGTTTGGGCCATGTGCCTGATGCCGCAGGCGCAGGCCGCGGGCATTGCCGTGTTTACGCCGCGCATTGAGGCTGACGGCGAGGGCTACGGTCTTTCCGCCGATTTTATGATCGACCTGCCGCCGCGCATCGAAGAGGTCATTAATCGCGGCATCGAGCTCCATTTTGTCGTTGACTTTGAATTGACGCGCAGCCGCTGGTACTGGTTCGATGCGCGTATCGCCCAGCGCAGCCGCACGTACCGGCTCTCCTATCATGCCTTGACGCGCCGGTATCGTTTGTCTACCGGCGGGCTACATCAGGGGTTTGCAACGCTGAACGAGGCTTTGCGCGTGCTGGCGCGGCTGCGTAACTGGCCAATTGCCGATCAGGGCGATTTATCGCCGGATGTCGTTTATCTGGCGGCCTTACGCATGCGGCTGGATCTGTCGCAGATGCCCAAGACGTTCCAGGTCAGCGCGCGCGCCAAGTCCGAATGGAATCTGGATTCCGGCTGGCTGCGCTGGCACTTTCAACCACCGGCTGCCGATGTGGCCGGCGCACCGGCAGCGGACGCCGGCCCGATTCAAGGCGGCAAGGCGCCGATCCATGCCGATCAGGCCGCAGGTGCGGCGGAACTTGTCGGGGAAGCGACCAAGGAACCCGATAAAGTGCAGGACAAAACACTGCCTGCCGACCCGCCGACAGACGTTCCCGCCGTGCCTGCCGAGGCCGATTTTGCCGGCGCTGAGGCGCCTGCGGACGGCGCACGTTCTCCTGATCTGCCGCCTGCACCACAACAGGAACAGCAGGAAAAACAGGAGGGGCAAGAGACGCCGAAAATGCGGGAGAGCGCCCCATGAAAACGCTGATCATCCTTACCGCCGCATTCGGCGGCATTCTATTGTTCCTGCTTGCCTCGGCGAGCGCCGATACGGCGCTGTTCGTTCGCCATTATCCGTGGTTGCTGGGGCTGAACGCCATTGCTGCCCTTTCCCTGTTCGCGTTGATTACCTGGCAGGTGTATGCGCTGTGGCGGGAACATCATGCCAAGGTTTTTGGCTCGCGCCTCAAGTTGCGCCTGATGCTGATGTTCGTCCTGATCGCCGTGCTGCCCGGCATGCTGGTTTACGGCGTGTCAGTGCAGTTCGTCACCAAAAGTATCGATGCCTGGTTCGATGCGCGCGTCGAAAAAGCGCTTGAATCCGGCCTCGACCTCGGGCGCGAGGCGATTGATTCCATTCGTGACGAACTGATCGAAAAGGCGCGCAGTATGGCGCTTGAAATGAGCGAATCGGGCGAAATGCAGACCCATCTGGCGCTTGGCCGTCTGCGCGAACAAGCCGCCGTGCAGTCGGCGGCGCTTTATGCCGCCAATGGGCTGTTGCTGGCGACGGCCACCAGCGAGCTCGCTTCGCCGCCCTTGCCGCAGCCGTCCGCCGAACTGATCAGCCGCGTGCGTAACGGCCGCGTGTATAGCGAAACGGAATCGGGCGAACGCGACAGCATTCTGATTCGCGCCTACGCGCCGGTTAGCGCCAATGGCCTAGGTGGGGAAACACGCGTGCTGCTGCTCATGCAGAGTGTGCCGGAGGGACTGGCCAGCAACGCCGGGCAGGTGCAGGCGGTTTACCGCGACTACCAGGAACTCTCCCTTGGCCGCCAGGGATTGACGCGCATTTATGCGCTGACGCTGACGCTGACGGTGCTGCTCGCCTTATTCACGGCGATTGCCACGGCGTTCGTGCTGGCGCGCCGGCTGTCGGCGCCGTTGTCAATTCTTGCCGAGGGCACGCAGGCCGTGGCGTCCGGCGATTTTACGCCGCGCCAGGCCATTTACAGCCGCGACGAACTGAGCGTGCTGACCCAGTCATTCAGCCAGATGACGCGCCAGCTCAACGATGCGCACCGGGAAACGGAGCGCCACCGCGCCGAACTCGAATCGGCACGCGCCTATCTGGAGTCCATCCTGTCGAACCTGTCCGCCGGTGTGCTCGTTTTCGATGCGCATTTTCTGCTGCGCACCGTCAATCAGGGGGCGAAAACGATTCTGCGCGATAGTTTGGACGATTTGTACGGTAAGCCGGTCGATGCCTGGACGCGGCAGTGCCCGCTGGGCGGGGCGATCCGGGACGCTTTTGCCAAACATGGACACGCGGAGTGGCAGACGCAGATCGAACTGGCTCGCCAGGGCGAGCTGCCGCAGATCCTGAACCTGCGCGGCACGCAACTGCCCGAGGATAGCGGCGGCGGCTATGTGACCGTTTTCGATGACGTAACCCGCCTGGTTGCCGCCCAGCGCAGTGCCGCCTGGGGCGAAGTGGCGCGCCGCCTGGCGCATGAGATCAAAAATCCGCTCACGCCGATTCAGCTTTCCGCCGAGCGCCTGCAACTCAAGCTGGACGGTAAGCTGACGGGCGGCGATGGCGATATGCTCAGGCGCTCGACGCAGACGATCATCAATCAGGTCATGGCGATGAAGCGGATGGTGAATGAATTTTCCGACTACGCGCGCCTGCCACCGCCTGATCTGACGGCGCTTGATCTGAATGCGCTGATTGGCGAAGTGCTCGGGCTGTACGAAAATTCCGTAGCATGCATCGAGCCGGCGCTGGCCGGGGATTTGCCGCTAGTGCGTGGCGATGCGTCACAATTGCGCCAGATCATCCATAATCTGCTGCGCAACGCCGAAGATGCGCAGGAAGGCATGGAGAATCCGTGGATCGGCATCCAGACCTGCTGCGACGGTTCGATGGTCGAGTTGAGAGTGGTGGATAATGGCGCGGGTTTTCCGCCGGAAATCATGGCGCGTATCTTTGAGCCGTATGTGACGACCAAGGCGCAGGGAACAGGATTGGGGCTGGCTATCGTCAAAAAAATTGTCGATGAGCATGGCGGTGTGATCCGCATCCAGAACCGGCGGCCGTCGGGCGCACAGATCAGCATTCTGTTACCCTTGGCTTCGTCGGCGGAGGCGAAAGCTTTTATTGGAACTGAAACATCCATAGAGAATTGAATATGGCGCAAATACTGGTTGTTGATGATGAAATGGGCATCCGTGAGCTGCTCTCGGAGATTCTGGCCGACGAGGGGCATAACGTCATGCTGGCAGAGAATGCCGCCGCCGCACGCAGCATCCGCGCCGAAAAGCGTCCGGATCTTGTTTTGCTCGACATCTGGATGCCCGATACCGATGGTATTTCGCTGCTCAAGGAATGGTCAGCCGCCGGCTTGCTGACGATGCCGGTCATCATGATGTCCGGGCATGGCACCATCGATTCGGCGGTGGAGGCAACGCGTGTAGGCGCGGTCGATTTTCTGGAAAAGCCGATCGCCTTGCAGAAACTGCTGGCGACCGTCAAAAAAGCGCTCAAGCACGATGTATCGCCCAACCGGCAGCCGCTGACGCTGGAAGCGTTTGCCCGATCGTCCCTGCTCAAGGATTTTCGGCGGCGGCTCGAACAGGCGTCCGGAAAAACCTCTGTGCTCCTGCTCAAAGGAGCCTGCGGCAGCATGGCCGAAATCTGCGCGCGTACGCTCCATGCGCCGAAAACCCCGTGGCTCGACCTTTCCTCATCGAGCGCGCCGCTGACGCAGGAAATGCTCGAGGACGCCAGCGGCGGCATTCTTTTCATTGCCGACCTGATGCTGCTGGGCAAATTGCAGCAGAAGAATCTGAGCTTTGCGCTGGAGCGGCTGGAAAAATACCACCTGCAACTGGTGGCGGCGCTGGCGCGCCCGCTGTCCGCGCTGACCGAAGCCGGCTGGGACGCGGCGCTGGTTGCCCGCCTGGGCGAAGTCTGGCTGGGACTGCCGCCGCTGGCCGGCCATACGGACGAAGTGCCGGAAATCGCCGCGCTGCTGCTCACCCATATGGTTGAACGCAATGAGGTGCCCGCCCGCACGTTTTCCAGCGGCGCGCTCAACGCACTGCGCCTGCACCGCTGGCAGGGCGACTGGGTCGAACTGCTGGCGACCGTGCGGAATCTCGCGTTGTCGGCGCTGGATGAAGAAATCACGCAGAATGACGTGGAACCGCTATTGCAGCGCGAAGCGGGCGAGGCGCCGGAGCCGCTGCCCATCATGCCGCTGCTCGATCAACCGTTGCGGGAAGCGCGCGAGGCCTTTGAACGCCTGTATTTCGAGCATAATCTGAAAATCGAGAACGGCAACATGACGCGCGTCGCCGAGCGCACCGGCCTGGAGCGCACGCATCTGTACCGCAAGCTCAAGCAACTCGGCCTGAATCCGGGGCGGCGCAACGAGGAGGCGCAAGAGGCGTAATTTCACGGAATAGCCGCCGCGTGGCGGTTCCGGGACGCCGGAAAATGTGTTGGGAGGGAACGATCCATGAATCTGGAAAAAGTGGTTTTCGGTTTTGTCATTATCCTGGCCTGTACGCTCAATTTTGGCTTTTTCATCGGGGGAGTCGACAGCATTCATGAGCATGATGCCGGCCATCTGTTCGGCGCCGTCGTGGTTAACCTGATCGCGCTGATCATGAAATTCGGCGATCGCACGCATCTGGGCGCTACGCACCTGGCCACCAGCCTGGTGGCCATGCTGCAATTGCTGGCGGCCTCGCTCGTCTGGATGTGGCACGTCAATATCCAGCATCTGACAATGACCGGCGAAACCATGTCGAGCATTGTTTCGCTGAGCGGCGGCGCACTGCTTGCCAACGCCATTTCGGTCATTCTTCTGGTCAGCGAAACCCTGTACCAGTCGCGCTGATCCGGCGGGCGCATGAACGAAGTTTCCTTCGTTATCCTGCGGCGTTTGCGCCGTCCACTCATTGCGCTGGTCATCGCCTATGCGATTTCTGTATGGGGGATGGTGGTCATCCCCGGCATTGATGAAAACGGTCTGCCCGATCATCTGAGTTTCTTTCATGCCCTGTACATCGTCAGCTATACCGCGACGACCATTGGCTTCGGCGAAATTCCCCATCAATTTACCGACCTGCAGCGCGCCTGGATCATCGTTTGCATCTACCTGTGCGTTGTGGCTTGGGCCTATACGCTTGGTAGCGTCTTCCACCTCTCGCAGGATCCCACCTTTCGCCGGGCGATCAGCCGCCGGCGCTTCATGATCCGCGTGCAGCGCCTACAGACGCCGTTTGTCCTGATTGCCGGTTATGGCCAGAGCGGCATCATGCTGGCGCGCATGCTTGATCGCATGGGCTACCGCATCGTCATCATCGAACAGCGGCACGAACGCGCTTCGCGCATCGAAATCGACGAATTCGAGCGGCGCCCGATTTTCTGGGACGGCGACGCCCGCCTGCCCGACGTGCTGGTCGATGCCGGCGTGACGCATCGCCACTGCATAGCGATGGTGGCGATGGCCGGCAACGACGAAACCAACCAGTCGGTGGCCATCGGCGGCACGGTGCTCAATCCCTCGCTACGCATCATCGCCCGAGTGCACACGCCGATGGCGCAGGCAAACCTGAAGTCTTTCCGCAACATCGAGCTGATCAATCCATACGAAACATTTGCCAGCAATATACGCCTCGACATGGGATCGGCGACAAAGCTGCGCGCCATCGAATGGCTTTCCGGACTGCCGGGCGGCGAATGCCCCGAATCGCTGAATCTGCCGAAAGGATACTGGGTCGTCTGCGGGTCGGGCGCCTTTTCGCTCTATGTCGCCGCAGCGCTCGAACAGGCCGGCGTCAGCTATTCGCTCATCAACATCGATACGGCGCACAAAACCGAGGATGATCTCGTTCGGCTGACAAGCTTGCAGGAGATGGAAGACGATGAATTGCACCAGGCCGGCATCGAAAGAGCCGTTGGCTTGGTGGCCGGCACCGACTCCGTCGCCGTTAACCTGGCGCTGATCAACCGCGCCCGTCTGGTCAATGACAATCTCTATGTAGCAATTCGCCAGACGCATGTCGTCAATGCCAGCCTGGTGGACGCTTCAATGGCTAATCTGCGCTTCGTCAAAGCCGAAGTCGTCGCCCATAAGGCGCGGCAGTTGCTCACCTCGCCGCTGCTGATTCGCTATCTGCGCCATCTTGAGTGCGATGACGATACGCTGGCGCAGCGCACGATCGAACTGCTGCAAACGCAAGTTGGCGAGAAGGTGCCGTTTATGTGGGCGTTTAACTGCTTTGCTTCCTATGCCGGATTGCGCGATGCACTATCGCCGGACATTGATCCGCCGTTATCGATTGCCGACCTGCTGTCGCATCCGACAACGCCCGCCGAACGCCTGCCCGCCTTCGCCTTGCTGCTGCTGCGCAACCAGACGGAAATCCCCCTGCCGCCGGAAGACACCGTGCTGTGCTCCGGCGATCGTATTCTGTTCGCCGGCCAGCGCGGCGTGGCGGACTTGCAGCGCCGCTTCCAGATCGAACCCGGCGTGCTGGAGTTTGTCCGGACCGGCGTTGAAGTGCCGCGCAGCTGGCTGTTCCGTTATTTACGTTCGGCGAAAGAACGGCGGCTTCGGTGGGAACGCCTGCAACAACGCCTTGCCGCAGCGCGGCGCGCCAGTGCTGAAAATGCTGAAGACCCCGAAGAAACTGGCGAGGCCAATGACGCCGATTTTACCGATGAGGATCGCCGCAGCGATGGGGTGGAATCTTCCGGGCGGAGCGCGGACGATCGCTGAGTATCCTGGCGCAGCCCGGCCTAGTGTGCCGTGCCGCCGCACCCGCCGGACCACTGCTGGAGCCCGCGTAAACAGGGCATCTCCGGCACCTATGCCCTGAAGCCATTTATTTATAAGGGTTCCAGAGATGCCTGCCTGGAAACGCCCTGTTTACGCGGGTTTCCAGGCACCTGCCTCTGAAATGCCCTAAATACGCGGGCGAGCGGGCAGGCGCCCGGCGCGCTTTGTCAGAATGCCATCGGGTCGACTTCCAGATGCCAGCGCAGTCGGGACGGCGTTTTGATTGCCGCAACAGCCGCCCGCCAGGGGGTGAGAAATGCCTGCAAGACCCGCCGTGAAGGCGATTCGACCAGCAGTTGCGCGCGTTCGAGATTGGCGCGGCGTGCCAATCGCATGGGGACAGGGTCGTACAGCATGACCTCCGGATACTCTGCGGCCTGCGGCCAGGCTCGCGCCGTGGCCAGAAAGGCGATGGCGTCGGCCATGTGCGGCGACTCGGCGCGGAGCATGGCCTGGTAGGCGTAGGGCGGGAAGCCGGCCTGCTCGCGTTCCTTGAGCTGCGCCTCGGCAAAGCCGGCATAGTCGTGGCGCACCAGCGCCGCGTAGAGCGGGTGGTCGGGATACTGCGTCTGGATAATGACTTCGCCGGGCAGATCGGCGCGGCCGGCACGGCCGGCAACCTGCATCAGCTGGGCAAACAGGCGCTCCGCCGCCCGCCAGTCGGCGGCGAACAGAGCGGCATCGGCGCCCAGTACGCCGACCAGCGTCAGCTTCGGGAAGTCATGCCCCTTGGCCAGCATCTGCGTGCCGACGAGGATGTCGGCCTCCCCGGCGCGAATGCGGGCGACCAGGGCTTCCCATTGTTTACGGCTTTTTGCCGCATCGCGGTCAACGCGCAGCACGCGGGCATAGGGAAAGCGCGCGGCGAGCGCCGCTTCCAGCCGTTGCGTGCCGCGCCCGAAGGGCATGATGTCCTGGTTGCCGCAGGTTGGGCAATGCTTCGGTACGCGGCACTCGAAGCCGCAGTGGTGGCAGCGCAACCGCCGGTCCGCCAGATGCAGCACCAGATTGGCGGCACACCGCCGGCAATGCGAAATCCAGCCGCACGCCGGGCAGGACAGCACCGGCGCATAGCCGCGCCGGTTGAGGAAGACGAGGCTTTGTTCTCCGCGCGCCAGACGCATGTTGATCGCCGCCAATAAAGCATCGCAGCATCCGTCCTGCAATTTTTCCTGACGCGTGTCAATGCGCCGCACCGCCGGCAGGCGGACATCGGCCGATTCGGCCAATTCGGCCGATACCGAACGCATATCGCACCC